>Ga0180121_10000735_pt1 | contig 13763 bp, 15 predicted proteins | sample AntDrymUQ5402106_2_FD_129676 | JGI IMG/M metagenome (GOLD analysis project Ga0180121, IMG submission 129676) | Polar desert sand microbial communities from Dry Valleys, Antarctica - metaG UQ540 (21.06) (version 2) (version 2) | ecosystem: Environmental > Terrestrial > Soil > Desert | place...
CGCACCGCGGAGTCGGTCGTGTTCACGCTCTGGCCGCCGGGGCCCGTCGAGCGGTAAACGTCGATCTTGAGCTCGTTCGGGTCGATCTCGATCTCGACCTCCTCGGCCTCGGGCATCACGGCAACCGTTGCCGTGGAGGTGTGGATCCGCCCCTGGGATTCGGTGGCCGGCACACGCTGCACGCGGTGGGTGCCGCCCTCCCACTTGAAGATCGAATACGCGCCCTCTCCCTTGACCGCAAACGTCACTTCCTTGTAGCCGCCGCCTTCGTTGGCGTTCACGGACAGGTTTTCCGTCGAGAATCCCCGGCGTTCCGCGTAGCGCGTCAGCATCCGGATGACGTCGCCGGCCCAGAGCCCGGCTTCGTCGCCTCCGACGCCTGCGCGCACCTCGACGAGGACGTCCTTCCCGTCCGCCGGGTCGGCCTCCACGAGGGCGAGCTTCAGCTCCTCCTCGATGCGCGCGATCTCCGCCGGGTCCGGCGCGAGCGAGGCGAGCTCGGGGTCGTCGCGTGTCGCCTGCAGGTCTTCCTGGGCCCGCCGCCACTGGAGGGCGAGCTTGTACGGGGCCTCGAGCTCTTTCAGCCTCCGGCCTGAGCTCGCCGCCTGCTTGTGGTCGTTGTAGACGGCAGGGTCGGACATGCGCGCCTGGGCTTCGAGGTAGGAGCGCTCGAGCTCGTCGACGAGATCTTCCATCCCGGACATGCGAGAGAGGTTAGAGGAGGCCGGGAGGAGTACATTTCCGGCGATGGCGCGCCGCTTGCTCGTTGTGGTCTCACTCGCATTCCTGGGAGCGGGCTGCGGCGGCGCCGCTACTGGTGGAAGCGGCGGAGACGCGGGCGACGCGCTCGCGTACCTGCCCGCTGACGCAACCACGGTCGTCCTGGTCTCGACCGACGTCGACGGCGACCAATGGGAGCAGCTCGACCGGCGCATCGTCCAGCGGCTCGACGACGAGGAAGGGCCGGAGAACTTCGAGGACTACGCCACCGAGGCGGCCAAGGACGCTGGCCTCGACTGGAAGGCCGACATCAAGCCTTTGCTCGGAAACGACATCGCCGTCGGGGTCATGGGAGACCCCGCGAGCCTGCTGGGCGGGGAGGGCGACTCAGGGATCGTCGCCGCCCTCGACACCCGCGGTGGGGACATCGAAGAGGTGTTGAAGACGGCGAAGTTCGAAGAGTTGGGAGAAGCCGGCGGCGCAAAGCTCTTCGGCTTCGAGGATGAGGAGGAAGCGGTCATTGCTGTCGAGGATGGCGTGCTCATCTACGCGGAGGACGACAAGAGCCTGCGGGCGGCGCTCGCCCGGCGGGACTCGGGCGAGGGGCTCGAAGAGGCCGCGGTCGACGATGCGCTGGCCGACCTGCCAGAGGAGTCGATCGCACGGGCGTACGGCACGCTCAGAGGGATCGCGGAGCAGGAACAGCTGAGCCGCTTCGCCGAGGTCCCGCTCGTACAGGCGCTCGAGGCGTGGGGCCTGACGGTCGCGTTCGAGGGCAGCAAGCTGAACGTCGACCTCGCTGTCGGGCTCGACGGCGACAAGATCGACGAAGGAGACCTGCCGCTCGTCACCGGTTCAGATGCACCGGAGATCGTCATCCGGGAGCGCGAGCTGTCGGGCGGTAACCGAAACCAGAGTCAGACAACCGCGTTCCTCCTCCGTGCCTTGCGCGCCGGCTATCCGAACTCGCGCTTCGTCAAGGCCGCGGACGCGATCGAAAAGGAGCTCGGCATCGACTTCGAACAGGAGATCCTGCGGCAGTTCGACGGGCCGAGTGCCTCCTACGTGAGCCCCGACGGCAAGATCTTTGCTGCCCGAAGCGAGGTCCGTGACCCCGAGGCGCTGAAGGCCGTGCTCCCAAAACTCGCTCCGCATCTTCCGACCCTCGTCGAGGGCCTGCAGGGACTCCAGTCCGAGGGGATGGCGCTGCTCTTCCTCTTCGCCCCCGACGCGCCGGCGGCGGCGCCGATGCAGAACGTCCAGGTCGATCCACCAACGACCGAGGACGGCTTCTACCGGATCTCGGGCCTGACGGGCGACGGGCCCGCCGAGCTCTACCTCGGCCTCGTCGGCGACGTCTTCGTGGTCGCCTCCGACGAGACGCGTGCGCGGGAGATCGCGAAGGCCGACACCGAGTCCGCCGACGGAGCCCAGGGCGCAGGTGTCCTGCGCGCAGATCTTCAACGGCTCGCCGACCGGATCGACTACTTCGGCTTCTTCCCGATTCAGGGCAAGGAGCTTGTCGCCTCGCTCGAGGCGAGCACGGAAGAGCTCCGAGCCCGGGTCCGCGTCGACCTGGGCTAGGCCATCACTTCGACCCTGCGGTCGGCAGAGTCGAGGCGGCCTTCGCGCTCGAGGACGTCCTTGAGCGCGCTGATCGAGACTTCGAGCTGGTCGAGCGACGGCTCGCGCGTCGTCAGCCGCTGAAGCCAGAGACCCGGCGCGAGGAGGGTCATCAGCACACGGTTGTCGGTGTGTTTGCCGGCGAAGCGGATCAGCTCGTAGGCGATTCCGGCGATGACGGGAAGAAGCAAGATCCGGCTCGTGATCAGCCAGTACCAGGTGGGACGACCGAAGAAGGCGAAGACGAAGATCGCGATCACCATCACCCAGAGGAGGAACGCGGTTCCGCACCGTGGGTGGATGAGACTGAATCGCTGGACGCGCTCCGGCGTCAGCTCCTCGCCGGCCTCGTAGGCGTTGATCGCCTTGTGCTCGGCCGCGTGGTACTGAAAGACGCGCCTCAGGTCGGGCAGGAACGAGATCAGGACGAGGTAGATGATGAAGATCGTGACCCGGATCAGGCCCTCGACGATCACGAAGAGGCCGGTTTGCTCAATCGGCAGCCAGTTCGTGATCAGAGCCGGCGTGACCTTGAAGAGGACGAGCGCGAAGCCGATCGCGATCACGAAGGCGAAGATCATCGCGCCGCGGCCGATTTCGGTCGAGACCTCCTCGTCGTCGCCTTCCTCCTGCGCGGCGTAGTTCGCCGAGATAGCGAGCGCGCGGAACCCGATCGCGAGCGACTCTCCGAGGGCAATGATCCCGCGGATGACCGGCAGCCGGAAGAACGCGTGCCGTGCCATCACGGAGTTGATCTCGTGATTCAGCTGCGCGATCTCGCCGTCCGGCTTCCGGACTGCGAGCGCCCAGTTTGAGGGGCCACGCATCATCACGCCCTCGAGGACGGCCTGGCCGCCGATCGGAGCTGCCATTGGCTCTCTAGCCGCGGCGGGCGCCGCCGGCCCGCTCCAGACGACGCTGGAAGCGCTCCACGCGGCCGCCGGAATCCATCAGCTTCTGCTTGCCCGTGTAAAACGGGTGGCAGCTGGAGCAGACCTCGACGTGCATCTCGGTTCTGGTCGACCGCGTCTCGAACTCGTTGCCACAAGAGCAGCGAACGGTTGCAAGGGCGTAGTCGGGATGGATTTCGGCCTTCATTGCCGAGCCAGGATAGCAGCGGCAGTCTGGGCTGCGACGTTGCCCCCCGAGACGACGCAGACCACGGTTTCGCCCTTGTTGATCTGGGCTTTACCGGACATCAGGGCGGCCACAGCCGTGGCCCCGGCCGGCTCGCAGGCGAGCTTGGCGCGCTCGTAGAGGAGGCGGGTCGCGGCTTCGATCTCGCTCTCCTCGACGAGCACGATCTCGAGACCCAGGTCTTGGACGATCTGCAGCGGCAGGTCGCCGGCGAACGGCGCGTTGAGCCCATCTGCCACCGATCGAGCGTCGACGGGAACCGAGCGCCCGGCGGCGAGCGCTGCCGTCATGGCCTGAGACGTCACAGGCTCCACTCCGACGACCTTGACGCCCGGCAGCGCTGTGGCAATCCCGGCGACGAGCCCTCCCCCACCGACTGGCACCACGACCACGTCGACGTCGGCGACGTCCTCGGCGATCTCGAGACCCACGGTTCCCTGCCCGGCCAGCGTGCGTGGCCCGTCGAACGGGTGGATGAAGGTCCGCCCCGTCTGCGCGCGAAGCTCCTCCAGCCGCGCGAACACCTCGCCCGGCCCGTCGGCTTCGAGGTCGACCCTCGCCCCGTAGCCGCGAGTGGCCGCGATCTTGGCGGCGCTCGCCGTCTTCCACATCACGAGCAGAGCATCGAGCCCCTCCAGCGCAGCGCAATAGGCGAGGGCTTGCGCATGGTTCCCGGCGGAGGCTGCGATGACGCCGCGCCCGCGCTCCTCGGCTGTCAGTGCGGCAAGCGAGTTGAGCACTCCGCGCGGCTTGAAGGAGCCAGTGCGCTGGAAGAGCTCGGCCTTCAGGAAGACGCGGTCGCCGAGCGTTGCGGAGCTGAAAACAGGCGTCCGATGGAGCCGGCTCCCGATGGTCGCCTGCGCAGCGACCACGCCTCCGATGTCGAGAGTCACAAATCGATCGTATGCCGACGCCGAACCGTTTCTGCCGCGCGCGCGAACCAGGAGCGTCCTAAATCGATGAGGGGGTAGAGATGTCGAACACCAGCCCGGAGCCGGATTCCGCGCTCCAGGAACTGGCACGCGATCCCGGATCGCGGAAAGAGTTCCTCAGGAAGATGGGAGGAGGCGTCGCTGCGACGTCGGCCTTCGGCTTGTTCCTGGCCGCCTGCGGCGGCGACGACGACTCGACGAGCGGCGCCGGCACCACGACGCAGACCGACACCGCGATGACGAACGAGTCGGGCGACCTGGCGATCGTGAACTACGCCTTGACGCTCGAGTATCTCGAGACGGCGTTCTACGCAGACGTCGCGTCGAGCGGTCTCTTCAAGGGCGCCGAGCTCGAGATGATCAAGATGATCGGCGAGCAGGAGCAGGCGCACGTAGCCGCGCTCGAAGGAACGGCCAAGAACCTCGGAACTCCCGCGGCGAAGCCGCAGACGAAGTTCCCGCTCGACAGCGCCAAGAGCGTCCTCGGCCTCGCGGCGACCGTCGAGAACCTCGGCGCAGCCGCGTACCTCGGCCAGGCCGCGAAGATCGAGAGCAAGGAGATCCTCGCCGCTGCGCTCGCGATCCACACCGTGGAGGCACGTCATGCCGCCGCGCTGAACCAGCTCACGGGCAAGTCGTTCGTTCCGGACGGCGCCTTTGCTGCTCCAGCCTCGATGGACGAGGTGCTCGCAGCGGTCAAGCCCTTCATCGTCAGCTAGCCAACGGCCAAGAAAAGGAGAACGAGATGTATCAGAACAAGCTCGCGGCCGACAGCCTGGCTGCGGTGGAAATCGAAGGTCTGACCCGAAGCTCATTCATCCTCAAGGGCGCCATCGTCGCGGGATCCGTGTACGGAGCGGCGGCAGTCGGGCCCTTCGTGAAGACGGCGCTCGCGCAGACCGGCGGGGGCGACGTCGAGATCCTGAACTTCGCCCTTACGCTCGAGTACCTCGAGGCGGCGTTCTACGTCGAGGGTGCCGGCCTGGGATTGAGCGGCGAGGTCATGTCGGTCGCCCGCGAGATCGGAGCCAACGAGCAGGAGCACGTCGAGGCCCTCTCGTCGACCATCACCGACCTCGGCGGAACGCCGGCGAAGAAGCCGACGTTCATGTTCCCGGTCACCGACCAGAAGTCGTTCCTCGAGCTCGCCCAGACCCTCGAGGACACCGGCGTCAGCGCCTACAACGGCGCCGCCCCCGGCATCGAGTCGAAGGAGGTGCTGAGCGCTGCAGGCAGCATCGTCCAGATCGAGGCCCGGCACGCAGCCCGGATCAGGATGATCAACGGCGTTGCGGTCGCTCCGGTCGCGTTCGACGAAGCGCTCGAGAAGGCGGCCGTGCTCAAGGCCGTCATGCCACTCATCAAGGCATAGCCACTAGCCCTCTCCGGACACGTCCTGGGGTCTGACCCCGGGGCGTGTCCGGCTAGGTCAGCTTGTACTCGGGTCCTGCGCCGCCTTCGGGCGGCGTGAGGCGCCCGCCCTTGGCGGTGATCGCACCGCACTGGACGCAGTTGGAGGGCGTCACCTCGACGCCTTCCTCCTTCGCCTCGTAGACCTGGGCTGGGCACATCCGCTCCCACATGAGGGCGACCTCGCGCGGGACGTCCGTGCGGATCTTGATGTGGTTCGGCGCGTCGTCGCGCGTCTTGTTCCCCGACAGGAAGACGGATGAGAGCTTGTCGAAGGTCAGCTTGCCGTCCGGCATCGGATACTTCGAAGCGCGTGCCGTCGAGATCAGCTCATGGTCTGCGTCCGGCTCGGTCTTCGCGTTGCCCGGCGGGAACTTGCCGAAGCTCGCCGTCATTGCCCCCGCCATCGCGCCGCCGATCCAGAAACCCTTGCCGAACGCCTGTCGCATGTTCCGGACGCGCTTCAGGTCGTCCCAGATGAACGTGTCGCGAATCGCCTCGTCGTAACCCGCTAGCGCCCCCGGCGTCCATGCTGTCCGGCCGCGCTGCAGGGCTGCGAAGGCGGTTTCAGCCGCGAGCCGCCCCGATTCGATCGCATAGTGGATCCCCTTGAGGGCCGGAACGTTGACGAGACCGGCGCCGTCGCCCGTGATCAGGAGGCCGGGCGCATGCATCCGGCGCGGCACGGCGACGAACCCGCCCTCGGGGATCGTCTTCGCGCCCCAGCCGATCCGCTCGCCGCCTTCGAGAATCCGCCGGACGACCTTGTGCGTCTTCAGCTCCTGCAGGAGGTCATGGACGGAGAGCTCGGCATCCCGGTAGTCGAGCCCTACGACCATCCCGAGGGTGACCATGTCGTCGCCCATCGGGTAGATGAACGACCCGCCGAACTCGCGGTACCTGCGGCCGCCGCGGAGCGGCCAGCCCATCGTGTGGATGACTCGGTCGAGCGGTTTCGCGACCTTCCAGATCTCTTTGACGCCGAGTGCCCAGACCTGCGGGTTCTCTCCGGAGAGGCCGAAGCGATCCAGGGCGACTCCGGTCAGATGCCCCTGCGTGCCCTCCGAGAGAACGGTCAGCTTGGCGGTGACGTCGGAGCCGGGCTCGAAGTTCGGCAGCGCCTCGCCGTCCTTGCCGCGTCCCTTGTCGCCCGAGCGGATTCCCACGACGCGCCCGCCGTCGACGAGAAGCTTCTCCGCGGCCGTTTCCGGGAGGATGTACGCGCCGCCCTCCTCGGCCTTTCCGGCCAGCCAGCGCGTCAGCTCGGACAGCGACGCAACGTAGTTCCCGTCGTTCTTCATCGTCGGCGGGGTCGGAATCCGGAGCGCCGAGCGCGGGGTCAGGAAGTACACGGACTCTTGCTCGACGGGCCCGTAGAACGGCATCTCCTCGATCCGGGCGCGATCGCCGAAGAGCCGGCGGAGCGCTCGTGGGTTGACGACGGCTCCCGAGAGGGAGTGCGCGCCGACAGCCTTGCCCTTCTCGAGAACCGCGACCGGAACCTCGCCGAGGCGCGCGGCGGTCTCCGGCGACTCTTCGAGCAGCTGGCCGAGCCGAATCGCGCACGCGAGCCCTGCCGGCCCGGCCCCGACGATCAGGACGCCGACATCGATCCGCTCCTCCGGCGCGTCGGTTGGCCCGGCGACGTACTCGCGGGCGTCGAACGGCGGAGCGAACTCGGCCGGTCTCACGATTTGCGCGAGCGGACGAGCTCGGTCAGCTTCGGGACGATCTCGTTCAGGTCGCCGACGACCCCGAGGTCGGAGTACTCGAAGATCGGCGCGTTCGGATCCTTGTTGATCGCGACGATGATCCCGGAGCCCTGCATCCCGACCTTGTGCTGGATTGCGCCCGAGATTCCACAGGCGATGTAGAGCTTCGGCGAGACGGTCTTGCCGGTCTGGCCCACCTGGGTCGCGTACGGGTACCAGCCGGAGTCGACCACGGCTCGCGTCGCCGCGACCGCGCCGCCGAGGGCCTGCGCGAGCTCCTCCACGAGCTTGAAGTTCTCCGCCGCGCCCAGACCGCGCCCACCGGCGACGATGATGTCGGCGTCCTCGATCGACGGCCCCTCGCTCTCGGCGTGGGCCTGCTCGACCATCGTCGCCTTCGTCGAGAAGTCCTCGAACTGCGCGTCGACCTGCTCGACCTCTGCTTCACCGCCTGTCTCCTTCGGATCGAAGCTGCCGGCGCGGATCAGCGCGAGACGCGGCTCTGACGTCCAGCCGACGTCGACCATGACGGAGTCGCCGAGCGCAGGCCGCTTGCCGACGAGCCCTCCGTCCTGCTGGACGAGATCGGTGAGATCCCAGTTCAGGCCTGCCTGAAGACGCGCAGAGAGGCCAGCCGCGACATCGGCGGAGAGCACCGAGGCAGCGAAGAGAACGGTGTCGAAACCACGGTCGCGGACGATGGAGGCAAGCGCGTCGACGCGGGGCTGCGGAAGCGGCGCCTGAAGCTCCGGCTTGTCGACCACGAGAACCTTCCCGGCGCCGAACTTGCCGGCCTGCGCTCCCAGGTCGCCGACCCGCGAGCCGAGGACGACACCAGTGACCTCGCCGCCGAGCCCGGCCGCCTTCGAGAGAACGCCGAGGGAAGGCTTGAGGAGCTCGTTCTCGTGATGCTCGAGAAAGACGAGCGTCGCCACCTAGATCAGCTTCCTCTCCGCAATGAAGTCGACGATCGTGGCCGCGGCGCTCCCGTCGTCCTCGATCTTCACGGTGTCGCCGCGAGGCGGAGGATCCGACAGCGCCTCCACCGTCGTCTTCGACCCGGCTTCGCCCATCCCGTCGCCCTCGACCCCGAGCTCCGACAGCGAGACGGTGCGCTGCGGCTTCGAGCGGGCTCCCATGATCCCCTTGAGTGAGGGGTAGCGCGGCTCGTTGATCGCGTCGGAGACGGCGAGCACCGCAGGCGTCGGCGCCTCGATCACGTCGTAACCGAACTCCGTTTGTCGCTTACCGCGCGCCTTGCCGTCCGAGACCTCGAGCTCGGCCACCTGGGAGATCACCGGGAGCCGTAGGCGATCGGCCACGGCGGCCCAGAGGACGGCGCCGTCCGAGTCGCCGGCTTGCTGGCCGAACATGATCAGATCAGCGCCTTCTTTCTCCAGCGCCGCGGCCAGCGCGTTCGTCGTCGCGACGAGATCGGAGCCTGCCGCCGCGTCGTCCGTGATCATCAGCGCCTCGTCTGCGCCCATCGCGAGCGCCTTGCGCACGGAGTCCTGAGCGCCCGTCGGCCCCATGGTCACGATCAGGACCTCGCCGCCCTGTTTTTCCTTGATCCGAAGGGCCTCTTCGACGGCATGAACGTCGAACGGATTGATCGCGCCCTCGCCCGAACGATCGAGCCGTTTCGTCCCCGGATCGATCTTCCGAGCCTGCTCCGGCACGTGCTTCACGCAGACGGCGATCTTCACGGGGCGAGACTCTACTCACGCAGAAGGGGGGTACAAGGCGGAAGGGAGCAGGCCGAAAGCTCTGCTAGGGTCTCGCCCTTCGAGCGCGAACCGAAGCGCTAGGTCCCAGTTATGAGACGCCGCAGTTCAGCAGCCCGAGGGATTCTTTTGCTTGCCATCGTCGGCCTCTCGGCCGGCCCGGCGAGTGCGCTTCCCGACCCGGGATTCCTCCCGAAGAAGGCCAAGGGCTCGGTGCCGGCCGCGCCAAAGGGCGACCAGGAGACCGGCAAGAGGATGATCTTCCCCGTCCTCGGCAAGTCTCGCTACTTCAACGATTTCGGAGCAGCGCGCTACCAAGGCTCACATCAAGGGAACGACATCATGGCGCCGCGCAAGGCACTCGCGCTCGCCGTCGAGGCGGGCCGCGTGAAATTCCACATCACCTCCGCCGCCGCCGGCTGCATGCTCTACCTCTACGGCCGGAGCGGCACCACGTACCTCTACATCCACCTGAACAACGACCTCGGCATGACGAACGACAACCGCGGGGCCTGCAAGCCCGGCATCGCGTTCGCGCCGGGGCTCAAGAGCGGAGCGCGGGTCGCGGCCGGCGAGCCGATCGGCTTCGTGGGCGACTCGGGCGACGCGAACGGGATCGAGCCGCACCTCCACTTCGAGATGCACCCAAACGACGGAGCCGCAGCCAACCCCTTCCAGCACCTGAACCGCGCCTGGCGCCTTCTCTTCGCCGCGCCGCGGAAAGGCGACACGTCCCTCTGGCTGAAGGGCGACGTGCTCACCCAGGAGACCGAGGCGCTGAAAGTGAACGTACGCAGCCTGGCGGTCAGGACGACCGGCCTGAAGCTGAACGGCATCAGCCGGCCGGTGTCACTCGCGGTCTCGCCGTTCACGATCATCGAGAAGGCCCTCGGCAGGCTCGCCGGAAACACGCGGGCGACCGTCTGGACCGAGATCTTTCCGAACACGCTCGACGCCCAACTCGGCAAGCCCGGCGCCATCACCGCCGAGCGAGTCGTCCTCTCCAACTAGCGGCCTGTGAACTTCGGTTCGCGCTTCTCGGCGAAGGCCGTGAGGCCCTCCCTCGCATCGTCTGATGCGAAGAGCTCGCCAAAGCTCGCGCCTTCGGCCGCGAGGTTCGCCGCGTGGTCGCCGCCCAGCGCGAGGTTCGTCGCCTGCTTGGCGGCCGCTAGGGAGAGGGGGCCCTTGGAGGCGAGCAGGCGCGCGGTCTCCATGGTCTTCTCCATCAGCTCTCCTGCCTCGTAGACGGCGTTCACGAGTCCCAGCCGCAGCGCCTCGTCGGCTCCGACGACGCGGCCGGTGAGGATCAGGTCCTTGGCGACGCCGACACCGGCGACCCGCGCAAGCCGCTGCGTGCCTCCCCACCCCGGGATGATCCCGAGGTTGATCTCCGGCTGTGCGAGCTTCGCCGTCGAGGCCGCGTAGCGAAGGTCGCAGGCAAGTGCGAGCTCACAGCCTCCACCGAGTGCGAACCCGTTGATCGCTGCAATCGTCGGCTGCGGCATGACCTCGAGCAGCCTGCCTGCCTCGTGGCCGAGCACGCCCCAGGCCTGGGCCTCCAGAACGCCGAGGCCGCTCATGTACTTGATGTCCGCGCCGGCGATGAACGCCCGTTCTCCGGCGCCGGTCAGAATCACGACCCGGGTCTCGCGGCTCTCGCCCAGCTCGCGAAGCCGGTCGCGCAGCTCGGTCAGCGTGTCGACGTCGAGCGCGTTCATCGCTTCGGCCCGGTCGACCGTGACGATCGCGACCCCGTCCTCGTGGCGAACGTCGATCAGGCTGAAACCTTCTCGCGCAGGAAGTCGACGATCTCGCTGGTGTGGGCGCCGGGAGTGAAGATCTCCGCAACCCCCTGCCGCTTGAGCTCATCCGTGTCCTCGCGGGGGATCGTCCCTCCGACGACAACCAGGACGTCCTCCGCGCCGTTCGCCTTCAGGCCTTCGAGGATCTTCGGGACGAGGGTCATGTGCGCGCCCGAGAGGATCGAGATCCCGACCGCGTCGGCATCCTCCTGGATCGCGGTCTCGACGATCTGCTCCGGCGTCTGGTGGAGCCCCGTGTAGATGACCTCCATTCCGGCGTCGCGCAGAGCCCGCGCGATGATCTTAGCCCCGCGGTCGTGACCGTCGAGGCCCGGCTTGGCGATCACCACTCGAATCTTCCCCGCCATCTGGTCGTGAGTATAGGAATGGAACTTGCGGAAGATGAGACGTCCGGACGCCGTCCGGGTATAGGCCAGACTATGTCGATGAGGCTGACGGTGATCGGCTGCTCGCCTGCGTGGCCCAATCCCGGCGGCGCGCAGTCCGGATACCTGATCGACGCCCCACCGGGCCGCGTCCTCCTGGATTGCGGAGCCGGCGTCCTCGCGAAGCTTCGCGAGCTCGAGGACTGGCCCCGCGTCGACGCCATCTGCCTCACGCACTTCCACCTCGATCACTGGGGCGACGTCATCCCCTGGGTCTGGGCGCTCTGGTTCGGTCCGGCCGCCGAGCAGCCCCGGCCGGAGCTCTGGGTTCCGCCGGGCGGTTACAAGCTGCTCTGCGAGATCGGGCAGAGGCTCGGCACGACGGACATGTTCGAGCAGGCCTTCACGGTGCGGGAGTACGCGGCGGGCGAGGAGTTCGAGGTCGCAGGCTTTCGGATCACGCCCCGCCGTGTCCTTCACTACGACCTGCTCGCGTTCGGCTTCCGGGTCTCGAGCAACGGGAAGACGATGGCCTACTCCGGCGACAGCGGGCCGAGCGACCAGCTGGCGGAGCTGGCGCGGGACGCCGACCTTTTCCTCTGCGAAGCGACGCTCCTCGAGCCGAGCCCCGAAGGAGGGACTCGCGGCCATCTCTCCGCGGCCGAGGCCAAAGCCGCCTCAGACTCGGCGGGAGCGAAGCGCCTGCTCCTCACCCATCGCCCGGAAGAGCGCCCGCTCGAGCCGGGGTACGAGCAGGTCCACGACGGATTCGAGACCGAGATCTAGGAGAGCTAGGGCGAGCGGGTGCGGTAGGCGGCAGCAGCCTGCCGCCCCCGGCGCCAGCTGCGGACATAGAAGGCGCTCACGATCAGCGGAACGAGCAGGAGGAGCCCGATCGGCGCGAGGAGCCACCTCGTGTCGAGGCGCGCCTCTCCGCCGGAGAGCGTCGCACCGAGGTTCGGGATGCCGCCGGCTCCCGGAGTCTGAGTCGCGGCCGCTCCTGCTCCGGTCATCCCCGTAGGAGCCCAGGATGCGACCTGCCAGCCACCGGCGGTCTCACCACCGGTGGGCGTCAGCTCCATGGCGAACACGGCCGGGCGCAGCTTCGAATTCGAGGTCGGAAGCAGGAGCACTTGGAGCCCGAGCGCGTCGCTGTAGGAGTACTCGACCTTCCAACGCGCCTCCCGAACAGGGAACGGGACGACCGGAATCGTTCCCTCGCGCCACTGGGCCCTCGTCATGCCTCCCTTGAGATCAGGACCGACGAGGTCGTACGCCAGCTCGACCTTCCGCCGGGCGACTGCATGCGTGACGAAGTTCGCCGCCGTCGAGAGCGCCCTGGCCCGTTCGGCCTGGGTGAGCTCCACCTTCTCGGGCTCGTGATACACGTAGGCCTGCTCCTCGGAGAACGTGTTCGGCGCCTCCTTGGTGGTTTCCGGCCACATCACGCCGACGGCGACTGTGCCGGCGACGACGGCAACACCGGCGCTGATCCACGCCAGCCGTCTACGCGCCCGAGGTGAGAAGAAGAGGCCTCTCACGCTCGCACCCACGATCCGGGCGGTCGGCTACCTAGCCCTGCTGCGGGGAGCTCGGGACCGGCGGAGGCGCGTAAGGCGCCCAGTAGTTCACGAGCCACTTCGCCGTTGCGCCCGAGCCGAACTTCTGGAGGCCGATGTAGAAGACCTGCGGCTTCTCCCTCGAGCCCTGCTTCGGCTGCATGACGACCTGCAGGGAGACGTCGTTGGGGAAGGACCAGTCGACCTTGACGGGCGACTCGTTGACCGCAGCGTCCGGGTACGGGACGACCGGGATCTCGCCCGTCATCCATTCGCGGAGCGAGAGGTCCTGCTTGATGAGCGGCCCGGAGATTGCCCAGGCCTCGCGCAGGTTCTTCCGCACGACAGCGGTCTTGATGAACTTCACGGCGACCTGGCGTGCCTCGGGAGGCAGTGGAACGGTCTTCTCAGCGGCGACGTTCGTCACCGGCTCGTTCGTGAACGCCTGGCCCGATTTCGCCGGCTCGGCCCGCGTCTGCCAGAACGCGAGCACGCCGAGCAGGAGCACCGCGCCGGCAATCCAGGGCAATGCGCGGTTGAGCGTTCGAGAGCTGAGCAGGCCGCCGTCGTTCACGTTTCACAGGTTAGACGAGCCCTCGGGCGCTCCGGTTAGCGCGGGATTAAGCCAGGTTAAGAGGCTTCAACATAATGTCGCTTCGTCGCACGGGTGCGCTTCGCGGTGGGAGCCAAGGACGCAGGGAGCGTTCATATGCTTGTCATCTGGGCGCGACCGAGGACGCCGGATCGCAGCGTCCAGC
>Ga0180121_10000736_pt1 | contig 13755 bp, 13 predicted proteins | sample AntDrymUQ5402106_2_FD_129676 | JGI IMG/M metagenome (GOLD analysis project Ga0180121, IMG submission 129676) | Polar desert sand microbial communities from Dry Valleys, Antarctica - metaG UQ540 (21.06) (version 2) (version 2) | ecosystem: Environmental > Terrestrial > Soil > Desert | place...
GGCGGATGGTCTCCTCGAGGAGCGTCATGAGGGCGCCGACCTCTTCGTCGCCGCGCTTCCAGTTCTCGGTCGAGAAGGAGTAGAGGGTCACGAACTCGACACCGCGCTCGCGCGCCGCGCGCACCGTGCGGCGGATGGTCTCGACGCCCGCGCGGTGTCCTGCGATCGCCGGCAGGTGACGCTGCTTCGCCCACCTGCGGTTCCCGTCCATCACGAAGGCGATATGACGCGGGACCGATCGCTCCTGGAATGGCGTAGCCATTACACCGAGAGGATCTCTTTCTCCTTCGCGCTGCCGATCTCGTCGCACTGGAGGATGTAGCGGTCGGTCACCTTCTGCAGGGCCGCCTCCGCGCGCTTCACGTCATCCTGCGCGACACCGGCCGACTTCTCCTTCGAACGGAGCTCATCGTGCGCATGACGCCGGAGCGTGCGGATCTCCACGCGGCCTTCCTCGACCTTCTTGTGGAGCTGCTTCACGAGGTCCTTCCGCCGCTCCTCGGTGAGCGTCGGGATCTGCAGCCGGATGAGCGCGCCGTCATTCGAAGGGGTCAGCCCGAGGTCGCTCGAGATGATCGCCTTCTCGATCGCCTTGATGAGGCTCTTGTCCCACGGAGTGATCACGATCTGCCGCGGCTCGGGCGCGCTGATGGCGGCGAGCTGGATGATCGGCGTCGGCGTGCCGTACGCCTCGGCCTCGAGCGACTCCACGAGCGACGGCGCCGCGCGCCCGGTGCGCACGGACGAGGCATCCTTCCGAAGCGCCTCGATGGCCTTCTTCATCCGGGTCTCGACCTGAGTGAGAACGTCCTCGAACGCCATCAGGACGTCACCAGCGTGCCGACCTGCTCGCCATTCGCGGCGCGGAGCATCGCGCCCTTCTGCGAGAGGTCGAAGACGATGATCGGGATGTCGCGCTCTTCAGCGAGCGCGGCGGCCGTCGCGTACATGACGGCGAGCCGCTTCTCGAGAAGGTCGCGGTAGGTCAACGCCGCGAACTTCTTGGCGTTCGCGTCGACCTTCGGATCCGCGCTGTAGACGCCGTCCACGTTGTTCTTGCCCATGAGGATGACCTCCGCGTCGATCTCGGCGGCGCGGAGCGCGGCGGCGGTGTCGCTCGTGAAGAACGGGTTGCCGGTCCCGGCCGCGAAAATGACGACAAGCCCCTTCTCGAGGTGGTGCATGGCGCGACGCCGGATATACGGCTCGGCGACTTCGTCGATGCGCAGGGCAGACTGGACCCGCGACTGCACGCCGATCGCATCCAGCTGCGACTGGAGCGCCAGCGCGTTGATGACCATCGCGAGCATGCCCATGTAGTGTGCCGTCGCTTCCTCGATGCCCTGCTCGGCGGCGGCCGCTCCGCGCAGCCAGTTCCCGCCGCCGATGACGACGGCCACTTCGATGCCCATGGCCTGCATCGAGCGGATCTCCTCCGCGAGATAGCGAACGTAGCTCGGGGAGATGCCGAAGGTGCGCTCACCGAGCATCGCCTCGCCGCTGAGCTTTAGGAGAACGCGCTTGTACTTCGCGGTCGTCGACATCGCCTGCGAGTCTAGGAGGATGCCTTGCCGAGTTCGAATCGCGCGATGCGTCGCACCTGCACGTTCTCGCCGGTCGACGCGGCGAGCGTCGTGACGAGGTCGCCGATCGTCTTTCCGGGCTCCTTGATGTAGTCCTGCTTCAGGAGCTCATCGACGTCTGTCGGCTCCATCGCGGCCACCTGCATCGCGATGCTGCGGGCGAGCTGCTTGAACTCCTCGCCGCGTGCGACGAAGTCCGTCTCGCTCGCGAGCTCCACCAGCGCGCCGATGCGCCCGCCCGCGTGGACGTACGACTCCACGACGCCCTGGGTGGCCTCGCGGTCCGACTTCTTCGCCGCCTTCGCGAGGCCGCGCGTCCTGATGAGCGCCTTGGCCTTCTCGTAGTCGTCCCCGGCGTCCTGCAGCGCCTTCTTGCACTCCATGACCCCGGCGCCTGTCTCGGCGCGGAGCTTCGCGACATCCTTCGCGCCCGGCATTACTCGTCCTCTTTCTTGGTCGGGCGGGGCTTCGCCTCCTTGGGCGCACTCCCCGGTGCGTCGGGTGCGGGCTTCGCGATCGACTCGTCGGTCGACGGTGCGGACTCGTCCGCGGACTGCTCGGCTGCGTCCGCCGCGGGCTCCTCGTAGCCGCCGATCGGGTACTCGTCCTCCTCCGGCTCATACACACGCGGCGTGCGCCGCCCGCGCGGCAGTCCGGCGAGGTCGGTCGCGCCGGCCGCGTCACCCGGCTCGGGCTTGTAGCCCATGTCCTCAGGCGTCGCTTCCTTGTGCGCGGCGTCGAACTCCTGGCGACCCTCGAGGATCGCGTCGGCCATCTTCTGGCAGATCAGCTTCACGGCGCGGATCGCGTCGTCGTTCGCGGGGATGATCACGTCGATGAGGTCCGGGTCGCAGTTCGTGTCCACCATCGCGACGATCGGGATCTCGAGGCGTCGCGCCTCCTCCACCGCGATGTGCTCGCGGTGTGGGTCGACGACGAAAAGACAGGTCGGCGGACGCTTCAGCTCGCGGACGCCTTGGAAGAAGCGGTCGAGGCGAATGCGCTCGTCCTCGAGACGCTGCGCGTCCTTCTTCGGCATGGTGAGGAAGTCGCCGCGCTCCTTGCGGTCGGTGAGCTCGTTCAACCGGTTGATGCGGCGCTGGATCGTGATGAAGTTCGTGAGGAAGCCGCCGAGCCAGCGCTGGTTCACGTAGTGCATGCCCGCGCGCTTGGACTCTTCGGAGATCGATTCCTGCGCCTGCTTCTTCGTTCCCACGAACAGGACCTGGCCGCCGTTCTGCGCGTGATCGCGCACGAACGCGTACGCCTCTTCGACGCGCGCAAGCGTCTGCTGAAGGTCGATGATGTGGATCCCGTTGCGCTCCATGAAGATGAAGCGCTTCATCTTCGGATTCCAGCGGCGGGCCTGGTGTCCGAAGTGGACACCCGACTCGAGCAACTGCTTCATGGTGACGACCGGCATGACCTCGTTCTCCCTTGTTCCGCCGCCGCCCACGCAGGCACCCCGTTCGAGCGAGTCGAGGGAGGGGGCCGTCCAGATCGGCGTGTGAAGTACCGGCTTTCGGCCGGTCCGCGATCAAGTGTACGCCCCGTGGCACAAAGAGTGCGATCAACGCCCGCGTGGCGAAGTACGACGAAGCCCCGGTCCCGCGCGGCACCTCAGGCCGCTGGGAGGTCGTGCTCGCTGACGACGAGCGCGAGCGGATGGAGCGGCGCCTCACCGCGCTCGACGTGAAGGCCGAGCACCGCATCCTTCAGGACTTCTCCGACGAGGACCTCGCCGGCATCGCTCTCCTGCCCGAGGAGCGGCCGCTCAAGCGGTACGCGGAGTACCTCGACCTGCACGACCCCGGGCGGGCGAACTTCCTCGCCGAGGGGAACGAGGTCGTGCGCCCGGGCCAGCGCATCGTTGCGCGGAAGACCGTCTCGAAGGCGATCTGGGACGACCTCATCGGCGCCTGCGAGGACGTCACCGGACGACGGCGGCGCCGGACGGCCTAGGCTAGGCGCGCCTCAGGCCGGCCGACCGTTCGGAGTGGAAATGCGAACAGAAAAGGGGCCCCGAAGGGCCCCTTTTCGTTGTCTTCAGTGGCCTGCGCTAGGTGAGGTTGTTGCCGATGTTGCTGAAGATGTTCTGGAGCTGGCCGCGGAGGAAGATCATGGCGACGATGACGGCAATGGCGATGACAGCGATAATGAGAGCGTATTCAACAAGGCCCTGGCCGTCGTCCTCGCGGAAGAATGCGAGCATTCGGTACTCCTTTCAGAGGTCGTTCTGCTCGGTCGATTCTACGTCCGGCGAGCGACCAGACAAGGTACCCGGACGGCTTGGAAGGCTAACGAAAGTCAGGGTGACCCCGCCTGGCGACCGCGTCCCGGAGCTCGCGGAGCGCGCTGCGGGGACGCTCCAGCCGGTCCCCCTCCTCGCCGAGTGCACTGCGCACTGCATCACGCAGCTCCTCGAGCGTGCAGCCGAAGATCTCGCCAGATGTCTCGAATTCCGCCCTGAGTCGGAAAAAACCGAAGTCGGTGTGACGGCTGACATCCATCCCGCCGCACAGCTCTTCAAGGAGCAGGAACACCGTGATGCGCGTCTCCTGATCGAGCCCCGCGATCCAGGCATCGAGTGACTCGCGGTGCGCAGCGTCCATCCGGCGATGCTAGCGAGGCCCGAGCCTCGAAACGCGGCTAGGCGCGGGCGATCCGGCAGTGGCCGGCGACGAGCGGGCCGAGCTCGGCGAGCGTCGTGCGGCGGGTGCGTGAGGTGGGCAGCGAGGCGAGGAGCGTCGGCCCGTATTCCTTCGTGACGATCCGGCGATCGCACAGGACGATCACGCCGCGGTCCGTCGTGGTCCGGATGAGCCGCCCGACACCCTGGCGGAGGCGGAGCGCGGCCTGAGGCAGCTGGTACTCGCGGAAGGGATCTTCGTACCGCTCCGAGCGGCCCTGCACGAGTGGGTCATCGGGCACCTCGAACGGCAGGCGCGCGACGATCACGCATTGGAGCAGATCGCCCGGCAGGTCGACGCCCTCCCAGAACGAGCGCGCGCCGAGGAGCACCGCACGTCCAGCGCGGAACCGCTCGAGCAGCGAGCGCCGCGAGCCGTCGACGCCCTGCGTCAGCACCGCGATGCCGTCGTCGTCGAGCGCGCCGAGGCGCGCGGAGACATCGCGCATCGCCGCATGCGAGGTGAAGAGCGCGAGCGTGCGCCCCTCGAGCGCGCGCGCGGCCTCCTCGATCGCGATGGCGACGTGCTCCGCGTAGTCGGGCTCGTGCGGCAGCGCGATGTCCGCCGGGACGACGAGGAGCATGTGGTCCGGGTCGAACGGCGAGCCAACGAGCAGCTCGTCGGCCACGTCCGCAACTCCGAAGCGCTCCTTGGCGAATGCGAGCGAGCCCGCGACCGCGAGCGTCGCGGAGGTCAGGACCACAGCGCGATGCCGATCGACGAGCGTCCGGCGGATCGCGGCGCCGGCGTACGACGGCGCGACGTGAAGACCGGTGTCGCGGTCGCTCGCCTCGAGCCAGACGATCTCGCTGTGTCGAGGGTCGTGGATGCCGCGAGCGATCGCGGAGCGCGCGCCGATGAGCTCCTTCGCGCTGCTGGCGAGCTCGAGCACGTCGTCCTCGTCGCCGCCGAGGTCCGCGAGCCGCTGCGCGGCGGCCTGCGCCCCCGCGAGCGCGTCATCCAGGCGCTCGCCGGCGAGCTCGATCGGCAGCCAGACGTCGTCGCTTGCGCGGACACCTGCCGTGATCCGGACGCGCTCCTCGGGGGGTGCGAGCAGCACTCGCAGCGCCGCGAACACGCCCGTGGCCCGCTCGTGCGCGGACGCGATCTCGGCGCGCAGCGTCTCGGCCGCCTCGGTGCGCACACCATCGCCCGAGCGCAGCGCCGCGAGCACGAGCGGCGATCGGCCGAGCCGGTCCAGGTCGCGGCCGAGGCGCCAGGTCTCAAGCCGGTGACCGAACGCCTCGGCGGCGACGTCCTCGAGCTGATGCGCCTCATCGACGACCACGTTCAGCGCCTCGGGCAGGAGCGATCCGCCCGCGCGCGCATCGTGGAGGAGGAGCGCGTGGTTCACGACCACGATGTCCGAGAGCTGCGCGTCGTTGCGCGCCCGCTCGAGATAGCAGATCGGACGCGTCGCGTTGCAGCGCCGCGATGTGCAGCTCTCGTCGTCCGCGGAAATGCGCGCCCAGAGCGCGGACTCGCCGCCGAGCAGGTTGATCTCGGCGCGGTCACCGGACGCCGTCGTCTCGCGCCAGACGAGGGTCTTGCAAACGAGGCGCGCCTCGTCGCGCGAACCCGCGTTCCCCCGCAGCTGCTGCCACCGACGCGGGCAGAGGTAGTTCGACCGGCCCTTCAGCACGGCCACCGGCACGGCCGTGCCGAGTGCGGCCTGCAGGGCGGGCAGGTCGCGGCGTACCAGCTGGTCCTGCAGCGGGAGCGTGTGCGTGCTCACGATCGTGCGCTCGCCTCGCAGCGCGCGCGCGATCGCGGGAGCACCATACGCGAGCGACTTCCCCACGCCGGTACCTGCTTCGACCACGAGCACTCCACCGGATTCGAAGGTGCGCTCGACGGCCTCCGCCATCGCGCGCTGCTCCGGCCGGTCCTCGTAGCCGGCGTAGTCGCGCGCGAGCCTTCCATCCGGTGCGAAGATCGCCGTGCTCGCAAGCCGCTCCGCGCCTGCGACATCGCGCCGGCGGACCCCGGGCCGCGAACGCTCCGGGACCGGCCGGTCGGCCCAGGCGCCGCGAAGCGCGACCGCGAGCGCGTCGGCGAAGAACGCCACGACAGGCGCACCGAGGGCGCCGGCGGTCGCGCGGAGCTCTTCGAGGAGCTCGGGACGGAGCGCAGCTGCGCTACGCGCGAGCTCGGCGAGGAGCGCGGCGCAGGTGAGCGCATCGTCGAGGGCGCGGTGAGCCGCGCCGGGATCAAGGTGCGCGTCGGCCGCCAGCCGCTGCAACGCGTACGACGAGGCCTCCGGCCAGACGATCGAGGCGAGCTCCGCGGTGTCGAGCGAGGCGGTGCCGGCCCCGAACCCGGCGCGCTCGAGGAACCCGATGTCGAAGGCGACGTTGTGTCCGACCAGGCACGCATCGCCCGCGAAGGTCTCGAACGCAGCGAGCGCCAGGGAGACCTGCGGTGCGCCGCGCAGATCCTCGTCCCGGATGCCGGTGAGCCGCGTGATCGCGCGCTCCAGGTCCCGACCCGGGTCCACGAACGTCGCGAACCGTTCGCCGGGGACGATGTCGCCGTCCTCGCCCCGCACGAGGCGTACGGCCCCGATCTCGACGATGCGGTCGCGCGCCGGGTCGAAGCCGGTGGTCTCGAGGTCTACGCAGATGAGCTCGATAGGACGCCGCCGTTCTAGCCCGGCGCGGCCGGGGAGTTCTAGGCGATCAGGGGTACTTTGTACCCCGCTCGCTCGCCGCCCATCGGCCGTACGCGGCCGCTGGGCCGGCTTCGCTCACGGGTAGATGCCGCGGGTGAGCGTCGCCTCGGCCACGCGGTGCACGGCGACCATGTACGCCGCGGTCCGCATATCGATCTTGTGCTTCTTCGACATCTCGAGCACGTCGCCGAACGACTTCACCATGACCTCTTTCAGGCGCGCGTTGATGGTCGCCTCACGCCAGAAGAGGTTCTGGAGGTCCTGCACCCACTCGAAGTACGAAACGGTGACGCCGCCGGCGTTGCAGAGGATGTCCGGGATGAGGAAGATGCCCTTGTCGTAGAGGATGCGGTCGGCCTCGGGGCTGGTCGGCCCGTTCGCGGCCTCCGCGACGATCTTCGCCTTGATCTTCGGCGCGTTGTGCTCGCCGATCTGGTTCTCGATGGCCGCGGGGATCAGCACGTCGCAGTCGAGCTCGAGGAGCTCCGTATTCGAGATGCGGTCTGCGCCCTTGAACCCGGAGACCGTGCCGTGCTCCTTCTTGAACGCGTCGATCTTGGCCGGATCGAGGCCATTCGTATTCACGATGCCACCGCCGGTGTCGGACACGGCAATGACCGTCGCGCCGAGCTCCGCCATGAGCTTCGCCGAGAACATGCCGGCGTTCCCGTAGCCCTGCACGACGACACGCGCGCCGTCGAGGTCGAGGCCGAGGTGCTTCGATGCCTCGATGATCGTGTACACAGCACCGCGCGCGGTCGCCTCGTTGCGCCCCTCGCTGCCGCCGATCGAGAGCGGCTTCCCGGTGACCACGGCGGGTGCGGTGTACCCGTGGTGCATCGAGTAGGTGTCCATGATCCAGGCCATCGTCTGGGAGTTCGTGTTCACGTCGGGCGCGGGAATGTCGCGCTCCGGGCCGATGAGCAGCATGATCTCCGTCGCGTAGCGCCGGGTGAGCGTCTCGAGCTGCTGCATCGACATGTGCTTCGGGTCGCACACGACACCACCCTTCGCGCCGCCGTAGGGGATGCCGACGACCGCGCACTTCCAGGTCATCCACATCGCGAGCGCCTTCACTTCGCCGAGCGTGACCGACGGGTGGTAACGGATGCCCCCCTTGCCGGGGCCGCGCGAAACGTTGTGCTGCACGCGGTAGCCGGTGAACACCTTCACCGCGCCGTCGGCCATGCGGACCGGGAAGTGGACGATGAGCTCGCGCTGGCACTCGCGAAGGATCCCGCGCATGTTCGGGTCGAGGTGCAGCTTGTCGGCGGCGATGTCGAACTGCTCGAGCGCGACCTCCCACGGGTCACGCTGGGTGTGGTCGATGACGGCGGCGTTCGTCATGCGGTCTCTCTTCCTTCTTTCGTCAGCACTCGCCTCAGGTCATCCTCGGCGGGTTCAGTTTGTCCGTTCGTCAGCACTCGCCTCAGACCATCCTCGGCGGGTTCAGCTTGTCGGTCACGATCCAGTCGTCGGTCACCTGACCCGGTGAGTACGTGCTGTTCCACGACTTCAGCACGACGCGCCGGAAGCCTTGCGCCTGCAGCGTGTCCCGCCAGGCGCGCAGACCGCGTGAAGCGTAGGCGGTGAGCCGCACGTTCGCGCTCTGCTGCAGGAGCCCTTCCAGATGCCGCTTGCGCTCGAGCAGGGGGATGTCGATGAGCGGCTCGCCGTCCACCTCCAGGAGATCGAACGCCGCGAAGATCCGGCGTCCGGCCGGAGGCCGGGTGAAGGCGTTGCCGTCGCGGTCGACTTCGAGCTCCTGCTCGTCCTGCCAGTCGGGGACGAGGACACCGTCGATGATCGCCGTCTGGCAGCGGGCAAGCGCCCCGATCGCGTCGTAGAGCTCGCGGGGTCCGTCGACCTCGCCCGCGTAGCCGACGAAGCGCGGTCCGGCGTGACCCAGCCGCACGAGCGCACGCGTTCCGGGCCATTCCGGCTCGAGGATGTGCCGCTCCGGCTCTGACCGCTCGCGCGAGTAGCGGGGCCGCTGCGGAGCCAGGTCTGCCCCAAGCACGGTGTTCACAGGGTCGAACGCCGAGTATCGCAGTGTGCCCCGGACCCCCTTGACAGCCAGAACATCCGTTCTAAGATGCGCGAACGCCTGTTCTGTCCGGAGGGGAGCCACGCAGACCGGACAGGACAGAGCCCGCGACCGTGAGGTGAGCCTGTGGCGCTCGCAATTGCCGGCTGGCGGCCGATCCCGACCTTCCGTTCACGCCGTCTTTCCACCGCACCACGTGTAGCCCTCGGACCTCTCGATACTGCGGTCTGCTTCTCCGCAGTAGACGCGCGTGTGGCGTCCGTACCCGCTTGGCGGACGCCGCCGCGCGTCTACTCCCCCTTCGCGCTCCGCCGCCCGACGCATCCGATGGCCGTACCCGTCGACACGGCCGGCGCGTTCACCCATTCCCCTGGCCGGATGGGCTGGCGCATCGGCCGATCGCGACGGGGCTAGCCGCCGGAGCGCGGACGTCCGTCTTCGTCGCGACCGCTCGCCCATGCGGCGAACGGCGCGGCGAAGGCGGTCAGCTCCGCCGGGATGACGAACTTCGTCCCTGGTGACGCACCGAGCGCCTTCAGCGCGTCGAGGTACTGCAGCATCATCGTCCGCTGATCCACCGTCTGCGCCGCCTCGTTGATCGAGGACAGCGCGAGCGCGAAGCCTTCGGCCCGCAGGACCGCCGCCTGCCGCGCTCCTTCCGCCTGGAGGATGTTGGACTGCTTATCGCCCTCGGCGACCAGGATCGCCGACTGCTTCTGCCCCTCCGCCTCGAGGATCGCCGCGCGCCGGTTGCGCTCGGCGGTCATCTGGCGGTCCATGGCCTCCTGGATGCCGCGCGGCGGGACGATCTCGCGGATCTCGACGCGGTTCACCTTGACGCCCCAACGCTTCGTCTCGTCGTCGAGCTTGATGCGCAGGACCTCGTTCATCTGCTCTCGCTTGGCGAACACGTCGTCGAGAGGCAGGTCGCCGATGACCGCGCGGAGCGTCGTCGACGCGATCTGCTGCACCTGCTGCCGGAAGTTCTGCACCTTGATGACCGAGTCCGCCGGCTCGACGACCTGCTGGAAGATCAGGAAGTCGATGTTGATGGTCGCGTTGTCCTTCGTGATCGTGGTCTGCTGCGGGATCTCGACACTGAACTCGCGGAGATCGACCGACGTCGCAAGCTGGATCGGCGGCGGAAAGAGGAGCACGAGTCCCGGCCCGGAGGTCTTCTGGTATCGCCCGAGGAAGAACACGACGAGCCGCTGATATTCCGGGACGATGTGGACGATGCTCCGGATGATGAAGATCGCGAAGATCGCGAGCGCGATCGGCAGTATCAGTTCCATCAGGGACCCCTTCCTTCCGCCGGCCTATCGGCCGGCTCGACGATAAGCCGCACGCCATCGACGCGGACCACCCGCACCTGGCTCCCCCTCCCGATGGGCCCGAGCGCGCTCACCGCCGTCCATTCGTCGTCGCCGGCCCGGACGATGCCGGTCGGTGACAGGTCCGACCTGGCGACGCCGAGCGCGCCGACAAGTGACTCGGCGCCGCTCGCCACCGGCAGTGTGCGATATCGCAGGCTCGCCCGAGCGATGACGGCGAAGAACGCACCGGTCACCGCGACGATCCCCGTGATGAGGAGCGGGTCGACCGAGTATCGGAAGCCCGGGAAGGTCGGCCGGATCGGCGGGAAGATGACGATCGTCCCGATGACGAGCGCGACGAGGCCGCCCACGGTGAGCAGCCCGTGGCTCACGATCTTGATCTCTGCCACGAAGAGCGCGACCGCGAAGACCATGAGCGCGATCCCCGCGGCGTTCGCATCGAGCGTCCCGAAGGCGAAGAGCGCCAGGACGATGCAGATGACACCCACGATCCCCGGGAAGAGGAGGCTCGGATTCGAAAGCTCGAAGATGAGGCCGTACGTCCCGAGGGTGAAGAGCAGCACGGCGATCTGCGGGTCGGTGATGAGGTGCAGGAACACCTCGAGGGGGTTGCGCGGATCCTCCTCGACGAGGGCCCCGCGCGTGCGAAGCGTCACGGTCTGATGCGGCAAGACGACCTGCCGACCGTCGATCTTCGAGAGAAGCTCCTCCACGTCGCGGGCGACGACATCGATGACCCCGATCTTGACGGCTTCGTCGTCGCGGATGCTGACGCTCTTCCGGACGGCGTCCTCGGCCCACTGTTCGTTGCGGCCCCGTGCTTTGGCGATCTTCGTGATCTGAGCGACGGCGTCGTTCTCGGCCTTCGCGCGCAGATCGCCCTGGATGTCCTCGCCTGAGGCGGAGACGGGATGCGCGGCGCCGATGTTCGTCGCCGGGGCCATGGCCGCGACGTGGGCCGCCATCGTGATGAACGTCCCCGCGGACGCCGCATGCGCGCCGGATGGCGCGACGAATATGACGACGGGGACACGCGCGTTGAGGAACCTCCCGGTGATCTTGTAGGTCGAGTCGATGAGCCCGCCCGGCGTGTCCATGGTGAAGACGACCGCGGTAGCGCCGCTCTCTTCTGCGCTGCCAAGCACGCGCTCGACGTAGCGGGCGGTGATGGGATTGATGACGCCCTCGATGCGACCGATCACGACTGGCGGGATGCGCACGGCCTGCGCGTCCGCGAAGCCGGCAAAGCCACCGGCGAGACCGAGTGCCAGCAGCGAGGCGGAGAGGACGCGAAGAATGGTCGTGACCCGAGTCTAGGAGTGCCTCATACACGAGTCGCGCGCGGGACGGGCGCTACGTGACCAGCCCGCCGCCGTGCGCCGGGTAGAGGTGGGCTCGCGACTCCGGCGCGTAGAGGCGCAGGCCGAAGCGGACCCACTCGACGGAGCCATCGTCGTTCCGCAGGACCTCGAGCCGGCTCCCCTTCCCTGGACCGTCGAGGAGGACGAGCGCGTCGTCGGCGACGACGCCGCAGCGGGCCGGCGGCGGGAACGGCGGCCACCCGTTCGGCGGCGGTGCGACGCCGGGACGCGGGCCGAGCGTCAGGAGGAGGTCGCCGTCCGCGATGCGCAGCTCGAGCTGACCACGCGCGATCTCGTAGCGACCCGCGAACGCCTCAAGCTCCGCCGGCGTGGCGGGCCTCGCCTCCGCGTCGCGGTCGTCAATGGCGCAGTACTCGCGCAGCGCGAACCGCACCAGCTCGCGGCCGAGCGCGTGTCCGCGCGTTGAGTTCGTGAGCATGGTGATGCCGAAGTCTCGCTCGGGCACGAGGACGAACTCAGCCTGCTGGCCCGCAGTCGTGCCGCCGTGGCTCACGATCCGCACCCCGTCGACCGTGCGCAGCCACCAGGACAGGCCGACCTCCCCGCGCGGCCCGATCGGCTCGCGCATGCCACGGAGCCCAGCGGCCGACAGCAGGCGGGTACTGTCGGGAGCGGTGCCATCGCCCAGGTGGAAGCGCGCGTAGCGGATCTGGTCGCGAGCGGTCGAGGTGATACCGCCCGCGGGATGCGCGTTGCGCGGGAGTGCCCAGCGCCGCGCGACCTCGGGACGTTCGTCCCGCACGAGATGTCCGACCGCGACCCGGAAGGCGATCGCATCCTCGGCGAAGAACACCGACTCGCTCATGCCGAGCGGACGGAGCAGGAGCTCGGTCATCGCCTTCTCGAACGTCATTCCCGTGACGACCTCGATCACGCGGCCGGCGACGTAGAACCCGGAGTTCCCGTAATGCCATTCCTTCCCCACCTGCGTGAGCTGGGGCAGGTCGACGAGCTTCTGCACGACCTTCGCGAGCGCGTCGTCGCCGCGGCCGGTGTCCTCGAAGTAGTCGCCGAGCCAGCCGGCGCTGTGGGTGAAGAGGTGCCGGAGCGTGACTGCGGACGTGGCCGCCGCGTCCGCGAGCCGGAAGTCGGGTACGTACGTGCGCACCGGCGCGTCGAGATCGAGCTTGCCTTGCTCCGCGAGCCGCACCGCGACCGTTGCGGTCATCGTCTTCGTTGTCGAGCCGATCTGGAACAGCGTGCCCTCGTCGACCGGCAGCGGGTCCGCGACGCTCGTCACGCCGGCATACGCGAAGTCCTCGCGTCCTTGGTGCACGACTCCGAGTGCGACGCCGGGCACCACGAGCTCACGCATCCGACGCTCGAGCTGCGCACGGAGCGTGGCGAGCCTGCTCACGCGCGCCAGCCCGGGCCCCGGACGACCTGCCCCGGGAACGCTCCGGTGTGCTCGCCGTCCCGGATCGCGGGAACGCCGTTCACGACGACGTGGTGGACTCCCGTCGCGTACTGGTGGGGCCGCTCGTACGTCGCGTGGTCCTGGATGCGCGCCGGATCGAAGACGACGAGGTCCGCGCTGTAGCCCGCCTGCAGGCGGCCACGGCCGCGGATGCGGAGGTTGTCGGCAGGCAGGGACGTGAGCTTGCGGATGGCCTCCTCGAGGGAGATCACCTGCTCGTCGCGGACGTAGCGGCCGAGGAGGCGCGCGAAGGTCCCGTACGCGCGGGGGTGCGGGTTGTCCTTCAGGAAGAGCCCCTCGGGTGCGAGCGAGGCGGAGTCCGACGCGAAGCTCAGCCACGGCAGCGCGATCTGGCGGCGGACGTTGTCGTCCGACATCACGAAGTAGATCGCACCCACCCGGCTGTCGTCCTCGATGACGAGATCGATGACCGCGTCCTCGGGCGAGCGCTTCCGCTCCTCCGCCACCTGCGCAAGGGTCCAGCCGGTGTAGCGGCGGAGCGCCGGGTTCTTGAACGAGGAGAACAGCACGCCCTCGGGCGTCCCGGCGAGCAGCAGCATGTTCTCCCAGCCCACGCCGGGACGGCGCATCTCCTCCACCAGGCGGGAACGCACGTGGTCATCCCGCA
>Ga0180121_10000737_pt1 | contig 13752 bp, 9 predicted proteins | sample AntDrymUQ5402106_2_FD_129676 | JGI IMG/M metagenome (GOLD analysis project Ga0180121, IMG submission 129676) | Polar desert sand microbial communities from Dry Valleys, Antarctica - metaG UQ540 (21.06) (version 2) (version 2) | ecosystem: Environmental > Terrestrial > Soil > Desert | place...
ATATTGCAGTTATTATTCTCTCCAATGTACTCATTGATCAGGTGGTTATATTGAAAGACAGGCTATGGGCAGAACTACTGATCAAGATCATTGTAATCACCATGATTTTAGTGTTATTCGGCGAAGTACTACCCAAGGTTCGCGCAACTCAAAACAATCTGCGGTTTGCATATGAAGCATCTTACCTCGTTGAAATATTATATTATCTCTTTGGGAGAATTGCAGCCCGCATGATAGCAATGTCTGACGGGATTGAGCGAATTTTAGGTGGTCGGGAATCAAGAGCGTACAGCCAGCAACAATTGGAGGAAGCTATTAAATCTACTATTCACCAGGAAGATGAACAACGTATCCTTGCGGGCATATACAAATTCGGAAATATTACGGTCAAACAGATCATGCGTACCAGGCTTGATGTAAGCGGTATAGAATACAATATTTCTTATGGCGATGTACACAAAAAAATTGAAGAGCTCCACTATTCGAGATTGCCCGTATATAAAAACAGCCTTGATGATATAGCAGGCATGCTTCACACAAAGGACATGATCCCGTTTCTCAATGAGCCCGAAGATTTCGACTGGCATACGCTCATCAGGTCTCCTTACTTTGTGCATGAACAGAAATTTATTGAAGACCTGCTCAAAGAATTCCAATCAAAACATATACATTTTGCCGTTGTGGTAGATGAATTTGGAGGTACCAGCGGGATTGTTACACTCGAAGATATTCTTGAAGAAATTATTGGAGACATCCGCGATGAATTCGATGAAGAAGAGAGTGCGAACAAAAAGATCGGTGAAGGTATCTATACTTTCGAGGGTAAGACCATGATCAACGATGTTTGTAAAATGATGGATTTGCCAGTAAATACTTTTGATGAAGTAAAAGGCGAAAGTGATTCTCTGGCTGGTTTGCTTCTTGAACTTGCAGGAGAAATTCCAAAAGCAGAAGATGAGATTACGCTGGGAGATTTTGAATTTCTTATTCAGGAAGTAGAACGAAACAGGATCCGTAAAGTAAAAGTGACCATAAAGCAATAGTTATTTAATGATTGGTTCAATAAAAAAATTTCAAAAATTTCTTATCATTTTGCTTGCCCTGCCTGTTACTTGTATCTGGGCATGTAACAGTGATTATACCATAAAGAGAAAGGGATATTACAGGATTCCCTTCCCTAAACATGAGTACCAGCGATTTGACCTGCCCGGATTTCCATACACCTTCGAATACCCGGTTTATGGCAATGCTGTTCAGGATAGTACCTTTTTCGAAGCAAAAGCTGAAAATCCTTATTGGATAAATATTGAATTTCCTCAGTTTTCCGGCAAAATCTATATCAGCTATAAAGAAATTGGTGTGAATATTTTCGATAAACTCGTAAATGACGCTTTCAACTTAACCTACAAGCATTCCTATAAAGCAACAGAGATCCGCGATTCACTCATGAAGAGTCCGCAAGGTATTAGTGGAGTCTATTTCGAAGTCGGTGGTAATGCTGCCACTGCAAAACAGTTTTTTCTTACAGATAGCGTAAAGCATTTTCTTCGCGGTGCATTGTATTTTGATGCCACTCCGAATGCAGATTCACTTGCTATTGTGAATGATTTTTTACAAGAAGATATGAAGCACCTTATCAACACGTTGAAATGGAAAAACCGTTAACAATTATTAATATCAATTCCAAAACGACATTGTATAACTTCGATAAAATTTCTCCTATTGATAGCAATCGACAAAATACTTGTCAGTGATCAGATCGTAGAAGCTCAATTTGTATGTGATCTGCTGAAGTGCAAAGGGGGGTGTTGCGAGGACGGTGATGCAGGAGCTCCCCTCGAAAAAGAAGAACTTGAAATATTGAATACTATTTATGAAGCAGTAAAACCTTACCTCACAAAAGAGGGCATACGTTGGATTGAACGTCATGGACGTTATGTATATGACCGGGAATTTGGATGGGTAACACCAACCATTGATGGAAATATGTGCGTATATGGGTTTCGTGATGAGAATGGTGTAATCAAATGTGGTATAGAACAAGCATATCGCGACGGTAAGATCGATTTTAAAAAACCTATCAGTTGTCATTTGTACCCGATCATTACCCACACCGGGAAAAATGGTGATTTTGGCCGGATGAATTATGAACCAAGAGAAACGTTATGCTCGCCTGCCTGTGCATTTGGAAAAAAATTGAAAGTGCCGGTATATGAATTCTTAAAAGAGCCCCTGATCCGGAAATTCGGGGAAGATTTTTATAATGCACTGGATACAATTGCGAAGAAAAATTACAAAGCAAAAAAAACTAATCTGACTTCCTGAGAATTTTTATCTACCATGTCTGAAGCAGCCTCTACTTTTCTGGCAAAAAGCACTATTAAGGCTGCAGATCTTGAACACAGGCGCAAGATTAATTTCAATATAAGTAAATACAATGCAGTTGTTCCAATAGGAAAAGTGCAGTTTTCAAATATAACTCTTGCCCGCGAACGTGCGAAGAACGTTAAATGGCGTGCCATAGAATCACTCGATCGCCAGCTGGAAACATTTGAAGCAAATTTCTTAAAAAGGGGTGGTAAAGTAATTTGGGCTGAAGATGCTTCTCAGGCATTGGAAGAAATTTTAAAAATCTGTAAAGAAAAGAATTGCCGGACACTTGTGAAGAGCAAAAGCATGGTTACGGAAGAAATTCACCTGAACCGGTTTTTAGAACAGCATTCCATTGAAAGTGTTGAAACAGATCTTGGCGAATATATTCAGCAGCTTGACAATGAACCTCCTTACCATATTGTTACTCCAGCCATGCATAAGAGTAAAGAGGATGTTGCAAAATTGTTTTATGAGAAACTCCAAACTTTACCAAACCTTACCGCAGAACAGCTGACACAGGTAGCACGTATAAAACTCCGGGAAAAATTTACAAAAGCAGAAGTGGGCGTAACCGGCGCCAATTTCATCATCGCAGACACGGGTAGTATTGCCATTAGCGAAAATGAAGGAAACGCAAGATTAAGTTGCAGTTTTCCAAAAACTCATATTGTAATTACAGGGATAGAGAAAATCCTTCCCTCACTAACTGACCTCGGTTTATTTTGGCCTTTGTTATCAACTTTCGGAACAGGTCAACAGGTGACAGTCTATAACTCAATAATCTCCGGGCCGAGGCAACCACAGGAAACTGATGGTCCGGATGAGATGATTGTAATTTTGCTGGATAACGGTCGTACCAAGCTGCTGGAAAATGAAAAAGCACGCGAAAGCCTTTATTGTATCAGATGCGGAGCATGCCTGAATGCCTGTCCGGTTTATAAGAACATTGGTGGTCATAGTTATGCAAGTACCTATAGCGGACCAATAGGATCTGTCATCACTCCGCAACTGGAAAATAAAGAGAAATGGAAGCATCTTAGTTTTGCATCTTCACTCTGTGGCAATTGTACTGAGGTTTGTCCTGTACGCATCAACCTGCACGAATTATTATTATTGAACAGACATGAGTCTGTTGTTGAAGGTTATAGTACCTGGAATGAAAGATTTGCCTGGAAAATTTGGAAACGTACCTGTTTGAGCAGGAAACTAATGAACATGGGTAATAGTTCTGTAAAAAACTGGTTGGTTAACAAGCTATTCAAAGGTTGGACAAATAACCGGGTTGCCCTTGATTTTCCTTCAAAGACCTTCAATGAAATGTGGAAAGACCGGTTTTCACGTTAATATACACACGCATTAATAATAATACAGCTCAATCATAGAAGCTTTTCTTTTTCAATTAACACCTGAAAGCATTTATTATTTGTATTATTATTGCCTTCGATGGTTTTGTTATATACACATAGTATTTCCCGCAGATTGGAATATATCATTGGATTTTTTTCAAGAGAATTATTCGATGAACACATCTCCATTACGGCAGATCAATCTTATTTTAAAAACGCTTCGTGTGTAAAAATCAATTATTCTGCTTCTTCATTCACAGGAAATGAATTCTTCATTTCTGCGTCTGAACTTTTATTTGAAGAAGTTATTTCTCCCCAAAAAGTACATTGTTTTGAAATCAATAATCTGAAGGCTTTTTTCAAGTCCGGAGGAGATTATCCATTCGATATTTTTGCTGCGTCTTTTTACCTTCTTAGTCGTTATGAAGAATACCTGCCATTTGAAGAAGATGAATATGGCCGGTTTGCGCATTTTTCTTCACTTGCATACAAAGAAGATTTTCTTCATCTGCCAATGATAGATTTATGGGTTGAAGATTTTAAAAAATCCTTATTGATAAAGTTTCCAACATTGCAATTCAAACGACGGTCTTTCAAATGCATCGTTTCGTATGATATAGATATTGCATATGCATACCAGCACAAAGGATGGAAGGGAAATCTCGCAGGATTTACCCGGTCTTTTGTTAAAGGCGAATGGCAACTATTAAAACAAAGATGGTCTGTTCTGAAAGGAGATGAAAGAGACCCATATGATTGTTATGAATGGCTTGATGCACTTCATCTGTATTGCAGGCTGAAACCTTATTATTTTTTTCTGGTAGCAGGCAGGCAAAGCTTTTACGACAGGAATGTTTCCACGAACAAAAAAGCATATCGCGAGCTGATTGAATATTATGCCGCGAATTACCAGGTAGGGATTCATCCTTCCTGGAGAAGTAATGATTTGAAGCATTTGTTGAAGGAAGAGATCGAATGGCTGGAGGTAGTGATCGATAAAAGAATCGAATACAGCCGTCAACATTATATCAGGTTATCCTTTCCCCTCACCTACCGAAGATTACTCGAGGCGGGAATAAGAAAAGATTTTTCCATGGGTTATGGATCAGTAAATGGTTTCCGGGCTTCATCGAGTTCGCCCTTTCTTTGGTTTGATTTGAAAGAGAACAGGGAAACAGCGCTCATGATCTACCCGTTCTGTTTTATGGATGCTAATTGTTTTTACGAGTTAAAACATTCGCCCCAGCAGGCATACCAGGAGTTAATTGAATATTATGAGCGTATCAAAACAGTAAAAGGCACAATGATATCAATTTGGCATAATAATATACTCGGAACACTTCCTGACATGAAAGGGTGGCGGGAAATGTTTGAATTATTTATGAAGGAAACCGTGTACTGGGATGCGTATTACGATGAAGCATGATCTAATCTGGCAAAGCGGTTCATTTTTCTGAATGATTGATTGATTATGAAAACTCCATATAAACTAATAACTCCTCCAATTGCGATAAACAAAGTAATTTTTTCATTGAAGATCAGGACGCCCAGGATAACTGCTACTACGGGATTGATATATGCGTAGATGGACGTCTGCTGTGTTGATAAATGCTGTAAAGCATACAGGTAAGCTATAAAAGAAATAACCGATCCGAATATCAAAAGATAAGCGATGGCCATCCAGGATTGCCAGGGAATTTCAGATAATGGTATAAAATCTCCGGTAATTCCGGTGAGAGATGTCAATACAATTCCTGATATGAGCATCTGTAATCCGAGTGAGAAATAAGGGTTAAAAGCTTTTGCCTGGTCTTTTGTGTAAAGAGTTCCGAAAGCCCATGACCAGGATGCCATAAATGAGATGGTTATTCCAAAAAGAAAGTCGCTGCGGGTGAATTCATGAAGATGTTCAGAGAAAATAACGCAAATACCTCCGAAGCCAAGTAACGAACCAATCACCGCAGCTTGTGGTATAGAAGGTTTTTTCCTGATTAACCCGATCACTACCAGCCATAAAGGGAAAGTTGCCCCGATAATTGAACCAAGTCCTGCTGAAATAAATTGTACTCCCCATGTTGACAGCGAGTTGCTTAACATAAAATTCAGAAAACTCAATACCAGAATAGGAATCCATTCTTTTCCTCTTGGAAGTGATCTTCCATTCCCAATAAAGAAAACCGCATATAAAAAACCGCCCATGAGTTGTCGGATTCCAGCCATTTGAAGTGCAGGCATATGCCTTACTCCTTCTTTTGATGCGATCCAGGTTGTTCCCCAAAAAAAACACACCATGCTTAATGCGAGAAGTGCTTTGAATCGGGTACTCTTGTTTTGTAAAAATGCCGGAAGTATTTTTTGTGAGGTTTGCATCACTTTCTCTTATCGCACTTTAATGTTTGAAATGACGCATAGCAGTTAATACCATTGCGAGGTTATTTTGTTGGCAGAATTCTGTTGAATCTGTATCCCTTATGGAGCCACCTGGTTGAATGAAAGCAGTGATGCCAGCCTCGTGACCCAGCTTCACACAGTCGTTGAATGGAAAGAAGGCATCAGATGCCATCACCGCGCCATGGCAGTCAAATGAAAACTGTTTTACTTTTTCCAATGCCTGCCGAAGTGAATCAATCCGGGAAGTTTGTCCGCAGCCCTTTCCTATCAATTGTTTATTCTTGACAATAGCAATTGCATTGGATTTAAGATGCTTTGAAACAATGTTTCCGAATATGCAATCTTCTTTTTCCAGTGGAGTCGTTATTCTTCCTCCGGTTTCCTTCCACTCCTGATAATTTCCTTCATCCATATCCTGTATCAGCGTACCGTTTAAAAGACTCTTTTGCATTTTTTTTGCCTGGTAGGTTGCTGGATGACATTGAAGCAGAATACGGTTCTTTTTTGCCTTTAATACAACTAAAGCATCCGCATCGAATGCCTGTGCGATCAGAACTTCAAAAAATATTTCAGCGATCGACACTGCCGTCATTTTATCAATAATCCCATTACAAACCAAAACTCCCCCGAAGGCTGATTCCGGATCTCCTGCCAATGCTTTGCTCCATGCTTCTTTCAAACGATCTGATGACGCGATCCCGCACACATTTGTATGTTTAATGACGGCGAAAGTCAATTCGTCAAATTCACGGATTAACTGAATTGCTGCTTCAATATCAACCAGGTTGTTATAAGAAATTTCCTTTCCATGAAGCTGGGTGAAGATTTTTGAAAGGTCGCCATAAAAAATTGCCTGTTGATGCGGGTTTTCTCCATATCGCAAAGGATGTTTCATTTCGGCATTGAATTTTTCACTCGTATCGACTCCATTGAAATAATTGGATATCGTGGTATCATATTGTGAACAAACCCTGAAAGCCTTCGCAGCAAACTCTTTTCGTTCTTCCCTGGTAGTATGGCCGTTTTTTTCTGTAATGATTTGTCCGAGATCCTGGTATTGATCGGTAGATGCAACGATCAGTACATCTGCAAAATTTTTTGCTGCTGCTCTGATAAGGGAAACACCACCAATATCAATTTTCTCGATGATTAGATTTTCGTCGGAGGTGAGTGCCACCGTTTCTGCAAAAGGATATAAGTCAACAATTACCAGGTCGATCGGCGGGATATTGTATTGTTCCATTTCTGCCACGTCTGTTTCCTGTGTCCGTCTGCCAAGTATACCCCCAAATACGGCTGGATGCAGCGTTTTAACCCTTCCACCAAGAATAGACGGAAATCCTGTGAGATCTTCCACTGCTGTAACAGGAATATTTAATTGTTTAATAAATTGCTGTGTACCGCCAGTGGAATACAATTTTACTTCAAGTGCATTCAGTTGCCGGATAATCGTTTCCAGACCATCCTTATAAAAAACTGATATCAGGGCAGACTGTATTTTTTTTGACATAGTGCTGATTTAATAGGCGTGCCACGGACCAACTCCTTTGGAATTGTAAACCGTGGCACGCATCGTAAAACTGAATCGACAAAAATAAATCAATTGAACTTCATTACAAAAGCACCTTTATCAACAACGTTGTGAAATTTTATGGCTGCTTTTTTACACGCCGTATTCCATGCAGTTGCAGTTGAAAATGAATTTGATGCATCCAGAACAATCATTTTTGGGTTACATTCTTGGATAACTTCTTTCATGTTTCCTGCATTTTGTGTTATAATGACCAGATCGGCCGCATACTTCATATGGAAATCGTATCCATTGATTGAATCAATAAATAATATTTTTTGTTTATTCAGTGAAAAGAATGTAGAACCCGGGTTTTCTGTTTTCGTCTGTGTTACCTGATAAAATCTATGAGATGCAATGAGGGTTGTTTCGGCCAGATCTAAACTTTCCGGTATAATTCCCGACCTGATCACCGCCTTTTTTCCATTAATAATCTCGGAAAGGTGACTATTTTTAATATTGTATACAATGAACACCTGCTGATTAGAACGATGATAAGCCAGCACACACCGCTGGGTTAAAATAATTATTGAAGCAAGCAGTGCAAAATACAATCCTGCCTTTTTCTTATATAGCAGAAAACCCGCTGTACCCGCTATTGCCAGATATAGCATGCTCAGTTGAATGCTATCTATATTAAAATCGCGTATAATCGAAAATGGCAGTTCATCAATCAGGAAAATCGAATTATTCATAAAACGGATCATCCAGCTAAGAAGAAAACCCAGAAATGATGCAAGTGTTGGCAACACATAAAGAGCGCATAAGATAACTTCCCCGATAAGAATGAGACCTGAAAGCGGAACCGCAATTATATTCGCTATAAGAAAATATACAGGGAACTGGTGAAAATAATAAATACTTACAGGGGTAGTCAATACCTGGGCAGCAATTGTAACGGCACATAGTTGCCATAGATGATCCAGTATTTTATTTTGAAGGAAAAGTAAATTATATATAGGTTTCATAAACAGTACTATACTTAGTACTGCAGTGTATGACAATTGAAATCCAATGTCAAATAACCAGTAAGGCTTATAACATAACAATACAAATGCAGATGCAGCAAGGCAATTGAAGATTGAAATTTTTTTGGCGAGGCTTTCCCCCCCGACAATCGCAGTAAACATGACTGCAGATCGCAGGACTGAAGGAGAGCCTCCTGTGAGTAGACTAAACACCCATAACATTGCAATAATAAGAATGCTTGAAATCCATTTTTGTGTACGTAGGAGTCGGATAGGATAGAGCAGCCACTTAAAAATAAGATAGAGAATTCCAAGGTGGAGCCCGGAAATAGCAATTACGTGTACAACGCCTGTATTGCTATATGCACTAATGAGATCTTTATCCAGGTCTTCTTTATATCCTATCAGCAATGCTTCTGCAAGTCCGGATTCTTTTTTTCCGGTTATATATTTTCTGATGATGGAGCAAATAAATTCCCGGCCGCCATATAACCATTTCTTCCATTTCTTTACTGTAGACTTTGGCAATACTACATAATCTTTTTTCCGGAGAAAAGCCTGATACGCATATCCCTGAAGGGTTGCAAACTGTTCATAATCCATCATGCCCGGATTGCCAGAGTTAAGGAACTGCTGAAGTTTACCAAAAAGCAAAAGCTGAGAGCCATACCTTAAATTTGAAGATTGGGAATCTTTTTGCAGATAGCAAACAATTTTACCGGTTGTCCGTTTCAGAAAATTGCCACGTATCAATCCGTTTACGGTAACTATTGTCTTAAATGATTTTTTTTTCTGCGATAAGGGCTCTTCAACGGTGACAATTAATATATCATCAGCCTCATACATTTTCTTAATTGAATCTTTCCGGTTAAACGGATCGTTCACATGAGCAAGAAGCCCTCCAATAGCAATAAGTGAAAGATAAATAAGCAAACCATAAATTAACCGGAATTTATACCGTTGTGGAATGCGAAGAAAAGACAAACCAGGTAAAGCAATTACACTGATGGCAGCGATGAAAAATAAAATCGTCTGGCCCGGTTGAATTGCCCTTTGCAGCAGTATTCCGGTAATCAAAGGAAAAATCAACCGTATAAATGGTGCTTCTTTCCAGAGCGTGACGGGTTGCCGTTTCAAGAAAGTAAAATATCGGAACAGACAATATACAGAGCAGTATTATAACCACGGTTAATTGATTCTTTAACGTGTATACCGTTATTCCCTCTGCAATAATTTGTTTACATATGCTATCTGACCTGCGTGATAGATATGATGCTGCACGAGTCCCTGCAATAATTTTCTAAAATTATAATCGCGGTAATCGACCCGCTCTTCCAGCCATTGATCATTTTTTGTTCTTAGCAATTGAAGTATGGAATTATTTATTTGTTTGAATTCATCTATCCCATGCAGCCATGTATGATCTAAAGGATCAATTGCTCTCCAGTCCATCGCTTCAACCGTATCCGCATCCATCTCTTTACTTTTCTCAATTCTTTTTAAAGTAAATAAAGACCAGGTGATCATGTGGTATAGCAATTCGATACGCGAATGACCTGTTTCCATTGGTTTCCTATACACCAATGCAGGATGAACTTCTTCTAATAAACCATATACTGGTTTCCCAAACCAGGGTTTGCCGTTAAGTGTTTCTTGTAATGACTTAATAATGGATTCGGTTTCATTGTTCATGAGTGCAAGGTAACAAGAAGACTAATTATCTGTTCGATGCATAAACCGTCGCAGGAATTGTATTCGCCTAAAAAGAATAAATCACTTTTTTCTTTCCCGGTAATCAGTGTGCCGTTAAGTGTTTTTTATTTACTCAAATACATACTCCTGTCCTTGTATAATTGACGGAAGTAAGGATCTTTCAGATCTTTTATGAAACGGATCGCTTCCCCGGTGCTTTTCATTTCCGGGCCTAACTCTTTACTGACACCCGGGAATTTATCGAAACTGAATACTGGTTCTTTGATAGCATATCCTTTCAATCTTTTTACATATTTGAAGTCACGGATTTTCTTTTCACCCAGCATGACTTTTGTTGCAATATTCAGGTAAGGTATCTGGTAGGCTTTCGCAATGAAGGGTGTTGTGCGGGATGCACGGGGGTTGGCCTCAATAACATATACCTTACCATCTTTAATAGCAAATTGTATGTTGATCAACCCTTTTATGTTTAACCGAAAGGCAATTTTTCTGGCATATTCTTCCATGGTATCTATGACTAACGGTGTCAGGTTGAAAGCGGGCAATACGGCGTTGCTGTCGCCGCTATGAATACCTGCTGGTTCTATATGTTCCATCACTCCCATAACATGAAAATCCTCACCATCACAAATGGCATCAATTTCTGCCTCCTGGCAACGATCCAGAAAATGATCTATCAGGATTTTGTTACCGGGCAGGTGTTTCAATAAACTCACAACAGCACTTTCAAGTTCATCGTCATTGATCACAATTCTCATTCTTTGACCACCTAAAACATAACTCGGTCTTACTAATACGGGGAACCGTACTTTTTGTGCGACTTCCACGGCTTCATCAACAGAAAAGGCAGTACCATATTCAGGGTAAGGAATGTTTAACTCTTTAAGCATATCACTAAAACGACCCCGGTCTTCTGCGATATCCATGTCATCATAAGACGTACCAATGATCCTGATTCCTTTTTGATGTAACTTTTCTGCAAGTTTCAAAGCGGTTTGTCCGCCGAGCTGTACGATGACTCCATCTGGTTTTTCAAATTCAACAATCTCCCAAAGATGTTCCCAGAAAACAGGTTCGAAATACAGTTTGTCAGCAATGTCAAAGTCAGTAGAAACAGTTTCGGGGTTACAATTCACCATGATCGCTTCATATCCGCATTCTTTCAATGCCAATAGACCATGCACACAGCAATAATCGAATTCAATTCCCTGGCCAATCCGGTTTGGGCCAGATCCCAGCACAATAATTTTTTTCTTCCCTGAAAGTTTGCTTTCTGTCTGGTTACCTGTTTCAAACGTTGAATAGAAGTAAGGAGTCTTTGCTTCGAATTCAGCGCTACAGGTGTCAACCATTTTAAATACTCTTGTAACTCCTTCTGCTTTTCTTCTTTGATAGATCGCTTCCTCATTGCTGTCCTGCATAATCAGAGAGATCTGCAGATCGCTAAACCCAAGGTGCTTTGACCGTTTGAGCAGGTCTGACGGAAGCGTATCAAATTTATATTTTGAAATTTCTTTTTCGAGATCTACTATTTTTTGCACTTCATTGATAAACCATCTGTCGATGCCCGTGATCTTTGAGATGGTTCCAACTGATACTCCCAATGAAAGGGCATCCTTAATTCTAAAAATGCGATCCCATTTAGGAAGCTTTATATATTCGATCAGTTCTTCCGCTTTCTTCTGGCTTTTTGTATAATTACCCAGACCGACGGCATTATTTTCCAGACTCTGACATGCCTTTTGTAATGCTTCCGCAAAACTTCTTCCAATGGACATTACTTCCCCCACACTTTTCATTTGCAAGCCCAGCGTATCATTCGCTCCCTTGAATTTGTCAAAATTCCAGCGCGGCATTTTGACGATTACGTAATCCAGTGCAGGCTCAAAATAGGCGGAAGTGGTTTTCGTGATCTGGTTCTTCAATTCATCCAAAGCATATCCAATAGCAAGTTTTGCTGCAATTTTTGCAATGGGATATCCCGTGGCTTTTGAAGCTAGTGCAGATGACCGGCTCACTCTTGGATTGATTTCCACAGCAATCAATTCTTCCGTAGCAGGATTCAGGGCAAACTGAACATTACACCCGCCTGAAAAATTTCCAAGGCTTCGCATCATCAGGATTGCTTTATTACGCATCTCCTGATAAGCAGTATCACTTAATGTCATGGCAGGGGCCACAGTGATAGAATCTCCTGTGTGTACACCCATAGGGTCTACATTTTCTACGGTGCAAATAATGACAACATTGTCGTTACTATCGCGTAACAATTCGAGTTCAAATTCTTTCCATCCGAGGACTGCTTTTTCTACCAGCACTTCATGCATAGGAGAAGCTTTTAAACCCCGGTCCAAAGCTGCTTCTAAATCTTCTTTACCATGCACGAAACTTCCACCGCTTCCTCCAAGTGTAAAAGAAGGACGTATCACCAGCGGAAACCCGATTTGCTGTGCATATTCTTTTCCTTCCAATAAAGAATTGGCAACGTGAGACGGTGCAACCGGCATATTTATGCGTACCATCAATTGTCTGAATTTTTCCCGGTCTTCTGCTGTATCAATCGCTGCGATATCCACCCCGATCAATCGCACATTAAATTTTTCCCAAATACCTAATTCTGCCGCTTCTTTGGTTAGATTCAGGGCTGTCTGTCCACCCATGGTAGGCAATACCGCATCGATCTGGTTTTCTTCCAGGATCTGTTCAATGCTTTCAACAGTAAGCGGTAACAAATAAACCAGGTCTGCCATCATTGGATCCGTCATGATAGTGGCCGGATTGCTATTGATTAAAATTACTTTTATTCCTTCTTCACGGATGCTTCGGGCAGCCTGAGAGCCGGCATAATCAAATTCACACGCCTGGCCGATTATAATCGGGCCCGAGCCTATGATAAGTACAGATTTAATAGAGTTGTCTTTTGGCATTCTGAATGGCAGGTTTGAAAAAACAAATTGCGCAAAAGTAACGCAGCAAGATGAATTTGAAGGTTTTAATTTATACTAAAATCTGTAAGCTCCAAAATCAATGGAAGTGGCATTCATAATACATTAAGTAGTATAGTTGTTATTGTTTTGGTCCAATATCACACAAAAAAATCCCCCCCGAAGCGGGAGGGATCTATCTGAACGAAGTTGCTTTTAATTTCTGTGATAAGAAGCCAATTCGATATCATCCAAAGGTACGCCACCTTCTTTTCTAAGCTTCTTTTCTTCTGCCAGTTGGCGTTTTTCTTCGTAGCGGTTACGAACTTTGAACACCCATTTTTGTTTTGCTTCAGAACCTTTGAAGATTCCGATGATGGTGCCAATACTGATAGCCAGTAAAACTATCCATCTGTTATTAACCTGCTTCATTGCTTTGCGTTTAAGATCTTCTAATATGACACCTG
>Ga0180121_10000738_pt1 | contig 13752 bp, 11 predicted proteins | sample AntDrymUQ5402106_2_FD_129676 | JGI IMG/M metagenome (GOLD analysis project Ga0180121, IMG submission 129676) | Polar desert sand microbial communities from Dry Valleys, Antarctica - metaG UQ540 (21.06) (version 2) (version 2) | ecosystem: Environmental > Terrestrial > Soil > Desert | place...
ATTGGCCACTGGTCTCCTGACGTTCCGTTGAGCGCTGTCGTCTGCTCGTCCAGCGCGTTCACCCACCTGTCGATGTCCGACCGGTGGCGCGTGATCGACACGCTCCAGGGCGCCACATGTCGGGGGGGCGTCCACCTCGTCGCCTCGATCGCCGGACGCGACGCGGAGATGACCGTCGCCGATCTTCGGTCCCGATATCGGGGATGGGAGATTTCGGTGCGCCAGGACGCGCCCTCGTCGGAGGCCTTTCTTGCCCGGAAGGCGGTGGCGTAACGAATCGAAACGCCGGGGTGTCATCTGTGCGTGTCACTATGCTACGGCCGACGCTTTCAAGCGCCGGCCGCTTTGTCGTAACACATTTCGTGGGAACGAGTTAATGCATTCCGGCTTGATGGCACTGGGAGTGCTATAGGGAGGGGTCCGCGGCTGCGCGCAGGTTGAGTTGCACCGCGGTACGTCCCACGGAGGTAATGACAATGGCAGACAATCGTCCCGATACAGCCGACAGAGAGCCGGTTGGCATCGTGATTTCGCGTGGTTCACGCCGAGAGGCGGCGCCGAAGTTCTCCGCCTACGTGTGGGGACCTGCTCCAGAGACCGTGACCGAAGAGGCGTCCAAGGCCGCCTAACCTCGTCAGCGTCAGCACGTTGACAATGCCCCGTGCGAATGGCGCACGGGGCATTGTCGCATCGTGCGGTATGGCGCTTGCGCTCCGCGCGCCCGTGCGAGCGCCCTTCGAGGAGTGGGAGAACGATCGACAGGTACTACTGGGCCAGCGGATCTCATCGCTCGGCCTGTCGATGCGCGGATCGTTGGTGGAGCGGCTCGTCACGCAACTATATGAGGAGCTCGGCGCCAGGGGCCTCACCTTCCGCCCGCCTGTTTACCTGAGCGATCAGTGGGGCTGCCCCGACGACACGCCGTTGATCGGGGTTCCCTTTTATCTCGCCGATCCGAGGCTCGCCCGGCTCGAGGAGGAGAACGCGGCCGAGGTGGAGGGTGAGCAGGACGTCATGCGCTACCTTCGCCACGAGGCCGGCCACGCCTTCAATTACGCCTACCGGCTCTACGACCGTGCCGACTGGCGAAAGACGTTCGGTCCGTACTCTCGCCCATATCGGGAGCGATACCGCGCGGATCCGTTCTCGAGGGCGTTCGTCCGCCACATCCTGGGATGGTATGCACAGAAGCATCCCGACGAGGACTTCGCGGAGACGTTCGCGGTGTGGCTGACGCCGGACCTCGACTGGCGAAATCAGTACGCCGGGTGGCCCGCGCTCACGAAACTGGAGTACATGGACTCCGTGATGCGCGAAGTGGGGGCGAGCACGCCGGACGCCCCGAGCCTGACGGATGATGACCTGCCGGTGGAAGCGATGCATTACACCGTCGGAGAGCATTATCGCGACTCCCAGGAGCAGATGCCGATCGACGATGAACGGCATTTCGACGGCGACTTGCGAAACGTCTTCGCGGACATCGCCGATGCTCCTACGGGCGAGGGTGCCGGAACCTTCATGAGAAGGCATCGGCGTGAGATCGTCGGGCGAATCGCCTACTGGACGGGAGAGAGTGCGCCGTCCGTGCGCGGATTCATCGACTTTCTCGGAGCGCGGGCGGATGCACTCGAACTCCGGGTGCGCGGGCTCGAGGCAGCGACACTGATCGAGCTGACTGCATTCGGAACGGCCGTCATGATGAACTACCGGTACACCAACACGCTGGATGTGACGGCGCCGAATGAAGCGCCGCCAGCTATCCCGGGAGCCCCCCAGGGCGCACCCCCGTGAGCGTCCCTCCACAGGACGCTCCGTTTCCAATCGGCAACGAGGCCAAGTCGTGAAGATCGTGCTGCTGCATACTCGCGACGCGTCGGAACCGCCCGAGGATCCCGTGCTCGCCCAGATCGAGGCGGCCTTCGCGGCGCTCGGACATACGAGCCGACGGCTGATGGTGGACACGGACGTGGAGCCGCTCGTGTCGTCGCTCCAGCAGGACCGCCCCGATCTCGTCTTCAACATGGCGGAGGCGTTCGCGGGGAAGAGCGCCCTCGAATCGAATGTCGCCGCGCTCATGAACCTCCTGCACCTGCGCTACACCGGATCGAGTCCCGCGGGACTCATTGTGGCCGGCGACAAGACGCTCACGAAGAAAGTCCTCACGTTTCACGGCCTCCTGACTGCGAAGTTCGCGACAGTCTTCCGCGGCGCGGTCGATTGGGCGGGCGACATTTCCTTTCCGCTCATCGTGAAGCCGCCGCAGGAGGACGCGTCGCTCGGGATAACCGGCAAGTCAGTCGTACGGAACGTCCAGGAGCTACTCGGAAAGATTGCCGAGATGCAAACGGAGTTTCAGCAGCCGGCCCTCGTCGAGGAGTTCATCGATGGTCGGGAGTTCTACGTCGGCGTTCTGGGAAACGTGAACGTGAAGGCGCTACCGGTGATCGAGATGGATTTTTCGGGATTTCCTGCCGACCGACCAAAGATCGCGAGCTGGGAGGCGAAGTGGGGCGACGACGGCGATGAAAAGGGCGCAGAGTTCGCGGGGACGAAATCGGTGTTCCCAACGGATGTTTCCGAAGAGCTGACGGCCAAGATGCAGACGGTCGCCGTCGAGGCATTCCATGCGCTGCGACTTCGCGACTACGCTCGCATAGACCTGCGCGTCACGCCGGGGGGGGACGTGTACATCATCGAGGTCAACCCGAACTGCTATCTCGAACGCTCGGCGGAGTTTTCGATGGCGGCGGAGAAATCAGGGATGGATCATACCGTGCTCATCGAACGGATCCTCGAGCTCGCGGTCGGACGATACTCACGCTGAGAGGGTGGGAGGAGAAGCGGAGCCACTGCGGACAACAAAAAAGCCGGCAATATGCCGGCTTTCTTGTCGCCATGACCGAACGTTATCGCGAGGACTTCTTCCGCGACGACTTCCGGCCGCTCTTCTTCGACGCGCCCTTCCGTGCGGACTTGCGGCCGCCTTTCTTCGCGGCGCCCTTGCGTGCACCCTTGCGCGAGCTGCTCTTCTTGCCCGCAGACTTCCTGCCGCCCTTTTTCTTGGTAGCCATGTGTGGTCTCCAGTACTGGTATGGAACACTCGACCGATCCCCCGGTGGATCGGTGAGCATGGCGCTCGCTCGTCGTGACGCGGTCGCCCTACACGGCCTCCGAGAGGCACGTGAAGCTCGCACTGCAATGAGCAATGCTGCTCGTTGCAGTTGACGGCAGTGTATTGCTTTGCGTAACAGAACCTCGCGTGAGTTCTGTCAAATGGCGTCGCTCAGGCTCGTGAAGGTGAAGTCACGGACCTTCAGTGGCGGAACAACGATCGCCGTTCCGGGACCACCTGCCTCGCTCGCGCTCACGCGCACAGGAGTACCCATCGCTTCGATGTTGTTGAGCATGAAGATCGGCGACTCGTTGAACCGCAGGTTCTTGACGGCCCTCGTGATCTTCCCGTTCTCCACCAGGAAGGTGCCGTCGCGCGTGAGACCGGTATAGAGGATCGTCCGCGCATCGACGCCGCGGATGTACCAGAATCGGGTGATGAGAAGGCCACGCCGAGTGGATGCGATCATCTCATCCATGGTGGTGGAGCCACCGGACATTCTGAGCGTTCCGCCTGCAGCCGACGGTGTGCGCGACTGGCGCCCGGCCCAGTACCGATCGTACGCGAGATTCCGGACTACGCCATTCTCGATCCAGGTGGTCCGGGAGAGCGGGAGACCGTCGGCGGTGAACGGCACCGCGGGCGCATCAGGATCGAGTGGATCACTGAGGAGACTCACGCGTTCGTCAATGACCTTGAGCCCAACCTTGTTGCCGCCGCCGGGACGTGAGAAGAAGGACCGACCTTCATCTGCAGATCGCGCGCTGAGGGCGCCCGCGATGAGCTGCACGAGGTTGCCGACGGCGGTGGGCTCGAGGATGACCGTGTAGCGTCCGGGCTCGATGGCCACGGGACTCCGCGAGAGTTTCGCCTTCTCGATGGCGCGCGCACCGAAGGCAGCGGGGTCGAGGCGTGCCCAGTCGTAGTGTGCGCCTCCGGCCCAGCCGGACCCCGTACCGTCGGGCGTGCGCACTGTCGTCGTGAGGGCGCAGGAGGTCGACCGGTGATACGCGAACAGCCCACGCGAGTTCGCCACCGCAAACGCGCCGGCGTTCGCCTCCAGGTAGCCCGTCGATGTCAGGTTGGCGGCGCGCGCCGGGGTCGCGATGAGCCGAACCGCGCTTGCGCGCTCCGTCGGCTCGAGGGACGCGGTCGCTTCGCTCCACCCCGGCGCGTCCGCGTATTGTTGTGGCCCAAGCAGTGGAAGGGCTTCCGGGTCCTCGGGGGACAGACGTGCAAGTCGTTCGGCCATCTGCACGGCGTCCCTCAGCGATTCATCCGCAAGACGATTCGTGCTGGCACCGCCGGTGCGCGTTCCGTAGCTGCTCTGCACGGTGACCGTCGCATTGTAGCTGTCGCCGGCCGTCGAGATCTGGTTGACGGCGAAGCGCGTGTTTCCCTGCTGGCCGCTGGCGATCGTGACACGGGTCTCCGCGGCCGTGGCGAAGCCGAGCGCTCGACGCGCGATGTCCTCGCATTCACTGCGCGACAGGTGACGCGCGGCGAGGCGCAGCGAGCGGGGTGCACTCATCCGGTGCGCCCCGTGTTGATGACGCTGACCTGTCGGAAGCGGCTCGGCACGCAGCCGTGGCTCACGGCGTTCGACTGGGTTGGCTGGCCTTTCGCGTCACCGTAGGCGCCGCAGAGGATGTAGCTGCGCGGACCGCCGATCATGTCGAGAGAGTTCCAGAACTCCGGCGTCCGGATCTGGTAGGCCACATCCTTGAGCATCCCGACGATCTTCCCGCCGCGCACTTCGTAGTAGAGCTGGCCGCCGAACTGCGCGTTGTAGCGTTGCTGGTCGATGGAGAACGAGCCGTCGCCAATGATCGCGATTCCGCGGTCGGTCGCGGCGATGAGATCGTCCCACATGAGATCCTGCTCGCCGGGGCGCAGCGACACGTTCGGCATGCGCTGGAACTGGACGTCGGAAAAGGACTGGGCATAGGAGCACCCATGCGAGCGCGTTTCGCGGCCTTGCTGCCTGTACCACCAGTCGAGCCAGGGCGCCTGCTCGCGGGTCGTCTGGTAGTCGCTGAACACGCCATTCCGGACGATGAGAAAATCCTCGGGGGCTACCCCATCATCATCCCAGCCCGTCGTCGCGAGGCCGCCGATCTCCGACCGGTCACCGCGGATATTCATGAACTCCGGCCCGTAGCGCAGCTTGCCGAGGACCGATTCCGGCGGTGCGACGAAGCTCGTACCCGCGTAATTGGCCTCGTAACCCATGGCGCGATCGAGCTCCGTCGGGTGCGCGATCGACTCGTGGATCGTGAGCCAGAGGTGCGTCGGGTCGAGAATCAAGTCATATCGGCCGACGTCGACAGCCTTCGCCGACAGCTTCTGCACTGCCTCTTCAGCCCATCGCGGAGCGTTCTCGACGAGCCGGGAAGCGGTGACGTGTTCGTACCCGCGGGCCATCGGCTGAATGTCCGTGGAATTCCGCGACTGGAAGTCGGAGGAATCCGCGGACACCGCCGTGACGGACATCGAAGGCAGCGTTCGGTAGTAGCTCTGCACCGTGAACGTTCCATCGGTATTCGCGTACGTCTTCTCGCTCCGGTAAAACGACATGGAGGAGCTGACGAAGCGTGCACCGGAGACACCCATCGCGGCCTGATTCGCAGCGAGGAGGAGCGCCACCTTGTCCTCGATCGCGATGGAGAACGGATCCACCTCGATGGGGCTGCGCCACACGCCGTTCGGTATCGGGGCCGCTGGCGCGAGTGTGACGGGGCGCACGAGCGCGGAGCGATTCGCCTGTGCCTGCGCAACGGCCTGACGAGCGACGCGCTCGATTTCGAGCGTGGTGAGATCATGGCTCGCCGCAAAACCCCATGCGCCGTCGACGAGGACGCGGATCCCGAAGCCGAAGCTTTCGCTGTCCGAGAGACCCTGGACGCGACGCTCGCGCGTCGAGACGTTCTGGTTGCGGTTCTGCTGGATCCGCACGTCTGCGTACTGCGCGCCCGCGGTGCGGGAAGCGTCGAGTGCACGAAGCGCGAGGTCCTTGATTGCTGCATCGCCGAGAGCAGGAGTCGGCGGGAGGCGGGTCGGGGAAGTCGACGCGGAGAGCGCCGGCGAAGTCGCGGCGGGGGTCGTCTGCGAGGAGGCGCCGCAGGCGGCGAGGCCTGCTGCCGCGGCTGCGGCGCTCGAGGCCTTGAGGAAGTCGCGCCGACTACTCGTCACGCTTCTTCCTTCGTATTCGGGGGCGTTGTGACGGATCTCGAATCCCGATACCCTCGTCTCGTGGGCCACGCGCACGGCTGCATCGCCGCTCCGACGTCATCGCGAATATAGAATTGCGCAAAACACGATGCAATAGTCGCGCTAGTCAACCTTCATCGCGTGTGATATATAATCGATGGACGCAACGAGGCGATGAGACGATGCTGACGGTGACGATCGACGGACGGGCAATCACGGCAAAACCCGGGGCGACGATTCTCGACGCCGCGCGGTCCGCCGGCATCGACATCCCGACGCTCTGCTGGTATCCGGAGCTGCCGGTCGTCGGCAATTGCCGCGTGTGCCTCGTGTCGGTGGAGGGCGCACCGAAGCTGACGGCGGCCTGTGCCACGCTCGCCGCGGATGGAATGCGGGTGGCGACACAATCGACGGCGGCCGCGAGCAATCGGGCCGCCGTTCTCGGAATGCTGCTCGAGCGGTATCCGGTCGATCGAATCCCGGAGAATGGTGCAGCGAACGAGTTCGAGCGGATGGTTCGCCAGTATGGTGTGCCGACGGTGCACCGGGCGGACCTTCCGGCGCGTGGCGGCGACGACCGCGCCGGGGATCCGATGATCCAGCACGACATGTCCACCTGCATCCTGTGTACGCGGTGCGTGAGGGCGTGCGAGGACATCCAGGTCGTCGGCGTGCTCGAAGTCGGCGCGCGAGGCGAACATGCCGAGATCATCGTCGGCGCCGACGGCAATCCCGAGCACGCGGGGTGCACCTGGTGCGGGGAGTGCGTGCGTGTGTGCCCGACCGGCGCGATCCACGACATCCTTCCGCTGGCGAAGTTCCGTCCGGAAACGATGGCGTCCCCGGAGAGCACCGTTCGCAGCGTGTGCCCCTACTGCGGGGTCGGGTGCCAGATCGACCTGAAGGTGCGCGGGCGCGACGTCATCCGGGTCGAAAGCCCGTGGATCGAGGAGGACACACCGAACCAGGGATCGACCTGCGTGAAGGGACGGTTCGGAACGGACTTCATCCTCCATCGCGATCGCCTGACGGTGCCGCTCATCCGTCGTGGTTGGACAAAGGTCGGCGGTCGCTGGACGTACGAGCCCGACCCGGCCGACGCGGCGCGATGGGGACGGCGCGGAGGTCCGTGGCAGGATGTCGAAGCGGAGAGCGGCGGCAGAAAACGGCGCCCAGGCAACAATCCGCTGCGCACGCTCCCCGTCGGCAACGCGCCGCTCGGCGACCCGCGCGACCGGGTCGCGACCCCGGCATCATGGTACGAGCCCTTTCGCGAAGCGACATGGGATGATGCGCTGGAGCTGACGGCGCAGGAGCTCGTCCGCCTGCGGGACGAGCGCGGGGCAGACAGCCTGGCGGTCTTCCAGTCCGCGAAGTGCTCGAACGAGGAGAACTATCTCCTTCAGCGTCTCTTCCGCGCCGGCCTGGGTACCAACAACGTCGACCACTGCACGCGGCTCTGTCATTCCTCATCGGTCGCGGCGATGCAACGAGCGCTCAGCACGAGCGCGGCATCGGGCTCGATGCGGGAGATCGAGCACGAATCGGACGTGATCTTCATCCTTGGCGCCAACACCACCGAGTCGCACCCTGTCTTCGGCGCGATGATCAAGCGTGCCGTGAAGCGCGGCGCCACGCTGATCGTGGCCGACCCGAGGCGGATCGAGCTCGCGGCGCGTGCGCACATCCATCTGCAGCCGCTGCCCGGCACCGACGTCGCCCTCCTGAACGGGATGCTGCACCACATCATCCAGACGAAGCTGCACGACGAAGCGTTCATCGCCGCCCGAACGCACGATTTTCACGACGTCGAGGCAGCGGTCGCGCCATACACGCCGGAACGCGCCGAGGCGATCACCGGAGTTCCCGCGGCCCTCATCCGCCGCGCAGCCGAGACGTACGCCCGCGGTCCGCGCTCGGCGACGCTGTGGGCGATGGGCCTGACCCAGCATCGCACCGGGACGGACATCGTCGCCGCACTGCTCAATCTCATTCTCGCCACGGGAATGATCGGGCGATGGGGCGCGGCAATGATCCCGATTCGCGGCCAGAACAACGTGCAGGGCGCGAGCGACGTAGGCGCCATCCCAATGTTCTACACCGACTACCAGCCGGTCGGCGATCCGAACGTTCGCCGGATGTTCGCGAACGCGTGGGGAGTGCCCGAGGAGCGCCTGTCGCTGACGCCGGGCCTCAAGGTGACGCAGATCGTCCAGGAGACGAGCCCGGTCCGCGGCATGTACATCATGGGCGAGAACCCAATCATCTCGGATCCCGATGTCTCGCACGCCGAGCACTGGTTCCGGGAGCTCGAGTTTCTCGCCGTCCACGATCTCTTCCTGACGGAAACCGCCCGTTATGCGGATGTCATCCTTCCGGGCGCGTCGTTCGCCGAGAAGACGGGCACGTTCGTGAATACCGAGCGGCGGATACAGCTATCGAAGAAAGCCGTCGAGCCGCCGGGCGACTCGCGTGGTGATCTCGAGATCGTGCTCGAGTTGTCCGAGCGATGCGGGCTACCGTCGCCCTTCGCGTCGGCGGCCGAGGTGCTCGATGAGATCGCAACCGTCACGCCGTCCTGGCGAGGGGTTTCCCACGCGCGACTCGATGGCACCGGCGGCCTGCAGTATCCCGTACCGACCGCCGACCATCCGGGGACGGCATTCCTGTTCGACAAGGATTTTCCGACACCGGACGGAAAGGGGCGCTTCATCGGAGTCGAATTCCTTCCCCCCGCCGAGCTGCCGGACGCCGACTTTCCATTCCTGCTCAACACCGGCCGCCAGATGTACCACTGGCATACCGGCACGATGACCCGGCGATCGACGGCACTCGACTCGCGCGAGCCCACACCGACCGTCGAGCTCAGTCTCGCCGACGCAGAGGAGATGGGCGTGAACGACGGCGACGAAGTGATTGTGACGTCACGCCGCGGGCAGCTCAGGATCTCCGTGCGACTCTCGCCGAGAGTGGCCCGGAAGCAGGTCTTCATCCCGATGCACTATCGAGAGGCAGCGGTAAACCTCCTGACGAATCCCGCGCTCGACCCCTATGCCGGAATTCCCGAGTTCAAGGTGTGCGCCGTGCGAGTGGACAGAGTCGAGGCCCCCGGTCCACCTTTCGCGCTCGCGTTTCCAGGGGAGTCGATGTGAAAGCGCTGGTGAAAGAGCGGGCAGGGCCGGGTTTCACGCTGAAGGACGTTCCCGAGCCCCAGATGCGGGATGACGAGGTCCTGATCCGCGTGCGAAGGGCTGGAGTGTGTGGCACCGATGTCCACATCTACGAATGGGATGACTGGGCGAAGGGGCGTGTCAAGCCGCCGATTACCGTCGGTCACGAATTCGCCGGCGATGTCGCGCAGGTCGGGAAGCTCGTGACGGATGTGAAGGTCGGGGACCGAGTCACTGCCGAGGGCCACATCGTCGATGGCCGCTGCCTCCTCTGCCGAACGGGCAATGCCCACGTCTGTCCGTTCACCCGGATCATCGGGGTCGATCGCGACGGCTGCTTCGCGGAGTACATATCGATGCCGGCGACCAACGTCTGGCATCTGGACGATGACATCTCATTCGACATCGGTGGCATTCACGATCCAATGGGGAACGCGTTCCACACGGCGTTGACCGCGGATATCCCCGGGGCGACCGTGCTGATCACCGGGTGCGGCCCGATCGGCATCTTCGCCGTCGGCATCTGCCGCGCGGCGGGCGCGTCGAGAATCATCGCATCCGATGTGAACCCGCGACGGCTCGAACTCGCGCGAATGATGGGTGCGCACGACGTGGTCAAGCCGGAGGACGCCGAGGCCGCCGTTCGGCGGCACACGGATGGTCTCGGTGTCGATGTCGCGCTCGAGATGTCGGGAGTACCAGCGGCGATTCATCAGGCACTCGCGCTCGTTCGGGTCGGAGGCCGAGTCCAGATGCTGGGCATTCCGGCAAAGCCGATGGAGCTCAACCTCGCCACGGAGGTCATCTTCAAGGGCCTGACGATCTATGGCGTCGTCGGGAGGCGCATGTACGACACGTGGCATCAAATGACCCGCTTCCTGCGGTCGGGGAAGTTCGATCCCACGCCCGTGATCACGCACCGCTTCCCGCTCTCCGAGTTCGACGAGGCGATCCGCGCCATCAAGTCGGGAGAAGCGGGCAAGGTCATTTTCGAGATCGCCTAGCACACATGGCTGCATCCACCTTCACGACCTCGCTGCAGGCCTCGCTCGACCAGCTCAAGGCCGATCGCGTGTACAAGCGCCTCAACTATCTGGACTCGCCGCAGGCGGCGCGCGTGCAGATGGAGGGGCGAGGCGAAGTGCTGATCCTGTCGTCGAACAACTATCTCGGGCTGAGCAACGAGCCCGAGGTCGTGCGCGCCGGCATCGAGGGACTCGAGCGGTTCGGAGCGGGGACGGGAAGTGTTCGCTTCATCTGCGGTACGTTCACCGTCCACCGTGAACTCGAGCGGGCGCTCGCGCGATTCGTCGGGACGGAGGCGTCGCTGAGCTACGTTTCCGCGTGGAACGCCAATGAGGGGCTGACCGGTACGATCGCCGAGGAGGGCGATCTCGTGCTGTCCGACGCGCTCAATCACGCGTCGATCATCGACTCGATGCGTCTGGCGAAGGCGACCACCAGGTGCTCGACGGGTGTGTACAAGCACTCCGACATGGATGACCTGCGCGCGAAGCTCGAGGCGGGACGCGGCGCGCGGCGAAGGATCGTCTGGACGGATGGCGTGTTCTCGATGGAGGGGAGCATCGCGAGGCTTCCCGAGATTCTGGAGATCGCGCGGGAGTACGATGCGGTCGTCGTCATGGACGACTCGCACGCCACGGGAGTGCTGGGCGAAACGGGTCGGGGGACGGCCGAGCATTTCGGGGTGATCGGCGACGTCGACATCATTACATCCACGCTCGGCAAGGCGCTCGGGGGTGCGGCGGGCGGGTTCGTCGCGGGATCGGCAGCGCTGTGCGATTACCTGACGCAGCGGTCCCGGCCGCAACTCTTCTCGAATGCCCTACCCCCGACGGTGGCGGCGAGCGCGATGGCCTCAGTGGAGTTCGTCGAGCGCCATCCGGAGCGCGTGCGAACGCTGCAGGAGAACTCGCGATATTTCCGGGCGGCGATCACCGAGGCCGGGTTCTCACCGCTGGCGGGCGAAACTCCGATCGTTCCGATCATCGTCGGGGAGACATCGGCGGCGATCCAGGTCAGCGATCTGATGCTCGACGAGGGAATCTTCGTCACCGGGTTCGGCTTCCCGGTGGTGCCGCAGGGCCAGGCGCGAGTTCGCTGCCAGCTCTCTGCCGCGCACACCCGAGGCGATCTCGATCAAGCGGTCGAGGCGTTCAAGAAGGTTGGGCGAAAGGTCGGCATCATCCGGTGAGTACGGGAGCGGAAGGCGGAGGGTGCCCTGAACGGCGGTCGTGAATCGCTCCGAGTGTGGCGGGGGGAGGCTCAGGGGGGCTGGCCGGCCGACGGTCGCGTGACCACCCCTGCGCCCTCCTCGTCTGTGACATGACGCCTTGCGCTCCTCCCGCACTCCCTATCTCGAGGTTGGTCATATGCGGTCGTTTCGAAGCCCAGTACTGGGCCTCGCCCTCCTTTCCGCGCTGCCGACGATCGGCTCCGCCCAGGCTGGCCGGCTGTTCAAGGATTCGTGGTTCTGGGGCGCCAAGACCGGCGTCATGTCATACTCGACGAAGGCGGTCGAGAACGCCGTTGCTCCGCTGTTCGGCGGCGAATGGCTGATCACGCGCACACGTGGTGCCCTTTACGTGTCGTACGATCAGACGTTCTTCAACAACGACGCGGCGGTCGATGACGCGTTGAGCACGGGTGGCCAGCGGCTCGTCGCGATCGACGACATGCGTCGCGTGACCGTCGCCGCGCTGGCCTTTCCGCGTCAGTGGCTGGGGTTCCGTCCGTACGGCGGTGTGGGCATGGCCCTGAACTTCATTCAGGAAGCGGTCCCCCTCGGCACATTCCAGAGTGCGGCGCAGCAGAACGACATCATTGCCACTGTCGAGGATCGGCGGACGCGTGCATCGGTGCTGCTCATGGCCGGCCTTCAAGCGCAGTACTCCCGGTGGTCCGTGTTCGGCCAGGGAACGATGATGCCGGCGCATGCGACGTTCCTGCTCGACGGCCGTTCGACGTACTTCCTCGAGGGCGGGATACGGTACAACATCGGTTCTTCGATCGAGCGAATCCGCTAACCAGCACGGGGTACCAAGGCACAGAACGGCGCGGGGTCATTCCCGCGCCGTTTCGTCATCCCGGCCCATCGGGCTTCGCCGCGCGAGAGGCGTCCCGACGATCCCGCGCGGTGCCTTCGAGACGAATCGACTGCTGGTAATGAACCAGCGGAGCGGCCAGTCCGCCGCCCTGGTGATGCCGATTCGCGGCGATACGGCGATGTCGGCATCGGGGACGAGCTCCCCGGAGCGAATCCGGAGGGGGAGTCGGTCGAGGCGCAAGCCGTTCTGCGTTCCATCGATGCCGAGCGCAGCGCACAGCTTCCCGGGGCCGTTTGTGAGATCGCGATCCACACGGATGGCCGACCGGCGTTGACGGATGAGAGGGAGCCCGGCCACCGGCTCGAGAGCGCGGATCAGCACTGCGCTCGGGAGCCCAGCGGCCCGGGTCACTGCGTTGAAGCACCAGTGCACCCCATAAATGAAGTACACGTATGCCGTCCCGGGCGGCCCGTAGAGCGCGCGGGTTCGGGCGGTCTCTCCGACGACTGCGTGGCAGGCGGCGTCGTGCTCACCGAGATACGCCTCGGTCTCCACGATCCGCCCCCCTGCGACGCCGTCGTTCGTTCGGCACTCCAGAATCGCGCCGAGCAGCTCACGCGCGACGACCTCCGTTTCCCGATCATAGAACGAGAGCGGCAGTGCAACCGAACTCCGGGCGCGCCCCGCGGAGCGCGCGCCCGGCCTCACCCTTCGGTATCGCGCGTCGATGCCTTCTTCGCGCGCGGACGTTTCGACTTGGCTGCGGCGGCTGGTGCCGCGGATGCGGTGCGGGTCGATGTCTTCGTAGCCGTCTTCTTCGCCGCGCGACTGGTCCCTGCACGTGGGCGAGTGCCACGCTTCGCTGCGGGTCTCGAAGGAAGCGCATCCTCCGCATCGTCCGACGCGGCATCGCTCGCGTCGTCGATCGGTGGGGTGGGCGTCGCCATCTCCGGAACGGGTGGGGTTGCCGGACTCCGAGCCGGCGGCGCGACGTCGACGACTCCGATCGACAGCAGATCAGCCGGCGGCGCGCCAGCCCGGCCCCCGATCGAACCACGACCACCGCGTCCTGGGCCGCCACCACGCGGACCCATGCCGCGCTGCGCGGGTGCCGCGGCTGGACCACTCGACGGTGCCGCGGCGATCTCGGCTCTCGAGAGCTGTTCGGAGACAGGCGCGGCTTCCGCGGCCC
>Ga0180121_10000739_pt1 | contig 13750 bp, 9 predicted proteins | sample AntDrymUQ5402106_2_FD_129676 | JGI IMG/M metagenome (GOLD analysis project Ga0180121, IMG submission 129676) | Polar desert sand microbial communities from Dry Valleys, Antarctica - metaG UQ540 (21.06) (version 2) (version 2) | ecosystem: Environmental > Terrestrial > Soil > Desert | place...
ATCATTAGGCCAATAAGCATCCGCACGAACAGTGTAAAATCCACCATCCTCAGGATAGTTACCACGACCTGGTTTGAAGTTTGCCAATAAACAACCTTTCCGATTTCTCAGATAATAGTTACCCCAAGGGAACATAGATTGTGAACGACCACCACGAGCTGCATATTCCCACTCTGCTTCTGTAGGCAGACGGAAATCTGATTCAGTAGCTTTTTTCTTTGATTCGAGGAAAGAATTCAGGTAATGTGATCTCCATTCTGCAAAGGAAGAAGCCTGTTTCCAGGTAACACCCACTACCGGGTAATTTCCAAATGCAGGGTGAGAGAAATATCTTTTTGCAGCAGGTTCATTATAAGAATAACTGAAGTCACGGATCCATACCAGTGTATCAGGGTAGATCTTTTCATCTCTCTTCTCAATGAACTGGGACAATGTTTTTCCAACATTTTCTCTTTTTGCTGCTTCTTTGAGATTGAAAGTTTCAGAATGATATATCAATTTAGCCGGATCGATTACTTTTCTACCGAAAATCCTGTTTTCCGGAGAAACAATCATTTGATCAATTTTCTCCACTACGGATTTATCAGACCATTTAATCGTTTTCGTTTTTTTCCAGTCAATGGAAAAACGTCCATCAACTTCTTTTCCATATTGTAACTGGGATGCTGCAATGGAATCCCTTACCCACTGTACGAATTGACGATATTCGTTATTGGTGATCTCGGTGGCATCCATCCAGAAACCATTAATAGAAATTTGCTTATTCCTGGCAGTATATGCGAAGTTTACATCTTCATCACTTGGACCCATGTGAAAGGTTCCTGGTGGGATATAAACCATGCCTGTAGGCTTGGTAAGGTTGAACTTTGATGCAGGTGCGACACCGTGCAATTGGCCATCATTGGGCAGACCTTTCGAAGATTTCCCCAATTTACCACAGCCGGCTGTAATTATCATTACAGCAAGGGCTAAGAAAGCAGATAGGTTTTTCATTTTCATAGTATTAAAGGGTATTGGCCGGTTATTCAATCTAACGGACTTCATCACAAGTTTATAATTTAATTTTTATAAGTGCAAATTGATGACTTTCGCAAAGTCTTAAACGACAGTTGAAATTATTATATTGTATTAAAAGAATATAAATTTTAACCTTTTTTAATCATTTGAATTAGTCTAGTTACCTCATTTACAGGACTTTGACAAGCATACTGTTTACAGAAATACAATCGTGATTCTTCAGTTAATAGTTTATTTTCCAATAATGGGAAAGTCTGGTTTGGAAGGGTAGTGGATTGAAATATTTTGAAGGGAATGAAAGTACGTAAAAGATCGGAATGAAGATTTCTGATATCTTTCCCTGCCAACACGATTTCCGGTATTCCATAAGCTAGCCCCTGCATTATCGTTGTCCAAACACCAAATGAAGTAGGATACTTTATAATCACCTGTTGCATTGCTGCAGCCATTTTAAATGCCCTGTCAACCCACTTTTCTGTGTTAAATACTATCCCTAGATAGTATAAATTCCATGCCATTATTGCATTTCCGGATGGTGTGGCACCATCATATAATTCTTTTTTACGCACAATAACATCAAGCTGATCCGTCCTGGTAAAATAAAAGAACACATTCTCTTCATCACTGAAATTGCAGCAAACTTCCTCCGTCAATACTTTCGCTTTCTCCAGGTAGGAAGTATCTCCCGAAATCTCCTGCAAATGAAGTAAGGCCTGGATCAGGTAAGCATGGTCATCCAAAAAGGCCGGATACTTTGCTTCACTTTTCTTGTAAGTGTGTTTCCAATTCCCATTGCTGAATAAATTCTCCCAAAGAAACGATGCATTCTTTTCAGCGGAGTCACGGAACGACCGGATGCCTGTAGCAGCGAATGCTTTTGCACACGCTGTGATCATCAGTGCATTCCAGCTAAGTAATATCTTATCATCAAGCAAAGGTCTTACCCGTTTATTTCGAACATACAGTAATTTGTCAGCAGCTATCTGTAGTTTTTCTTTCAATTCCTCCTCATTCATCCTTTTCCTGTCAGCAAACTCTTTATGTGGTTCCTTTACCCGCAGGATATTGGTTTGTTCCCAGTTTCCTGTAGAAGTCACGTCGAAATATTCACAAAACAATTCAGCTTCATCGCCTAAAATCCGATCTATTTCTTCCCTGGACCAAACGTAAAATTTCCCCTCCACTCCTTCACTATCCGCATCAAGCGCCGAATAGAATCCTCCTTCGGGAGAAGTCAATTCCCGTTCTACAAATCCAATTGTTTCTATGATTTTTTTCTTATATATTTCATTTCCGGTAATAGCGTAAGCATCACATAGTACCATTACCAGAAGTGCATTATCATATAACATTTTCTCAAAATGCGGAGCCAGCCACCCGGCATCTGTTGAATACCTTGCGAATCCTCCTCCCAATTGATCATAAATTCCCCCATTTATCATTTTATCGATACTCAGGCAGGCATGTTGTAGCGCCAATGCATCATTCTCCTGAAAATGATACCCGAGTAAAAATGCAATTGAAAAGGTCTGTGGAAATTTAGGTGCTTTGCCAAATCCCCCCTCGTGAGTATCTGCAGCTTTCATCAATCCGTCAAATATTTCTTTTACCTGTTCCTTCGAAAAATGGGGCAGTTCTTTAGTCCGGATCGACTGCAGGATATTATTTGATTCTTCCAGGTGATTAGTAAGATTTTCAGCCTGTGACTCTATTTCATTTCTGCGCACTTTGAAAGATTCCACGACCGCTGCTAAAATTTCCGGCCAGGAAGATCGGTTGAATGCACGTTGGGGAGGAAAATAAGTCCCGCCGAAGAAAGGTTTTCGGGTAGGTGTTAAAAATACATTCAATGGCCATCCTCCCTGTCCCTGGATTGCCTGAACGGCATCCATATAAATATGATCCAGGTCAGGACGCTCTTCCCGGTCTATTTTAATATTAACAAAATGTTCATTCATTACAGCAGCGGTATCGGTGTTCTCGAAACTCTCCTTTTCCATAACATGACACCAGTGACACGCCGCGTAACCTATACTGACCAGAATAGGCTTATCTTCTTTAACAGCCTTCGACAAAGCTTCCTCACCCCATGGATACCAATCCACCGGGTTATGCGCATGCTGCAGCAAATACGGACTTGTCTCTTTTGAAAGTCTGTTCACTTGGAAACCTTATAAATTTGTGATAAGAAAAAGCGTAGAAGTGTAATCAGGCACACAAGATACAGATTCTGGAAAGTGAAAAATGCCTGCTAATAGAAATTAACAAGTTTTAAATACTTTGAGATCTTGGATGAGTGGGAGTTTGTCTGAAGTAAGATTTCTAGGATTGGGACCCACAACTTGGAATGGAAATTCCTCAATAAAGAAATATGCGAGGAAGGTTGGCCTCCTCAAAATCCGGAAGCTCGATGAATGGTAAATCCACAAGTTCCTTCACTGGGTTGCAGTTATGAAAAGAGCTCGAAATGTCCTGTTCAGGATGACAAAGGGGAGGGATATTTCGAGCTCTCATCCCTAGATGCAACCCAGTGAAGGAACCTCTGGACTTCCATTTGTCTGAACTAAGATTTCCAGGATTTGAAAGATGAAAAGGATTTGAATTACAGGATTTCAACTACCACTTTTTGTTCATCCTGAGCGGGACAGAGGTCGAACTGTCTGCTTAGACGCAACCCAGTGAAGGAACCTGTGGACTTGCAATTAATCATCAAGTGAAACAGGTGGAATCAACCTTTCAGGAGCGCATAGAAATGCCTCGATACGAATTAACTTGCAACAATGAAAATTCCACTCTTCCTCAAGAGCCCCAAATTCAAATACCTACATAAGTCTTTCGGCAAAAAGCCATTTAAATTACTCGATGTTGGTATAGGAAACGGTTCATCCAGAAAAACAAAAGCATTATTTCCACTTTGCGAATATCACGGCATCGATCTGGATCTTAAATATAATAATACCGAGGAGGACATAAGGGCAATCAACCGGTTTTATGCAATGGATGTCAGTAAGCTTCAGTTTGAAGAAATCCCTGACAATTATTTCGATGGCATCTGGTTGGTGCACATCATAGAACATTTACCGAACGGAGATCTTGTTTTGCAGAAGCTGTTGACAAAACTCAAAATTGGAGGGTATCTGTATGTTGAATATCCGAACAGCAAATCGGTTAATTTTCCCGGTCAACTCAACTTTCATAACGATGAGACACATGTGAGAATATACACCCTGAAGGAACTCCGGAATGTTTTCAGGGATCATCAGATTTTGAGGTCGGGAGTAAGAAGAGATCTCTTTCTCATCATGGCATTGCCATTCCGTTGGTTATTTGAAAAACCAAGAGTGAATATGCTATGGGATCTGTGGGGATTTGCGGAGTACTTGTGGATCAGGAAGACGGTTTGAGGGTAGGAGTTTCACGCACTGCGTCCGACGTAGCTTTAGCGAAGTCGGAAACACCTTCGCTAAAGCTTCGGTGGTCAAAGAAAGATGCAAAGGAAGCAAAGATGCAAAGGAAATTAAGCTTTCTTCTTATTTAACTTAGAGAGATACTGTTCCAAAGCCGCAACCATGGAAGGAGCCTGTGGCAATGGCGCCTTTATTTCAACGGTCAGACCAGCCAGTTCAACAGCCTTGCCTGTGTTACTGCCAAAAGCGCCTATTCGGGTACCATTCTGTATATAGGCCGGAAAGTTGTCGAAAAGACTTTTTACACCACTGGGAGTGAAAAAGCAGATTATATCATAATTTTTATTTCCTATTAAATCCTTGATGTCGTTACTGATCGTCCGATACATGAAAGGTGTGGCAAAACCACAATTATTAAACTTTAACCAGCTAACGATTTCATTGTCCTGTTGGTTTTCACTGCATGGATAAAGAAATTTTTCATTTTCTTTATGTTTATTGATCACATCGAACATGCTCTTATTGGTACCATCCACGCCATAAAAAACCTTTCTTTTCCTGTATAAAATGAATTTTTGAAGATAAAGTGCCACTGCCTCAGTAATACAGAAATATTTAGTTTCCTGGGAAATGACCACTTTCATTTCTTCACACATTCTGAAAAAATGATCTATGGCATTTCTGCTGGTGAAAATGACTGCAGAATAATTGGAAATCTCTATCTTTTGTTTACGAAATTCTTTGGCGGGAATGCCTTCAAGACGAATGAAAGGATGGAAATCTAAATCAATCCCATACTTCCTGCCAAGCTCATAGTAAGGTGATTTATCGGTTTCCGGCTTGGGCTGAGTGATTAAGATCTTCTTAATCATAATATTAGAAGGTATTCCGGTAATGTTCGCCCCGTTTTTTACCATATCGTTAGCTATGGATACACAAATTTAATGACTACTCTCTACAAAATTCAATAAGACCTTGTAAATCAGCAAAAGAGGTGCTATTTCAAAGGCGCAAAGATAAAGAAAAAAATGAAACCTGTTTACTTTTATTTCACTCCTGATTGGCCTGAATGCAATGATAAATCTATACGTAAAAAATGCCCCCAGCATGAAATAAGAAAGAACAATCAAACCAGTCAAAACAATCGGATGAGCAAAAGCCATCAGCAGTAATAAGGGTAATAAAAAGATTCCGATCATTTTATTCACAAGGAAGACGACGAATACGTAGGTATCCGTGGCAGCAGTAACATTAAAAATCCAGCCGGTGATTCTTAGCACCACAAACTTCACAAGATAAATGGCTGATACCAGCAACAAACAATAACCAGCTTTGGTCCAAGTATTTAATTCCGGCAAAAAATTATAATAAAGTGATAGAAAAGAAAAATACAGTCCTGAATTAATAACAAATAAAATATTCAACAACATGGAAGGTAAGGGTGCACTGACAAGTTGTTCCCGCAATTGCTGTTGTCTCATGGTTACCTTGAAAAATAACGTGAGCAAATTGTCGAGGTATTTTCCGAAGACTAACTTGATCAGGGAGAAATATAAAAGCAGGCCCAGCAGGATATAAAACAGGGTTTCACTCCCCTCTCTTTTCCGCGTTTCCATGACCACAGGCAAAGGTTTGCCTCTGAAATTAAAGTAAGGATGGTTAGACAATTCCACCTGGAACTCCGATAAAATGTCCCTTTGCCGCACGGGGGGTGGTATGATGGTATCCTGAACAATTGTAGGTGGTATAATACGTTTGGGCACCACCCTTTTGATTATTTTTTTTGCGGGAGTTGAATCTTGTTTAACAACAGAGTCCTGTTGCTGCGCCATGCTACAACAAAAAAAAAGCAATCCGTAAAAAAGCAGGAGCAAGCGTTTCAACGGAAGAATTTACGGTTATAAAAATATCTTACTCTGATCATAATGAAATTCATTCGTTTCCCATCTAAAAATAATTTACATACCCGAGATGAATTTTAGATTGACGAAGGTTCAATTTATCTCCTCCTCTTTTACCTGCAGCATAAGAGATATTGAAAATTCCGGCTTTGGTTTCGAAAGCCATTCCTAACCCCGCCCCGAGAAAACTATTGCCTTTTTTATTTGGCACCGTTTCATTTCTTACCAGCCCATAATCTATAAATGCAAATAAAAAAGAATTGACACCAAGGAAATAACGGTATTCAGTACCCGCTATTGCAAACCCGGAAGCGAAAATGCTTTCTTCGTCAAATCCACGAAGCAGCTTGTATCCTCCAATCTGAAATAATTCATTCCGGAAAATATCGGGGCTTTGAAACCATCCTGCAGTCAGAGAGGTTTTCAGGGAAGAACTTTTTGTTAAGGGAAAATAATGGGCGGCACTTGCTTTCATTCGGAATTGGTATCCTTTCAATGTTAGTGTGTCGTATAATGAGTTGAAATTAAAAGAAGGGTCTGAAACATCCCTGAGTTTCACAATTACATTATTTTTTCGGAGTGTTTTAGTTCCGGCAGTCAGGGTGAGTTGCACTTCATTTCCTTTCCTTGGACTCAACCGGTAATCGGTATTGAACCAATCGTAATTCACACCAATGTTCATGGAAGTAATATCCGCTTCCTGCGGAAGTCTCCGGCTGTTTTTCACAACAAAAGTATCCACTGTAAGCAAATTGCTACGGAAGGATTGAAAAAAAACGCTGCCAGATTGGTTTGAACTCAAAGCATATTGCACACCAAGTAAAATACTGATGTTCACATAAGAGGAATCTTTCTTGAGAAGATCGAAATTAAAATTGATCCCGAAAGGTGAATTAAAAAGGTATGGTTGGGTAAAAAAAACATTTAACCTGGGAGATCGTACCTGTATTTGTTGCCAATTCAGCCCTATGCTTTCTCCATTTCCCAATGAATTGCGCAAATGAATCAATGCATCTCCGGTAACCTGCATTTTACTGTTACCCCCTTGTTCACTCGCAGGTAATAACCCAATCAGTACATTTACCTGGCTACTCTTTTTCGATTGAAGATAAAGATTCACTATAGATCCTGTTCCCAGCATGGTCATGTTAAACGGTTGCTGTTCCTTCAAATAAGGCAGTTCTTCTATTTTCCTGCTGATCGTTCTCAGCCTGTCTCTTCTATAATAACTGCTGTTTAAGATTCCCAAATGACGTTGGAGAAATGCTGTAGATATATTTGCATCACCCAGATTTCGGATACTATCGATTTTATAACGCGGACCTTTGTTTACCCGCAACCTTCCAAACCAGGAGCCATTGCTGACCGTGATGCTATCGAGTTGTACATTACCAAACGGATAGCCATCATTTTCGAGCTCATCCAGTATACGGTTACGCATTTCTTCAAATTGCTGGAACGAAACTCCTTTTTTCTTATTCAATACATCCCAACGTATCGATTTCAGAAGCGTGGGGTCTACAGAATCGGTATTTATAAAATCAAAATGATACGAATCACCAAAATAAATTTTTACAAAAGCATGTGTTGAATCAAGTGATACACTGTCTACTGAGGAAGCAGGATATCCTTTTGATGATAACAGAGACGGAAGTTTACTGATATACAATTCGCAATCAAGTTTCCGTGCAAAAACGTTTTTAATACCTGTCTGTCTGATAATTCCGGAATCTTTATCGATTGCCACTGCATGCAACCGGTATTGTGATGTTGCTGTAAGAGACAGGAAAATAAACAAGGCCGGTAACAACATTCGATGCCTGAACCTTACATTGAGTATGAGGTATAAGGTATGGGGTATGGGGCATTTCATCATAATATAGACGGACTTCCGACCAAATAAATCTTCAATATAAATTCAGATTTAGCTAACCTGTACTTGCCTGATACCTGATACCTGATACCTGATTACAATTCACCCCACTACCTTTGTCGTTCCGATAAGACGTTAATTGTGCTGTAAAAATCGATAAATTTTACCATTATCATGGCAGGCATTTACATTCATATTCCCTTCTGCAGAAAAGCCTGTCATTACTGTAATTTCCACTTTTCAACTTCTTTGAAAACAAAGAACGATTTTATTCAGGCTTTATTGAAAGAGATCGTGTTACAACGAAACTGGATCGGCGGTGAAGAAATCAATACCATTTATTTTGGCGGAGGAACTCCTTCCCTGTTATCAGGTGGGGAGTTAACCCATATCCTTGATGCATTAACAAAAAATTTCATAGTTCATCCCGCTGCAGAAGTCACGCTGGAAACAAATCCTGATGATTTTCATCAGCTTTTGGTGCAGGAATGGTTGAAAGCTGGTTTCAACAGGTTAAGCATCGGTGTTCAGTCTTTTTTTGAAGATGATTTGCGCTGGATGAACCGCGCTCATACAGCATCACAGGCAATAAGTTCCATTAAAATGGCGCAGGAAACGGGTTTCACGAATCTAACCATAGACCTGATATACGGAACACCCGGTATGACGGATGAACGATGGAAGGAAAATGTAAATACGGCTTTTGAAGTAAATATTCCGCACCTCAGTTGTTATGCGTTGACTATTGAAACCGGAACAGCATTGTATCAACAAATAAAAAATAAACAGTTACGAGATGTTTCATCGGATGACCAGGCCAGACAATTTCAACTTTTAATGAACTGGATGAAGGACGCTGGTTACGAACATTATGAAATTTCCAACTTTGCAAAGCCCGGATTCAGAAGCCGGCACAATACTTCATATTGGGAAGGCACATCCTATCTTGGACTAGGACCTTCGGCGCATTCTTTTAATGGCAGAGAACGAAAATGGAACGTTTCTAATAACGCCCTCTACATCAGTTCCATTCAAATGGGTGAAATCCCTTACCAACAGGAACTGCTGACACCTGATCAGCGGTTGAATGAATATATCATGACTTCTCTCAGGAGAAAAGAAGGCATATCACTGGAATATGTAGTAGAGAATTATAACGGCGCAGCAGACCGTATCAGAACATGCAGCAAGAAATTCATTGAGCAGGGTAACATGATAGAAACCAGTGGATTTCTAACGTTGACAGACAACGGAAAATTATTTGCAGACGGGATCGCGTCGGAGTTGTTCTTTTTTTAGTTTTTGACACGATAATGCGCAAATAGATTACGCAGTGCGTTAAACTTCTTGCGTGGAGCTTCTTATTTTCTTTACCATTTCAACCACACAGAGAATCCCGATGATGATAAGGATTGCAGTAATACCATATGGTTGTAAAGAAAGTGGCATATTCGTTTATTAAAATTACACTATCCGGACGCAGCATCCTAACCGACTATCTATTATTCAGACCAGCATTTCTTCCAGTTGTTTAAACCCATCTAATGGTTTAACATGTTCCCATACAATGCGATAAATGGTTTCCGCTATGGGTATTGATGCACCCGCCTGCCGGTTGATTTCATAAATGCATTTACTGGCATTATAACCTTCTGCGACCATATTCATTTCCAATTGTGCGGACTTTACAGAATACCCTTTACCGATCATATTTCCGAACATCCGATTACGGCTATACAAAGAATAACACGTCACCAGCAAGTCACCCAGGTATACAGAAGCAGCATAATTTGGTGGTTTTTTATGGGTTACGGGATCTTCGGGATCATGAACCCCCACATGCATATGCTGTATTCCTACTTTTTTCAGAAAACCTGCCATTTCATCTGCACTGTTGGCAATGAGTACACTCAAAAAATTATCTCCATACTCCAATCCATGAGCGATCCCTGCACCCAATGCATAAATATTTTTCAGGATCGCAGCATACTGAACACCATATACATCGTTATTCGTGATCGTATTCAGGTAATCTGTCTTAAAATAAGACGCAATCTTGTCGGTAGTAGTTACATCCGTCCCTGAAAAAGTCAGGTACGAAAGTTTTTCAGCAGCCACCTCTTCCGCATGACAAGGACCCATCACCGTGAAATAATTTTCAAGGGGAAATTTGTAAACATTGGTAAGGTGTTCGTTCAATAAAAGATTCTGGTGGGGTAGAATCCCTTTTACGGCCGACACAATTTTCTTATTTCTTAGAAGTGACGCGTCCACATCCTTCAATGTTTCCAGCACGTATGCGGAAGGTACCGCGATCAATAGGGTATCTGCCTTTGAAAATACTTCTGCAATATCGGTTCGTATGGAAAGCAGGCTGGTATCAAAATAAACGGAAGAAAGATAATGTGGGTTGTGATGTCTTTGAGTGAGGACATTAACAATATTATCGTGACGTACCCACCACTCTATCGGTTGCGCGTTATCCGTCAGGATCTTTGCCAATGCTGTTGCCCAACTACCGCTGCCGATGATGCCGAATTTCATTTCAGAATTAAAAATTAAAAATTAAAAATTCCTTATTCAATGTTTTTTTATATGGAACACCCTGCAATTTAACTTGCAGTGTGATCTAAAGAATTTTTAATTTTTAATTTTTAATTCTTCTTCGCATCAAACAACTTATCCTTCTCCACCACACTTACTTTCATCCCGTCTTTTAATGTTTTACTGATGATATTATATGGCGCTGCGACAATTTCTTCTCCTTCTTTTAATCCACTCATTATTTCGATGTAGTTGATATCCTGAATATCTGTTTTTACCTTGATTTTCTTTACGGTCTTATCCGCCTTCAGAACAAAAACAACTTCATCCAGGTCTGCGGCAACTCCCGATTTGTTTTCTTCCTGCAATCCTTCAGCCGGTTTTGCATCTTCCTTCTTTCCACTTGCCACCTTATCACTGTCTTTTTCCCGCGTCGTGACCGCATTGATCGGAACTGCCAGCACATTCGTTTTGGTTTTCGTCATGATGTCCGCACTCGCACTCATACCCGGACGAAACGGGAAATTCTTTTGCCGGGAAGGGTTGATCAGATCCTTATACGATTCCGGTAAAATGCGAATGTGTACTTTGTAATTTGTAACATCATTGCCTACTGCCGCTTGCTGTCCGGCTGTCGTGTTACTGCTTGCGATCTGTGTAACAATGCCGCGGAATTTTCGGTTGTTATAAGCATCCACTTCGATAAGTGCAGAATCACCCAGATGTACTTTGGGTATATCATTCTCGCCCACGTCTACCCTTATTTCGATTTTACTCAGGTCTGCTATTCGCATCATTTCGGTTCCTGCCATCATGGAATTACCTACAACGCGTTCTCCTTTCTTTACATTTAGCAGGGAAATCACGCCATCCATTGGAGCCAATACCACCGTTCTGCTGAGATCCTTATTTGCTCTTGAGAGGCTTGCCCGTGCACTTTGTACTCCGGCCTGTCCGCTTTTGACGCCCTGTATTGCGGCATTATAATTTGCTCTCGAGGCTCTAAGTGCATTCTCCGCTTGCTCGAACTCTGCAGCAGAAATGATTTTTTCCTCCACCAGTTTTTTTTGCCTGTCAAAAGTTTTCTGTGCAAGGTCAATGGACGATTGCAGACTCTCCAACATGGCTTTATTATTTTCTACTGATGCCTGTTGCTGATTCACTACTGCCGAAGCCTGGTCAAGTTGTGTAGTGTAGATATCACCATAAATGCGTGCCAGTACCTGACCGCGCCTGATACTATCGCCTTCGAGTACACGAAGTTCTATAATCTCTCCGGATACATCAGGACTCACCTTTACTTCAATTTCAGGAAATACTTTTCCACTGGCATTCACCGTTTCGCTGATCGTTTTGTATACCACCTTTTCTGTTGCCACTTTGGTGGCTTCTTCTTTACCTATAACACCCGAACTTTTTAATACCATCAGCAAAATGATCACCACTACCAGACTACCGATGATCCAGATCAATTTTTTCTTCATAAAAGGAAATTAGTGTAAAAGAGTTTATAGTAATGTTATGTTGATTATAATTTTAGTCCCTGTCCTTTATAGAATTCAAGTACTTTAAGCTTGAATACGTAATCAAATTGTGCAGCGATCAGGTCAATCTTTGAACGGAACAGGTTATTCTGATTTGTGATGAGATCAATTGTATTCAGCCTTCCAACTTCATATCGCTTCGAAGCGAATAAACCGGCTTTCTCTGCTGTTTGTACCGATTTCAAACTTGCATTATATTTCTGGATCGCTGCCACGGCATCGTTATATGCACGATAAATATCCTGTTTCAAAGTCTGATTATCCAGTTCCCTGGTGAGCTGGATACTTTGGAGGCTGAGTTTTGATCTTTGGTAGGACGTCCTTAGTGATCCGCCATTGAACACGGGAATGTTCACACTCAAGCCGACTGACTGTCTGAAATTCCGATCGAACTGTGTGAAATAAGGTAAATTCTTAAATCCAACATTGAAACTGTTTCTGACTACATCATACATGCTACCATTCACATTCACCTTTCCGATTGTATCGATCGTTGGTGAAATAGTTGTAAGGTCAGGATCTCTTGCCTGATTATTAAAGTTGCTGCCCAGGCTGGCAAACGCTGAAAAGGTCGGATACATCGCACCCCGAGCTGCTTCTACATATTTTTCTGCGGCTTTTAACCGGAAATCATTTACTCTTTGCTGTGGTAAATTCTGCAGGGCCAGGTTATACACCACTTCAGGCTGCAGGTCTGCAAGATTTTCTACAGGAATCAGTTCAACCGGCGGCGCAACGATGTCGAAAGGAAGTGCTGCATCCACATTCAACAAAGCCTTCAACTGAAGCATTGCCTGGATCACTGCTGCCTGTGCGCTTACCAGTGTTGAACTGTCTCTCGCAAGCTGAGCTTCCAGTTCAGCCGAATTAAGTTCCGGAAGTGATCCTACTTCTACCAGTTTCCTGGTATTTTTCAGCTGCGCTTCTGTTTGTTGCACCTGAACTACACTTACGTTTGCTTGTTCCCTTGCAAGCAATACCTGCAGGTAGGCGGCCGCAACATTCAGGGCAATATCATTTTTTACTTTTTCAACGCCTGCTCTTGAAGCTTCCGCATCCAGTCTGTTTCCTGCAATGGTATTCCTCCTGCTAAACCAGTTGAATAGGTCGACACCTGATTGAATAGAAAAACCACTGGATAAATAACCCGTGGTAATCAGGCTGAAATTCGTTGGATCCTGGTTTCTTCCCGAACTATATCCCACATTACCACCTAAATTTAAATTGGGGAATTGCGAAAGACGGCCTTGTTTCAAAACCAGCTCTGATAACCTGGACTGAACATCAGCCTGCTTAACAGAAATATTATTCGTCAGTGCATAATCTACGGATCGTTTCAAATCCCATTTTTCCTGGGCAATCATTTGTAATCCCAGGCATAACCACACCAGGCAGGAAATAATTTTTCTCATGGTGCAAAAATAAAGGGAATGTCAGGGAAGTGTCATGAAATTTGATGGACGG
>Ga0180121_10000740_pt1 | contig 13743 bp, 10 predicted proteins | sample AntDrymUQ5402106_2_FD_129676 | JGI IMG/M metagenome (GOLD analysis project Ga0180121, IMG submission 129676) | Polar desert sand microbial communities from Dry Valleys, Antarctica - metaG UQ540 (21.06) (version 2) (version 2) | ecosystem: Environmental > Terrestrial > Soil > Desert | place...
CAAACCCCGCACTCGGAGTAAGCTGGGTAGCGGTCTGTAATCCTGTATTGTTGTTTACGAGTAGTTTTTGCTGGTTGAAATTCATCCAGGTACCCATCCGAAATGAAAAAATAAATTTCTGTTTGTTCTTAAATTCTTTTCCAAAATTGATGCTTGAGCTGAGATATTTGGTACCATCTGCATTAACGGGAATGGTTGTCTGGATGCCTTTTTCGTCTATAGTCCTTAGAAGTATTACATCATCATTGATAAACTGACCATTTAGATACAAGTTAAAATTGGTAGCAGATTTCTGATCATACTTATAATAATTTCCATGAATGCTTTTGTTCCGCCGGGGTTTTAAATTGGAATTTCCTTTTCTGATAAAAAACGGATTGGAATTATCAGGAACGGGTATAAGGTGAAAAGTCATAGCAGGAGAAACCTCCTGGCGATAACTAATATTAAGTTGCTTCCAATTTACATTAACCGTAGGGAGAATATTAAACAATTCCTGTTTAACAGGTGCAGTGATTCCGCGGAACCTGTTGCTTACGATTTGACCCAAAGTATTTACACCTGCCGTAACGGTGACCTGTTTAATTTTATAAGCTACAGATAAACTTCCGCTGTATCGATAATGATCTCGTTTAAATCCACTACTCAGCGTTTCATTTACGCTGTTATACTCTTTTCCTAACCCTTTTGAATAAGTAGTGATACTTTGTTCTTCCTGCTGGTAATTTACATTCACACCGGTAATTACAGTTATTTTCTTTCCTATTGGTTCTGAATAGGTAGCATTTACACCTGTATTAAAAACAGGAATTTCCTGCTGACGCATCTGTTCAAATAAGACTGTATCCAGAACAGGATAATAAAATTCGTTTTCTGATTCTGTAATATTTCGAAGCAGACTACTACGGTAACTTAGGTTTTGATAAATATTCAGAGACCTTCCTTTTTTTGAACTGAATCGGCGGGTTATACTCAGATTTTCATTTAAATCATGATTCCCTGAACTATTAAAGCGTTCCCCGTCACCTGAATTAAGCAATCCTATTTTATCATTTACAGTAGAAATCCCGGTAGTTACAAAATCATTCCCACTTGTTTTAATATAATTAGCCCTGAAGCGAAGGTCAGTAAGTGTATCCATTTTCAGGTTAGCGCCCAGACTAATTGTATGTGTCCCGGTTTTTTTAAGACTGCTGTTAGAGCTACGCGTATTTATTACGGTATCATTAATAAATTGCTGGTTGTTATTGAGATCGTCATTCATTGCCCTGTTTCCTCCATAAAAATATTGAGCAAAGAAATTTGTATTCCGGTTAGGAGCATGATTCATGTTAAATCCAACTCCGCTCGTTCTTGCAATACCTTGTTCCAGCCCACCAAACGAAATGCCATTAATTGCAAAACCCTGTTGATTCCCGCGACTCATCATCATCATTGAATTGGTACCACTTCTGTTAAATCCCCCAAGGTCTTGCACTTCCTTAATGCTGAAACCCGTTCTGTTCACATTATTGCTGAAGGCCAAAACACTTAATTGCATAGTATCCCGGTAAATATTTCCAATTCCTCCAGACTCATAACGGTCCCGGGTACCTGCACCTGCATACACTTTACCAAACCATCCCTTCTTTACTCCTTTCTTCAACGTGAGATTTATTATACTGCCAACATTACTCAGATCACCGTCCGTGTTACGATCTTCCTCTTCTTTGTCTCTGGTTACCTGAACTTTCTCTATCACGTTAGCAGGCAGGTTCCTGGTAGCCATTTTGGGATCGTCACCAAAAAATGATTTTCCATCGACCAGGATGCGGTTTACTCTTTTCCCGTTTACAGTTATGCTCCCATCTCTATCAACCTGCACACCAGGCAGCTTTCTCAATAGATCTTCTACCAATGCACTCGGCAAGGTTTTAAATGCTGATGCATTGAATTCAATAGTATCCTTTTTTACTGTAACGGGCGGGCGTTCCGCAGTGATGACTACTTCCTCCAACGATTTTGGATCATTCACCAGGAAAATAAGACCCAAATCAAGTTGAGGTTGATCCGGAGTAAGTTGGAATTCTTTTCTGAAAATCCGGTAACCTGAAAAAGTAATTATAGTACGGCATAATACATTAAGAGGTAATCCGGGTATCCTGAAACCACCCTGCGGGTCACTCAGCCGATAAGTAATGATCGAAGTATCTTTAGCATAAAAAATAGTAATGGTGGCAAGACAAAGTGTTTGCTTGGAAGCTGAATCCTGAAGTTTCCCTTTCAAAATTCCTTGTTGTGCATAAATGGTGGAGGAGACAAAGGATATTATAATAATCAGTGCCAGTAATTTAGTATTCATAAAGCCAGATCTTAAGTTTTTTGATTTCCGTAAGCTCAGCCGTGAAAATTAATATCAACAGAACTCCGTCATTTCATCGGTTGTACAAATATGTTGCAGATAGATCAAAAATCAACGCCGTTCATAATATAAAAAATGCAGAAACCTGAAATCCCCACACGAATACTGTCAGGGCTGATCGAATTATTTGATAAAAATGTTACTCCTGGTAATATGGATCTTTTCAGTCAGCTTTCCGACGAAATTAATCATCTCATCCATAAAGATTTTAATAAGCTGGTAACAATACTATATAAAATTGATGTAAGTGAAGAAAAAGTAAAGCGGTTGCTCAAAGAACGCGTGGGAGAGGATGCAGGCGTAATCATAGCGGGCCTATTGATCCAGCGACAACAGGAAAAAAAGGATGCAGGTAATAAAACGGACATTGACAAGACTATTCCGGAAGACGAAAAATGGTAAAATCAAATTGTTGTTTCCGTATCGCTGTTCGATTTCAATAAATTATTATGGATTGTAAAGCAATACCTGCCAGGCGGCTGACAGCATTCCCCTGGCAAGTAATTTTTTAGCATACAAGTGAAGCTCATATTCCATTTCATCAGGATTCAAAGAAAAATATTGAAATATCTGTTTTAACTGTTCGTCATCAAATGAAGGATCGATCGAGGGCATCTCCTGGACATTTGCAAGTTGTGCAAGGTCATTCCCGGAAAGAACGGAACTATTACGAAGTGAGACAGGCAATTGATCAAAACCAATTCCAGTATGAGCATTTGGTTTGGGAACAATAAACAGGTTTGATGCATCCACCTTGCAATACCAGTCGCCACCTAACCTGGCAACATGTTCGATCTTTCGCTGATCGATCATATTGTTTTCATTCAGAATGCTTTCATCTATATGCATCCTGAGTATTTCACAAAGCACAAGATTTCCAGCACCCCCTTCATTTCCAAGTGCTTTTATTTCCAGCACCGTACATTCTAATTTGATCTTGCTTTCTTTCACCATTGGCGGCTTCACCAGGGTAGCGGGTTGTTGTGTAAAACCAACTTTGCTGAACTCATTCACATCCCTTGGAAACTCACAGCTTGCAAGACTCGTTTGCTGCACCATAGAATAATCAACAATATTGATAACCACTTCCGGAACTTCCAGAACATTTTGAAGCGTATGCTTGGTGGAGCCGTCTCTTGCCCGTCGTGCAGGAGAAAATATAACTATAGGTGGATTCGATGAAAAAATATTGAAAAAACTAAATGGACTCAAATTGACCTGACCCGATTTACTAATGGTGCTTGCAAAACAAATCGGTCGTGGTGCTATGGCATGTTGGAGATAATTCTGCCTGTCAGATATGGTTAGCTCCTTTAGATCAAATATCATTCAGATTTTCTTATTCTGTATGTTCATAATAATTTCAACACAATGCGAATCATGAAATTTTTCTGTTCAAAATAGAAAAGTCATTCTCTTCTTTAATTATTGTATTTGAAAGTACGCCCAGTTGATCAATTTCCAGTTCAATAATATCACCTTCTTTCAGCCATTGCTCCTGAAATTCGGGATCATGCAGTTTTCCTGTACCATTAAGTTCCAGGAAGCATCCCGTTCCAACAGTTCCGCTACCGATAATATCTCCGGGAAATAAATTCACCCCATAAGAGGCACGTTCAATGATCTCTGCGAAGGTCCAGTCCATATCTCCAAGATTACCCGCACTAACCTGCCTCCCATTTACACGGCATTCCATGCTGAGATTCCATGATTTTCCTTTATGCTTGTCTTTAGCGGCAATCTCAAATGAAATCAGTTCATCAGGTGTTACCAGCCATGGCCCTACTGCTGTACCAAAATCTTTTCCTTTAGCAGGACCAAGATTAAGAATCATTTCCTCCATCTGCAAAGTTCTCGCACTAAAATCGTTCATGATCATCAACCCGCCAATATATTCATCTGCATCTTCTGCTCTTATATTCCGTCCCTGTTTACAAATAACAATTGCACATTCCAATTCAAAATCAAGTTTCCGAAAATGATCCGGCATACATTGTACTTCTCCAGGCCCTTGAATACTATGATGATTGGTAAAATAAAAGATGGGGAACTGATCGAATTCAGCAATCATTTCCACTTTCCGGTTCCGTCTTGCAGTTGCAACATGTTGTCTGAATGCGTAACCATCCCTGCAGGAAGTGGGAAAAGGAACCGGCGCCAACAGTTGTACCGAGGCAAGCGGGATCCCTTTGTTTTTTGAAATCTTTCCTTCCCCGATCATGAGTTGTCCACCCATTACCATGGGGATATAGTCTTCCCAATAATTAAGTAATATGCTCATGTTCTGAGGAAGATCCGGATGAAGATATTCCATATCAAATAACAATCCGTCTACCAATAGTGCTGCCTTGTCTTGTCCTTCACTCAAGTAAGAAACCAGTTTCATTGTAAGATTTTAATTGAACACGGGTAAATTTAAGTATTTAGAAAGTACCTGTTAACTTCATTGAGAGTCTTGTTATAGTAAGTCCCCATAGTATTTTCAATTTGTCCCCCTTTGATTAAATTCTGACGAGTAAGATTTTCGTGTATGGATTTAAAAATTCGTCCCTCCGGGACGGATGGTAATAATTGCGCATTGCTACCAATATTCTGCCCCTACGGATGCAGAAGAATCAAATTGTTTCCTTCATCATTCTTATAATACATCTTGATTGTTCAACGTTTTGTTCTCTGGGTTCCAAGTTAGACCCGATTGTCCCATTGGACAAAATATTGGTAGAAATTATAACAAAAAACGTCAGTCTTGTAGGTACGGTATTGGTGAAATGATGATAAGTTTGATTCACGCAATACTTAAGATTCGTTCCAAGATAATATTAGACCAATAGTAAAACCAGTATTGGCCCGGTTCACATCCAGGATTTTGTACTTTCTTCTGTCTTATACAATGCATAATTACAAATCGCATGTGCAAGCGTCAGCGTAATGAAAGGAATCTTAATTGACCCTCCGGCAGTATGCAGAATAACCGTTGCCAGGTTTGCAGATCGCTGATAGATTGATTGCTTCAATTCAAAATGCTGCAATTTGTTCCAGCACATTAAGCGAATTTCTCTTCCCCATATACCCTGCTTCACTTCTATAGCCTTTTCAGAAATATATAATCTGAAATACTTGCTGAAAAAGTAAGCGTTCACAAATTGTATCATTAAGTATCCGGAGAAATAGAGGGCATTCCAGGACAGCCATGGGAAAAAAATAAGTACGAGTACCACTGTGACTGGTAATCCGGGAATCAACATTCTTCTAAAGGCATATACCGGCTGAATGCGGTGAACAGAATCTGCGGTTTGTTGAATGTCATCATGATACCTGGTCAGGAGTCTACCTATAAAATACTGCCTGGTAACAGGTACTTTTATTCTTTGCTTCCTGCCTGTAGCCTCCCGATTTGGCTGCTGAAATTCAAGTGTATACAGCCCTACCTTTCTTCGCAGCCAGTTTGCTTTCCATGAAAATAACTGGATCTTTTTATAAGGTACCAGGTATTGTTTTGTATTCACTAATCCAGATCTGACACGAAACCCATTTGGGATTTCACTTAATTCAAAGTTAAAATACCTGATGACAATACGTGCAATTGAAACAAATACAGATACAAATAAAACTGCCAATCCGGTGACAATTACTGCTTTCATTGATAACCAGGTGGAAGATTTTTTTAGATAGTTTATTACTTCATCACCAAAGATTTCCTCCAGTTTATGTAAAAAAGATACGGAGAACGCGAGAACGATAAAAAAGGTTTGTATATGATTGGAAGTTGCACCAAGTCTGATCAGATCCAAAACTGATAATTTGATGAGCGGCGGTGAAATCATTTGTGTGCTTTTTACCAGAGAAGTGTCCGGAGCCTGCCCGGTTAGAAAATCTTTGAATTTTTCCGCCTTACGTACCGATATAGCATCAATTTCTGCTTCCATTTTCTCAGAGCCAGCAGTATCAATTTTCAGTTTTGCAATATTCAATACCTGGTGGAGGAGTGACTGTTCTATATTCACTCCCTGAATACTTTTAAGGGGGATGGATAAAGTTTGTCTTTTAAAGACTCCTTTCCTGATAATAAGAAAATTTCCATCTATATAAAACCTGAAGAAAATAAATCCCAGGATAGATCTCAATAGTACAAGTATGGTAATCCCTATCAATACCCAGAGAAATTCATTCTTGCTATTGGACTTCCCTCGTAGTATAACCACCACAAACAGTGGCCAAACACCTTTAATAACAGTAATGGCAGTTTTATAAAAGAAAATGATAAGCCCGACGACAGCCTGCTGTTGTGGGATTGTCCAGCTATCCTTGCTGTTCTTCATCAACAACTTTTTTATTGATCCATTCCTTTAAAGCGATCGCTTCGGATTCCTGCAGACCGGGAATTCTTACATCGGATGCATCGGTACCCGCTGTATATAATATTAAGGTTGAAAGATTGAATTTCCTTTCCAATGGTCCTGAATTTACGCTACTATGTTGTATACGATTAAAGGGGCAGGTCCGAAGAATTCGGATCAGCCAACCGCTCTGGTAGAGAATATCTTTATCCCTTATCGCATAAGCACACGCCGAAAATGCTTTTTGTTGAAGGAAATACTGAAGGAGGGAAAGCAACAACCAGCTAATTGCAATTACGGTTATCCAAATGGGTTTTTGCAGAACAGCAATAAAAAAGATCAGTACTGCAGCGATCAAAAATACCACTGCAGAACTGATCATAAGTTCAATCCTTAATACTTTTAAATAATCAGGACTAATTTTCTTTAATTCAGTGTGCTCGATCTTTGGTAGCAGATCGAGAGGAACAGAATTATTGAGGAACTCCATCATTAAAATTAATAAATACTGCTATGAAGTTTAACGCCCATATTGCCCAAACACTTTTTTCAGGATTGCAGTGGTACGCGCTGCAGGATTTGCCCGGATATTTGCTTCTTCTGCAGCAATCTGATCAAACAGCGCATCTGTTGCTCTTCCGACAACGTATGCTGTAAGGTCAGGATCAACTTTACGCGATGTCGTTGGCAATCCATTGTATGCTTTTACAATATCCCCATAATACCGTGTAGCTTCCAATCTGTCTAAAGATTGTTGAATCGATGGTGAAAAGGCAGTGATCAGGTTTTCACGGGTCTTCTGCCGGAAATAATTGGTAGCAGCATCATTTCCGCCCCTGATGATTTGAAGGGCATCTGCAATTGTCATTTCACGGATCGCATTTACAAATACCGGTTTTGCATAACCGACTGCATCTTCAGCAGCGCGATTGATTTGTAGAATAGCCTTGTCTACCTGTTTGCCCAAACCAATGGTTCTGAGTGTTCCTTCTACACGCGAAGCATCCGGAGGTAATAACAACTTGTAAGCTTTGTTTCCAAAGAATCCATCTTCTTTGTTCAACTGGAAGATCGCTGTGGTTACACCGTTGGATAATGCCTGCCGGATTCCTTCACCAGCCTCGGATTCGGTAACTAACCCACCAGCACCCGGCAGGCTGGAAAGCGTTTCGCATGATACGATTGAAAAGATAGATGCAATAAGTAATAGATTTTTCATATTGAAATGTTTATTTATAGAAAGTACGCAAATCTATTACCAAAAAGTGATGCGCAGTTAAGGAAGATGAAATCAGCTATTTTTGCTGCTCAATTTTTTAACAGATGCATTTATCCGAACAAGAGCAGGTAAGAAGAGAAAAACTGAAAGAATTGCGTCAACTTGGTATTGATGCTTTTCCAGCTCCCCTGTATCCTGTTTCTATTACAGCTGCCACTATAAAAGAGAATTACAAGGGAGATGAAAATAAAGATCGTTTTTCTGATGTCTGCGTAGCAGGTCGCCTGATGAGTATTCGTGACATGGGTAAAGCAGCATTTGCAGTCTTGCAGGATAGCACAGGGAAAATCCAGATATATGTTAAGAGAGATGAAATTTGCCCTGGTGAGGACAAATCTTTTTATGATAAAGTTTGGAAACATTTAACAGACATCGGGGATATCATTGGTGTAAAAGGATATGTTTTTACAACTAAAACCGGTGAAACATCAATTCACGTAAGAGAATTCAGCTTTCTGACAAAATCATTGAAACCCTTACCTATTGTTAAGGAAAAAGAAGGTGAAATGTTTGACGTAGTTACAGATCCTGAATTTAAATATCGCCAGCGATATGCTGACCTGATCATCAATCCGGAAGTAAAAGACAATTTTATCAGGCGTACCAGAATGATCAATGCCATCCGGCAGTTTCTGAACGACAGGGGAGGGCTTGAAGTAGATACGCCTGTGTTACAGAACATCCCGGGAGGGGCGGCCGCCAGGCCCTTTACTACCCACCATAATGCCCTTGACATGCCTTTGTTTTTGCGCATTGCAAACGAACTATTTCTAAAGCGTTTGATAGTGGGAGGATTTGAATGGGTATACGAATTCAGCCGGAATTTCAGGAATGAAGGAATGGACCGTACGCACAATCCGGAATTTACAGTACTTGAGTTTTATGTAGCGTATAAAGATTATATCTGGATGATGGAAACCACCGAACAAATGCTGGAAGCCGTTGCAATTGCTACAAACGGAAGTACTAAAGTTCAATCGGAAGAAAAAGAGATCGATTTTAAAGCCCCGTACCGGAGAGTTACAATGTACGATGCAATCAAAGAACATACAGGAACAGATATTTCCGGGAAAAATGAAATTGAATTGCGGGAAGTTTGTAAAAAACTTGATATCCATATCGAAAACAGCATGGGGAAGGGAAAGCTGATAGATGAAATCTTCGGTGCCACCTGTGAAAAACATTTTATACAACCTACATTTATTATCGATTATCCTGTTGAGATGAGCCCCCTCACTAAAAAACATCGTTCAAAAGCGGGACTTGTAGAGCGGTTTGAACTGATTGCAAATGGAAAAGAAATTGCAAATGCCTATAGTGAACTGAATGATCCGATTGACCAACGAGAAAGGTTTGAGGAACAAATAAAACTCAAGGAAAGAGGAGATGATGAAGCCATGTTCATTGATTATGATTTCTTACGCGCGCTCGAATATGGGATGCCTCCTACCGCGGGTATTGGATTTGGTATCGACAGATTGTGTATGTTGATGACCAACCAGCCTTCTATTCAGGATGTATTGCTTTTTCCGCAGATGCGACCGGAGAGAATTTAAAATTAAAAATGCAAAATGCAAAATACAGCTTAGCAAGGTGGCTTAATAAAATAAACAGTTCAAAACGATAGTGTTATTTGAGCTTTCGGAATTTTACATTTTGCATTTAAATCTTACACAAAAAGATCCATCATCAATTTCTGTGATGGATTAACTGCATAATGCGTAAAGTCTGTAATCCCATTTTTTTGAAGCACTTCTTCGTCAATAAAAAAATTGCCTGTGCATTCGTATGAAGGTTGTTGTAGAATATAAAAGGCAGCATCAGCAACAATTTCCGGAGTACGGCTCCTTTGCACAAGAAAATCACCACCCAGTAAATTTTGTACTGCTGCAGTGGCGATGGTTGTTTTTGGCCACAATGCATTCGCAGCGATGCGATGGGAACGCATCTCTTCAGCAAGTCCTAATATGACCATGCTCATTCCATATTTACTCATCGTGTATGCCAGGTGTTTTGCAAACCAATTCGGATCCATGTTCAAAGGAGGAGAAAGGTTAAGGATATGTGGATTGTGTGCTTTTTTCAAATGCGGTATACAGGCTTTGCACATGAGGAAAGTTCCGCGAACATTTATGTTATGCATCAGATCAAACCTCTTTGATTCCGTTTGTTCAGTCGGAAAAAGATTGATGGCGCTTGCATTATTGATAAGAATATCAATTCCACCGAATGTATCTGCTGCTGCTTTTACTACCTGGTTAATGCTTTCTTCATTCCGGATATCACCTTGCAGAGGCAAAACTTTTCCGGATCCTACCTTTGAAATTTCCGCTGCAGCAGAATGGATGGTGCCATCGAGCTTAGGATGAGGTTCCACCGTTTTAGCGACGATGACGATGTTTGCTCCCTCTTTTGCAAGTCGGAGTGCAATCGCCTTTCCAATTCCTCTACTTCCTCCTGTTATCAATGCCGTTTTATTTTCGAAAATCATAGGCCTTTTAATTATCGATTATTAATTCTGAATATGATTGTTTCGGCAGAAAGAGATTATAATCTTCCGTTAATATAAATATAAAGGCTTTATAATGGCCGCAAAAATATAGGGTGATTATACGAAACCGGCAGTTAGTAATTATACGATATATCCTGTAATTCATGAAGCCTGAAAACTCAGCATTACTGCTCTTGTGCGCACATGCGTATATGTATACTTTTGATATAGTTCATTGAATGATTGACGGAAGTTTGAAAGACCAATATCCAGCCCTGCAGCGCAAGGGGGCAAAAACCAATCCAACAGATCCTTAGAAAGACCAGATCCAGTTCGAAAAACCATAACATCCGAATCATTCGATCAACGAAAACCAGTCTAAAGTCCAAACGAAAAACCATTAGTCCAAATCCTATCGAAATGCACACAATTTGTACCTATTGAAGAACCAGACACGTTGGTAAGGGTTCGTACAAAAAATTTTGAACAGTCCCGGATAGTATCCGGGACTGTTTCATTTTAGGGGCACTTCAAGTCAATGTTGCAAAGTAAGTATAGGAGTTTGGGAAGATTGCAGATTAGTTACCAGCTGCGGGAAACAACAATCAAGGGGAGTTTGCAAATACGAAAGAGTCGTTTTAGACTATTTTTACATCCCATCGATACCCAACAAGATAGCCTCCCTAAGCCACTCAGTTATCCATGTAAATCACACTGTCGGATTGAATAACAAGTGATGCATCATGAATCTTCCAGCCAATCTTCCCTGTCAAATTTTAGTAAGAATTAATAGAAGCTTCATCAAAGTTCAATCTCCAACAATTATTAATACAAATACTAAGATTCACTCTTCCCCGTTTGTTTCTCTTACTTACACGATATAAGCACTCCTTCAAAACTTCGAACAAATAAATAGTATAAAAACAAAAACAAACAAATGAAACAAAAATTCCTGCTGGGATTGATTTTCTCAGCCATTATCATTTTTTCCGTTTCCTGTAAAAAAGACTCCGGTACTTCTACGCCTGACTCTTATCTCAAAATCAAAAAAAACGGCACCTGGATCACCTATAAAGCTGTAGGCGAATTAGGACCGGACCTGGGAGATCCTGCTAAAACTAATTTGGGCGTTTCTGCATCAAGTGATGACCAGGATGAAGTTTTTGATATTTCTATTCAGGTTAATGGCAGCAGTTTCTCCACAGGCGTTTACAGCAGTGACAATACGGGTTATTGGACGGTAATCGACTATGCTAAAGGATTCAAAACCGGTAATCTGGTACATTTTGATATATCCGATGCTCCGGGAAGATCTCCTTCGTTATATCAGGTAACTATAACTTCAATCACTCCAACAGAAATAGTAGGCAGCTTTACTGGAAATTATCTTTTTGATTCTTTTGGTAACGGGACCAGTGCAGACGTTCTGGAAGTTAGTGAGGGTTCATTCAAAGTAAAACGTATTCGATAAGCTCATTTTGATAAATTTCAAAGCCAGGTTAATCACCTGGCTTTTTTTTGAAGCAATAGATATGTCTTTGTCTTTGCACGTCCGACAGGGCGTGAAGTTCCTAAGCCAAATCAAGTATCGGTTTATTTTGAAGTATTTTTTCGATCTGGTCTATCACACTATTATCCAGTTTCGGGAGTACATCAAGTGCTTTTAAATTCTCTTCCAGTTGTTCTTTTCTTGTTGCTCCAAGAATGGCGGTAGTAACGTTGGGGTTTTTGATTGTCCAGGCAATGGCCAGGGAAGCAAGTGAAACACCCATTTTTTTTGCGAACTCAGTAAGCTGCTTCACCTTTTTCATTTTCTCTTCCTGCACCCAGCGTTCTCGAAGCCATTCAAATCCCTGTATAGCAAGGCGAGACCCTTCCGGAAAGCCTTCATTGTATTTCCCTGTTAGAAAGCCCGCAGCCAGCGGGCTCCAGATGGTAGTTCCTAAACCAACATTCTGGAATACGGTTAAATAATCCAATTCCATTTTGAAACGTTCAAACATATTATATTGGGGTTGCTCCATAACCGGGGCAATCAGGTTGAATTGTTGCGCAACCCGGTGAGCTTCCATGATCTCTGCCCCACTCCACTGGCTGGTACCCCAGTACAATACTTTTCCCTGCAATATGAGATTGTGCATCGTCCATACTACTTCTTCAATTGGCACGGAGAGATCCGGCCGGTGACAAAAATACAGATCCAGGTAATCGAGCTGCAAGCGGTTAAGGGCTTCATGACAGGCTTCGACCAGGTGTTTCCTGCTTAAGCCGGTTTGATTGGGTTTATTTTCTTTTCCACGCCAGCCAAAAAAAGCTTTCGAAGAGACGGTATAAGAAGTCCGATCCCAGTTTTTCTTTTTTAATACGCGCCCCATCATTTTCTCACTCTCACCTAACGCATACGTTTCTGCATTGTCGAAAAAATTTATTCCCCTCTCATAGGCGATCCCCATGAGTTCATCTGCAATGCTATCATCAATTTGCTTATGAAAGGTGACCCAGCTTCCAAAAGACAGTACACTGAGTTGAAGACCCGAGCGGCCAAGGCGGCGATATTCCATGTTATAATTCTTGTTGCTGGTTGCTGGTTGCTTGTTCAAAAAGCTTTACAAAGAAATAAATACAAAGTTTATAAAAGAAAAAAGGTAAAGCAACAATAAAATGTAGAAGCAAAACCAGGAACCAACAACCAGAAACCAGCAACTAGCAACCAGAAACCAGAAACTAGCAACCAGCAACCAAACCCCTCATTCCAACTCCCCATCTCTCGTCATTATGGTTCCGGTAGTTCCAAAAAACCAATACTCTGAAAAATTCTGTTTCGCACGAAGTCCCTTTTTACCGAATATTACCTTACCAGGTTGTCGCACTTCAACAAATTTATCCGTATAAAATTCCTGCTTATCCTGGTCCCACCACAACTCCGAAGTTTTTAAAGTATCCCCACGCATTTTGTTTATGACAACCACACTGTCCCGCAAGAAAACCTTTCTTTCAAACTCCCGGTATTTAGCATAGCGCGAATCCATAATACTTTCAACACGAAGCGAAGTATCATAAAAGTCAACGTGCAGGGTACGGGGAAATTCAACATAAGGCGAATCCGCCTGATATCGCAACATGTAAGGTGCCGTTAATTTTGCTTTCAGGTGAGAATCCTGACTAAGATAACTTTCAATCTGGACTGCTTCCTCCACGGCTGTTCTTTTAGCCAATAATTCATCTATTTGTTTTA
>Ga0180121_10000741_pt1 | contig 13719 bp, 9 predicted proteins | sample AntDrymUQ5402106_2_FD_129676 | JGI IMG/M metagenome (GOLD analysis project Ga0180121, IMG submission 129676) | Polar desert sand microbial communities from Dry Valleys, Antarctica - metaG UQ540 (21.06) (version 2) (version 2) | ecosystem: Environmental > Terrestrial > Soil > Desert | place...
CGGCACCTTCGCCTTCGCATCCGAGCTGAAAGCGCTGCTGCGGCTGCCCGGCGTCTCGCGGGAACTCGACCTCGCAGCGCTCGACGCCTACCTCGCACTCCAGTACGTGCCGGGCCCCGGCACCGCGCTGCGCGGCGTGCACAAGCTGCCGCCGGGACACCTCCTCGTCGCCGACGCGGCCGGCCAGCGTGTCGACCGGTACTGGCGGCCCGAGCCGGCTGAGCTCCAGCTCTCCGAGGACGAGTGGCTCGACCGCGTGCGGGAGACGGTGACGGAAGCCGTCTGCAAGCGGCTCGTGGCCGACGTGCCACTCGGGGCGCTGCTCTCGGGCGGGATCGACTCGAGCATCGTCGTCGCGCTGATGGCGCAGCTCCAGCCGGAACCAGTGCGCACGTTCACCGTCGGCTTCACGGACGCGGCCTACGACGAGCGTGGCTCAGCCCGGCTCGTCGCGGAGCGGTACGGGACAGTGCACGAGGAAGTGCTGCTCGAGCCCGACGCGGCCGAGCTTCTGCCCCGGCTCGCCGCCGCCTACGACGAGCCGTTCGGCGATTCCTCTGCGCTCCCGACCTATCTCGTCTCGGAGGTCGCGCGGCGCGCGGTCACAGTGGCGCTCGTCGGCGACGGCGGCGACGAGGCGTTCGCGGGCTACGAGCGCTACCGCGCTCACGCTCTGGCCGCGCGACTCGACCGCGCGATCCCGGCGGGCATCCTTCGCACGGGAGCCCGCTCGCTGCGGGCGCTCCCGGCGGGGCGGCGCGAGCTGCGCTCGCCGGTCGTGCGCGCGGCCCGCTTCCTCGAAGCGGCCGCGGCCGACGAGGCCGACAGGTACGGGCGGCTGATGGAGATCTTCTCGGCCCCGCTGCGCCAGGCGCTCTGGACCGGCGACGCCCTCGCCGCGATCGGCCGCCCGCCGACCGCGGGCGAGTTGCTCGGGCCACCTCGGAGCCCTGGCATTACCGGCCTGCAGCTCCTCGACGTCGGCACCTACCTTCCCGGTGATCTCCTCTACAAGGCGGATATCGCCTCGATGGCATGCTCGCTCGAGCTGCGCGCTCCCTTCCTCGACCACGAGGTGCTCGAGCTCGGCCTCGGGCTACCCGACGCGCTGAAGGTGCGCGGCGCCCGCGGCAAGGTCGCGCTCCGGCGCGCGTTCGCGGCCGACCTGCCCGCGGAAGTGCTCAGCCTCGGCAAGCGCGGCTTCGGCGTTCCCGTCGCACGTTGGTTCCGCACCGACCTCCGCGACCTCGCCGGCGACGTGCTCCTCGGCGACCGGGCGTCGTCACGTGGACTCTTCCGGCGCGAGGCGGTCGAGGAGCTCCTCGGCGATCACACCGCGGGGCGCGCGGACCACGGCGCCCGACTCTGGAGCCTCGTCATGCTCGAGCTCTGGCAGCGCGAGTACGTCGACGCGACCGTGCCGGCCGCCGCGCTCGCCACCGCTCGGTGAGCTTCCGGCGCTCGCACCTGCTGATCGTTGCGGCGGCAGCCGTCCTGCCACGGCTCGCAGTTCTGCTGCTCGAGCGGGGCACGCTGCTCGACGAGTACACGGAGAAGAGTGACGACTTCGCGCGAACGTTCGTCGAGAGCGGCACGTACGGCTTCATCCCGGGCGAGCCCTCCGCCTGGACGCAGCCGCTCTACGGCTTCTTCCTGATCCCGATCTACGAGGTCTTCGGGCGCGCCTGGCTCGCGGTCGGCCTGATCCAGATCGCCGTCGCGCTCGCGACCGCGGTGCTCGTCTATGCGATCGGGCAGCGGGCGATCTCACCCATTGCAGGTCTCCTGGGGGCGGTGGCCGCGACGTTGCACCCGTACCTCGTCTGGCACGACGTGCACGTGAACCGCGAGATCCTCGACACGTTCCTCGCCGCCTCGATTGTCCTGCTCACGCTCAAGCTCGCCGGCCGCCCGTCCGTTCTGCTCGCCCTCGGCACGGGCGCGGTGACGGGCGTCGCGATCCTCGGCAACTCGCGCCTGATCGCGCTGCCCCTCGTCCTCGCCGTGTACGTCGCGTGGCGGGTGGGCTGGAGTCGCACCGCCGCTCTCGCCGGCGCCGCCCTCGCAGCGGCGGCGATCGTCGCCGTCGTGCCTTGGGCGGCGCGCAACGAGATGCAGGTGGGCTGCTTCGCGATCACGACCGACTCGAAGGCGCTCTGGAAGGCGAACAACGCAGCCACCTACGACATCCTGGACGAGGGCGGGTGGATCGACGACGTCCCGAACATCCCCGGCTCGCCGCCGACGCCCGAGATGGCGTTCGGCAGCTTCGTCCAGAACGGGGACCGCATCTCCGTCGATGAATGCGCCCAGATGCGCTTCTACCAGGAACTCGTGCTCGACTTCTGGCGCGAGCAACCGGCCGAGAAGGGCCGGCTGTCGGTGCAGGCGGCCGGGATGCTGCTGAGCCCGCGCGGGACGCAGGCACGCGGCCGGCCGGGCGCGGGAACGTGGCTGGACACCGCCCGCGACTGGGCGCTGCCGCTCTACATGGTCGTCCTCTACGCCGGGTCGCTGCTCGGCGTCGCTCTGCTGCCGCGACGGTTCGTCGTTCTCGCCGTCGCACTTCTCTCCTACCAGCTCGTCGCAGCGATGATCTTCGCCGGGGCAACGCGTTACCGGGCGCCGTGGGACTTCCTCTTCGCCCTGCTCGCCGCGGGTGCGGCGGCTCAGCTAATCTCGCGCCGCCGCCGGCGGGAGGATTAGGCGTGCGTGTCGCGCATGTGCACAAGATCGCCGGGATCGGCGGCTCCGAGCGCCACCTCCTGACGCTGCTGCCGGCCCTCGCCGCGCAGGGAATCGAGCCCTCGTTCGTCGGGCTCGACGGCGGCGGCGACCCGGCCCCGTTCTACGCCGAGCTCCGGCGCGCGGGCATCCCCCACAGGGCAACCTCTGTCCCGGGCCTCCGGCGGGCCCTCTCGGCATTCGAGCCGGACCTCGTCCACACCCACCTCGTCCATGCCGACGTCTTCGGCGCGCTCGCGGCCGGCACGACGCGGCTCGTGACGACGAAGCACAACGACGACTCCTTCCGCACCGGCCCGTTCCGGTTCGTCGAGCGTGCGCTGACACGGCGCGCGCGGTCTGTGATCTGCATCACCGATGCCCTGGCGCGCTTCCAGGTCGAGCGGGTCGGGCTGCCGCGCGGGAAGGTCACGGTCGTGCGCTACGGCCTGGATGAGCTCCCGCCCGCCTGGTCGGACGACGCTCCCGTCGAGCTTCCGGACGGCGCCCGCGTGCTGCTCGGACTCGGCCGGCTCGTCCCGCAGAAGGGCTACGACGTCGCCGTCCGCGCTTTCGCGACGGTTCGCGAACGCCATCCCGACGCCGTGCTCGCGATCCTGGGGGAAGGCCCGGAGCGCAGCCGGCTCGAGGAGCTCGGCCGCGAGCTCGGGCTCGGAGGCTCGCTCCTCCTCCCCGGCCGCGCCGGCGACGTCGCTGGGTGGCTGCGGCGGGCCGAGCTCTTCGTTCACCCGGCACGCTGGGAGGGATTCGGACTCGTCCTCCTCGAAGCGATGCTGGCGGAGCTGCCCGTGGTGGCGGCGGGCGTGAGCGCGATCCCGGAGATCGTCGTCGACGGCGAGACGGGCCTGCTCGTCCCGCCGGACGACCCAGCAGCCCTCGCCGACGCGTTACTCCGCCTACTCGCCGACGCCGATCACGCTCGGCGGCTCGGCGAGGCCGGCCACGCGCGTGCCCGCAGCGAGTTCTCGGTCGGTGAGATGGCGCGGGCGACCGCCGCCGTCTATCGCCGGGTGCTGGCCTAGACCTCGTCCGCGAGCGCCGGCTGCGCCCGAGCGCCGCGCGCAACGAACGCGCGCTTGAGCGTTCCCCGCTCGCGCTCGTCGAGCCCCCAGCGCCAGAAGCTGCCGGCGTAGACGAGTGCCCAGACCGCCCCGACTGCGGTGAACTCGAGCAGCGTGTCGATCGCGAGCAACCTTGCCGCCACGAGCGTCGGCAGAGCGACGATGCCGGCGAGCACGATCGGGACGAGCCAGGCGCGGACGAGCGCGCCGACGCCGACTCCCGTCTCGCGGCGAACGAGCAGCGGCGTCACGATCCCGGTCGCCACCGCCTCGGTCAGTAGCGTCGCGAGCGCGACACCCCAGATCCCGACGGCCGACGCCAGGACGATCGAGAGCGCGAGATTGACCGCGACCGTGGCGACGCGGACGACCGCGATGCGCCCGTGCTGACCACGCGCGACGAGGAACTGCGTCAGCATGTAGCCCGGCTGCACGAAGACCAGGGTTGCCATCAGCAGCGCCAGCACCGGCACGCTGTCGCGGAAGTCGCCGTCGGGCAGCCAGGCGCTCAGGAACCGATCCGGCAGCACTGCGAGCGGCAGGGAGACGAGCAACACGACGGCGAGGCCCATCCGGAGGCCAGAGAGCAGGTAGTCGCGTTGGCGGTCGCGCTCGTCGGCGCCCTCGAGCTCCGAGAGCAGCGGGAAGAGGAGCGTCGTCACCGCAATCCCGATCCCATACGCGAGCGCGAAGAGCTTCGCAGGGATGCCGTAGAGACCGGCGGCGAGGCTGCCGAGCACGATCCCGACGACGATCACGTCGGTCGAGAAGACCACCTTCGAGGCGGCGTGAATCAGAAAGTTGCGGCCGCTGAAGGAGAAGAGCTCGCGTGCCCGCGCGCGCGTCGCGAGCGACGGCCGGATCCGCAGCGTCGGCAGCTCCCGGGAGATCCAGAGCAGCGGCCACGCGATCCGGACGAGGGTGACGATCAGGGTCGCGACCGCCAGGACGACGACGCCGCCGCCGCGCCAGAGCAGCACCCCGCCCACGATCGCGACGTAGATCACCGCCGAGAGGAGGCCGGCGAAGTTGATCACGTCGTAGCGCTGCTGGCCCGCAAGCAGGCTCGTGAAGAGCCCGACGGGGAAGCGGATGGCGAAGCCGAGCATCACGAGGACGAGGGCCAAGCGCGCCGGGCCGACGTACTCGTCCCGAACGTCTATCAGCGACGGCAGGGCCCAGACGAGCCCTAGCGTGACCGCGACTGCGACTGCGAAGATGACGAGGTAGAGGAGAAGCGCGGTCGAGGCCAGCTCGTTCGTCTCCTCCCCGGCGCCGCGCCCACGCTGCTCGGCCGAGTGCCGGATCACCGACTGCGAGATGCCGAAGTCGAGCAGGCCGATGAAGGCGAGGAACGAGCCGATCACGGCCCAGATCCCGAACTGCTCCGTGCCGAGCGAGTCGACGATGATCGGCGTCAGCAGCAGGCCGCTGACGATCGTGACGGCGTAGATGCCGTACGCGAGGACGACGTTTCGCCGCAGGAAGCGCATCGTCTAGCCGGCGAGTCGGCGGATCACGCCGAGAACCCCGTCGGCCCAGCTGTCGACCGAATGTCCTCGCTCGACGCGACGCCGCAGCTCGCGCCCCGTCTCCTCACGCCGGCGTACGTCCGCCTCGGCGAACGCCTTGACGACCCCGGCGAGGTCGTCCACGTTCTCGCTCTTGTACCGGAGCTCGACGGGAAGGTCCGCGAGGAGCTCACTCAGGTGCGGGTTGCAGGCGATCACCGGCACGGCGCAGGCGGCCGTTTCGTAGACCACCTTGTCGAGAGCGCCTCCCGCCGTCTGGCCCCGAGTGCTGTTCACGACGACGTCAACAGACCTGATCAGATCCGGGACCTCGACGCGGGGCACGGGGTCGAGCAGGCGGGCCGCGTCGGTGAGCCCCTCGGCGACAATCAGCTGCTGGAGCTCGTCCCGATGGCGACGCTCCTCGTCGGTGGTCGACGGTCCGTGCAGATCGAGCCTGAGCGCGAGCCCGTCCCGGCGGCACTTGCCGAGAGCACGGAGCAGGGTGACGAACCCCTTCGTCGGCGAGGTCCGGCCGAGAGCGAGCAGACGAAGCACTCCATCCGCGTTCGCGAACGTGGGGACGCGCGCGGCGAACTGCGTCACGTCGATCCCGTGCCCGATCCCTTCCACCTTCGGATCGACAAGCGGAAACGAGCGGTGGTCGACGCTGAGGACCGCGTCGCTGAGCCTGGTCGCGAACCGCAGCGTGCGATCGACCGCCCAGTGCGTGTACCAGAGGATCAACGGCGTGCGCCGAAGCGTTGCTACCGGTGCGGCGAGCACGAGGTAGATCGGGCACATGTGTGCGATCAGCGCATCGGGTGCGTTTCGCCCGACGAAGAGGGGCAGCAGCGCCCGCAGGTAGCGGACGCCGCGCCCGAGCCGGGTCGGCGCCGCGAAGGTGTGGAAGCTGCAGTTCGCCGGCAGATCGTGGATCCCGATCCGATCGGAGATCACGATCAGCTCGTCGCACCGCTCCGCGAGCGCCCGCAACTTCGCCACGGTCGCGCCGAGAACAGAATCGTTCTCGTCGACGGTCTGGGTGACGAAGACGATCCTCACGCCCGAGAGCCTGCGAGCGTGCGGTCGACGAGCGAGCGGACGCGTGCGGCGAAGTCGTCCGCCGAAAGCTGGAGCCTCGACGAGGCGTCGTGGGCGGACGCTCCGAGCCGCGCGGCCAGCTCTCGATCGACCAGCGTCGTCGTCAGCGCGGCGGCCAGCGCGTGGTGGTCGCCGACCTCGACGAGGAAGCCAGTCTCGCCGTCCTCGACGACGTCGCCGATCCCGCCGACGCGGCTTGCGATCACGGCACGTCCCCGCGCGAAGCTTTCGAGGATCACGAGAGCTAGCCCTTCGCTCCGCGACGGCAGCGCGAGGCAGGTCGCTTCGTCCATGCGCACGGCGACCTCTGCGGGGAGGAGCTGCTCGACGTGCTCGACACGCTCCGGAAAGTCGTCGCGGAGCCGATCGACGAGATCCGCCTGTGCGCCTTTGCCGACGATCACGAGCTTCGCCGCAGGCACCGCCGCGGCCACCAGCGGCCACGCCGCCGCGAGCGTCGCGATCCCCTTCGTGCGCTCGAGCATGCCCACGTAGAGCACGGTAGGCGTCTCCGGCAGCGCCTGCGGCGGCCGCTGGACGAAGACACTCAGGTCGGAATACGCCGGGAACGACTCGAGCGGCGGCACCCCCGCCTCGCGCTCGGCGAGCCGCGCTGTGTAGGGCGAAAGAGCACGGAGGGCGTCGGCGCGCCGGAGCGTGTAGCGAGCAATGCGGTCAGCGAGCGGCGCCAGCATGACGCGGCCGCGCGAGCCGGAGAGCCGCGTCGCCGCGCGCCAGTCCTCGTGCGTCTCGACGATCACGGACGGCCGTCCGCGGCGCAGGAAGGCGAGCGCGCAGAGGACGACGAAGCCGAGATACGGGGACTCGGCCACGACCGCCGCCGGCCGGAATCGCCGCACGAGCCTGCGGACGCGGAAGAAGAGCGTCACGTAGAAGAAGGGCGATCGCGAGCGCCGGTCGAGCACGTGCAGGTCGATCTCCTCGCGCAACGCCCGGAGCGCCGTCTCGTCGACGCTGCCGGCGGCAGTGACGAGGAGAACGCGCGGCCGCTCGCCGAGCGCTCCGCCGACGTGGAGCGACGCGTCGACAAGCGAACGAACGCGGACGGCGTACTCGGCGGGCGTCGTGTGCCACGACCGGTAGCGGACGAGTGCCGCAGCTCCCAGGCGCGCGGCGAGCTCGCCGTCCGAGAGCACGCGGCGCAGCGCGCCGGCCAGCTCGTCGACGTCTCCCGGCTCGACGAGCAGCGCCTCCTGCCCGTCCCGCGCAACGTCCGGAATGCCACCGACGCGGCTCGCGACGAGACCCCGCCCGCGGGCGAAGGCTTCGATGACGACGCGCCCGAGGCCCTCCGAGCGCGACGGGAGGACGAGCACCGTCGCGGCGTCCATCTGCGTCGCGACCTCGGCCGGGAGGATCTGCTCGATCCACTCGACCTGGGCCGGCAGGTCGGCGACGAGCCGCTCGACGACCTCGTGTCGCGCCCCTTTGCCGACGATCACGAGCCGCGCCTCCGGCAGGTCCGCCGCGACGCGGCGCCACGCTGCCGCGAGCCCGTCGATGTTCTTGTACGCCTCGAGCATGCCGACGAAGAGCGCGGTCGGCCGCTCGGGTAGCGGCTGCACCTCTTTCGCCGTGAACGCGGAGAGATCCATATACGCCTCGAACGACGCGGTGACCGGGATCCCGCGCACCTCCTCGACGAGCGACTCGGTGTAGCGCGAGAGGGCGCGGACCGCGTCGCTCCGGCGCACTGCGAATCGGCTGACGGCGTCGGCGAGCGGGTTGAGGAGCTTGCGGGCCGGGGAGCCGTAGAGGCGCGTGGCGGTGCGCCAGTCGCCGTGCACCTCGACCACGACCTGCGGCTTCGGCCCGCGGACGAGCCAGCGGCCGACGATCGCGGCTGCGGCCGTGTACGGGCTCTCGGCGATGATCGCCTCCGGCCGGAACTCCTTGATCTGTCGGCGGACGTGGAATGGAAAGCGCAGGTAGAACAAGACGCCGTCGAGTTGCCGGGGGCGACTCGGCGCGACGAGCCGGAAGCGCTCGTTCTCGGTCGTGCTGCCCTCCTCCGCGGAGGCGAGGACGCGGTAGTCGAGCTGCCGTTCGAGCGCCTCGAACTTGCGCCCGAGCCACTCGGGGAGCGGGAGCGTGTAGCGGGTGCGCCCGACCATCAGGACGCGCGGGAGCCCGCTCTCGGGCGTCATCGCGCCGCCGCCACGAGCAGCTCCTCGATCCGGCCGTAGATCTTCGCCGCCGTCAAGTGCTCCACGGACCCCTTCGCAGCATCGGACAGGGTTGCCCGCAGCTCCGGCGAGCCGAGGAAGCGTTCGATCGCCGCCGCCAGAGCATCCGGCTCACCGGGCGGGACGAGCAGCCCGTTGACGCCGTCGGTGACCACCTCCGGCACGCCGCCGACGGCGGTCGCGATCAGGGGCGTGCCGAGCGCGAGCGCCTCGACCGCGGTGTGCGGGAAGTTCTCCCAGTCGCTCGAGATCACGAGCGCCTCGGCGGCGGCAAACGCCTCCAGGACCTGCGTGCGCGGCACCGACCCGATGAAGCGGACGCGGCCGTTGAGGCCGAGCGCCGTGGCGTGGCGCTCGAGCCTCGCGCGGTCGGGGCCGTCGCCGATCACGAGCAGATCGGCGCCAGGGACGCGAGCGACGGCGTCGAGTGCCGTGTCGAGTGCCTTCTGGAGCGTCAGCCTGCCCGCGAAGACGAGCCCTTGCCGGGCCCCCGCAGGCGGCACTGAGAGCGCGGGCGCAGGGTTGGGGACGACGACGACCCGCTTCGGATCAAGCCCCCAGCCGAGCGCGATCTCGGCGAGGTAGCGGCTGGGCACGATCACGGAAGCCGCGCGGCGCAACGCCGCGGTCCGGGCCCGCTTCAGCGCCGCAACGGGAGCGGAGCCCGTCTCCTGGAACTGCTCGAGCGTGCCGGTGGCGAGACGGTAGCGCCGCGCGCGCTCGTAGGCCGGGTCGGAGACGAGCTTCACGACGAGGGGGCGACGCGCGAGCGCGGACGCTGCCGCGGCTGCGGCGTACGTGGCCGAGGCGTAGACCACATCCGCCGACCGAGCCGCCGCCGTCGCGCGCAACGTCAGTCGGCCGTAGCGAAGGGGGAACGGCTGCGCACGCGAGACGGTGATGATCTCGCAGGGCCGCGCGGTCGGCGGCTCGGATGCCATCGTCACGACACGGACATGGTGGCCGCGACCGACGAGATGAGCAGCGAGCTCGGGGCCGTGAGTCGCGGGACCGCCAATGTCGGGTGGCCAAATGCCTGGAAGGAGGACGACTCGCATGAGAGTGCAAACGGGCGGGCAAGCACCGCTGCCGCCGCCGCCGGCGCTCTAGTATACGGCCCGAATGGATGCCCCCGGGACTCAGCGGCTCCGGTGGCCGACCCTCGATCTCTCGTTCCTCGTCTTCTGCGCGGCGCTCGTTCTGAGCCTCGTCCGCGCGGTCGACATGCCGTCCGTAGAGGTGACGGTGGGCTCCACCGCGGTCGACCTGACGCCGACCGACGTCGCCCTGTTCGCGCTCGCCGTCGTCTGCGTGCTGCGCCTGCTCGGCCGCGGCAGCCTGCCACGGCCGGCGCGTGCGCCTGCGCTCGCCGCCGCCCTGTTCTCGGGCTGGTTGCTGCTCTCGTCGGCGTTGAACGGGCTGACCGCGTTCGTCGCCGCCGCAAAGCTGCTCGAGTACGGCGCGCTCGCGCTCGGCGTCGTGCTGCTCGTGCGCCGGCGCGTGCAGCTCTGGATCGTGGTCGGGGTGATCGGCGCCTTCGCCGTCGCCGCGACCGTCTGGGGATTGCTCGCGTTCTTCGGTCTCGTCGAGGCCGATTTCACGGGGCGACGCCAGCCTTCCTTCACCGGCGAGCACGAGCTGGCGCTGCTTTCGACGCTGACGCTCTCGGTCGCGCTCGCGTCCCTCTACGTGACGCGGCACCAGTTGCCGCGGGCTGTCCTCGCCGTCGGCGGGGTCGCTGGAGTGATCGGCGTCGTCCTGGGCGCGGCGTTCGCGGGGCTACTGGCGCTCTATGCGGCGACGGCCACGATCGTGATCGCCACGATCTCCCGGGGCACCGTCACCAGGCGCGCCGTCATCGTCACCGCGCTCACGCTCGTGGTGGTCACCGCCGGTGTGCTCGGCCTCCGCTCGGGCGATCTCGGCGGCTTTCTGCGCTCGCTAGGGATCGGGGAGCGCGAGCAGCAGTCGGAGCGGAACGCCGCCAGCTGGAACGAGCGGCTCGTCTTCGCCTACATCGGTGGCAGGATCTTCCTCGACCAGCCGGTGCTCGGAACCGGCTGGCACGGCCAGCTGCCGCCCGAGGAGTACGTGCAATACCTGGACGACGCGCACGCACGCTTTCCTGAGCTGCCGGACGAGTACTTCCCGGAGGAGACGGGCTTCATCCCGCAGCAAACCTACGATCAGGTGCTGTACGAACTCGGGATCGTCGGCGCGCTGCTCTTTCTCGCGCTCGGCGTGGTGACCCTGCGCGCGACGCTTCAGGCTCTGCGCGCGTGGCCACGCGGCGATCCGGACGAGGCCGTCGCGTACGTGCCCGCGGCCTGGGCGGTGACGGTTGCGTTCGCTCTGCTCGGCGCGGCGCTCTTCGGCGGCAGCGCGCTGACGGCCGTCTTCTGGCTCGCGATCGGGCTTGCCGCCGCGGCGCCCTCGCTCGTCCCGCAGGGGCGTCCCGGCGATCGGGTAACGTCGCCCGCGTGAGCCGCACGGTCCTCGTTACCGGCGGGGCCGGATTCATCGGCTCCAACCTCGTTCGCGCCCTGCTCGAGCGGGGCGACACGGTCCGCGTCCTCGACAACTTCTCCACCGGAAACCGGGCCAACCTCGCAGGCCTGGAAGACGACGTCGAGATCGTCGAGGGCGAGCTGCGCAGCTACGAGCGCGTCCACAACGCCGTCCGCGGCGTCGAGCTCGTCTTCCACCAGGGCGCGCTGCCGTCGGTGCCCCGCTCCGTGCAGGATCCGCTGACCACGAGCGCGGTCACGATCGAGGGAACGCTCAACGTCCTGCTCGCCGCGCGCGACGAGGACGTGCGCCGCGTCGTCTACGCCTCCTCGTCCTCGATCTACGGCAACACGGGCACGCTGCCGCGGACGGAGACGCAACAGCCCGATCCGATCTCGCCCTACGCCGTCGCGAAGCTCGCCGCCGAGCGCTACTGCGTCAGCTTCCACCGCGTCTACGGGCTCGAGACGGTCGCCCTGCGCTACTTCAACGTCTTCGGCCCGCGGCAGGACCCGAAGTCGCAGTACGCGGCCGTCGTGCCGCGCTTCCTCGCCGCGATCGACGCCGGCGAGCCGGTGCCGATCCACGGCGACGGCACACAGTCGCGCGACTTCACCTACGTCGCCAACGTCGTGGCGGCGAACCTGCTCGCGGCCGACGCCGAGGGAGCGGGCGGCACCGTGCTGAACGTCGCCACGGGACGCCAGGCGAGCGTGAACGAGCTCGCGGACGCGATCGGCGCGGTGCTCGGCAAACCGGTGCGGAAGCGCAACCTGCCGGTGCGGACCGGGGACGTGCAGGACTCGTGGGCGGACGTCTCCGAGGCGCGGCGGGTGCTGGGCTACGAGACCGCGGTCGGCCTGGAAGAGGGCCTGCGCCTCACGGCCGACGCCCTCCTGGCGCCCTCCTAGCGAAGCCGCTGGAAGGCCGCGAAGGACGGCTTCTTCGCGCCCCGCTCGGTGAGGAAGCCGGACTGCCAGCCTTCCTCGAGGCGCGCACGCCGCTCGTCCCGGAGCAGGAACCACAGCATCATGTCGATGCGCGGGTGCTTCTTCATGATCCCGTAGGCCTGGGTGACGTACTGGGCCTGCTTCGTGAGCGTGACGCCGAAGATCGGATCCGGCGGATTCGTCTGGTAGCCGTACTCGGTGATCCAGATCCGCTTGTTGCCGTAGAGGCGCGTGATCTCCTTGATCAGCACGTTGATGTTGCCGAGCGTGATGGCAGTCGGCTCGACACCTCGCTTGCCGAGCGGCGGCGGGGTCGACGGGGTCTCCGTCGGGCTGCCGTAGTACGGATGGTGTGCGTACGCGTCGAACTTCGTCGCACCGGCCTTCTTCATCCCCCGCAGAAACGCGATCGGGGAGAGCGCCGGACGCGCCGAGCTCGGCTCGTTGTTGCCGCGCGGGCTGGTGACGCCGCACGCGACCTTGGACGCGCCGAGCGTGGTCACGGAGACGCCGCGGTAGATCGCGTTGCAGATCTTCGCGTAGTCGGTCGGACTCTGGGCGATGTATGAGCCTCTGACCTTCCGGTACTGCGGGCGCAGAAACGCCGGGTTGTTCGGCTCGTTCCAGGCGAGCCAGCGGCGGACCGGCGGGAGCAAACGGCCGTCGGTGCCCGTGAAGTTCCCCCCATAACGAGTCGCCGCGGCGGCGGCGAAGCGCTGGAGGTCAAGCGCGTTCCGCGGCGCCACGTTGACGCCTGCGGCGGCGTTCGCCCACGGCGGCGTTCCGAGGATCGAGAAGACGACCTTGATCCCGTACTGCGACGCGTAGTTGACCGCGCGGTCGTAGGCCGACCAGTCGTAGGCGCGATCGTTGGGGTTCGCAGCGTTCGCCGGACGGCGCTTGGCGACGCCGTTGGCGCCGCCCCAGACGAGATTGACGCGGATCAGCTGTGTCTTCAGCGCCTTCAGCGTCGGGAAGACCTGATCCGGGTTGCCGTAGAGGATCTGCGCGTCGTCGAAGATCCCGCGCTGGAGGAAGCGGGACGCGGACGCCGAGGGCACGGCGAAGAGCGCGACCGCGACGAGCGCAGCGGCGACGACCGCCTTCCGGTTACGCAACCGGGGCTTCCTGCGAGGCGGCGTGCAGGCGGCGCAGGCCGTCGTCAAGCGAAACCTCGGGCTCCCACGCGAGGATCTGCTGCGCGCGTGTGATGTCCGGCTGCCGGATCTTCGGATCGTCGACGGGGAGAGCCTCGTAGAGGATCTCGCTGCTGCCGCCCCACACCTCGAGGATCTTCTCGGCCAGTTCGAGCAACGTGAACTCCTGCGGGTTGCCGATGTTGACCGGCAGATGCTCGCCGCTCTCGGCGAGGGCGATCAGGCCGCGGATCAGGTCGTCGACGTAACAGAAGCTCCTGGTCTGTGAGCCGTCACCGAAGACCGTGATCGGCTTCTCCTCCATGGCCTGACGGATGAAGGTCGGGATCGCGCGCCCGTCGTGGGGGCGCATGCGCGGGCCGTAGGTGTTGAAGATGCGGACGATCGCCGTGTCGACGCCCTGCTGGCGGTGGTAGGCCATGGTCAGCGCCTCGGCATACCGCTTCGCCTCGTCGTAGACGCCGCGCGGTCCGATC
>Ga0180121_10000742_pt1 | contig 13716 bp, 12 predicted proteins | sample AntDrymUQ5402106_2_FD_129676 | JGI IMG/M metagenome (GOLD analysis project Ga0180121, IMG submission 129676) | Polar desert sand microbial communities from Dry Valleys, Antarctica - metaG UQ540 (21.06) (version 2) (version 2) | ecosystem: Environmental > Terrestrial > Soil > Desert | place...
ACACCGATCACGATCGCGATCGCCTTCGTCCGCGTTACGGCGTCCATCCAGTCCTGCAGGGGCAGGTCCGCGCCCAGGTAGCGAACTGCTATCCCGGCTCGTCGTGCGGCGGTGGCGAAGGCAAGCGCCCCAAGATCGTGCCGCCCCCCGGGAGGCAATCCCACGAGAACGAGATCCCGGTCAGCGCCAGGCCGACCAGCGGCAATGTACGCCATCCCCAGCCGGCGCTGCACTGCACCGGCAGCCGCATGTTCGCCGGCGACATCGACAAGTCCCTGCTGCCATCCCTCGCCCAGCGCAACCAGTGCGGGCATGACCAGGTCACCGGCAACCTGTTCGAACGAGCCACGCGCGAACATGTCGTCGAGGACGGCCTCGAATCCCGCCTCGTCGAGAGCGCCGGCAGAGGCAACGAACGCATCAGTAAGACCTTCCGCCGGCAGTTGGAAGGCAGCGCCGACGTGCGTCTCGGCCGATGGCCGCCCGACCAATGTCTCGATCGCGGCCTGATCCATGCCGGCCACCTCCGCCGCAGCGGTGCTCGCCGACCAGCCGTCGCTGATAAACCTGCGCATGGCCCGCAGCCGCGTGATCGCATCGTCGTCGTAGAGCCGGTAGCCGGCCGCTGTCCGGTTTGGTGCGACAACCCCATAGCGGCGCTCCCAGGCGCGCAATAGCTGCACCGAAACCCCTGACCGGGCCGCTGCCTGTTTGATGGTGTACATCGTGTGTCTAAGGCTACCAGATTACAAACGCTTGACACTAGCGTGCCGGAAGGCCATAGTGGCGTAAACAAACATTAGACAGACAATATACTTGGCCCACATGGCCGAGGAGTTCAAATGACCACCCACCACATGAGTGCCAGCCAACTCGTTCCTCGCCCACTCGACGAGGTGTTCACGTTCTTCGCCCAACCGCGCAACCTGGCCCGCATAACGCCCGCGGGGATGGGTTTCGAATTTCTGACGGACGACTTCGACATGCGCGTCGGGCTCGAGATCGAATATCGGCTGCGTCCACTTTTCGGCGTGCCAGCCAAGTGGCGCACGCTGATCAGCGAGTACGACCCGTCGCACGGCTTTGTCGATGTCCAGCTGTCCGGCCCGTATCGGCGATGGGAGCACACGCACAAGTTCAAGGCTGTCGCTGGCGGAACACTCGTGAGCGACGAGATCGATTACGAAATGCCTTTCGGCCCGCTCGGCGATATCGGTCACGCGTGGCTTGTCCGGTCCGAGATCGAGCGCATCTTCCGTCACAGAGCACGGACGATCGAAAGTATCTTCGCTGTGCCGCTTGCCAACGACACCCCGCGCACCATCGCCGTCGCGGGCGGCACCGGCTTCGTCGGTGGCGCTATAGCCAGAGAGCTGCACCGGCGCGGACATCGGGTCGTTGTGCTGTCCCACAGGGGCGAGACGGCGCGCGGTGGACTGCCCGATTCGATCGAGATCCGCACTGCGGACGCCACGCTGCCTGCCGCTGAACTCGTTGACGCGCTGCGCGGCGTTGACGGCCTGGTCATCTCCCTGGCCTTCCCCAACCTGCCGGTCGAGGCGCCGATGCGTGGTCGAACCTTCGAGGCCGTCGACGCGGCTGGAACCGAACAGCTGGTAGAGGCGGCACAGGGGGCGGGCGTGGGCCAGCTCGTGTACATGTCCGGCGCGGGGGCTGCGCCTGATGCCACGCGTCACTGGTTCCGGGCCAAGTGGCGCGCCGAGGAAGCCGTTCGCGGCAGCGGGCTGACGTGGACGATCATCCGCCCGACCTGGATCTACGGTCCAGGTGACGTCTCGCTGAACCGCTTTATCGGCTTCGCCCGTCGACTGCCGTTCGTGCCGATGGCCAATTTCGGCCGCCAGCTGCTGGCGCCGGTGTTCATCGACGACGTCGCGCGCCTGGCCGCGGACGCGCTCGCAGATCCTGCCGCGCGCGATCAAACCTTCGACGTGGGCGGTCCGGAGACGATGCCGATGCGGCGGGTGATCTCGCAGTCCATTCGCGTCGCGGGTATCGACAAGCTGATCCTGCCCGGGCCTGCGACTCTGATCAAGCTCGGCGTAGCGCCGCTGGCCCTGCTGCCCGAGCCGCCGATGACCCCGTCGGCGATTGACTTCGTCAACCAGCCCGCCACGGTCGATATCGGGCCTTTGTTAGAGCGGATGCCGCGCCGACTTACGCCACTCCATGAGGGCCTGGCCACGTATCTCGCGCCTGAGTCGGGCCCCGGCCAGCTCAGCCTCGCCCGGGAGTCCGCGGCCAGCGCGGCGTAAGCCGTCGGTCGCGCGCCGTCTACGGGCCGGCGTCACTCGGGTTGGGGTAGGGAAAATGCGCGCCCGGTCGTCACGCTGGCTTGACAGGGCTTCCGGCCACGGTCACGAATCGAGGGTCAACGCCGTAGACCTGGCGTAGTCGCTCCGGCGTCAGGACAGCCCGCGGCTCACCATCGGCGATCAGCCGGCCATCGTCCAGCAGCAGCAGCCTCGGGAAGAAATGGCTGGCCAGCCCGACGTCGTGAAGAACCGCGAGAACCGTGACGCTGTCTCGCGTTGCCAGGTCGCGTAACAGCTCCATCGTGTCGACCTGGTGGCGGAGGTCGAGGTGGACGGTGGGCTCATCCAGCAACAGCAGCTGGGCACCCTGGGCGATGGTCATGGCGAGAACCGCCAGCTGTCTCTCACCAAGTGACAGCTCGCGGACGTCTCGGTGCCTAAGGTGACCGATCCCTATCCGTTCGATTGCATGATCGATCGCGGTCCGATCCACTGCCTGCGGCCCAAGGAGCGGATGCTCGTGTGGTACCCGACCGAGCGCGACCAGCTCGTCGACGCGCATGGGAAACGCGACAACGGTCTGGCCGGGCACGACGGCAAGACGTCGCGCGAGCGCCGGCCGCTCGTACTCGTCGAGCGGCACTCCGTCGATCAGCACCGTGCCGGTCGCCGGGCGAACGGCTCCACTGATCGCACGCAGCAGCGTGGACTTGCCCGCGCCGTTCGGCCCGAGCAGGCAGGCCAGCTCGCCTGGCGCGAGATGCAGGTCGATGCCGTCAAGCACGCGCCGCGCGCCGTAGTCGACGGAGATTCCGCGCAGCTCGAGCTCGGCCCCGCTCACAGGCAGCGCCTCACAGGCAGCGCCTCACAGGGCGTAGCCCGTTCGGTAGTGGCGCAGCAGGTAGAGGAAGAACGGCGCGCCGAAGATCGCTGTCACAACACCAACCGGCAGCTCGCCCGGAATACGTGCGATCAGGTCGGCCAGGCCGAGGAAGACCGCGCCGTAGACCGCCGCCAGTGGCAGCAGGAGACGGGCGTTTGGCCCAACGACCAGCCGAACCAGATGCGGGACGACCAAACCGACAAAACCGATCAATCCGCTGACGGCGACCGATGCGGCAGTCACCAGCGTCGCCCCGGTCAGGAGGATCAGGCGATCGCGTCGAACGTCGATGCCGAGGTGGGCGGCTGCCTCCTCCCCCAGCAGCAGCGCGTTGAGCGAGCGAGTCCGGCTGCCCATGAGGAGCGACCCGACGGCGATGATCAGCAGGCTCACCGCGAACTGCGGCCAGGAGGCGAGTGCGAAGCTGCCCAACAGGTAGTTGAAGATCTGGCGCAGGTTGTCGCCGGACAAATACATCGTCATGGCCAGGCCGGCGGCAAGCAGCGAGCCGACCGCGTACCCGGTCAGCAGCACAGACGTGAGCGAGCTGAACGCGCCGAGGCGTGAGGCGCGGTAGACCACAGTGACGGCGAGCAGCGCGCCGACGAATGCGAACACCTCGATGAGGCCGAGACCGAGGAGCGCCACCTGGACCGGCAGCAACACTGCAATCGCGGCTCCGAGCGCGGCGCCACGCGCCGTTCCGAGGACATACGGATCGGCGAGCGGATTGCGCAGCAACCCCTGGTAGACGGCCCCGGCCAGTGACAGTGCCGTGCCGACGGCCATCGCAGTCAGGACGCGCGGCAGCCGCAGCTCGAGGACGATGATCTCGCTTGATTGTGGCCAGGTAACCGCGGCCGGCCACCCGAACAGTCGGTGGCCGAGGATCACGAGCGTGTCGGCCGGAGCAATGCTGACGTTGCCGAAACAGACGCCGACAACGAGCGTAACCAGCAGCAGCAGCACCCCGACAGACGCCAGGAGCATCGGCCGATGACGCAGCCCATCCAGCCATCGCGGTCGGGCAACGGCCTGATGCGAGGCTGTGACGCCTGTCCTCATTCGGTGCAGTACTGCCCGCCGGTTGCCGGTGGGTCGATCGCGGCGTCAGGGTGGATCGCCAGCGCAAGCGCGGCCAGGCCCTCTCCGAGTCGTGGTCCTGGACGGGTGACGATTGTGTCGTCGACGGGCCAAACCCTGCGCTTGACGACGGCGCTCATGCGCGACCAGCCAGGACGAGTTGCAACACCATCGGGGCACGTGCCATACGCGGCGTCGCCAAGAACGATGACCTCGGGATCCCGGCTGACCAGTTGCTCGAGCGGAATACTGAATACCGCTGGATCGTCGGTGACGATTGCATCGCCTCCGGCGAGATTGACCATGTCCTCGATGAACGAGTCCGGCGCCGGACCGTAGATGTCGGGTCCATAGCCAATCTCGTAGAAGGTGCGTGGCTGCGCAAGGCCCTCAACAGCGTCGACAACGCCGTCGATTCGGGCCGACATTGCGCCGACTATGTCCGCAGCGGATTGATCCCGGCCGATCGCTGTGCCGACGAGAGTGATGTCATCAGTCACCTGGTCGACCGTCTCCGGGTACACGACGAGAACGGCGATCCCGAGATCGCGGAGGCGCTGCACCTCGGCCGGCGGGGTGAAGTTGTTGCCGCCGGCCAGGACGAGATCCGGCTCGAGGTCGACAACCTGCTCGGTTAGGACCGTGACGCCCTGAACGACGTCGGGCAATGCCGCTGCCTCAGGCGGGTAATTGTCGGAGTCGGTGCCGCCAACCATATGCTCGCCTGCGCCCAGCTCGAAGACGATCTCCGTGGCGGCCGGCGTGAGGCTGACGATCCGGCGCGGCTCCGACGCGATCTCAACCGACGTGCCTTCGTCATCGATCACCGTCCGCGGAAAGGCCGGTTGTGGCTCGGTCGCGACGGGAGTCGGTGTCAGAGTCCTTGCCGGAGTCAGAGTGGACGCTGGTGTCGCGGGATGGTCCGACCACGTCGGGGCGGGAGTGGTGCCTCCACCGGTCGTGCAGGCGGAAGCAAATAGGAGCGAGAGCCCCAGGGCCGCCAGGGATTGACGCGAGTTGAGCGACTTCATTGATCAGGCCCTCTTCAGATCTGGCGCGAGTCGTATGCCCAATGAAGCAGCGCTTGGCGCTGCCTCGGCCGGCAGTCGAGTGCGCCGCGCGGGCAGTTGCGCCGCAGCTGTGCCTCATGCCGTTGGACCTGACGCCAGCGTTTGATCTGACGCTCGTCATCCTGGTGGCGCCGGCCGGAGAAGTAGCGGCAATACCATTGGAACCAGCCGCGCGGATCGTCGGGATGGATCCAGCCAGAGGCGCGCCACATGGCCAGCGACTGCGACGCGTTGACTCCAAAGAAGTTGAGGGCCGGGTCGTGTCGCGCGGGGCTCAGCTTCGCCTCGGCGAACCAGTCCTGCGGAAACTCGGCGACACAGTCGGTCATGTAGCGGCCGCCGAAGATGCCCAGGGCGAGCAGCTCCCTGGGCGACAGCTGTGGCTTGAAGATGGCGTCGAATTTTGCACCCATGGGCTCGGTGCGCACGTACTCGTAGTCGATCTGCATCGAGTCGTTGACGACGACGCGGTGGGCACGAAAAGACCCCTTTCGGCTTGTGGAAGGGGTCGATGTCGGGCCGGTTTCACGCATGGGTGCGTTCCCTTTCTCACGAAGGAAATTGGCACGACCATGGGTCCGGCGACCGGACTTCCGACGCTCGAACGAACTTCGAGCGGCGGTCACCGTAGCGGGACTGTGCCGGATTTACACCGGCTTCGCGGACCCACGGTCAGGCTCTTAAGTTGACCGGCCGAGTCTACTCCGTCGGCAAGTTGGGATGTGGATGGATGGGATAAGCGGCCGATAAGTCCTGCTCGCCAATATGGCGGCATCCGCTGCCACCGCCGGAAGGTGACCGCCCGCAGGCGAACCCCGCCACAGGCGAATCCGCCGGAGGAGGTAGCTCTCAGATGAAACGCGCCCAGTGGCGCAACCACGTCGGCCTGCCATTTCTGTTGTTGACCGCCATGTTGTCCACCTCCGTAACCCCCGCCGCATTGTCTGCCGGCCTGAGGCTGGCGGCGCCGCCTGTGCTTGATTGCCAGACGGTCACGCCCGCCTCGGCCGCTCGCGGTGCCCTTGCTGCGCCGGCAGAACCTGGCGCCTTAAGGCGCGTCGAGCCCCGGCTCGGCAAGCGCGGCGAGCTATACGGGCGCGTCATAAACGCTCGGACGGTCGAGGGAAAGGCAGTCTCGATCGCGCTTCCGGTCGAGTCATTCGTCGCCCCGGCCGTCGGCGAGTTGCTCGTGTACACGCGTTACTCGGCCGCCACCGGCAGCGAGGTGCGTGCGCTGAGCCTCGTCTCTGGTTGCGACATCCGTCTCGCCGCGCCCACCGAAATCGTGCGCAGCGCCGTCCTCGATCGCAGCGCGACCCACCTCTACGCGCACAGCGTCAGCCGTGCCGGCCGTGCCGACGCCGGGATCACGCGCTATGACCTGGCCACCGGCACGGCGGTCCACGTCCTGGCGCCCGTCAAGCCGCCCAAGGACTTCGGGCCGATCTTCGGCACGGACCTCCGCTGGAACATCGCCGGCGATGCCCTCGCTGTTCAGACGTGCGGTTTCAGCCGCTGCCTGACACGCGTCCTCGAGATAGCGACGAGCAACGTCGCGTCGTACGAGGCGGCTGGCCAGGGCGCGTTCATCGGACTGACCGAGGGCCACCTGATCAGTTTCGGCCAGTGTCCGGGACTGCCATGCGCCGCCCAGAGCACAGACCTGAGAACGGGTGGGGTTTCAGTCCTAGCGGCAGAGGCGTTCTCCGCTCAGCTCAAGCCGTCCGGGACGGGGTCCGCCGTCGTATCGATCGAAACGTCCGCCGGAGTGGTGGAGGTGGTCCAGTGAACAAGCTCGCTTCGCTCATCGTCGGTGCCTTGCTGACGGTCGTGGCAGCCCAGCCCGCTGCAGCGGCCGAGCCGACACCGGCGAGTGGCGTGACCTGGGCCCCGAACCAGCGCGTCGAGTACCGCTGGAAGGAGGGCGCCGAACCACCCGTCTGGGCAAAGGTGGCGATGAATGCCGCCGCCGCTGACTCCAACTCGAGCCGCAGATCGAAAGCGGCTGTCTTCGACCAGCGCGACGGCGCCGCCTCGTGGCTCGCGTACACAGACGACCTGCCCACGAATTGGGCGATCGGCTACACGGTGCGCAACATTCCCGACTCGTTCACCATCAGGATGCGCCCGCACGGCACGATGCTCGATTGGGGAATGCTGCGCTGGTGCGAGTTCTACGACGGGGACGCGCCCAACGGCTGCTACGACCTCGAGATGGTCACGCTCCACGAGTTCGGGCACGCGCAGACCCTGGGACACGTCTACGAACAGGACATCGACAGCTACACAGACTCGCTCATGCACGCCACCGGCCTGCGCTCCAAGCCGAAAGTCGGCTGGAACCAACACTCCTTCGGCCGCTGCGATGTCGCACGGCTGCAGATCCGCTACGAGCCGCTTACCGCGAGCACGCCTATCAGCACGTGCCTCGGCCTACCTACCGATCTGACCCTCACCCCGGGCACAGGCAACGTTGCCAGCGGCCGCAGCGTCACGTTGACCGCAAGACTGAAGATCGGCTCGGGCTCGATCTATCCCGGTCTTGCGTCTGAGCCGCTCAGCGGGCGATCAGTCGTCCTGCAGCGAAGGGCTGTGGGAGCGACCGCGTGGACGACTGTGGGCGAATTGGTCGCCGTCACGGACGAGACCGGCCGATACGTCAAGACGATGACATTGACTGCGACCTATGACTGGCGGGCAGTCTTCAGTGCTCCGAACGACGAAGGACTCGAGGCAGCTACCTCCAGCATCTCGCGCCTCTCGGTGAGCACGATCGGCTGCCCAACCAACGAAGGGCGCGGCGCCGGCCCGCTCTACGAAACGTGTTAGGGAGAAAGCGATGAAACTGCCCGCGATCGCGCGAATCCCATTGGTGCTTCTGGTTGCGGCGTGCTCGCTGGCGCCGGCCACACAGCCCACACTCAGCCCGGGGTCGATTGCGACTCCCGCGGCCACGCCACCAGGCGCGACGCCGACGGTACGGCCGAGCCAGTCGCCCGCGGCCGTGCCTACCGCAGACAGGGGCGTCGTCCCTCCGGTCGCCACGGTCTCATCGGGAGACGTGAGCGTTGCCGGCTACCCCGGAAGTTATTGCTTCGCCGACACCTGCGCAGATATCGGTGCGTGGCCGCCGAAGACCGACCTTCCCGAACTCACGGCAAGCGCTTCGAATGGCGACCTCAACTTCGAGATTGCCGACCAGATCTCGTTCGTGAGATGGAGCGCTGCATATGGGTCGTCGTCCGACGACGACGACTCCACGCCGTTGGGCGAGGGCGGCGACCCGTTCGATCCAGACACGGGGGCTTCGCCGCCGCCCCAATTTCTCAACGCGAGCGTGTCCACGCCGCCGCCGGGCGACTGGGTCGTGTGGGTCTGGGTGGACCTCGAATCGGGTGACTTGTCGTACGCGTGGCACGTGATCGTGCCGTAACCCTCCACAGCGTGTGTCGCTACTTGAAGAGGCCGGCCCATGCGGGCCGGCCTCTTCGTTTCTGCGCGAGTACCGGGGATTAAGCCGGAGCGGCCTCGCTCAGGACAGGCTCGGGCGCACCGAAGTAGCTGGTCTGCGCCGCCTCGGGCAGCATCTGGCCCATGATCTTCTGCATCGCCAGGACGTGGGCGCACGTACTCCAGGATTGGAAAGAGTGACAGTTGCACTGCCAGCGGTCGGCCTCGAGAGTCACGACGTGAGTGTCGTTATCGCCACGGAACGTGAGCGAAAGACCGTCGATGGTTATCCGGTCCAGCTCGTGCGAGTAGCGATTTGCCTTCTCGACCTTGCCGATCACGCTCGAGTGCATTGGGCAACCTCCCGCGCGGGGGTGTTGGGCAACGCCCCCGCCGTACGCGCTCGGGTCTCGGCGAGCCGCTCGAGTCGTCGAAGCCGAGCGATAGACCAAGGCTACATCAAGCAAGCGACGGTCGGAACCCGGCATTCGCTGGGAGCCGAACGCCTCGCGCGGTACCCGGCATTCGCCGGGAGCCGACCGCCTCGCGCGCAGCCGACGCTGAAGGCGGCCGGCGGAGGAGGCTGGCCATACGTCAGTCCCCCGATCGGGTGAATTCGTCCACCCGCGCCGCTCCGGAAGGGCCGGCGCCAAAACTTGACTTCTTGAATGTCAGCGACAGTGACATATGGGCGATAACGAAGGCGGAAGGCGTAGCGGGGAGGTGGCCGGCTACCTATGGGAGGGCCATTCACGCTGGCGCGGGAGTCGGCTGAGCTGGGCGACAGGAGCGATCATCTCCTTAAGCCGCGCTTGAGGCGGTTATGTCAGCCACAGTGACATTGGCCTGCACAAGGCTTAGTCGTCGTCCGCAGCGTCGATGCGATCCTGGGCGCCGTCCGAGTCGGAGTCGACGGCGCCGAACTGCGCCATCCGTTCCTTGACCAGCGTCAGGGCAGGCGTGTCGCTCGGGTCCGCCCCGTAGAGCAGCCCGAGGTAGGCACTGACGTAGTCGCCCAGCGTGATCGCCGCACACGCCTGTGCCAACAGACCCTCGCCTTCGATGATCACCGTCTGGTGGCTCAGCCCGACCGTGTCCAGCAGCTCACCTGAAAGCGTGGCGCGATATGCATTGCGCGGGCTGTCGGAAGTCGAGCTCAGGAAGATGACGTACTGGTGGTCGCGCAGGACATCGGGCTGGTCGTAGCCGACGACGGCGTTGTGCATGGCCTCGGGCAGCTCCTCGGCCACGGCCGCCGAGTTGGAGTTCTCATTGATCTGCGTCTTCCAGCGCCGCGCCACCGCTGCCATCGCCCCGGACCCCTCGACGATCGGCAGGCGGTCGAGGACCGACCAGGCCAACTGCTTGGCCATGTTGGACTCGGTCGGCGTCTCTGGGCCGCAGGCCTTCATTACCGCTGCGCTCGCCGCGACTGCGGCTTCAACCTCCGCGGCCTCGAGCGGCAGCATTCCCGCCCGCTCCAGCAACCCACACAGAAGGCTCATCGTCCAGCCCAGCGACGCGCGCGGCGGGGCCTCGGCGGCGGAGTAGATGAGCCGCGGCAGGTGGACGCGCGCGGCCACGTCACCAATCGGACCGCCAGTCGTGATTACCGCCACCGGGCAGCGCCGTTCGAGCGCTGCGCCGAATGCGCTGATCGTCTCTTCGGTCGCGCCGCTGTGGGACACGGCCACGACAAGCGTTTCCCGACCCACCCACGCGGGAAGGTCGTAGTCGCGTACGGAGAGGATCGGCACGGTCAGCCGGTCGGCGAATATCGCGCGGATCAGGTCGCCAGCCACAGCCGAGCCGCCCATGCCGAGCACGGCCACGGCCTTCGCCGAACGGTGCAGATCCCCGAGCTGGAGTGACCTGCTCAGCTCCCAGCCATTGCGCCATTGGTCGCCGAACTGGGCAATCCGGCCGAGCATGTCCCCCGGGTCGCGACGCCGGATCGCCGCGGCCTCGTCGAGCATGTTGACCGTTTCGGAACTCAAACGGCGCCCGCCGGCTTGGGTTCGCGGCGCACGAGCGCGGACCCCTCGGCGAGGATCGCGTCGCGCAGGTCGGCACTGCCAGCCTCGGCGTACACGCGGACCAGCGGTTCGGTGCCGCTGAAGCGTACGAGCAGCCACGAACCGTCGTCCAGCCAGAACTTGAAGCCGTCCCTGGTGTCGAGCGCATCGGTCCGAACGACCGGCTGACCCGCGATCGACGAGGGCGCCGCGGCGACAAGCTCGACCATCAAGCGCTCCTTGAGCGCCGCGTAGATGGCCTTGTCGACGTGGACATCGGTGCGCATGTAGAACGATTGGCCGGCAATCTCGTGGAAATGCGCCACCGCATCGGACACCGGCCAGCGCCCAGCGTCGCGCTCGCGCATGAACAGGTCGAGCAGCAGCAGGTCGGCGTAAATGCCGTCGCGCTCGGGCAGGTGCATCCCGAAGCCGTAGCCGCCCGATTCCTCGCCGCCCATCATCGCACCGGTCTCGATCATCTTCGGGCCAACGTACTTGAAGCCGACCGGGGTCTCGAAGACTTCCACGCCGTAGCGCTCGCCGAGTCGGCCGACCATCGTCGTCTCGTTGACGGTCGACACGACCGGCTGGCGCAGGCCGCGATGCTCGAGCAGGTAGTACATCAGCAGGCCCATCACCTGGAGCTGGTGGATGAAGTTGCCCTTCTCGTCGGCTGCACCGGCGCGGTCGGCGTCACCGTCGAGCAACAGGCCAAGGTCGTACCCGCCGCTCGCAAGGATGCCGAGAGCCTCGTCGATGTTCGGCCGGATGGGCTCCGGGTTGACGCCGCCGAAGTACGGGTTGCGCTCCTGGTGGATCTCGTGGACCTGGATCCGGCCGCCGGCGAGGATGCGCGAGATCCAGCCCGCGCCCGAGCCCCACATCGGCTCTACCAGCACGCGCATTTCGGCCTGCCGCAGGCGGTCCAGATCGAGCGTGCGCTCGACGTAACGCACGTAGCCGTCGAAGGGATCGAAGTACTGGACGTTGCCAGCCGCTTCACCATCGGCGAACGGGCGCCGCTCGGGCGTTGCGGAGGCGCGGTCACGGATCGTCGCCTCCAGCGTGGCCAGGATCTTCGGGCCAGCGGTGGCGCCGGTTTCCGACTTGACCTTGAAGCCGTTGTCCGTCCACGGGTTATGCGACGCGGTGATGACGATGCCACACGCGGCGCTTCGCTCGACGACCTCGTACGAGACCATCTGGGTCGGCAATGCCTGACTCGCGAAGATGACCGGCACGTCGTGGGCGAGAAGCACCTCGGCCGCCGACTGGGCAAAGTGCTCACTCGCAAAGCGTCGGTCGTAGCCGACGACCACGCCGCGCGCCGTGGAACCTTCGTCGTTGACGTACTGCGCGACACCCTCGGCGCAGCGGCGAACAGCGTCGTACGTGTACTCGTCGGCGATCCGTGCCCGCCAGCCGTCCGTGCCAAAGACGATGGGCGGCGCGGGCGCAATCGGAGTGGTCACAGGTAGTCGGTCTCCTTCGCCTCTGCGAGGCGGTCGACGATGGCGCGCACGTCCTGGGCGCGGTCGCTCGCGCATACGAGCACTACGTCTGGGGAATCGACCACGATGGTACCGCGCCGCCCGATGGTGACGATCAGCCGGCCAGCGGATGAATGAGTCAGCACGCCCTGCGACGAGAGGTTCTCCGCGCGTCCAACGCTGACGACACCGTCGAGTGACCCGTTACGCACGGCCAGTGCGCGATGCAGCGCGTCCCAACTGCCCAGGTCGCTCCAACCCACATCAGCTGGCACGACCTTGACGCGTCCCTCCAGAGAAGCGGGCTCCAGCAGCGCGCGGTCAATGGAGACGTTGGGCAGCATCTCGTAGATGGACGTCAGCGATCGTCCCTCCTCCAGCCCGCGCTTGATCGGCCCGACGATCCCCGGGGCGTGGCGCTCCAGGCCGTCGAGTAGTGCGTCGTGGCGCCAGATGAAAATGCCGGCGTTCCACCAGGCGCCACGCGAGTCGGCAAGCAACTCGAGCGCTTGGTCACGCGCTGGCTTCTCCACGAACCGGTCGACCTGGCGCACACCCTCAGTGGCGGGCTCGCCCTCCGCACCGACGATGTAGCCATAGCCGGTCTCGGGGGCCTCTGCCTTGATCCCGAGCGTGACCAGGGCGCCGTCCTGTGCTGCCGCGGCTGCCCTGGAGAGGACCTGGCGAAAAGCCGGCTCATCGGCGATGAAGTGATCGGCCGGCAGAACGACCATGACATCGCGCCCATCCCTTTGCGAAGTCAGCGCGGCCAGCGCGATGGCCGCGGCGGTGTTGCGCCCTACTGGCTCGCCAACCAGGTGGCGCGAGAGGAGCATTGGCGCCTGCTCGGAGACGAGCGGCAAGTGGCCCTGTTCGGCGACCACGTACATGTCTTCCGCCGGGATGAGCGGCTCGATCCGTCGCAGCGTCAGCTGGAAGAGGCTCTCGTCGCCGAGCAGCGGCAGGAATGGCTTGGGGCGTTCGCGACGGCTGAGCGGCCAGAGCCGGGTACCGCCGCCACCGGCCAGGACAACCGCATGCATGCCAGGTGATTCTATTGCCGCCACCGCAGAGCCGCGCTAAAAGCTTGGCGGCGTGAGGCAGAAGAGGATGCGCGCCGGCGCCGTGCCGCGGTTCACGTTGCGGTGCGGCAGTCGCGAGGGGTACGTGATCGCGTCGCCCGCGCCGAGGTGGTAGTGCTCGTCGGCTACCCACAGATCAAGCTCGCCGTCGAGCACGAAGACAACCTCCTCGTCCGACTCGTGGGTGTAGGGCTCATCGCCGGTTCCGCCGCCCGGCTCGACCGTCGAGAGGATCAGTTGCAGGCGAGTTGCGGTCGGTGGCGTCAGAAACTCGTCCAGGGCGCCCAGCCCCTGGTACGCGACCCGCCGCCGATCATCGTGGCGGACGACTCGTCCGGCGCTGCTGCCGCCCGCGAAGAGCTGG
>Ga0180121_10000743_pt1 | contig 13693 bp, 12 predicted proteins | sample AntDrymUQ5402106_2_FD_129676 | JGI IMG/M metagenome (GOLD analysis project Ga0180121, IMG submission 129676) | Polar desert sand microbial communities from Dry Valleys, Antarctica - metaG UQ540 (21.06) (version 2) (version 2) | ecosystem: Environmental > Terrestrial > Soil > Desert | place...
AATCCAGCGCAGGTCCACCAATGGATTCCCGACCGAACCGGTCCGTCGCGACTCTTCGGGCTCAACCTGGGCGTAGATGTAGCCGTTGTTGGCGTACAGGTTCTGCACCTTCTCGGTGGCCGCGGTCCCATCCAAGCGACAGAAGGGTCGGGGCCTCCCGACCGGTGCGCCACTCGGGTTGATAGGCCCGAACGGATAGAAGGCGATCAGCTCTTCGGTCGAAAAGCGGCGGCTGCCTTGGATGTCGAAGTTTCCGACGCGATACACCGGCCCTTCATCGACGGTGAGGCGGAGGACCGCCTTCCCCCCGGTGGAGTCGGAGACCAGGGAGTCGTGGGTAACCTGGAAGTCGACATACCCCTGATCGGCGTACCAGCGCGGCAAGCCCTCCCGGACGTCGTCTTCGACCTTGCGCTCGTCGTACTCGCCTTTCTGGAACCACCAGAACCCCTCCGGGCGGCTGGACATGTGTTTCACTACCGCCTTGTCCGAGAAGTGCCGGTTGCTGTCTATCACCACCTGGCTGATAGCGACGCGCTCACCCTCGTTAACGTCAAAGACCACCCGGGTTCTGCCGGATTGCTGGGGCAGATGCAGCACCTTTACCTGGGAGGCGTAGTAGCCCTTGTCCTTATAGAGGGAGTCGATGCTGGCGCGGGCCTGTTCCACCGCGTTGCGGTCGAGAGGGCGGCCCTCGGTCAGGCGAACCCGTCCCTTGACGTCGCCCTCCGAGAGTCGGCCGACGCCTCGGACGGCCCACTTCTCGAGCACGGGGCGCTCCTGGACCCGGATTGCCAGTATGAGACGACCGCCCACGTTCCGCTGCTCCACCAGCACGTCATCAAACTGGCCGGTGCGGAAAAGGCTGGTGATGGCGCGCTGGATGTCGCGGTAGTTGACTGGCTGGCGGACGATGATGCCGGAGCTGCCGATGATTTGCGAGGTGGTAAGCCGCTTGTTTCCTTCTACCGCGATGCTGTCAACCGCGGGAGGAGCTGGCTCCTGAGCTTGCAGCGCCGCCGGCACTCCCCGAAGGAGAAGGCCGGCGGTGAGAAGCTGGAGAAAACGACGCATCGGTATGGGGCGGAGGGTAGCGGGCCGGACCCAATGGGCCCGGCGCCGGTATTACGCTTGGGGGGTGCCGGTCAGCGCGCGGAAAGCCAGCCGCTCGCCATCGGGCGCCACATCGACTTCGATCTCGTCCCCTCGCCCGAAGTCTCCCAGCAGAATTTTCTCGCTGAGCGGATCCTCGATGTACCGCTGAATCGAGCGCTTCAGCGGCCGAGCGCCGTAGTTCTGATCATACCCGTGCTCGACCAGGAACTCGATGGCGGCCGGAGTGAGCCGGACTTCGTCGCCCAGGCGGCGTTGGACCTCCTTGAGCAGGATCGTGACGATCTGCGAGATGTGGTCCTTGGCCAGCGGATGGAAGACGATGACGTCGTCCAGCCGATTGAGGAACTCCGGGTTGAAGACCTTGTTCATCTCCTCCTTGACCGTGTCCTGCATCTTCTCGAACGTGCGCCGCTGATCGCCGCCGTGGAACCCGAGCGTCTTGCCCTGCATGATGTCGCGGGCGCCCACGTTGGACGTCATGATGACCACCGTGTTCTTGAAGTCGATCATGCGGCCGTAGTTGTCGGTCAGGTGCCCCTCATCCAGGACCTGGAGCAGGATGTTGAAGACATCCGGGTGCGCCTTCTCGATTTCGTCGAGCAACACGACCGAGTATGGCTTCCGGCGAACCGCCTTGGTCAGCGTGCCGGAATCTTCATAGCCCACGTAACCCGGAGGCGCACCGATCAGGCGCGACACCGAAAACTTCTCCATGTACTCCGACATGTCCACCCGGATCAGGGCCGACGAATCGGCGAACAGGAACTTGGCCAGAGACCGCGCCAATTCGGTCTTCCCGACGCCGGTGGGGCCGGAGAAGATAAACGAGCCGATGGGCCGATCGGGATCTTTGAGACCCGCGCGCGAGCGGCGGATGGCTCGGGATACCGCCTTGATGGCCTCGTCCTGGCCCACCACGGACTCGTGGAGCTCGTCCTCCATCCGCATCAGGCGCGCGGTCTCGGCCTCCTGCAGCCGGGTGACCGGGATGCCGGTCCACCGCGACACGATGAAGGCAATGGCCTCTTCGTCGATGACGGGACGGCGGGTTTGACGGTCCTTTTCCCACTCTTCCTGCTTGAGCCGGATCTGATTCTGAAGATCGCGCTCCTGGTCTCGCAGCGAGGCGGCACGCTCGAAGTTCTGGTCGCGAACCGCGTCTTCCTTCTGCACGTTGACCTTCTCCAGCGCGGCCTTGAGCTCCGCAACTTCGGCCGGTGGGACCTGGGAGGCCAGCCGAGCCCGGGCGCCGGCCTCGTCGATCACGTCGATGGCCTTGTCCGGCAGGAAGCGGTCGGTGATATACCGCTCCGAGAGCTCCGCGGCCGCGCTGAGCGTGGCATCGGGGATGCTGATCCGGTGGTGGTCTTCGTACTTCTTCCGCAGACCTTTCAGGATCTCGACCGTCTCCGGCACTGAAGGCGGCTCGACCACGACGGTCTGGAACCGGCGCTCCAGCGCCCCGTCCTTCTCGATGTATTTGCGGTACTCGTTCAGGGTCGAGGCACCGACGCACTGCAGCTCACCCCGTGCCAGCGCGGGCTTGAGCATGTTGGAAGCATCGATGGCGCCCTCAGCGGCCCCGGCTCCTACCAGCGTGTGCAGCTCGTCAATGAACAGAATGATATGCTTGTTCTGCGCGATCTCGTTCATGACCGCCTTGAGGCGCTCCTCGAACTGGCCCCGGTACTTGGTGCCGGCAATGACCGCTGCCATGTCGAGCGACAGCACCCGGTGGTCGCGCAGCACGTCCGGGCACAGCCCGTTGGCGATGAGCAGGGCCAGGCCCTCGACAATAGCTGTCTTGCCTACGCCGGGCTCCCCGATCAGGACCGGATTGTTCTTCTTGCGCCGTGCAAGAATTTCCATGACCCGCTCGATCTCCTTGGCCCGCCCGATGGTCGGGTCGAGCTGGCCTTCCGCGGCGAGCTGCGTCAGATCGCGGCAGAAATGGTCGAGTGCCGGAGTTTTCGACTTCTTCTCCGACTTGGGCGCGGAGCTGGGCTGGGAGCTGCTCCCCCCGGCCGAGGTCTGCGGCATATCACTGCCGAGCAGGCGGAGCGTTTCAGCCCGCGACTGCTCCAGGTTCACGCCGGCATCGGTCAGCACCTGGGCTGCGATGCCCTTCTCCTCGCGCAGCAGGCCCAACAGCAGGTGCTCGGTGCCCACATACGAGTGGTTGAGCTCACGCGCCTCGGTCATGGCCAGCTCGAGCACTTTCTTGGCTCGCGAGGTGTACGGAAGATCGGGACCGGCCGCCGCGGCGGCTTTTCCCTTCTTGACCGTTTCCTCGATCTTCTGCTGGATGTCCTCGAGATCGACGTTCAGGTTGGTGAGGACTGCCGCCGCCACCCCCTCGCCCTCACGGATGAGGCCAAGGAGGATGTGCTCCGTCCCCACGTATTCGTGATGCAGGCGCGCCGCCTCTTCGCGGGCCATCTGCAGGACTTTACGGACACGATCGGTGAAGTTGTAACCGTTCATTGCGGTATCCTACGTAGCTCCGAAACAAGGCGTTCGTCGCGGCTCATCCGCGGCGTCCCACTTCGGATTCCAACACTTTGCGCACGAACTGTGCCCGCCGAACAGGCAGGTCGGGGTCGGCCGGCTCCATGCCTTCGGCCACTGCCAGGTGAGCCGGCTGGGTATACACCAGCAACTTGTTCAGCGTGTACATGCCCACGTCGGGAATGAGATTGACGCCGACTCCGAGCCGTACACCGCTCAGCAGGTTCATGGCCTCTTCGAACGAAAGCGCGCGGGCATACCGAAGCAATCCATACGCGCGCCAGACTTTGTCCTCGATGATGGCCGGTGCGTCGCGCAGCAACACCTGCCGCGCCTGCTCTTCGTAGTCCATGACCTGCCGGACCATTTTTCCGAGGTGATCAAGCAGCTCGAATTCGGAACTGCCGAGGGTTGTCTGATTGGACAGCTGGAAGAAGTTGCCGACAACCTCGCTTCCCTCGCCATACAGGCCCCGGAAGGTCAGTCCCACCTGCGCCAGCCCCTGGAGCACCTTGGAGATTTCCTTGGTGAGCACCAGACCGGGAAGGTGGATGAGAACTGAGGCCCGGAGCCCGGTGCCGACGTTGGTCGGACAGGAGGTAAGGTAACCAAATTCAGAGTGAAATGCGAATGCAAGTCGTTGTCCCAATTCGGCGTCCAGCCGGTCAACCTCGGCATACGCGGCGTCCAGCGCGAAGCCGGAATGGAGGCCCTGAAGCCGGAGATGGTCCTCCTCGTTGAGCATCACGCCAAGCCGGTCCTGGACCAGAATGGAGGCGCCGGAACGCACCCGTCCATCGGCGTCCAGGCCCGCCAGCTCCTTGCTGACCAAGTGCCGCTCGTGCAGGAGCTGCCGGTCGCTTCGATCCATCCGGTCAAGCCGGAACTTGATGGCCCGCCGGAGCAGGACGGTATCACGGGCGGCGGACTCCACCGTTTGGAGGATGTCCTCCCGCTCGGACTCCGAGTTCCGTCCTTGATACACCCGTCCGGCAAGGTTTCGCGCGAGCCGGATGCGAGTCGAGAGCACCAGGTGGCTGGACGGCCCACTGGCGTCGAGCCAGCCGACCCCGCCGTCGGTGAGGAGACTGAGATCGATCATTCCATCACCCGCAGACGGTCACGCAGCTCCGCGGCGAGCTCGAAGTTCTCGGTTTCCACCGCCAGACGGAGCTGCTCCCGCAACTCAGCCGCCTGCGGCCGCGGCCGGGGAGCGCTGCTGCCGGCGCCCTCGGCGTAGCGCTCGCCCATGTGATGGGTCGAGCCATGCAGCCGGCGCAGCAGGTCCCGTATCGGGACCTCGAACGAGCGATAGCATTCGGAGCAGCCCAGCCGGCCGCTCTCCCGGAAATCCTGGAGCGATCCACCACACCGGGGGCAGGCATCGCCGGCCGGGGGCGCGGGCGTCTGCTCCGGCAGCTCCTGGCCCATGGCGGCCAGGAAAGTTCCGAGCGGCGTCTTCGGGGCTGCGCCAGGGCTTTCCACGCCTTTCTCCGCGGCGCAGCGCTCACAGAGATGCAGGGTGGTCACCTGCTCGTTGACGATCTGGGTGAGATGGATGACGGCCTCCCGCTCGCGGCACTGCTCGCACGACATCAGGGCATGGCCTCCACGCCCGAGAGCGGCACGAGGCGTCCACCCTCGAGTGACAACACCCGGTCGGCTCGGCCCGCCAGGGCCCGGTTATGGGTGACGACAACGAGTGCCGTCTCGAACTCGCGTGAGAGATGCGCGAACAGCTGGTGCAGTCGCTCGCTGTTGGCGCTATCCAGGTTGCCCGAGGGTTCATCGGCCAACACCACCAACGGGTCCGCAACCAGCGCGCGAGCCACGGCCGCGCGCTGCTGCTCCCCGCCGGACAGCTGCGAGGGACGATGAGACATCCGGCCCGCCAAACCCACATTGGCGAGCAACTCCTCGGCCCTGGACCGAGCTCGCGCTTCGGCGTCCCCGGCGATGAGGAGCGGCATCATAACATTTTCGAGCGCGGTGAACTCGCGAAGCAAATGATGGAACTGGAAGACGAACCCCAGCTTTCGATTGCGGATGGCCGCCAGGCTCTCGGGGCTTTCGTCGGCATAGGACTGGCCGCCCAAGAGCACGCTGCCGCTGGACGGGCTATCGAGCGCGCCCAGCAGGTGCAGCAGTGTGCTCTTTCCCGAGCCACTCGCCCCCACAATTGCCACGAACTCGCCCCGGCTCACGATCAGGTCGACACCCGACAAGACCTCGATCGGGTTACCGTCGCCCCCGCGGTACACCTTGCGGAGCGCCTGTGCCTCGAGGATGGCGGTCATTCGTGGCGGATGGCCTCGACCGGGGTCAGGGCGGCCGCGGACCTCGAAGGATAGACGGTGGCGGCAACCGCGATGGCCAGGCTTGTCAGCACCACCACAAGCACATCCTGCCACTCGATGTGCACCGGCAGGTGGTCTATGAAGTATACCGCAGGATTGATCCTCACCCAGCCGGAGCTGTCCACCACGTACGCCACCGTCAAGCCCAGGACCAGCCCCAGCAGGGTGCCGGCCAAGCCGATTACGGCACCCTGCACCAGGAACACCCGCGCGACGGCGGCCGACGTGAGGCCCATGGCCTGCAGGATCCCGATCTCGCGGGTCTTGTCCGTGACCACCATGGTGAGGGTTCCGACGATGTTGAAGGCGGCGACAACCATGATGAAAAAGATAACCAGCCCCATGGCGAGCTTCTCCAGCTGCAGCGCGCTGAAGAGGTTGGAATTTTGGGTCTGCCAGTTGAGCGCCCGGTAAGGGTAGCCCAGCCGCTCCTGGATCGCATCGCCGATGATGGGCGCCCGATCGGGGTCATCGACCCGCACCGCGATCCCGGAAACCGCGTCGCCTAAGCCGGTGAAGCGCTGTGACGTTTCCCGGGACATCACCACGAACTGGTTGTCGTACTGGAACATTCCGGTGTCGAACAGACCGGTGACCTCAAACTTCCAGAAGCGCGGCACCGCGACGCCGAGCGCGGGATTGATCTTGGCCTGGGTGACCGGCACCAGTGTGACGATGTCGCCCGGATACACCGACAGCCGGGAGGCGAGCCGGGACCCCAGCAGAATGCCCCCATCGACCCCGGGCTTGGATGTCTTGAACGACAGGTCGCCTTTGGTGATCGCCTGGGGGAGCGAGGTCACCGACATGCTGCCGGTATCCGGATCGAATCCGACCAGGTTGACCCCTTCGCCATAATCCTGCCCGGCGGTAATGCCGGCCTGGCTGATCACCTCCGGACTGGCCGCGAGCACACCCGGTTGCTTACGCACTTCGGCGATCACGCTGCGCCAGTCGTCCAGCCGCAACCCGGACCCGAAGGTGAGGATGCGGAGGTGGGGGTTGGCGACCAGGATCCGCTCCCGCAGATCGTTCCGGAGCCCGTTCATCACCCCGAGCACCACGATCAGCGCCGTCACCCCAACGGCAACGCCACCAATGGAAATGACGGTGTTGAGCGATGCGGTCCGGGCGGTGCGGCGGCTCCGCAGGTAACGCCGCGCGATGCGCCACTCGAGCCGGGCTCCGGCTCTCATCCGGGCCCGCTGCTCGGCGGATGGCCACCAATTTTTGGGATCCAGCGCCGTCATCCTTCCTCCGGACGCATTGCGGGAAACAGGATGACATCTCGAATCGACGGCCGGTCGGCGATCAACATGATCAAGCGGTCCACTCCCAGACCCAGGCCCCCCGCCGGCGGCATGCCGTACTCGAGCGCCCGGATAAAGTCGGCATCGTAGCTGTGCGCCTCCACGTTCCCCGCCGCGCGTTGGCCGGCCTGATCTTCGAAGCGGCGCCGCTGATCGTCCGGGTCGTTCAGCTCACTGAAGGCATTGACCAGCTCCCGTCCCCCGACGAACAGCTCGAAGCGCTCAGTCAAAGCCGGATCGCGCCGGTGCTCTTTTGCCAGGGGCGACAGCGCCTTGGGGTAATCCACCACGAAGGTCGGCTGGATGAGCTGCGGCTCGAGGAAGGTCTTGAACACCTCATCCTGGAGCCGTGCCCCGCTCAACCCGGCCACCGCGTCCGGATCGGCGTTGGCGCGCAGGAGGACCGCCCGCATCTCGGCATCTTCAGTGGTGCGCAGGTCCAGGCCGGTGCGCTCGCGAATCCCGTCAATGAACGGCACCCGGCGGAATGGCGGGCTGAAGTCCAGGGTCTTGTCCTCGCGCTCGAGTACGGTGGTGCCCAGGCAGTGCCGGACGACTCCGGACATGAGCTCCTCGGTCAAGCTCATCATGTCGTTATAGTCGGCGTACGCCTGGTACAGCTCCAACATGGTGAACTCCGGATTGTGGGTCCGGTCCATGCCTTCGTTCCGGAAATCGTGACCGATTTCATAGACGCGCTCGATCCCGCCCACCAGCAAGCGTTTCAGGTACAGCTCATCCGCAATTCGGAGGTACAGCGGCATGTCGAGCGCATTGTGATGGGTTACAAACGGCTGGGCCGCCGCGCCGCCGTACAGCGGCTGGAGCACGGGGGTCTCGACCTCCAGGAAGCCGCGCTCATCGAGAAAGCGCCGGATGAATGCCGTGGCCTTGGCTCGAAGCACGAACACCTGCCGCACATCCGGGTGCACCGCCAGATCGGCATAGCGCTGGCGATACCGCAGCTCCGGGTCGGTGAGGCCGCCGAAGGTGACGTTGCCCTCGGGCCCGCTCTGGGTTTTGCCGCGAGGGAGCGGACGGAGCGATTTGGCGAGCAGGGTGACCTCTGAGGCTTTGATGGTCACTTCCCCGGCCTTGGTGCGAAACAATCGGCCCCGTATGCCGATGTGATCGTCCAGATCCAGCAGATCGACCAGCTCGAAACGGTCGCCCAGATCGTCCCGCCGCAGATAGACCTGAATGCGACCGCTGGGGTCTTCAACGTGCCCGAACACGACCTTCCCTTTTGGGCGCCAGGATTCAATTCGTCCGGCCACCGAAACCTCGGGGCCGTTCTCTCCCATCTCATCCCGGTAGGCGGCCAACGCCTCGGCACCCGTGTGAGTCCGCTCGTAGCGGTAGGCGAACGGTCGAACGCCGAGCGCCTCCAGCGCGGCCCGCTTCTCCCGCCGGGCCACCTCGACATAGGACCGTTCCTCTACCGTGCTCACGCCGCCTTGCCTCCGAACCGCTTGAGGTACGCCTGAATGAACGTGTCCAGGTCTCCATCCATCACCCGCTGCACGTCCCCGATCTTTACCTCAGTCCGATGATCGTTCACCATGGTGTAGGGTTGGAAGACGTACGAGCGGATCTGATTCCCCCATGAGTTATCGGTCTTGGTGGCCTCGACCACCGCCCGCGCCGCCTCCTGCTCCTCCAGCTTCTTCTGGTAGATGGCCGCCCGCAGCATTTTCATTGCGGTCGCGCGGTTCTTGGTTTGGCTCCGCTCCTGCTGGCAGGAGACCACCGTGTTGGTCGGCACATGGGTGAGCCGAACCGCTGATGACGTCTTGTTGACATGTTGCCCCCCCGCGCCCGAGGCGCGAAAGACATCCATCCTGATGTCTTCCTCCCGCAGGTCCACCTCGATCGTGTCGTCGATATCGGGGTAGACGAACACCGAGGCGAACGAGGTGTGCCGGCGTGACTGGGAGTCATAGGGAGAAATGCGCACCAGCCGGTGCACCCCCTTTTCCGCCTTCAGGTAGCCGTAGGCGTACTGGCCCTTGATTTCGATTGACACCGATTTGATGCCCGCCTCTTCGCCGGGCAGCAAGTCGAGGATGGCAACCTGAAATCCGTGCCGCTCGGCCCAGCGCACGTACATGCGCATCAGCATTTCGGCCCAGTCCTGGGACTCCGTTCCGCCCGCTCCCGGGTGGATGGTAAGGATGGCGTCACGGGTGTCCTCGGGTCCCTGTAACATGGCCTGAAGCTCGAACGCCTCCGCAGCGGTACCGAGCTCATCGGCTTCCCGCGCCAGATCGCTCAACATGGCCTCGTCCGGCTCGGACTCGAGCAGCTCGGCCATTTCCAGCGCGCCGGTCAGGCGCCCGTTCAAGCTGTCATAGGGGACGAGCCAGTTGCGCAGGCTCTTGATCTGCTGGACCGACGCGCGGGCCGCCTCGGGATCGGCCCAGAAACCAGGCAGCGCTTGCTGATCTTCCAGCGCCTTCAGGCGGGCGGCCTTATCCGACAAGTCAAAGAAAGTCTCGGAGTTCAGCTACGCGACGTTGCAGGTCCCTGAGACGATCCATGAGGTCCGACATTGCCACTGCTCCAGAGCATGGGATGCGGAAAGTTAATCGAGGGGTGGGGCAAAAAACTTCTCGCCTCCTCTAGAACATCTGGCGGCCGCCTGCGAGGATCTCATTGAGCGCCTCGCGGAAATAGGCGGTGGACTCGGCCACTTCGCGCCCAACCTGCTCGGCGTACTCTTCCCAGCTCTTCTTGATCTCCTCCTCGAACAGCTCCTTGAGGTTGCCGTCTCGCAGACCCTCCTGCCGCTTCCCGGGATGGTAGACCACCATGTCGGAGATCAACGCTCGCGCCAGTCGCCGGGCCTTCAGTGTCGGGTCCTGGGAGAGGAACGGGTTGGCCGGTCGGGCTCCGGACGGGGCGGCAGGCCGGGCCGGCGGGGCGGCTGGAACCGGCGTCGGAGCCGGCTTGGACGCTGCCGGCGCCACCGGCGGAGCGGCCACCGGTGGCGGTGACGCAGGCCTCACCGGGGCGGCGGGGCCGGTAGGTGCGGCGGGCGGCGCGCCACCCCCCGATGGGGCCGCCGGCCTGGCAAAGGGGTTCGCAGGGCGTTGCGGCGCCATCGGCCTGGACGGAGCACTCGGCGGTGCCGAAGGGGGCGGCGACGGCGGGGCCGCGGCGGGCTCTACGGATCGAGCCGGCATGCTGGGCGCTTGGGGAGGCCGGGCGGGCGACGCTTTGGGCGGTTCGGCTCGCGGTGGCTCGGCTCGCGGTGGCTCGGCCCTTACCGGGTCAACTCTGGGCGCCGGCGGCGGCGCAGACGGTGCGGCACCGGCAGGCATCGTGGCGTCGGCGGGACGTCCCGCCTCGGCCTCGCGGCGAACTGGGAAGACAGCGTTGCACACCGCACAGCGAGCCCGGACTCCGGCTTCAGGAACCTTAGCCGGATCGACCCGATAGATAGTGGCGCAGTTGGGGCACGTAACGTTCATCTGGTGATCCTCAATCGGGCGAGCAGCCCTACGTCTCCCTGGAGGTCGGACCCGACCGCTCTTCGCCGGTGGCGCCCTGCCGGCGATCGACGACGAAGACGGAACCAGGCAACGTCTTCGCGTAGCTCTTCATTTCGGTGGCAAGCTCGCTCACCTGAGCGGGATGCGCAAATCGCCGGTGCCGGTTCGTCACGATCCCGATCGACAGCGTCATCAGCGGCACCCGGTGGAGCTGGCCCCGCCGGTCCTTCCCGAAAAAGTATCCCGCACGGCGGTCCTGATCGTTGTACTGAAGCGGCACCAGAGAATCAAACACCTCGAGGATCTCACTGCATACCGGACTGATCTCGCTGGTGGGGATAATGAAAATGAAGTCATCACCCCCGATATGTCCCACGAATCCGCGCGAACCCATCAGACCCTTGACCACATCGTGCAGGATCCGGGAGAGGATGTAGATGACCCGGTCGCCGTCGTAGTAGCTGTAACGGTCGTTGAACTCCTTGAAATGATCCAGGTCCGCGTAGCAGACCGCGAACTCCTGATTCGACTCCAGCCGGCGCCGGATCTCCCGTTCGATCTCGGTGGTTCCTGGCAGCCGAGTGGATGGATGAACCGAGACGTCCCGCTCGGTGCGCACCAGCATGGCATCCATTCGTGAACGCTGTTCGGCCGGTGAGAACAGACCGGTCAAGACCTCATCCGACCCCGAAGTGAACCAACTCTGGACCTGCTCCGGATGGTGCGTCCCCGCCAGGGTGGTTATCGGCACAATCGCAGTAAAAGCATCGCTTTTCAGGCGGTGGACCAGCCCCAGGCCCACGCTCCCGGAGCTGTCACCGTCGACGAACAACAGACAGGGGTGGCCCCGCAGGACGATGGACTCGACTTCATCTGCCTGACTGAACACGAGGAGGGGAAACGCATGTGCCGCGGCCCACTGGCGAACCAGTGCCGGCACCGGACAGCCATCCGGCGAAAAGAAGAGAATCGTCGGACGAGTCCGCACCTGTTGCCTCTCGTAAGGAGTTATGTGCCGCTAACTTAGGAACCTCACGTCAACAAGTCAAACCACGCCGGGCGGTCGGTTCAGCCGGCAATGCCTGGCTCCCTCCCGGTGGGGTTCCAGGGTCGCAAACAGCAGGATCAAGGCCATTGGGAGCCCCCTCAAAGCGGCTTGGCCTCGTCGATCAGCATGATGGGGATGCCGTCCTCGACCTGATAGACCAGACGGCAGGAACGGCAGATCAGCGCCTCGGGGGATTGGCGGTATTCCAGTTCACCCTTGCACTTGGGACAGACCAGGATCTGGAGGAGCTCGGGGGCCAGGGTCATGCGGACTCCTACTCGGGTGACGTGGGTGCGATGGGCTGCTCCTGCGTGGCCACTGCGGCCGGCGGCGTTGCCGGGAAGCCAAACCGGGTCAGTGCCCCCTGGCTCTTTCGCCAATTGGGCAGCGCCTTGACCCAGGAGTCCAGGTAGACTGGGGCCCCAATCAGCTCCTCCAGACGGCGGCGGGCATGGGCCCCGATGGCCTTGATGGTCTGTCCGCCGCGTCCGATGACGATGGCCTTTTGCGACTCACGCTCGACGAAGAGCGTGACTCGAATGTATATGGGGCGCTCGGCTTCGCGAAACTCCTCGACCTCGGCGGTAAAGGAGTATGGGAGCTCATCTTCAAGCAGGTCGAACGCTGCTTCGCGCAGGTATTCGACCACAAAGAAGCGGAGCGGCTGGGTGCCCACATCCTCAGGGTCGAACTCGAAGTCCCGCTCGGGCAGGAACGGCCCTACGCGCTGGAGGAGCCGGTCGAGCCCGGCAGCGTCGCCCGCGTCGACCACCGTCCCCTCGGCCTCGACGGCGGACCGGTGTTGCGGCGAGAGCAGATCTCCCTTGGTGTAGACGGTCAGTATCGGGACTGTTATCGGGGCTTTGAGCCCGGCGAGCTGCTCAAACGGCGGTGCCGGTGCATCGGCGGCCGGGTGCAGGTGAAGCACCAGATCCATGCGCGCCGCGGTGTCGAGGGCGAGCTGGCGCATCCGGGTCTGGAGGAGGTAGGCCGGATCCAGGAGACCGGGCAGATCGTGAAAGATGTATTGGGTATCGCCGTCGGTGCGGATGCCGGTGACGGGGAGGCGGGTGGCCTGCGCCTTGGGACTCACGATGGCCAGATGCTGGCCGACCAGGGCGTTGAGGAGGGTGGACTTGCCCACGTTGGGGGCGCCGGCGAGGGCAATATGGCCGGTCTTGGGTGACATGGATGAAAGGTCTAGAGTCGGGAGTCGAGAGTCTAGAGTCAAGTTCTTACTGCGTCCTAGGCCTTAGACTCTCGACCCTAGACGAAAGCCCCACCGGGCTAGGCCCGGAGGGGCTTTCAATGAGAAGCTGGCGACGGCCTACTCTCCCACAACCTCGCAGTTGCAGTACCATCGGCGCTGCAGGGCTTAACTGCCGTGTTCGGAATGGGAACGGGTGTGGCCCCTGCGCGCTAGTCGCCAGCCGTTTTTTCAGGTCAAGAGTCTAGAGTCGAAGGTCAAATAGACCTTTGACCCTAGACCCTCGACCACAATTGACAAATGGATGGTTGGTACAAATGTGAAGAGAGAAGAGATCAAACTTCACGGGCGATTAGTACCGCTCGACTAAAGCGCTTGCGCGCCGTACATCTGCGGCCTATCAACCTGGTAGTCTCCCAGGGCCCTTCAGGGACCTTAAGGTCCAGGAGTGTTCATCTTGGGAAGAGTTTCCCACTTAGATGCTTTCAGCGGTTATCTCCGCGCGACATCGCTACCGGGCGATACCCTTAGGCAGGATAGCCCGTACACGAGCGGTCGCTTCGTCTCGGTCCTCTCGTACTAGAGACGACGTCCCTCAACACTCCCACGCCCACGACGGATACAGACCGAACTGTCTCACGACGTTCTGAACC
>Ga0180121_10000744_pt1 | contig 13685 bp, 11 predicted proteins | sample AntDrymUQ5402106_2_FD_129676 | JGI IMG/M metagenome (GOLD analysis project Ga0180121, IMG submission 129676) | Polar desert sand microbial communities from Dry Valleys, Antarctica - metaG UQ540 (21.06) (version 2) (version 2) | ecosystem: Environmental > Terrestrial > Soil > Desert | place...
CCGCGAATCGTAATTCGGGCTGAACAAGCAGGGCTGCAGGATTGCGCACCCTGAAAGAAATACCATCGATCGGAAAGGCAACAAGTGGGGGCTGCAAGAGCTTTGGCTGCCAACGGAGCCGACTTAATTCGCAAGTGTCGCGCCGGGGACGGGGCGGCTTGGGAAGAGATCGTGCACAGTTATTCCCGAAGAATTTACAATTTGGCGTATCGCTTTACGTCACGCGCAGACACGGCCGAGGATTTAACCCAGGAAGTCTTTATTAGGGTTTATAAGTCGCTGGATCAATATGACGCTAAACAGGGTGACCTGCAAAACTGGCTGATGAGGCTCGCTCGCAACCTAATTATCGATGACTACCGGAAGCGACAGCGTACACCGCACGACAATCAAGCCGACGACCTCGCAGATCACACTTATCACCTTCATACCTCGTCTCGTTCGGTGCAGCAGGAGATGGAGCGCCATGAATTAGGTGCGCAGGTTCAGGCCGGCATCGACAAACTTTCCCCGGACCTGCGGACGTGCGTGATCCTTAGAGATATTGAGGAACTAAGCTACCAGGAGATTGTTCTCCTCTTGAAAATACCGGAAGGCACGGTGAAGTCACGAATTAATCGAGGGCGAATCGAACTGGCGAAAATATTAAGGCGAATGAAGGTACTTGCAATGAGTGAGGCTTAATTTTGTACAAACTATTTCGCGCGGGGGCGAGATGGTTTGGATGGAAGAGGGACAAGGGGCGGGAAGAGGAATGTAATGCTTTGTAATGAATTTGAAGACAGATTGACGGATTACCTCGACGGCGTGCTCGCGGCGGACGTGCATAAAACGTTTGCCGAGCATGCTTTGCGTTGCCCGGTGTGCCACGAGACCCTCAGCGCAGTAAAAAGCACGATGCAGGCGTGTCACTCTGCAAACGCACTCGAAGCTCCTCGAGACCTTGAGGCGCGGATACTGCTGAGCACCATGCCCGAGACGGCGATGACTTGCGAGGACTTTGAAGAGTGCCTGACGGATTATCTCGATGGCTTTCTCCCAGCTCCTCTCTATCACCGGTGGGAGCGCCACTCTATTCTGTGCGGAAACTGTACCGAACTTCCGGGTGAAGTGGTGCGCTCCATAGGCGCCTGCTACACCTACATCGGTCAGGAAAAGCCAGTACCCGCAGGGCTTAATGAAAGAATCCTACAGGTGACCCTCGGCAGCCGGATGCCTGAAGAGATTCGCGCACCCTTTGGTTCGCGAGTGGCCTCGTGGCTCCGACTTTGGCTGGACCCGATCATTTCTCCGCAGCTTGCTACCGTGGCCACGATGCTGCTTGTTGCAGTATTCGTGCTGACTAACACGGTCTCAGCGGATGGCTCAATTAGCGGCGTCTATAGCGCAAGTTTACGTTTGGCGGAGCAGGGTTACGCCGCCGGTTCAACTGGGGGAATGCAGAAAATCACTAACGGTTTGAAGGAACTCGTAGGCGGTGATCCTAAGCCGGCCCAACCCGCTGCCCCAAAACAAGACCCGGGAAACGGCCAGCCAAAACCGCAGCCGAAGCAGCAGAGCGGAGCTGGAAGTGAGAATCGGCGGAACAGGTCTTAGTGATGAGGAGAAATCTGGATCAGTAATGTTGTATTGCGCATACCATCCAAAGAATCCTGCTCTGGTCCAGTGCAACCAATGCGCGCGGCGTTTGTGTGCGGGTTGTGACCACCGGATTCGAGGTTTTCCATTCTGCCAGGACTGTATCGTTGCCGGCGTGGAACTGCTGCGTCATCAATCACAATCTCCAGCGCCTCAAGTAAGTTACCGCAAGAGTTCGCCATTCGTGGCTACACTCTTATCATTCGTTCCCGGCCTGGGCGCTGCGTACAACGGTCAGACGGCTAAAGCCATTGTCCACTTCGCCGTCTTCGCCAGTTTCTTTCAGATGGCGGTTCTCACGCAGGGCGTGCACTTCTTCATCCTCGGCGTGCTTGGCACATGGCTTTTTGCCGCGGTGGATGCCTGTCGCACTGCCCAGTTGATGCGAGCCGGGTTTGCGCCGGATACAGAAGAGGATGTTATCACTCGCCGCCTGTATGGAAATCCTTTTGCCTGGGGCGCCACCCTGATTGTAATCGGCACTCTCTTCCTCCTTCACACGCTTCTCGGTGTGCAACTCCCGGTGCAAAAACTCCTTCCGGTTGCCCTCGTGGCTCTGGGCGCTTATATGCTTTTCGACTATGCCCGCGGACGTGGGAGAGCAAATAGGGTTATTCGTTTCGACTCGCGAAGACCGCCGCCGTCGGTAGTTGCCGAAGCACCACGGTTCGGTTCAGGGGAGACTACGCAGTTTGGGCGAAAGGAATTGGACAGCGTTCCTTTCAAGCGAAGTTCATAGGTCGGAAAGATAGTTGTCGGTAACATCGAAACCAGGGTATTGCACTATGGCATTGATTCTTAAGGCGCTGGCAGGTATTTCGGCACTCGTCCTCCTGGCAGTTACATTGTTCAGCAGTTTGATTGCGCTTGGTGGAGTCTTGCTGGTCGCGATCAAGTTTGCAGTGGTCGCAATGTTCATCGCAGTGATTGTGGTGGTAGTGTTCTCTATCGTGCGCGACCGCTCTCGCCGGCGGCACCAAACCTCAGACTTCTAGTTGATATCGGCCTTGCGCGACGGTTGCAATGACTTTTCTCCTATGATAGGGTCAGGCTTCTTTTGCAGCACCTTCCCCCGGATGGGTTTCCACTTCAAAGACTGAAGCTCTATTCATCCGCTGCAATCTCAAGCGGGTCAAAACTAAACCTCGTAAAGTAGTAATCCCGCACAAGTCTCCTTGTCGGAGGCTGTGCTTTGGCGCACTTGTATCGGTGCTGCTTTGTGCGCTGATACAACGGGAGATACATCCAAATGCCGAGAGACGACCGATTTTACGCTTTCATTATTGCCCACACCCCCCGTTCCAGTTCCCGAATCCGTCGCTTTTGCGTCGAAAAGAGATCGTTGAGAATTGTCGCTTTCCTCGCGGTGGCCATGCTTTGTGCTGCACTTTACGGCTTCTATGGCCTTACCCAACAGGCTGCACATTTCCGGACGGAGTTTGAGAATCAACGGCTGCGAGACGAAAACCAGCAGCAGCGGCTTGAGCTTAATCACCTGAATACTCGCGTCGAGGCTGTTGAAGACACTTCTCGAAAGCTCGCTGAAAAATCAGGAGTTACGGGCGACGAGTTGGCTTCGCCCGGATCCGGTGGGCCGGCTCAGCCCCTTGACGCTCATAGCCTGGCTCACCTCGACGACAAGATGAGTCAACTCGAACGCAAGATGAAGGCATACGAGAGTGTTCTGCGCGAGCGTGGTTTTACGCCAACCGTTTGGCCGGTGGTGGGAAAACTGGAAAGCGGCTTTGGTGGTCGCAGTAATCCATTTGGTGGAAAATCCTATGAGTTTCACTCGGGTCAGGATATCGACGCGGCTCCTGGTGATCCAGTTGTCGCCGGAGCAAGCGGTACAGTAAGTTTTGTTGGCTGGCAGAACGGATATGGTCAACTGATTGTCGTCGATCATGGCGGCGGTCTGACCACACGCTATGGACACCTATCGCATATCGATGTGGGCCAGGGACAAACAGTAGCTCGAAGCCAGTTTATTGGGCGCGTCGGTTCGACGGGTCGCTCGACCGGTCCCCACCTGCATTATGAAGTGCGCATCAACGATGAACCTGTGAACCCGCTCCAATATTTACTCACGAGCTCGGTTCGCTAAGCATCCACTGCGACTATCCGCAGATTCCACAAATTAGAGCAAAAGCAGGAGGCATGTGCCTTCTGCCTGCCCCCATCTGCGTAATCCGCGATGACGCTCGGAGCGCGGGTCCTGGGCCTTAGCCCGACTCCGGGCCCGCCCGCACGGGTTGCCCGCGTGGGGCGAGGCGGTCAGGGAGGGCGTCGCCTCACCAACATCAATTCTTCCCAACCATATTACTCACGATCTAACGCCCTCCCTGACGGTCGGGCTGCTGCCCCACGCTAGCAAACTCTGTTAATATCCTCTTCACATTTCCAATCCAACTGACATCAAAGGAATCCTAGTATGTCGGCCTCTACACGTACGCTCAACTGCGCTCCTGCTTCTGCTGTTTATGGCTCTGGTACTCGTGCCTGCCCACGTCTTCGGCGACGAAGGCATGTTGCTGCCGGATACGATCGCTCAGCTTCCATGGAAGAAGTTGAAAGAGCGCGGCCTGAAGATTCCCTTCAGTGATATCTACAATCCCAACGGCGTTAGCCTCAAGGATGCCGTCGTCATTGTCGGTGGCGGAACGGGTGAGTTCGTGTCGCCTGAAGGACTATTGCTGACAAATCATCACGTCGCCTTCGACGCCCTGGTTTCCGCGTCAAGTGAGGCCAGTGACTACGGCAAGAACGGCTTTACGGCCAGGACTCGCGCCGAAGAGTTACCGGCCAAAGGTTATAATGTGACGATCACTCAGGACCTGAAAGACGTCACTTCAGAGATTTTAGGCGGTATCTCGGAGTCGTCTACCCCGGCAGAACGCACCCGCGCCATTCAAGCCAAGTCTCGCGCACTGGAAAGCGCCGGAACAAGCGAGGCCGAGAGCATCAGTGTTCGCGTAATGCCCATGAACGAGGGTCTCACTTATTACAAGTTCACTTATCTCGAGCTTTCTGATGTCCGCATCGTTTACGCGCCACCGAAATCCATAGGCTTTTTTGGCGGCGATCCGGACAATTTTGAGTGGCCGCGTCATTGTGGCGACTTCACTTTCATGCGCGCCTACGTGGGCCCGAACGGCAAGCCGGCCGACTATTCGACGGCCAACGTGCCTTTCAAGCCAAAAAAGTTTCTGCCGCTTTCGATGGGCGGAATTAAAGAAGGCGACTTTACGATGGTCCTGGGCTATCCCGGCTCCACCCGCCGTTATCGCGAGAGCTATTCGGTCGCTTACAACCAGGACATCGCGATGCCCAGCAGCATAGACATTTATAAACGTCAGATCGAAGCGCTCGAGGAATCCGGCAAAAAAGATGCAGCTTTGCGAATCAAACTCCAAAGCGCGATTTTTAGTCTGAACAACGAACTGAAGAACCTCGAAGGCTCGGTAGTCGCCATGCGGCGGGCAAATATTGTCGCCAGGAAGCGGGCACATGAATCCTCCTTCACTAGCTGGCTCAATGCCGACCCGGCGCGCAAAGCCCGGTATGGTGAAGTGTTGCCTGCACTCGACAAGGGATATCAGGTATTGACGGCGAATGCGCAACATGATCTCCTGGTTCCCCAACTATTAAACTCCAGCGACTTGATCGCGATTGCAGCCTTTGCCGGGCGGGCAGCGGCGGACAAGGAAAAGCCAGAGGGGGAGCGCAACCCGGGTCTTGGAACTGCCGGGATCATGCGAGTGCGCGCCCAGATTCCAGGCATACTGGCCCGGCGCAATCCTACGGTCGAACGTGACCTTCTCACTTATCTCTTGAGGCGTGCCGATGAACTTCCGGCGACCCAAAAGATCGACTTCATCGAAAAGCGTTTTGGACATCTTAAGGATGAAGCGCGCCGGCGCGCTGAAGAGGATTTCGCGCGCGAGATAGTCGACGGCAAGCGCTACTCGACGCTCGAGAGTCTCTCGGATCTGCTGGATCTCTCGACCGCTCAACAGCGCGATCTGGCCGACTCCCTGCTTGAGTTCGCGGCCCAACTCAGCGCCGAGTTCGTACGCACTCAGCAACGAACACAAGCCTTCAATGCCGTCGTCGCCCGCTGGAGACCATTGCTCGTCAAGGGTATGAGCGAAATGCGCGGGGTAAAGCCTTACCCTGATGCTAACCGCACCTTGCGGTTTGCTTATGGAGAGGTGAAGGGTTACATGCCTCACGATGGTGCCGTTTACTTACCGTTCACGACCCTTTCGGGAGTAGTCGACAAGGATACGGGCAGCGAGCCCTTTGACGTGCCTGAGAAACTCAAGCAGCTTTATCTCGCGCACGACTTTGGGCCATATGGAACTGCCGACGGCGCTAACGTTCCCGTCGATTTTCTTTCTACCGCCGACATCATCGGCGGCAATTCGGGATCTCCCATCATGAATGGTCAGGGCGAACAAGTTGGCATTGTTTTTGACGGAAACTACGAAGGTTTGGGCAACGACTTTTTTTACAACGATCCAAAGGGCCGAGCTATTTCGGTGGACATACGCTACGTTCTCTTCCTCACCGACAAGTTCGGCGGCGCAGGTTACCTCCTGAAGGAATTGGACATTCGGAATGCGCCGAAAACTCTTCGCCGTGCTGCGTGAAGCTCCCGTGACTTGGGTGTGAAAGTGCGTCTCGCTACTTCAACTTGCCCACTAGTTCAGGTTCACGCGCCGAGAGGTTTTAGGTCCGAAGGACCGGCAGTTGATAGCCCCGTCCGTCAGGGCGGGGTAGATGCGGTGTTTAGTTACCTGAGCGCCGAAGGCGCGGTACGATTGTGCCGGCCCTTCGAGCCTTTAGTTTATTGAGAGGGTGGTTCCCCGCCCTAACGGACGGGGCTATTAACTGCCGGCCCTTCGGACCTCAGATTTCCAATTGCTCCAATGCTTGCAGTTGCGAATCCTTGACATGCCTCAACGCCGAGGCTAGAGTCCCGCCTACAAACCGCAGTGTCGATGTCCGGCGTTATTGTCCTGATCGAGTCCGCACCTCAAGCGCTTCCCAGTCTCCCGCTCGGGTTCGTGTAACGAGAATCAAGATCAGTTAATCGATTGGAGTAGTAATGCAACGAAGTTCCCCCGCTCTCGTCATTATCCTCGCGTTGTCCTGCTTTATTGTCCTCGGGAATCTCCCCAGTGCCGCATCAGGCCCAGCTTCCGTCAAACCCAAAACCGCAGTGCAACCTTCCATGAAGAAAAGGAGCATTGACGCGCAAGAGTCCAGGCCTGAAATTAGTCCCAACGCTTTGCAGCAAATACAAGCCCTGCTTAATGAGAAACAGTCGCGCTCTGCGGCCCAGCAAAAGATTGACTCTCAACTTCTCTATGCCATCAAAGCCGGACGTGGGCAGCAGATTGCTGCCGGCGTCGACAAGCTCACCGTCAGCGTCGATACAGATACGGCTGGGTTAGTCACGCTGGATATCGCGGCAATCATTGATGAACGATTACTGGCCGGTCTGGCAGCAATGGGAGTCGCGGTTTCGAGTTCCTTTCCCCGGTATCACACCTTGCGCGTGGTGGCTTCGCTCGATCAACTGGAGGCGATCGCGGCTTTTCCGCAGGTTCGCTTTATTCAGCCGAAGCAGGAAGCGATGCTCTCACAGGGTCCGCCGGAGATGCAGAATTTATCCTATCCTCCGCTGCCGGCGAAAGACTCGCTCGAACAAATGCCCAAGGGCGCGCGAGTTCGCGGTGTAATTCAGCAAGCGATTGCCAACCCGTTTTCTTCCGCCGCAGCTCTGAAAATTGGCAGTGTAACTTCGCAGGGCGACAGGACCCACGCCGCCTTCAACGCACGAGGCACTTTCAATGTTGATGGCACGGGAATAAAGATTGGCGTCCTTTCGGATGGAGTCGAAAGTCTGGCGGTGAGCCAGGGCACAGGCGATCTGGGTCCCGTCACAATCTTACCGGGGCAGGCGGGTTTTGGAGACGAGGGCACGGCGATGCTCGAGATTATTCACGACCTGGCGCCGGGTGCGCAGTTGTACTTCGCTACAGCAATTAACGGCCTTGCTTCGTTTGCGCAGAACATTCGCGATCTGCGTGCCGCCGGCTGCGACATTATTCTCGATGACATTGGCTACTTTGTTGAGTCGCCGTTTCAGGACGGGCAAACCGCATCGATTGTCTCGTTAACTAATGGCGGCGTGGCTACCGAAGCTGTTAACGACGTAGTAGCGTCAGGAGCGCTCTATTTTTCGTCCGCAGCTAATTCAGGGAATAAGAATGACGGAACTTCGGGGACGTGGGAAGGGGACTTCGTCGACGGCGGACCACTCAGCCTGGTGCCCGGAGGAACTGTCCACGATTTCGATCCGACACCCGCGGTTGTTCAGTATGACACGATCACATCGACTGGTGGTCCGTTGAATATGCATTGGTCAGATCCCCTGGGCAGCTCAGGCAACGACTATGATCTGTTTGTGCTGGATAGCACCGGAACATCAGTCCTTGCTTCGTCAACCAATATCCAGAATGGTACTCAAGATCCGTATGAGCAGACTTTTGGGTTTCAGGATCTCCGCGTTGTAATCCTGAAGAAGACTGGCGCGGCCAATCGCTTCATGCATCTGGCTACCAACAGGGGCGAGCTCAGCTTTAGCACCGACGGAGAGACGCACGGCCATAACGCCGCTTCGGGCGCGTACGGAGTTGCGGCCGTGTGCGCGGTTTGTGTTTTCCCTGCGGTTTTCAATTCGAGCCACGAGGTTGAGACCTTCAGTTCTGATGGTCCACGCCGGATTCTTTACAATGGCAACGGCACGCCGATCACTCCGGGCAATGTCTCATCAACTGGCGGCACCGTCTTGCAAAAGCCAGACATCACCGCAGCCGATGGCACTTTAGTGTCCGGCGCGGGCGGCTTCCCCACCCTCTTCTACGGAACGTCGGCGGCGGCACCGCATGCCGCGGCCATTGCTGCTCTACTGAAATCCGCTAATCCTGCTCTGTCGCAGGCCCAGATCAAGGCAGCACTCACGAGCACCGCAATCGACATCGAGGCTCCGGGAACCGATCGTGATTCCGGAGCAGGCATCGTCATGCCCTACGCGGCATTACAATCGCTCGGAGCTCCCGTTACGGGCATGGCCTTTCTCGATCTCTCAATTGTTTCGAAGGCTGAAACCTGCTGCAATGGCGACGGCTTCATTGAGCCAGGTGAGGCGGGCACACTAAGCGTTACTCTAAAAAACTTAGGATTGCAGGATGCCACCTCCGCTACTGCAACCCTGACCACCTCTACGTCTGGAGTTACGATAGTCAACGGGGCCTCCGCCTATCCCAGTCTGGCCGCGTCGAATGGCAGCGGTGCCAACACAACTCCGTTTGCTGTTTCACTGAGTTCCGGCATGCCTCATAACCCACTGGTTGATTTCACCCTGACGATCAACTATCTCGGAGGTCATCAGGCATCGCAATCATGGAACTTCTCAATTCTGTTCGGCGTCGAGTTGATCGAGAACGGGAGCTTTGAGGCGGGCGATTTTACCGGCTGGAATGTTTCTACCGTCTCCACCGGTGGTGAGGGAGTTCCCTTTCGGCCCTGGTCCGTGAATCAGAAAGGCGGCGGCGGCTTCGCGGCATACGGCATTTCGTCTACGGCGCCACAACACGGTGTCTACGACGCCTGGAACGGCTTCGACGGAAGCGGACCCATGGAACTCCGCATGTACCAGGATGTGTCGATTCCCGCGGGAACGCGGCTCAATCTCACCTGGAAAGATCGGGCACAGTGGAATTTCTGTTGTGGAGCAACCTTGCCTAGAACTTATGATGTTCAGCTTCGGAATCCATCCACCAATGCCGTCCTTACCACGCTTCATACATTCTCAACGGGGACGGCACCGGGGTATACCAATAGTGGCTGGCTGACTCACGGCAATGATCTCTCCGCTTACGCCGGTCAAACCGTGCGCATTTTCTTTTTGCAGACCATTCCGGAACGCTATACGGGACCGGGACAGATTGAGTTTGACGCGATCAGTTTGTCTAACGGCCCACTTCCCACGCCCACGCCCACGCCAACACCGGCGCCTTCCGGCCTCTACGGAGGCACGAGAAACGGCGAGTTGTTAAGCCTGAACCTGAACACAGGCGTCGGCACAGCGACAGGAAGCCTGCCGGGATTCGGCAGCACGGAAATAGAATTCGATAACGACACCCGTCGCGGGTACACACAATTCCCTGACGGCTCATTCGGCGGCCAGGAATTCGATATGACCACTGGCGCCGGGATAGGGAATCCAAATTCCACTAGTGGGGCGTTCACAGGATTAGAATGGGTTGGGTCGTCCCTCTACGCCACCATGATTAGCGTCCCTCAGGGGGCCTCACAGCTTCGAACTCTACATCCTTCAACAGGGATTTCCACCATCATCGGCTCGACCGGGATTAATAATCCGATTGCCGGCCTTGCTTACGACGTGGCAACTGCAACGATGTACGGCATTACTGGCGGGGCCCGAGGAGGATCTTCGAATCTCGTTACAATCAACCTGACAACCGGGACGGCCGTGGTGGTGGGCACAGTTGGTTTCAACGGCGGCAGTCTTGAGTTTGGACTAGATGGAAATCTCTACGCGGGCAGTGTGGGTGGCACCGGAAATTTATACCGAATCAACAAAGCGACCGGTGCTAGCACCCTGGTCGGCGCCACGACGTTCACTAACATAACGGGACTGACCCTCGTCACTGCGGCTGCTCCTACGCCCACTCCAACGCCGACACCACCCACCACAAATACACTGAAGTTTGACGCGAGCACGCTCAACGTCACCGAAACTCTCGATTCAACAACCAAAATCGAACTGTTGGTTACGCGCACGGGCGACACCTCGGGTGCTGCCAGCGTGAGCTATTCGACTTCCGACGGCTCGGCTAGCGACCGATCTGACTATCTCGCCGCAATCGGCACGTTGCATTTCGCCCCCGGCGAAACATCGAAGAGCATCACCGTCTTCATCATCGATGATCGCCTCGGCGAGGGCACTGAGGCCTTCAACCTTACCTTGAGTAATCCTAGAGATTGCGCCATCAGCTCGCCGACTGGTGTCGTCGTCACCATCAACAGCGACGAAAGTGTCAACGGTCTGAATCCCATTAAGGACGCCAGCTTCAATTCAGACTTTTTCGTCCGCCAACAGTATCTCGATTTCTTCAACCGCGAAGCTGACGGACCGGGACTGGCTTTCTGGAAAAATCAAATTGACGAATGCTCGACGCAGTCGTGCCGCGACACCCGGCGAATCAACGTCTCGGCAGCTTTCTTCGTTTCAATCGAGTTTCAGGAGACTTGCTATCTGGTCTACAAGGCTAATCAGGCTGCGTTTAATTCGGGCGAAGTTCTGAGGCTGCGAGACTTTTTGCGCGACGCGCAGGAGCTTGGGCGCGGCGTCGTGATCGGTCAACCCGGAGCGGATGCAGCGTTGGAGGCTAACAAGCAGCGGTTTTTTATTGAGTTTGTCCAGCGGAATGCATTCCTGGCTCCCACGGCTTACCCATCCACAATGACCGCGGCGGAGTTTGTCAACAAACTCAACGCGAATACTTTTGATCCGCGCGTAGCGGGGTCCACTGGTTCATTGAGTGGTGCCGAGCAAAATGCACTGGTGGCCCATTTGTTGCCGAATCCATCATCACCAGTATTGCGCGCGCAAGTGCTGCGTTCAATATCGCAAAATTCGCTCTTCAGCGCGCGACAATTCAATAAAGCATTCGTCCTGATGCAGTACTTCGGTTACTTGCGGCGGAACCCAAATGAGTCGCCGGAGCCCGGGCTAAACTTCGCGGGCTACATGTTCTGGTTGAATAAGCTCAACAGCTTTAATGGAAACTACGTCGACGCTGAGATGGTCAAGGCTTTCATCACCTCAGGAGAGTATCAAAGGCGCTTCGGCCCATAGAATGGCACCGGGCGTCCCGCCCGCGAATCACCCGCAAGATGGGCGGGCCACCAAGAAAAGCCGCCGTGGCCCTTAAATTGGGGCTTGACAGGCTAATTTGCTTTCGCTTAGTATGCGCCCCGTTCCAGAGGGTCATAGTTAGGCACCCGCAAGAGTTTCCGTTCGCAAGCTTTACAGCAATGAGTTTTGGTTTCGCCCCCCGTAAGACTGTGCATGATGAATTGCGCCCAGAGCGCTTTTCACCATGCATTTTTTGTTGATTGTGTGTTTCCGAAAGCCCCATTCAGAGGTGCATCCGGCTCACAAGCATTAACCTCAGGCACAGAGTAGACAGACTTCAGTTTGTGCAGTCCGATAAAACGCAGACTAAAGTCGACGTTACTCTCGCCCGTTTTACCGAATCGTTAGGAGGATTCGTTGTTATGTCTAGAATAACCGGTAAGGTCAAGTGGTTTAACAATTCGAAGGGGTACGGCTTTATTGAACAGCCTGGCTCCTCAGACATCTTTGTTCACTACAGCGCCATTCAGGGCGACGGCTTCAAGACCCTCGAAGAGGGCCAGGAAGTTGAGTTCGAAGTCACTCAGGGTCCGAAAGGGCCCCAGGCAGAAGCTGTGACGAAGGTGTAGTCTCCCCGGCTTGCGTTAGCAATGCCACTGACCGCTTCCGGTCTTCCGGTCCGGTAAGCGCACAAAGAAAAAGGCAACCCCGACGCGTCGGGGTTGCCTTTTTTGTTTTCTTTGACAGCCACCAGTGTCCCTCACGGAGGGGCTACTGCACCCAGCAAGCGGCCTGTTTAGTCTCGCTCTCCTTTAGCCTTGAAGCTCACGTGACCGCCTTCTACGTCGATAGAAAAAGAAACCCGCTCGCAGCCAAGTCGTTCTTTCAATCCGTCCGCCTGCGACGCGATCAGACGATGAAACCTGGGGAAAGAAAAATCTTCGATGGGTTCGCCACAAGCTTTTTTCGCTTCCAGCAGTGTGCTGTAAAGGTTCTTCACCAGCTCGACATCTTTGTGAGCATCGTCGCAGACGAAGTTTGTTTTCTTGAACGCCGCCACAGCTTCCTGCTTAGCAGTTGCCCTCGCCGTCGCCCCAATGTCGCGGCCTTCTTCTCGACCCTGCATGGTCCGACGCCAGAGATCGCGGAAAGCGTTGTAACGCGACGCCAGCGAATTGTAGCGATAGCGATGGGCAAAGCTCAGGCGGCGATCGTCGCCCAGGCGTTTGAGTATTGTTTCGACTCGGCCCTTCGTATCGTAAGGTGGACGCTTCACCGCCCCGTTAAAAAATTGATCAAATTCAATTTTCAACCGTCGAATGTCCTCTTCGAGTCGCGTCAACTGCTCATCGGGGGTGGGCTCATACTCCCCCACTCCATGCTTTTTCTTGTTCCTGGCTCTTAACTGTGCTCGGGAAAAGTTATTATTACTACTTTGGGCCACTGAAGTGATTCTCCTTTGGAGGCGGGAACAACGGGTGGGACACGTCGCGAATGAATTGCGAACGCAGCTAACCGAGTCTAGGTGTTTCAAAACCCTGGTGTCAACAATTACTTCTAAGGCCCCGTAATAAAGGCTTCCAGCGCGAAAGTTCGGGTTTGCTCGCCAGTCAAACACCAGTTATTCTACGAAACAACAACACTACTCCCGAAGACTTATGGCTAGTTCGACGACTAATTCAACTACACCCAAAACCGCCACACTGCGGGCTATCCCCTCTGTTGATCAGCTACTTCGCACGGATGAGGCCGCCGAACTCCGACGCAGGGTAGGACTTCAACGCCTGACTGAAATCGCTCGCGATGTAACGGAAGAAATGCGCACCGGAGCCCAATCGGACGTCTTAATTGAGGATTCAAAGGATGCGTTGTTAGCGGCAGCAGTCCAGAGGCTTGGCGAAATATACCGAGGTGAATCGCTCGCCGGGCTTCGTCGCGTAATAAATGCCACCGGGGTGATTCTGCATACAAATCTTGGGCGCGCTCCATTGTCCGAAGCGGCTCGCACCGCGGTGGCCCAGGAAGCTGCCGGGTATTTCACACTTTAATACAACCCCGCCACCGGGTCTCGAGGTAAGCGCGGTAGCCGCAC
>Ga0180121_10000745_pt1 | contig 13683 bp, 11 predicted proteins | sample AntDrymUQ5402106_2_FD_129676 | JGI IMG/M metagenome (GOLD analysis project Ga0180121, IMG submission 129676) | Polar desert sand microbial communities from Dry Valleys, Antarctica - metaG UQ540 (21.06) (version 2) (version 2) | ecosystem: Environmental > Terrestrial > Soil > Desert | place...
CTGCCGGCGGCCGCTGCGATCGCGGCTGCCGTGCTTGGCGACGCGGTCTCGGGCGACGCCGTGGCGGGCATCGCCTCCGGAGCGGACTCCGCGCCGGCCTGCGCCGAGGACTCCGCGCCGGGTGCAGCCGATTCGGCGGCAGTGGCATCAGCAGACTCGGGCGCTGCTGCTGCCTCGTCCGGACAGCTGCTGTCCTCGGCATCCCAGTCGCTGCGGCGCATTTCCCCGCAGTTCGCCTTCTCCGGCGCGGCTTCGGCCGGAGCGGTTGCGGCGGAATGCTGTTCCTCGACGGCTTGCACGAGCAGGTCCCCGGCACCGGCCGAGAACGCCGCGCCGGCGAAGAACAGCGTTGCGAAGGACAGGCTGACTGCAGCCCGGCGGAAACCCGACGGCCGCTTGCGGGGCTGTCGGGCATGTACCTGTGCACCTGCGCGCCTGCCCGGTCGCAGCACCGCAAGCGAGACAGCGGCCAGCGAGAGCAGGACGAGGCGAGTGATCAGGCTTGAAAGGCGATGTCTCCGTAGTGGCATGTGCCTTGCTCCCATTCTCTCGTTGAGCGCCGAGGCCGCCATCGGCGCGGATCTCTCCACTTGAGTTCCGCGTCCGCAATTACGGAATGTGGGCCATTCATCGGGGCGCGACGGGCAAGCCCACTCCCCCGAACAGGGGAACCCCCTACGGCAATCACTTATCCGAGGGATCTCAGCCGGGACTCATACGAACGATGAACCGGCCATCTGAGCCAGAAGGCGGCGCGGCCACGCCAGACCACGAACGAAAGGTAGTTCGGCGTGAGCGATTTGAGCGTTGTCAGACAACTAGATGGCTCGAGAAAAGCAGGAAAGCTCTCCTCCTTTTCGGTTGGTGTGTCGTCGTTGGCGGCCCCGCTGCGCCGCCCGAGAACGCGAAAGGAGGTGAAGCAAGTGCAGAAGCTTTTCGCCTCGCTGCAGTCACGCGAGGAGGGGCAGACCATGGCCGAGTACGGCGTCGTTTTGGCCGTAATTACGATCGCCGTTTTCGGTGCTCTGACCCTTCTGTCCGGGAACATTGTCAACGCCATTTCCCGGGTCGCCGGCTACATCACCTAGAACAAGTCCAGCATGGCTGGCGGGCTCTTCGCCGCCCGAAGAGCCCGCCCGCCTCGCTTCACAGTGTCGAACTGTCTGAGTTTCAACCGCAACCGCAAGGAAGTCACAGCCGCAAATGCAACGCCGCAGAAACATTTCATTCCGAGCCCAGAACGGACAGACGATGACGGAGTTCGCTCTCGTCCTTCCGTTGCTCGCCCTGCTTCTTTTCGGGGTGATCCAGTTCGGAATCGTCTTCAACAACTACATCACGCTGACCGATGCTGTCCGCGCGGGCGCCAGGAAGGGCGCCGTCGGACGACACCTCAGCGATCCGGAAAGCGAAGTGGCAGCACAGATACGTACTGCGGCGACAGATCTCAAGCCCTCCAACCTGGCGATCGACGTCGATTCGTCGTGGCAGTCGGGTGAAGAGGTGCGAGTCGAAGCGACCTACCCCTACTCGATCAGCTTGCTGGGCCTCGTCGTCAAGTCGGGCCGGCTCAAAAGCGTGACAACGGAGCGTGTCGAATGAACAACCACCTGTCCCTCTTCCGGCGCTCCGAGCGCGCACAGTCGCTCGTGATCACGCTGGTCTTCATGACGGCATTGATCGGCATGGCGGCAGCCGTCCTCGACGTCGGTTCCTGGTACCGAGCCGACCGCAAGCTTCAAGCCAACGCAGATGCGGCCGCCCTTGCCGGAGCTCACGAGCTCCCCGAGCGCCCGACGCAAGCCCAGGACTCGGCGCTGGACTATGCAAACCGCAACGACGGGGGCGTCGCCCCGAGCGGGATCAAGTTCCGCCAGACGGCGGTCCCGAACGACACGATCGAAATCACGGCTGAACGGCCGACCCCCGGCTTCTTCGCGAAAATGTTCGGGCTCGACTCCGTTCAGGTTCGGGCAAAGGCTGTCGCACGCGCAGGAGCGCCGAACCAGGCGCGCTGGGCCGCTCCGATCGGCGTCGACGTGAAGCACCCGCTGCTGCAGTGCACGCCGCTCCCCTGCTTCAACCAGAACACGACGCTTGACCTGACAAAGACAGGCCCGGGCGCGTTCCGCCTCGTCAACATCGACGAGAGCCGCGGTGGCGTGAGCCCCGCGATTCTCGGCGACTGGATTCGACGTGGCTTCGACGGCTACATGCCGCTCAATTGGTACTTCTCCGATCCGGGCGCGAGATTCAACTCCTCCCACGTCAAGGGCGCGCTCGACGACCGCATCGGCACAGAAATGCTGTTTCCGGTCTACACGGATACACGTGCAGGCGGTGCGAACTTCGAGTATTTCGTGATCGGGTGGGTCGGCTTTCACCTCGACAGCTATGAAGCGAAGGGAAACGGTGGAGTTCTAAAAGGCCATTTCACCCAGGTGATCTGGGAAGGAATCATGAACGAGTCGGCGCCCGAAAATGATTTCGGTGTTCGTAGCGTCGGCCTAATCGAATAGCAATCGCGTAGAGAGAAGGAGAGACACCGCCGCCATGTCCTACAGACTACGAAACATCGGAATCGCAGTCGTGCTTGCCGTACTGGCGGCGCTGCTGACGATCTTTTACGTCACGAATTACAAGAAGAGCGTCCAGCAGGGCGAGGACCTCGTCGCCGTCTGGGTCGCCGCCCGCGACATTCCGGTCGGTACGGCGGGATCCGAGGTCGGCGACCGGAATCTGCTCAAGCCGATGGAGATCGCGCAGCGCAGCGTCGTTCCCGGCGCAATCTCGAAGCCAGAGCAGGTCGAGCAGCTCGTCGCGACCGAACGCGTCTACGCGGGTGAGCAGGTGACGCTCAACCGGTTCCACCCGCTCGGCGAGCAAGGCATCCGAGCTCAGCTGAAGGGTCGTCTCCGGGCGATGCAGGTGCCTGGAACCGAGGATCAGCTGCTCGTCGGCATCCTCGAGGAAGGCGACCACGTCGATTTCGTCGGCTCGCTCGAGACGGGCAAGGGCGGAGGCGGAGGCGACTACACCCGCGTCGTGCTCCGCGACCTCCTCGTCCTGAAGGCCCCCTCGACCGGCAACGTCGAGAGCAAGATCGGCGCGCGGCCCGACGAGGCCTTCTCAGCCGTTCTCGCGCTGACCGATGCCCAGTCACAGAAGCTCTGGCACACGGTCGTCGTAGGTGAGTGGTCGCTCGAGCTCCGCCCGGTGACCGACGCCGCAGACAGCCGCGAAAGTGCCGAGACGAGCGAAACGATCCTGCGCGACGGCCTCAGCCCTGCCGCTCTTCGCCGGGTCAACCGGTCCTTCGGAAGGAGTGGTCGTTGATGTCGGATCAGGCATTCAGAGACGGAACCCGGATCTACCTCACCGGTAGCTGCGAGGGTCTGAACGAGCTCACGGAGGCGCTGGAGCGCCATCCCGAGATCCAGCTCGTCGGCCGCAGCCAAACGGTGCGGGAGGGTGCAGGCGCACTGGCCGGGGGTCACCTCCAGACCGTGCTCCATGCCACACGTGCGTCGGATCTCCCCGAGGACGACCTGGCGGCGATCCGTGAGTACACGCGGGCCCCGATCGTCCTGCTCGCCTCGGGCGAGGCCTCGATGCTGCTCGACGCGGCGCTGGACGCCGACGTCGCCGATGTCCTGCTGCTCCCGCAGCTTCCCGAGAACGTCGTCTTCGCGATTCGCAAGGCGAGCCACACGAACCGCAATGCCAACGCAGGCGCGGAGGGACGAGTCCTGACCGTGTTCTCTCCCAAGGGCGGGACCGGCAAGACCGTGATGTCCACCAACCTCGCGACGGCATTCGCGAAACACGGCGGGAAGAAGACGCTCCTGCTCGATCTGGACCTCCAGTTCGGCGATGCCGCGATCATGCTCGGGATCGAGCCCGACAAGACGATCTACGACTTGGTCGTCGCGCCGGGCGAGCTCGACCCCGAGAAGCTCGCGGGCTACACGACGCGCCACGCGTCGGGCGTCGACGTCCTCCCCGCCCCGATTCGGCCGGAGGATGCAGAGCTCGTCACCGAGGCGAAGCTCAGCCGGCTGCTCGAGGTGGCGAAGGAGTCGTACGAGATGATCGTCGTCGACACCTCGCCCTTCTTCCACGGGCCGATGTTGGCCACGCTCGATCGGACGGACGAGCTACTGCTCCTGTGCGGCCTGGACGTCCCGACGATCAAGAACGTCAGGCTCAGCCTCCAGACGCTCGAGCTCCTCTCGTTCCCGACGGAGCGCATCCGCGTCGTCCTGAACCGGGCCAACACGAACGTCGGGATGAAGCGCGGAGAGGTCGAGGCTGCACTCGAGCAGCCCGTCCGCTTCGAGATCCCGAGCGACCGGGCCGTTCCGCTCGCCGTGAACCGTGGCAACCCCGCCGTCGTTTCCGACCCGAAGGCCGACTTCTCCCGCGCGGTGCGCGAGATGGCGAAGGTTCTTCAGCCGGCGGCTCCTGTCCAGTCCAAGAAGCGTTGGGGCCGCAAGACCGCCCTGGCGAACGCGTAGGGGCCGGCATGGGACTTCACGACCGAATCAAGGGTGGAAACGGATCCGGCCCCGGCGACTCGAACGGCGATCAGCCGATTCAGCTGGTCGGCGCGCCGACCCGCGAGCCCGAGCCCGAGAAGCCGCACAACGACCCGTACGCAGAGCTGAAGACGCGTGTCCACCACGCCTGCATCTCGAAGCTCGGCCCCCAGCTCTTCACGACCGAGACGACGGAGGACCTGCACGAGCAGGTTCACCGGGTCGTCACCGAGCAGCTGGCGCTCGACCGTACGCCCCTCACCCGTGAGGAGCGCAGGCGGGTCGTTCGTGAGCTGACCGACGACATCCTGGGCTACGGGCCGCTCGAGCCGCTCCTCCGCGACGACGACGTGACCGAGGTCATGGTCAACAACTTCGACCAGGTCTACATCGAGCGGCGGGGACGCATCGAGCACACGGAGACGACGTTCGCCGACAACGCCCACCTGCTCCGGATCATCGACAAGATCGTGTCGCAGGTCGGGCGTCGCGTGGACGAAGCGTCTCCGATGGTCGACGCGCGCCTGCCCGACGGCAGCCGCGTCAACGCGATCATCCCGCCCCTGTCGTTGAAGGGGCCGACACTCACGATCCGAAAGTTCTCGCGCGATCCGTACACGATGGATGACCTGATCACGTTCGGCTCGCTGACGCCGCAGGCCGCGGAATTCCTGGCCGCCTGCGTCCGCGGCAAGCTCAACGTCCTCATCTCCGGCGGTACGGGCACCGGTAAGACGACGACCCTCAACGCGGTGTCGGCGTTCATCCCGGGTGACGAGCGGATCGTCACGATCGAGGACGCGGCCGAGCTCCAGCTCCAGCAGGAGCACGTGATCACGCTCGAGTCCAGGCCGCCGAACATCGAGGGACAAGGCGAGGTTCGCATCCGGGAGCTCGTCCGAAACGCTCTCCGCATGCGACCCGACCGGATCATCGTCGGCGAGGTCCGTGGCGCGGAGACCCTGGACATGCTCCAGGCGATGAACACGGGCCATGAAGGCTCGCTGACCACGATCCACGCGAACACTCCTCGCGACGCGCTCTCGCGGCTCGAGACGCTGGTGCTCACGGCCGGCCTCGACCTCCCGCTCCGCGCGATTCGCGAGCAGATCTCGAGCGCCTTCGACCTGCTGATCCAGATCTCCCGCCTGGTCGACGGTTCTCGCCGGGTCACCAACGTCACCGAGGTGCTCCGCATGGAGTCCGACGTGATCACCCTCCAGGACATCTTCGTCGCGAAGCCTCCGGAGGAGGACGCGGCGAACGCCGGACGCTCGATGGCGCTGCTCTCGCCGCTCGCCTGCACCGGTCTCAAGCCGCATTTCCTCGACAAGATGGCCGCTTCGGGCGTCTCGCTCCCGCCGAGCTTCTTCGAACGGGAAGACGTCGTCGCGCGGCCGGCGTTCGCAGCGGGGTACGGCCGATGACCCGGAGGCGCAAGCGCATCCGGATCCGCGTCGGCATCGCAATCGGCGCGGCCGCTCTCGCCGCAGTTCCGGCCGCGGGCGCCGGCGTCAAGGTCTCCGGTGTCGACGCAGCGTCCTTCCCTCGGGTCAGGCTCAGCGTCGTCACCTCGAAGCCGACGGCGAAGCCGCCGCTCCTGAAGGAGAACGGGCGACCCGCCGCGAGCCTCGAGGCGCACAACCTCGGTGAGTCCAAGGCGGTCGTCATCGCCGTGGATCGCTCGAAGTCCATGGCCGGAGGGCCCTTCGGCAACGCCGTTGCCGCTGCGCGGGCGTTCGCCTCGTGGAAGGCCCCGCGCGATCGCCTCGCAGTGATCGGATTCGGCTCGTTCGCCGAGCGTCCCGGCCGCTTCACCGCCGCGGCGGGCGAGGCAACAGCTGCCCTCGGGAGCCTGAGGCTCGACAAGAAGCAGGGCACAGCACTGTACGACGCGATCGTCGGTGCTTCCTCCGCGCTCCAGCGCCAGGGACTCCAGGGCCGTGTGATCGTCGTGCTCACCGACGGTGCGGATACGACCAGCACTGCGCGGCTGGAGGACGCCGTCGCCGCTGCTCGCCGTGCCGGAGCCGCCGTCTACCCGCTCGCGATCGAGGGCGACCAGTTCTCGCCCGCGCCGCTGAAGCGCATCGCTTCGGAGACGGGCGGCGCGTATCACGGAACCCGCTCCAGCGCTGAGCTCCAGCGCGCCTACGGCCAGATCGCGGCAGAGCTTCGCCGCACCTGGCGGCTCGAGTATCTGACCTCCGCCCGCGCAGGCGATTCACTCAAGCTCGACGCGTCGGTGCCGAAACTCGGCGCCGCCTCCGCGGAGCTGTCGATTCCGGGTGACGAGAGCATCGCAACTCCCGCGCCGTCGAACCTCCTGCCGAAGAAGCTCTACGAGAGCTTCCTGGGCACCCAGCTCCTCGGCGCGCTCGTCGGGCTGCTCGTCCTGCTCGCGGGGACGTTCCTCGTCAGCTCGGTGCGCGGCTCACGCCTCCGCCGGCGGCTCGCACCGCATCTCGCCCCCGGGCCTGGTGCGAAGCGGAAGCGGGAACGCCAGCGGTTGCAGGCCGCCGCGGGCTTGTTCCGCGCCACGGAGCGCACCTTCGGCCACTGGAAGCAGTGGGTCGCATTGGCCCGCATGCTCGAGCGAAGCGACACCCCGCTCCGCGCGGTGGAGTTCGTCTATCTGTCCCTGGGATCGGGGCTCGTCACCGGCCTCGTCGCAGGCATGGCCGCGCAGGGCACGATGATCGTCGTCCTCGCCATGGCGGGAGGCGCATCGATCCCGTTCCTCGTGGTCTGGATCAAGGGGAAGCGCCGGACGAGAGCGTTCGAGAACCAGCTCCCGGACCTCCTGATCACCCTCGCCGCCTCCCTCAAGGCCGGGCACAGCTTCAAGACCGGCCTCCAGACCGTCGTCGACGAAGGCCGCCCACCGGCGAGCAAGGAGCTGAAGCGCGTGCTCACCGAGGCGCAGCTCGGACGGCCGATCGACGACTCGCTCAGCGAGATGGCCGTGCGCCTGGGCTCCAAGAACTTCGAATTCGTGATCACGGCCGTAACCATCCAGCGACAGGTCGGCGGCAGCCTCGCCGGGCTGATCGACATGGTCGCCGACACCGTCCGGCAGCGGCAGCAGTTCGCTCGCAAGATCAAGGGACTGACGGCGATGGGACGGGCAGGCGCCTATGTGCTGATGGGCCTGCCGTTCTTCATGGCCGGCGCGATCACCGTGCTGAACCGCGAGTACATGGACCCGCTGTACCACTCGTCCACGGGCCACAAGTTGATCGCGATGATGCTTGTCATGATGGCGTTCGGGAGCTTCCTCCTGAACCGAATCGCGTCTTTCAAGGGATAGGGGGAAGCCACAATGATGCTTCTGATCATCGGCATCGCCTGCCTCGCAGGCGCCGTCTACCTCATCGGCGAAGTCGCAACGCTGCCCTCCCGCGAGCGGGATCGATCGATGCGACGGGCCACGCACTACGGCTTCATTCGGATCGCTTCGCCGCTCGACAATCAGCGCCTCCGCGAGCGCGCCTTCGAGCCGCTTCGCGAAACCTTCGCCGCGTGGGTCTTGAAACTGAATCCACGGACGAGCATGGACTCCATCTCGCTCCGGCTCCTCGGGGCCGGCCTGGGCCGACGGATGTCCCCGACCGGCTTCCTGGCCGCCAAGGGCTTCCTCGCCGTCGGCGGGGCTCTCTTCGGCGTCGCGATCACGTCGATCACCGGGTCGGGCATGGGCCTCCTCCTGATGGGCGCTTTCGCGGCCGGCGGGTTCATCGCGCCCGACTACTTCGTGTCGCTGAAGGCGCGTGGCCGTCGCGACAGCATCCGTGCCGCCCTGACGGACGCACTCGACCTGCTCGCGGTCTGCGTCGAGGCCGGTCTCGGCTTCGACGGCGCGATCGCAAAGCTGACCGAGTACATGGAGGGCCCGCTGGCGGAGGAGTTCGGCCTCACGCTCGGTGAGATGCGCATCGGTGAGAGCCGGCAGGACGCGCTGAAGCGGATGTCCGAGCGTGTCGACGCAGCCGAGCTTTCCTCGTTCACCCGCGCCATCATCCAGGCAGACCAGCTGGGGACCTCGCTCGGACGGATCCTCCGCGTCCAGGCGGCCGACACCCGGATGCGCCGTCAGGCGGCTGCGGAGGAGAAGGCGATGAAGGCACCGATCAAGATGCTCTTCCCGACCGTCCTCTTCATCTTCCCGGCGATGTTCCTGGTCATTCTGGGACCCGCCTTCATGAATCTCGAAAAGCTCTTCTAACGCCGACCTAGGAGACAGTCATGCCCGCCAAGCCGAAGGACGAACAGCCCGAAGACCAGAACGGCAAGGAAGTCGAGACCGAGCACGGCTTCGGCACAGGCCTGCGCGCGCAGTTGCAGCGGCGCCGCGACGGCGACGCCGCACCGGTCGTCGCGGAGCTCAACGGCCATAACGTCGAGACTCCGTTCGTCCGTCTCGACCTCTACGCCTCGCCTCCGCCGCCGGCGGCCGAGACCGCATCGGCTACCGCCGATGACGGCGAGTTCGAGGAGCTCCAGGGCGAGCTCGAGGGAGTCCGCGCGGAGCTGGCGCTGGCGTCAAAGCGGGAGCAGGAGCTCCGGACCGCTCTGGCCGAGCAGGTCGAGGCGTATGAGCGGCGGCTGACCGAGGAGTCGGACGTGTCACGCCAGGCTTCCATGCTGAACGACCGCGATGCGCGGATCACGACGATGGAGACGGAGCTTCGGGAGCGCGAGTCACGCCTGGCCGCCGCGCGGCGCGAGCTCGACACCGAGCGCAAGCGTCTCTCCCAGCTCACGTCCGAGGTTGCCGCCGACCAGTCCTCCGCCCAGGAACGCGCGGTCGCGGTCAAGGCTCGCGAGGACGCGATCAAGGACAGCGAAAAGGCCGTTGCGGAGCTCAACCAGCGGATCAATGCAGTCGCGAAGCGCGAGGAGAAGGTCAAGGCCGCCGAGCAGGAGTTGACCGCCCGCGAGCGGGACGCGAAACAGCGCGCCGAAGCGAAAGCGAAGGGAATCGCCGAGCGCGAAGAGCAGCTCCGCCGGCGCGAGAAGGAGCTTTCGGAGCGCGAGCGCACGTTCGCGAACCGCGAGACCCGCATGCTCGCCGCCGAGGAGCAGTTCAACGCCCGCGAGGCCGCGCTCGAGCAGCGCGAGGAGCTCATGCGGGTCGAGTCCGAAAAGCTCCGCGTCCAGTTGGCGAGCCACGGGAGCGTCACGAAGGAGGCCGAGGCGAAGGTCACCGCTGTCTCCGAGGCTGCGGAAGCCAGGGCCGCGGAGGTCGAGGACCGCGAGCTCATGCTCGCCACCCGTGAGGCTGAGCTCAACCGCCGGGAGGCCCAGCTCGGGCGGCTCGAGGGCGAGCAGCAGACCGGGCGCGACGTCGAGCAGCTCCGCCGGCAGCTCGAGGAGCGCGAGAAGGACCTCGTCGAACGAGAGGTCGCGCTTCGCGATCTGGAAGAGGCGTCCGATTCGCAGGACAAGCGCCTCGACCGCCGGGAAAAGCGCGTCGCCGAGAGCGAGAGCGCCCTCCGTGCACGGCTCAAGGAGCTGGACGAGCGCGAAGCCGAGGTCGAGCTCCGCGACGCAGGCGCCGAGGCCGAGGTCGAGGTCCGACTCGATAAGGTCGAGCGGCGGGAAGAGAAGCTCCAGGCGCTCGAGAAGCGCCTCGCCACGAAGGAAGCCGAGCTCGCAAGCTATGTGGCCCAGGCCCAAAGCTCCCTTCAGTCGCGGGAGGGCGACTGGTGGAAGAAGGTGCTCGGCCCGGACGAGGTCGGCGCAGACCGCTGACGTCTACGCCTGCTCGACCGCGGCCGCGTCGTCCTTGACCGCTCGGCGCCACCTGAACGACTTCAGCATCACGAACGTCGCGATCGTCCCGAGCGTGAGGTTCACCGCGATCACGACGAGCTTCACCCCCACGCTGAAGCTGAGGATGTCCGACGAGGCGGCCGCACCCTCGAAGAGGTACACGAGCAGCGCCTGCTCGGTCCCGATCCCGCCCGGCGTCAGCGGAAGCAGTGTCGACAGGCTTTGAGTGACCTGGACGACGAAGATGTTGTGGGCGTCCGCCGCCAGCCCGAAGGCGCGGAGGAAGAAGTAGATGCCGGCGATCCGGAACCCCCAGTCGAACGCCTGGAAAAGCGCAACGCGGCGCACGTAGCGACGCGGCTCACGCAAGACGGCGAACCCCTGACGCACGCGTTCCCCGAACTCCGTCACCCGGCGTGCGGCAAAGAGCGCGACCACTGTCACAACGACGAGGAGCAGGAAGAGGATGCCAGCCCCGGCCTGGGGATTTCGGAACAGCCAGAGCCAGTCGATCGCCGGCAGGTCGGGTAGGACACCAAGGCCTGGCAGGACTCCCGTCGCGAGCGCCCAGCCGATGAGGATCGAGCCGACGAGCGTGTCGAAGATGGTTTCCACGAGCATGGTCGCCCCGAGCGTCGGGTACGTCGACCCCTCGACCCGGTGCTTGGCGATGTAGAGCCGCAGGAGGTCGCCGCCGCGACCGGGGAGAATGGCGTTCGCGCCGATCCCGGCGGCATACGCCCCGAACGTGTCCCGCCACCGCACGGCCGCTTCCGGGTATGCGGCGCGGACGATGCTCAGCCAGGCGCGGGTCCTCGACGCGATCCGTCCGAGGTGACAGAGCACGGCGAGGCCGAGCAGGGGCCAGGCGATCGACGTGAGCTGGTCGAAGAACGACGAGGTCGCATCGAGGAGCCCTTCCATGGGCACATCCTGTCGTGCGCGGCGTACCATCGACCGCCGTGACGGCTAGACGGGCCGACAATCGCTCCCCCACCGTCGCGGAGGCAGTCCGCGTGGCGGAGTTCCGCGGCGCGCTCCGACGCTTCACCCGGGAGACCGAACGGGTCGCGCGGGACTGCGAGATCACGCCCGCCTGGTACCTGCTGCTGCTCCAGATCAAAGGCGCCCCCGACCTGAGCGAGCGGGCGACGGTCACCCAGCTTGCCGACCGGCTCCAGTTGGCTCAGAGCAGCGCGACCGAGCTCGTGGCGCGCGCCGAGCACGCGGGGCTCCTCGAGCGCGAGCCGTCCGTGGACGACGCGCGCGTCGTCTTCCTCCGGTTGAGCGCGGACGGCGAGCGGCGCTTCGCAAAGGCGTTCCGCACGCTCGCCGCCGAGAGGAAGGCCCTCCGCGAGACGATCGCGGGGCTGGACTGATCTCGATACCGAGTCGAGGTTGACTCGCCTCCCGCATCGTCGTATAGATGGGCGGATATCAAAGGACCACGGTGGCCGGGGGGCGCCGGCGTCCGAGGAGGTGCCCGCTTGTCCCGACGCCGATTGATTCCGTGGTTGTCGCTTTTCGCAGTTTTCCTTGCCCTACCGACCCTGGGGGCGAGCACCGCCGGCGCTGCCATCGTGCCGCCATGGTGCGGCACGCCGGCACCTGACGCTACGGGTGCCCTGCCTGACGGCACGAGCGCCGCGCATCCGCCCGGCAGCTACCCGCACATCCCGTACTACGCGATCCGCTGCACGCTCGATGGCATCCAGGCGAGGAGTAACGGCCGCATGACCATCGAGGTGATCGGCAAGTCCGCACTGGGACGCGATCTCTACCTCGCCACCTTCAACGCGCTCGACACGAAGGAACAGCGGCGCGCAGCCTCCAACTGGGAGAAGATCCGCCGCTACGCCCTGGAGGATCCCGAGAAGGCTCAGAAGATCCTCGAGAAGGCGGGTGAGGACGTGAAGGTCCCGCTCTTCATCCAGAACGCGATCCACGGCGGCGAGTCCGACGGAGTGGACGCCAGCCTCCAGATCATCGAGCGGCTCGCGACGACGCCGTACGGCGCGGATCCGGAGGTCGACGCGATTCTCAATCGGTCGATCGTGCTCTTCAACGTCGTGATGAACCCCGACGGCCGAATCACGAACTCGCGACCGAACGGAAACGGGTTCGACATGAACCGCGACTACCTGACGCAGTCGCAGTCGGAGGTCAAAGCGTCGGTCGCGCTCATGCAGAAGTGGCTCGCGCCGGACATGCTCGACACGCACGGCTTCGTGACCCCGACGCTGATCGAGGCGACGACGAAACCGCACAACCCCGGCATCGAGTACGACAAGTGGCTCAAGTGGAACCAGAGTCGAATCGACGCCAACGAGGCCGCGCTCAACGCCCTCGATTTCCAGGTCACGCGTCCGATCAACGACTGGTGCGCCGACGGCAGCATCCCGGAAGCCGGGGTCTGCGACGACGGCACCACGAGGTTCGGGCCGCGATGGGCCGAGAGCTGGGACGACTGGGGCCCGTTCTACACCCCGATGTATTCGCAGCTCGTCGGCCTGAACGGCTCCACAGTCGAGATGTGCCAGAGCCTCAGCCTCGTACCGGGTAGCAGCCCGCCGAGGACGAACTGTGGCCCCCTGCTCAGCCAGAACGACAGGGTGGGCCGAGCCGGATCACGCCTGGTGCAGTACCACACGATCTGGTCGACGCTGCTCTTCGACACCGCTAATCGAGTCGACCTCATGCACGACCAGCTTGAGGTCTACCGGCGCGGCGTCACCGACGCCCCGAGGCCGACGACGGCAGACCTGCCGCCCGGCTTCGACAACGCAGAGAACAACTGGATGCACGAGTACCCGAAGGCGTACGTGATCCCGATCGGAGAGGGACAGCGAAGCGACGCTGAGGCCCGGCGCCTGGCGACCTGGCTGCTCACGAACGGCATCCGGGTCGACCGGCTCGATAAGGGCTACGAGTACGGATCGACGCGTTTCGAGCGAGGCTCATACGTCGTCTTCATGGATCAGGCGTTCCGCGGCCTGGCCGACACGGCACTCGGAGCAGGCGTCGACATCTCCTCGAGGATCAGCATCCTCTACGCGCCGCCGGGCGCCTGGAGTCACGGCTACCTCTGGGGAGCCGACGTGGTGACGATCCCCGACAGCGCGACGTTCGATCCGAAGATCGATCGGTCTCGCCGGATACGGAACCCCGGCGGGGGCGTGGACGGCTGGCGAGGCGCCACGGCCTTCGCACTTGCAATCGATTCCGCGACCGCGGTGCGGACGCTGAACTCGCTGCTCGGCTCAGGCCTGACCGCCGAGCTCTCGACGACCCCGTTCACGAACGGCCTGGGCAAGACCATGCCCGCCGGAACCGTGCTGTTCCCGGCCTCGGCCAGGACGGCGTTGGAGTC
>Ga0180121_10000746_pt1 | contig 13669 bp, 8 predicted proteins | sample AntDrymUQ5402106_2_FD_129676 | JGI IMG/M metagenome (GOLD analysis project Ga0180121, IMG submission 129676) | Polar desert sand microbial communities from Dry Valleys, Antarctica - metaG UQ540 (21.06) (version 2) (version 2) | ecosystem: Environmental > Terrestrial > Soil > Desert | place...
GAAATAAGAGGCCTTGGCATCATAGATGTACGTACAATTTTCGGAATCCGCTCAATAAGATATCAAAAGAGAGTAGAAGTTATTGTCGAACTTGAAGACTGGGACAGGGACAAAGCATATGACAGAACCGGACTAGACAGCTCTACAATTAATCTGCTGGATGTGGACGTGGAGCTGATTAAACTTCCAATTTTTCCCGGGAAGAATATTACGGTAATAGCCGAAGTCATTGCCCTGAACTATTTATGCAAACATTACGGTTATAATGCAGCCGAAGAATTTAAAACGAGACTTGAAGAAAAAATAAGTAATAATACCGGGCGATCTTCTCAAAAAGTTGACAGCGAACGACTCGAAAGAACAACTGAATATTTCGAACATGATTTCGAGTAATAATCAAAACAAATCACCCTTATTTACAGTATAAAAAGGTAAAAGATTAATAATTAGAACTTAAACCAAATTTAAAATCAACATGAAAAAGATTATTTTATCCGCTTTGGTTGTAATTTTAACCGGGAGCTTGATGCTTGGCTCCTGCGGAAGAAAAAAAGAAACATCAACTTCTTCTACTACTAACAATTCTCAAATATCATTAACACCGCTGACACCTCCCGATACTAAAGATGCTGCAAACGGTGACTGGGTTATCAAGCAGGAAATGTCTGATGCTGAAAAGCTCAATCCGACAGTTACTAATGACGCAACTGCAACAGGGATATACATATACATATTCGAGCCTCTGATCGATGTTGACAGAGAAACTTATGAAATAAAACCTATCATTGCAAAAGCTCCACCTGTTATCAGCGAAGATCATTTAACATACACCTACGATTTAAAAGAAAATGTTAAATTCTCTGACGGAAAACCTCTTACCGGAGAAGACATAATTTTTACAGTTAAGACAATTAAGAACCCTTTTACGGATGCGCAGGCATTAAGGAATTACTTCAATGATGTAAAAAGTGTAGAGCTGGTTGACGGTAATAAATTCAAAGTAAGAATTAACATGTCAAGGCCGTATTTTAAAGCTGTGTATACGATTGGAAATACTGCGATTACCCCAAAGCATATATTGGATAAAGATAATATGAACGAAAAATTTTCCTGGGCAGATCTTGAGGCAGCTGGAAAAAGCATGGATCCAATAAAATTTCCAGAAATGCAGAAGTATGCAGACTTTTTGAATTCCCAGGAAGTTTCACGTGATCCGAAATATGTAGTGGGAAGCGGTCCTTATATGTTAGAAAAATGGATTACAGGACAATCTGTTACATTAATGAGAAATAATAATTACTGGAATAAATCTGAGATCCCAAATTTCCCTGCCAAATTGGTATTCAAAACTATTCAGGATCAGAATGCAGCAATTGTTGCGGCAAAGAACAAAGAGGTGGACCAGATGTTTGTTATTCAGCCAATCGATTTTGTAGAAAATGTTAAAGAACCGGAAAAATTCAGTTTAAAAAAAGCATTAGTAACGGAGCCCACTTATGTTTTCATAGCATGGAATAATAAAAATCCACTTTTTGCAGATAAAAAAGTAAGATGGGCGCTTAGTCATGCAATAGACAGGCAGTCTATAATAGATAAAATAGTTTATGGCATGGGAACACCCGTAAGCACCCCTGTCTTTATAAAAAGTAAATATTATAATACTGATCTGCCCGAAATAAAATATGATCCTGAAAAAGCAAAACTAATGCTTGCGGAGGCAGGGTGGAAGGATACTGACGGTGACGGTGTTTTAGATAAAGTAATTAACGGTAAGAAAACAGATTTTAAGTTCACGTTCGTAAATAATAACAATCCTAAAAGAAAGAAAGTGGTGCTGATTATAATTGAGCAATTAAAGCAGTTAGGCATTCAGGCGGAATTGCAAGATTATGAATGGTCGGTGTTTTTAGATAAGACAAAAAAGCACCAGTTTGATGCCTGCTATTCTGCATGGCAGCTCAATGTAACACCGGAAGATCCTTATCAGATCTGGCATTCATCCCAGTCCGAAGGTGAGGGTAGTAATTTCATTAGTTATATGAATCCTGAGAGTGATAAAATACTTGAAGAGAACAGATTAGTTTTTGATGAAGCGCAGAGAATAGAATTATTAAAGAAGTGGCAAAAAATTATTTATGATGATCAGCCGACAACTTTTCTATGGTCTGAACCATCCAGATATTTATACAGCGACAGATACAAAAACACAAGATGGTATGCATATCCTGATTCCCCTTTAATGAATGAATGGTGGACTCCTGTAGGGAATCAAAGATATAAAGAATAATAAATTTTAATACCTGCTGCAGCTTTTATGCATCGGACGATCTGATTTTACTTCCCAAGCTTGGGGCTTGGGAAGGAGTTGAATTTTAAAATTTCTAAAATCTCTGATAGTTATTAAATCATCATGAATCTATTATGACACAATATGTATTCAAGAGAATATTGCTTTTCATCCCCACACTCATAATTATTACAATGATAACATTTCTGATCTGTCGCCTTGCGCCAGGAGACCCGACAGAAATGAAATTAGGGCAGACCGGTGAAGCTCAGAAAACTGATGCTAAAAACCAGATGACCGAGCAGGCAAAAGAATTTTATAAAAAGAAATTCGGATTGGATAAACCCCTTCCAATGCAATATATCATCTGGATGGGAAATATGCTCCAGGGAGACTTTGGAAATTCCTTTAAAGATAACAGACCTGTTCTAGATAAAATAATAGAAAGACTTCCTGTATCTGTTACAATCAGTTTATTATCTTTCATTTTGATTTATTCAATAGCCATACCGATAGGAATATACAGCGCTGCAAGGCAATACTCATTTGTAGACCGAACTACGACAGTAATATTATTTATACTTTATTCATTACCTAACTTTTGGTTAGCAACTTTGGCAATTGTATTCATTTGTAATGTCGAATATATAAAGATATTTCCTACTGCAGGGATTCGTTCAGAGCAATTCGATACATTGAGTTTTACAGGTAAAATATCTGATTATTTTATGCACTTGTTCCTGCCGGTTACGATTACGAGTCTTGCTAGCTTTGCATTTCTATCGAGGCAAATGAGAAGCTCGATGCTTGAAGTGATCCGACAGGATTATATCAGAACTGCGCGCTCAAAAGGTTTATCGGAAAGAAAAGTTATAATGAAACATGCTTTAAGAAATTCATTGATCCCGATCATAACTTTGGTAGGAGGTTTGCTTCCGGCAATGGTTGGAGGAAGCATTATTATAGAAACAATCTTTTCAATTCCGGGAATTGGCCAGCTGGCATTCCAGGCTATATTAGACAGGGATTATCCTTTAATAATGGCCGAACTTGTAATTGCTTCGTCTTTAACTGTAATCGGCATATTGGCAGTTGATATATTATATTCATTTGTAGATCCTAGAATTGCATTTACTAAAAAAGCAGCATAAAAAAATGGATGACAAAGACGTATTAGATAAACTTATTACAGAACAGAAGTCAGGAGAAATTTCTGATAATTTAACCGAAGAGCAAGTTGAATCTCAGAAGCAGGTAGGAGTTTCTTACTGGTCTTTGGTCAAACATCAGTTCAAGAAAAACAAATTGGCAATGATATCTCTTTACATTGTATTTATTTTAGTTTTTCTTGCATTGACCGCAGATTTTTTGGCGAGCGGTAAGCCATTATACGCTGTCTATAAAGGTGAGACGTATTTTCCGGTCATTAAAGATTATTTGAATGATATCGGATTAAGCAAATGGGATCCTGAATTAATAAATGTCAGTTGGAAAGAATTAGATAATCAGGGCAAATTAGAAAGTGTAGTCTGGACTCCGGTACCTTACAGTCCGAGAGAAATAGACCTGACGAATGTTTATACTGCGCCGGAGGGAGATCATTACCTTGGAACAGACGGAATAGGAAGGGATTTGCTGGCGGGATTGATACACGGCTCCAGAGTCTCCTTATCAGTTGGTTTTGTTGCAGCAGGTATTGCACTTTTAATAGGTATCTTCCTTGGTTCATTAGCAGGATTTTTTGGGGGCAAAGTTGATTTGTTGATAATGCGCTTTGTAGAAATCATGGTAACATTTCCATTATTCTTTTTAATCATTACAATTGTAGCAATTTACGGTTCGAGCATCTGGTACATTATGGCTGCCATAGGATTTACAAGCTGGACAAATGATGCAAAATTAATAAGAGGAGAGGTCTTGAAGGTCAGAAACATGGAATACATTACTGCAGCAAATTCCATTGGATTACCAAACAGGCAAATTATTTTTAGACATGTACTTCCTAATGCAATTGCTCCTGTTTTGGTTTCTGGCGCGTTTGCAATAGCCGGAGCTATTTTGACAGAAGCAGCCTTGAGCTATCTTGGTTTCGGAGTTGCTGCAACCACAGTCACATGGGGATCTTTGTTAAACGAAGCAAGAGGTGCATCCAATGCATGGTGGCTAGCTATCTTTCCTGGTTTTATGATTTTCATTGCGGTTGTATCATATAACCTGATCGGTGAAGGTTTAAGAGATGCTTTAGACCCCCGATTAAGAGATTGACTTTCAATGAAGTGATACCTAATATTGCAAAAAAATTTTCTATTAAATTTCAAATTTTTAAAATAAAAACTCAGGAGGTATAATAATATGGTTTGGACATTAGAACTGGCATCATACCTTGACGATGCGCCATGGCCAGCCAATAAGTTGGAATTGATTGATTACGCAGTCAGAACCGGTGCTCCTCAAGAAGTTATCAATAATCTTAACGATCTTGAAGATACGGATGAACCATATGAGAGCATTGAGGAAATATGGCTTGACTATCCAACCGATGAGGATTTCTTTTATGACGAAGAGAATAAAGATTTTTAAATTAAACTATTTTTATTTTAGACCCAATAATGTTTCATTATTGGGTTTTTTTTTAGCTGTCAATACTTGAATAAAAAATTTTGCAAATATATGTTTGTATTTTCGATTTTTTCAACTTCAATTTCTTTTTCCCAGGATAAAACTGAGACTCAAACTTTTGAAATTGATAATATAGAAATTGAATTTAAGGGCAGTGAAAGTTTTGAGACAAGTGAAATCGAACAAATTATTGCTTCTAAAGAAGGCGATATCTTTGAACTTGCGGTATATTTAAAAGATGTCGAAAGAATTAAGAAATTTTATTTTGATCGTGGGTTTTTTGATACCGTCGTGGATACAGTAATTAATTATAAATACTCGGATGATGAGTTAGATGAAAAATTTATGATTACTGAGAATAAACGTTACGTTTATTATGAAATTAATTATGTCGGAATTGACAGCGTAGATCAAACCACACGTGAAAGAATCCTTAGCCCGGCTGATAAACTTCTTTATGTAGGAAGATTCTATACGAAAGATAGTGTAACCCTGGAATTAAACAGGGTTCTTACAGTGCTTTTTAATAACGGCTACGCAACTGCAACATCAAAAAGTCCTGAGGTTTTGAAGTATCAAACAAATGATCCCAAGCTCAAGAACAAAGTAAATATAGTTCTGACATTCCTACCCAAATTTAGATATCTTTTCGGTATTACCACAGTGAGCTTTCCCAAAAAAAGATATAATGTCACTAAAGAAGATATATTAAGAGAGCTTACATACCATGAAAACCAGGTTTATAGTAAGGAAGAAGTAGTTAACAGCGAACTTAATCTTTCTAAGATTTCCTTAATAGATAATCCGAGAATTGTTATTGACTCCATTGACAACGTTAGTAAAAAAGTCAATCTTGCCATCAATGCAGTCATAAATAATAAGTATGACCTGACTCCGGAAATATTCGGTTATTATTTCCAGCAGGTATTTTATTTCGGTGCAGGTGTTTCATATTCTGATAAAAATTTTTTGGGTGGCGGCAGAGTTTTAACTTCAAGCTTAAGATTTTATTTCCACTCATTCAAAGATAACAGGCTGGAATTTGTAAATACTATTTACCAGCCGTTTCTTTTTAACAACAGGAATATTTCAGGTACATGGAATATTGGTGCAGAATACAGGCTGGACGAACTGGCAAACGTGACACAAATAAATAATTCATTCGGAGCTACATACGACTTGCCAAATTATACTTACATCAACAAGCTTAATTCAAAATGGGAGATCAAAAATACTAAAGTCATTCTGAAGCAGGATATTGTTGAAGATACTCTCATATTAAAAGGATTTGACGTAAATTATTTTACATCGACTATCAGCTTTGGTGCAATTCATAACTCAACTAACAATATACAGTTTCCTTTTAAAGGATATTACCAGTCATACGAAATAGAAGAGAGTGGTCTGCTTGGAGGTCTTGTAAGGAAGTGGTTCAATACTGCTACACTCAGCTACTTTAAGTTTACAAATTTTAATTCTGCTTACTTCAATTTATCAAACAACGAGATAAATGTATCTTCTGCATTGGCAGGCAAATTTTCAACAGGAATTATATTGGAATACGGAGACAACTCATTCAGCATCAATGGTCAAACCGTAGAATCAGACAGAGTGCCAAATGATAAGAAATTTGTGAGCGGCGGAAGCTCTAGCGTAAGGGGGTGGGGAGCAAAGCAACTTGGTATTGTAGAAGATAAAAGGATAGGGGGGAATTTTATTATTGAAAGCTCAATTGAACATCGTCTCAGGCCCTTCTTAACCGCTAATAATACTTATATGCGTGATCTTGGTTTTGCCACGTTCATTGATGTGGGAAACGCCTGGTCTGATATTGGAAAATTTAAATTTAATGAGCTTGCGCTTGCTGCCGGAGGCGGCATAAGGTATTACACAATAATTGGAGCGATCAGGTTTGATATAGGTCTGAAGATTTATGATCCTCAGCCGGGGCTCGTTGGGGGGTCTAATTGGTTATTTGGAAAAGGAGGCCACTTAAAAGATAAATATAATTTTCAATTTGGCATAGGCAATACCTTCTAAAATTAATTTTTATGTGGACTAATATAATCGGACAGGAGCGAGCAAAAGAGATTCTCAGGAATATCTTCAGCAGCGAAAGAATATCGCATGCATATATGTTTTATGGTAACGAAGGCGTGGGAAAAGATGCAGCTGCAATAGAATTCGCGAAGCTACTGAATTGTGATAACCGTATCAACAGCACTGAAGCATGCGATGAATGCAAAAGCTGCCTCGAAATTGATTCCTTCAAATCTCCATTACTTAAATTTATAACTGCTCTCCCTGCGGGAAAAAATGAAACTGATGATGACACAAACCCCCTTGAGAAACTGGAGAAGGAAGACTTTGCAAATTATCTTTCAGAGATGGAATTGAAAGCCCGTGACAAGTATCACAAAATTTCTCTTCAGAAAGCAAATGACATCAGAATAACAAGCATACGGCGGATCAAAAAAGACATTTACCTCACAGGTAAAGCCGGTAAGAAAAAAATTTTTCTCATCTCAGGCGCCGAGAGAATGAATCTGCAAAGTTCAAATTCACTTCTTAAAATTCTCGAAGAGCCGCCAAAAGATTCAGTTTTGTTATTGACCACCTCACGAATAAATTCAATCATTCCGACAATAATCGGGCGATGTCAGAAAATTAAGTTTGATAATTTGAAAAAATCTCATATCGCCGATTACATTGAAAGAAAAGCCGAAAAAATCTCTTCCCAAGAGTCAGAATTCTTTTCGGAAATCTCCGAAGGAAGCATAACAAAATGCAATGAAATTTTAGAAAAGAATTTTTTAGATCTGCGGGAAAAGATTATAGATCTCCTGGCAGCCATTGTTTCGGACCAGCACTTGAAATTAGGAAACGAAATAGATTATGTGATCGGAAAAAAAGACAAACAAAGAATCAGACAATTCCTGATATTACTTAATATTTGGTTTGCAGATATAATGTTTAAAACCAGCGGAAATGAAGAGCTTATCATTAACAAGGATAAGATCGACCGAATAAGTAAATTCGTATTAAACTTTAATTCTCAGAATTATAGGATAATAAACTCAATTGAGGATGCTATTAAAGATCTTGATAGTAACATCTTTCCTGATCTCATCCTATATAATCTTTCTTTCAAATTGAGATCCTATATTCAAAAGAAGTCTTAATACTTTAAGAAAATATTATCCAGATTCCATGCGCCTTTAACATTCAGATCAGTTTCATAAATGACAAATTCTTCAGCCGGACTGAATGGAAAATAATTTCCTTCGTCGAATTTTCCGTTTTCATTTTTGTCTATATATGAGAATATTACATAGTTTCCTTCGGGGATATTTTCAAATATAAAACCCAGTGAGTCAATAAGGCGTTTTGAGTAACTTATAAAATTATTTTCTTTATTGATAAGTATTACATACAAAGAGGATTGTATGATTTTATCTGAGACTATACTCCCAGAAATTTTCCCTGAGGTTTCATTTCCCGATGTTGAAAAACTCCTTGAATATTTGTGATTTTTTTTTGTACCGGACAGGTCAATTGTAATATTTATCACTGATCCGGGTCTGAACTTTTCTGTGGAAAAAACTTCAAGCAAAGAATCGTTGAGCCAGTTAAACACTAACCTGTAAGATTTATTTCCGGATGAATCTTGAACAGAAAAATTATTTACAATATCTGCTTTTGAAAGAACAATATTATTCCTGAAATAAAAAAATAATTTGTAATCAAGAGGAATATTTTTTTCATTTCCCGAAATGTTTGAGTAGATAAAATTTACAGAGTCCGCTTTGAGTTTTTTTAGAAATTCATTACCGGTTCTGTCCGCTTCTATCTTTTTCATAAGAAAATTTACATTACCTATTTCAGAACTGTCTTTGCCTAATGCTATATCATCCGACAGCGCTGCTATTTTATCCGCTTCCTTGTCAAACAAATTATTTCTGTCCTCATCCTTTATTGAAAATAACCTGTACCCGCCTTCAGAAAGATTTGTAAATTTAAATCCGCCATCCGGCGACACCTGCGCAATGTAGTCAGGCGAATTACCTGCGGGGTTTAACTGTTCGGCATTCCTTACGCCTATCTGAAACGCTAGAATTTTTATTCTTTCATAGTTATCAGCATAAACTTTTCCTGAAATTTTTCCAGCGTCGATCTTACTCCCTGTGGAAAATGCAAACGTAACAGGAGAGTCCAGCCGGTTAGACCCTCTTACATCCTTGAATTCATTCCCAATTGTAACAATATAGGTTTTATTTTTTTTAAAGAGCTGAGAAAATTTAACTTCCACTTCCTTTCCGCCCCAGTCAAATTCAACATCACCGCCCGGCTTTGGAAAAATATAAAAAGATTCTTCAAAACTTCTTCTATCTACGTATTCATTGAATTTAAAAACCAGCTTATTATCTTTGAAATTTATTGTATTAGGTGGAGGAAAAATTGAAATGATCTTCGGAGGAATTTTATCATCTTCTCCCCCGGAAGGCGGAAGCTGATTTGCACATGAACAAAATAGTGCAATTATCAAAACAGCGGGAAGGAAAAAGTTTTTCAACTTAAAATTTTCGGCTAAATATTTTTAGGGTTGTGAGGTTTGAATTTAATCTTTACCCGGGTTCCTGCATTAACCTCACTCTCAAATGTTATTTCTGCTCCCATATCATCGAGTGATTTCTTTGTAATTGCCAGCCCGAGCCCCATTCCTGTTGATTTGGTGGAGAAGTTCGGCTCGAATAAATTTTTCATTATTGATGGTTCTATACCGCTCCCGTTATCTTCCACTTCAATATAAACATATTGGCTATTCCTGTATGTTTTAACCTCAATAATACCGCTTTCACCGATTGCCTGAATGGAATTTTTTATAAGGTTTTGAAAAACTCTGTTGAGCTCATGCTTATCGGCGAAAATTGTTCCTGCATTTTTGTCAAGAACTTTTTTGAATTCTACATTCGGAGCCAAAGTATAAAGTGATACAACCTCCTCGATTACTTCATTTAGATCGGTCTCTTCATAATGTCTTCCGGATAGCTTTGCAAAATTTGAAAACTCTGTCGCAATATTGTTAAGTTTATCAATTTCATTAATAATAATATTACGCGTTTTCTTAAGCACTTCCGGAAAGTTGTTTTTATTCCCATTTGTGAAAACATCATATAGATGCTCAATAGAAAGCTTCATTGGTGTCAAAGGGTTTTTAATTTCATGTGCAACACGCCTTGCTATCTCTCTCCATGCGGCTTCGCGCTCTGCTTTTTTCAAATTATCTTTCGAACTCTCGAGCTCTTTCGCCATCTTATTAAATGATTTTACGAGGTTTCCTATCTCGTCCTTTCGGTCGATCTTTAATTCAACATTACTGTTGCCTTGGGAAATTTTTTCGGTTGCATACTGAAGCCTCAAAATTGGTTTTGATATCCTATCTGTCAGAAAGGTTACAACCACCAGCAGAATGACAATTGCAATAAAATAGATTCCTAAAATGAATGTCAATGTTTCTGTAAGCTCTTCGCTTATCTCATTTTGCTTGTAAACACTTTGTGAGGATATCAATCCAATAATATTATTTTTTGAATCGAATATGGGCTTATAACCCACAATAAATGAATAAACACCGATTTCTTCCGTTTTAGAATAAAAATCTTTTCTGAGATAGACTACATTGTAGTAGGCGTCAGCATCAACTCTCGTGTCAAGCAGATCGGATTTATAAAGTTCATCATTGGTTGAAGATACCAATTTGGTTTTCAGGAACAAATTGAAGTTTTTGCCTGACTGGGAGAGAGATTTAACCAAAAGTTTGTTCTGATCCTTACTTAAGCTATCTAAATTTGTGAAATTAAGATTGCTTCCTTTAAGACTTTGTGATACTAAATTTAGATCAGAAATTATCTGATTCTGAAAATTGATATCATATTTGTTTTTAATGAAGCTCCTGGTATATAGGGCCAGAAGAACTATTGGAATGACGGACACAATGAAAAATGAAGCAAAAACTTTTTCTCTGAAATTCAATCTCACTTTCCTGTATTTAATAATAAGAATGACTGAAATTATTGAAAGTATCAACAAATAAACCATTACTGCGAATAAAATAAATTTCAGATAATAGAATGAAGTAAGCTTAAAATCATTTCGCTTTAGGCTGATCGAGTATATCCTTTCATTATCGAATTCCTGCGGAGATACAAGAGTATAAAATGTCCTGTATTTCTCATTGTTAATTAATTCATAACGCCAGTCCGATTTATTATTCTTAAACTTTATCGCCTCACGAAAAGCATCGAGTGAAAGAGTATTTGCTTTTGAAAGATCCTGGTTTGTGGAGCTAATAATTTCACCTCCTATATATTCTGTCATTATAGGGCTTGAAATTAGTTTATCATATAAGTTGTCCTTAGAATAATTTTTAAAAAGCTCCATCGATGACTGAACAGGAAAATTTTTTGACTCATACTGAACGGCAACAAGAAAATACCCGAGATTCGTAGCAAAGGCGGTATTTTTAAGATCAACCTTTTCCATCGGGACAATTCCGAGATAATATTTTTCTTCATCGTTCTTGAGAATAAGAATATTATCCGTAATGTATAAATTACTGATGTCATCATTCACAGCTTCTTCAAGAAGCTCCTCTTCCACTTCTGTCGCTTCTTCAATCACCAGTGAATCTATCTCGGATTGGGCGGTATCTGTTTCAGGTTCAGGAATTATTTTCTTTTTGAAAAAATTATTGTCTGCAAACCTAACTATAGAATCAGCACCCAGGCTTTGGGAATTGAATATGAAATCACTCAATATTTTCTTATTCGTATCCACTACAACTATTGCGGTATTAAAATTTTCTTCGCTAAATTTGCTTTCTGCCCATACAGAAAATGCAAGCTCTGAAACCTTATTTTTATTTCTGAGTGTGTTTTCGATCTTTTTATTTTCGGAAATATTTGCGAGCTCCGTCAGCAATAAAAATTTTATTCTTTCATCTTCCTTTTCCGATATTTTTTTACCAATAAGCTCAACAAAATTTGTTTCCTGTGATGTTATCTTCTCAAGCAATACTCCCGGAATAATGATTATACAGAATAGCATTACAAGTGAAAAATTCTTTATCGAAAATATATTGTAATTCTTATTCAGGGAAAGTTTCAAACATAAATAAACACCGAAAGAAAAGCTAAAAATAATTATCAGCAACCTGCTTAAATAATCAAGTTTGAAATCCTGGAAAAAGGGTGAAATAAACTGATTGCATGCAAGAAGAATAATAAGTAGAATGAGGAAAGAATATCTCATAATTCCCTTGCTGCGTATGAGCTTTTTGACCGATTTTTTTAAGATCAGAATCACAATTGACGAAAGAAAAATAAATAATGAAAATGATAATATTAAAATAATAATCTGAATTATGCTTAGCTCTGTATTGGATACAATATTGGTCTTATCGAAAAATTTCAGATTTGAATCTAAAATTATACTTTGAATTACCGAACCAAATAAAAATATAACACCAAAAAATGCAAAGAGCAAAAAGGAATCGGTCAGTAAAGATATTGCTTTTGTTTTGAGATCGTTTGAGTCAACTTTGAGTCCGTTAGCTTTTGATATCAGTATCGAACAATAAATAGAAATTGCAAGAATAAGAACAGAAGTTATGAGAAGCTCCCCTATTGATTTTGCTATGCCGAACCCAAAAGCTGAAGCATAAAATCCCGGAGAGAAAATATCCCAGGCTATTGTTCGCGACGGAAAATGAGCTTCAAGCCATATAAATCTTACCATCGTCAGAAATATTGTAAATAAGCTGAATTTAAAAATCCGCGAATCAATTTTTGTTAACACCTTTAGAAAAATAAGAAATAAAATTACAGTAAAGCTAAAAACCAGCAATGAAGTTATACTGTTGGTAAGTGATTCCATGCTTTGAATATGAGTGATCTTATTGTATTTAGGCATTAAAACAATTCCAAGAAGTGAATTATCGATACCGTTCAGGTTTATTTCAATATTTTCTACAAATTCAGTCGAATCGACATTTATTTTTCCTGAAATATTATTTGCCGTTACTATTGTAGGAGTAACGTTTATCATTTTATTGATATCGCTAAGCAAACCGGCATTCTGAAAAAATTTATTGTTGATCTGGTATTTAATGTCGATAAGCTTTGCTGTCAGCAGTACTCCTATGATCTGTGAACTGTCCTTTATATCTAAAATGGGTGAATACACAATTAGATAAGTGTAAAATCCTATTTCTTTCAGTATGGAGAAATTTTTTCCATTTAGACTCTTCTGTAATGAATAAATATCCGAATCCAGTTTTCTTCCTTTGAATGCGATCAACTCCAGACGTGTATTATAGATTTCTACCTGATAACCATTATCAAGTTTTAATTTAAGTTGTTCTTCAAAGAGTTTTTTCTGATCACCCCTCTGAAGAAGCTTTACAATATCCTGAGAGCCAGAGATCTTTTCAGAGAGATGATTTACATCAGATTGATAAGAGTTAAATAAATTTGATATGATACTCTTTTGATGCGCGATCTTCTCATTATAAATTTCTTCCCAGTGCTGGTTTACGGAAGCTTTTATGTAACCTGAGATGAGATTTACCGAGAGTATCCAGACTAAAATTAAAAAAGCGATCAAAATTAGAATTTTTAACCGCCTGTCTAAAAAAATTTTTGAATCTCTATTTAAATGTAACTTATCCAAAGCGCGATATAAATTCTTTTACTTGCATTTAAC
>Ga0180121_10000747_pt1 | contig 13668 bp, 9 predicted proteins | sample AntDrymUQ5402106_2_FD_129676 | JGI IMG/M metagenome (GOLD analysis project Ga0180121, IMG submission 129676) | Polar desert sand microbial communities from Dry Valleys, Antarctica - metaG UQ540 (21.06) (version 2) (version 2) | ecosystem: Environmental > Terrestrial > Soil > Desert | place...
AGGCGCGCGAGCGCAGCGGAGCATTGATCACGGCCGACCTTGCGCTCGAGGAAGGACGCGAGGTGTTCGTCGTACCCGGGGAGATCACATCGACGTTGTCTACCGGCTCGAACGCGCTTCTCCGCCTCGGCGCCACACCTTGCACCGGGTCGGCCGACGTGCTCGAGAGCTACGGACTCTCGCTGCCGGAGAGGCGCGCGCCACAGCTCGAGCCTCGGGCTGCCGCGGTGCTCGAGCGCGTTCGCGAGGCGGCGACGAGTGCGGACGAGCTGGCGCGAGCGACCGGGCTCGGCGCGGGCGAGCTCGCAGGAATCCTGACCGAGCTCGAGCTCGCAGGCGCGGTCGAAGTGCGCGAAGGGATCATTCGTGCGCACGGCTAGCATCGCCGGATGCCCGGTTCCTACTGGCTCGAGGAGCCCGCCGCCACCCCCAGCCCACGTCGGCTCGACGGCAGCCCGCAGGTTGAGATCGTCGGTGCCGGCGTCACCGGGTGTTCTTGCGCGCTCGCGCTCGCCCGGGCGGGGCTGCGCGTACGCGTGCACGACGCGCGCGCGATCGCAGGTGGCGCCAGCGGACGCAACGGTGGCTTCGCCCTGCGCGGCGGCTCGATGCCTTACGACGAGGCTCGAACGACGCTTGGGCCCGAACGCGCGAAGGCTCTCTGGGCGCTGACCGAACGCGGGCTCGACGCGATCGAGATCCTCGCCGGCGACGCCTACCGGCGGACGGGAAGCCTGCGGCTCGCCTCCGACCCGCTCGAGCGCGAGGCGCTCGAGTCCGAGTTCCACGCGCTCTCGGAGGACGGGTTCAGGGTCGAGTGGCTCGGAGAGCTACCGCCTCGGCTCGCCGGGTTCACCGGTGGCCTTCGACACCTCCCGGACGCCGCGATCCACCCGGCTCGCTGGGTGCGACGGCTTGCGCAACACGCGGCGGCCGCGGGTGCGGAGCTGCGGGAACGGTCGCGCGTCGACTCGCTCTCGGAGCTCGAGGCACCGACCGTGGTGCTCGCGACCGACGGCTACACGCGCGGCCTCGTGCCCGAGCTGGACGCCGCGATCGATCCGATCCGCAACCAGGTTGTCGTCACGGAACCGCTCGCCGAGCTGCTCTTTCCCCTTCCGCACTACGGTCGATACGGCTACGACTACTGGCAGCAGACCCCGGACCGCAGGCTCGTCGTCGGCGGCCGCCGCGACGCCGACGACGCGGAGAACACCGATGTCGAAGCTCTGACGCCCGTGGTCCAGGAGCGGCTCGAGACGTTCATCGTCGAGCTCCTCGGCTGGCTCCCCTCGATCACGCATCGCTGGGCAGGAATCTTCGGCTCCAGCTCCGACGGCCGCCCGCTTGCCGGGGCCGTACCGGGACGAGACGGGCTCTGGGTCTCGGCAGGCTACTCGGGCCACGGCAACGTGCTGGGATTCGTCTGCGGCGAGCTCGTGGCGGCCGCGATCCTCGGTGCACCTGCCCCCGAGCTCGAGCTCTTCGATCCCGCCCGGATCCTCGGCTAGAGGTCGATCCGTACGAGCTCGAGCTCGTCCGCCCGCGCGAGCGCGGCTTTCGCGATCGCCAGATCCTGGATCGCGAGGCCGGTCGAGTCGAAGACGGTGATCTCATCGGCTCCCGCTCGGCCCATGGCGGTGCCGGTGAGCACGGCGCCGAGCTCGGTGACGTCGGTGCGCGCGATCACCCCCGCCTCGACCGCAGCGGCGAGCTCGCCCCCGTGGCTCGCCTGCTCCCACTCGTCGCAGAAGACGTGAGCACGCGCCAGCTCCCGGATCGCGATCTCGGCCTTACCGGGCCCGTCCGCGCCCATCAGGCTGACGTGCTGGCCGGGACGGAGCGAGCCCTCTCGCAGCAGGATCTCTCGACCCGGTGTAACGGTGACGACGAGGTCCGCGGTGAGCGCTTCCTCTCGGTTCGCGGCAACGTCGGCGCCTATCTCGGCCGCCGCGGCTTCGGCTCGGGCCTGCTCGACGTCCCAGAGCGAGACGGATCTTCCGACCGCGACGAAGGTCCGTGCGGCTGCCTTGCCGTTCACACCGGCGCCGATCACCGCGGCGGTCTCGGCGTCCGGGCGGCCGAGCGCGTCGGCGGCGATCACCGCTGCAGCGCCGGTCCTAAGCGCCGTCACCTGGCCCGCATCGAGAATCGCCTCGACGACGCCCGTGTCCGCATTCGAAAGCACGACGAGTCCGGTCACCGTCGGGAGCCCGAGCGCAGGGTTGCCGGGGAACGACGTGACCCACTTGAGCAACGCATGGCCGCCTCCGAGTGCCGGCATCGCCCGGAAGTCCCCTGCGGGATAGTTGCTGACGTACAGCTTCGGCTGCATCGTCCACTCGCCACGCGCGTGCGCGCCGAACGCCTCCCGAACGGCCGCATACGCGTGCTCGGGCGGCACGGCCGCGGCCACGTCTCGCGCGCTGAAGAACGGCACCATCGGTGGAAGCGTAGTCACGCACTTGGCACGGAGCCGTTGCGCTTCCGTGCTTGCGCGCCTGCGATCATCCCCCCACCCAATAAGGGTGGGGGGGTGGGTGGCGGGACTTCGTCCCACCACCCACCGCGCTGCGCGAGCCTCGAGGGCCAACCCTCGGCGCGCCCGGCCTACAGGGCCTTCACCGCAGCGCTCAGCTGGATCACCGAGTCTTTCGCGTCGCCAAACAGCATCTGTGTCTTGGGATCGAGATAGAGCGCGTTGTCGATTCCGGCGAAGCCGGGGCTCATCCCGCGTTTCAGCACGACGACTGCGGCGGCGTCGTCGACGTCGAGGATCGGCATCCCGTAGATCGGGCTGGAGGGTGTGTCTCGCGCTGCCGGGTTCGTGACGTCGTTCGCGCCGATCACGAGAGCCACGTCCGTCCGCGCGAACTCCGGATTGATCTCCTCCATCTCCTGGAGCTGGGTGTACGGCACGTTCGCCTCCGCGAGGAGCACGTTCATGTGTCCTGGCATGCGCCCGGCGACGGGATGGATCGCGTAGCGAACGTCGACGCCGCGCTTTTCGAGCAGCTCCGCGAGCTGCCGGACGTCGTGCTGTGCCTGGGCGACCGCGAGCCCGTAGCCGGGGACGACGACGACCCTGCGGGCGTACGTGAGCATGATCGCGACGTCGTCCGCGGTAGTCGCCCGCACCGTGCGCCCCTCGTCGCTTGCGACCGCTGCGGCCGGCCCGGGGACTACCTTCCCGAAGGCGCCGAAGAGGACGTTGCCGATCGTGCGGTTCATCGCTTTCCCCATCAGCAGCGTCAAGAGCGTTCCGGAGGCGCCGACCAGTGCGCCGCTGACGATGAGAACGTTGTTCTCGAGCTCGAATCCGGTCGCCGCCGCGGCAAGGCCCGTGAAGGCATTCAGGAGCGAGATCACGACGGGCATGTCCGCCCCGCCGATCGGGAGCACGAAGAGAACGCCGAAGGCGAGGGCGCTCACGATCAGCCCGACGAGTAGCCACTCCCGCTCGGCGCCAACCGCGATCGCGATGCCGCAGCCGAGCGCAGCGGCGAGGATGAGCGCGTTCACGAACTGCTGCCCGGCGTAGGTGATCGGCCGGCCCTGGATCAGCTCCTGAAGCTTCGCGAAGGCGACGAGCGAGCCCGAGAAGGAGATCGCGCCGATCAATGCCGACAGCCCGATCGCGATCGCCACATCTGTCGGCAGGCGGCCGTCGGCGGGCGCCCGGTTATGGAATTCTGCAAACGAGACGAGAGCTGCGGCGCCACCGCCGACGCCGTTGAAGAGCGCCACCATCTGCGGCATCGCGGTCATCTTCACCCGCCGCGCACCGACCGCACCGAGAACCCCACCGAGCGCCATTCCGATCGCGATCAACCCGTAGCCCACGACCTCGGACTGGGCGATCGTGACGGCGATCGCGAGCAGCATTCCCGCGGCCCCGATCTGATTCCCGAGGCGCGCACGGGCCGGAGAGGAGAGGAAGCGGAGCGCCAGGATGAAGCTGATGATCGAGACGAGGTAGAGGAGCTCAGTCAGGGTGTCGTTCACGCGGCTCCCGCTTCTTGAACATCTCGAGCATGCGGTCGGTCACGACGAATCCGCCGACGACGTTCGCGGAGGCGAGGACGACTGCGACGAACCCGATCACCTGCGTCAGCCCGTCCGCCTCGCCCATTCCGGCGACCAACATCGCGCCCACGATCACGATCCCGTGGATCGCGTTCGTGCCGGACATCAACGGAGTGTGGAGCAGGGTCGGCACCTTCGAGATCACTTCGAATCCGAGGAAGACCGCGAGCGCCAGGATCGTCAGCTCGATCACCAGCGTCGCGTTGTGGCTCACGCGGTCACCTCGCTGCGGGTCACGCAGGCGCCGGCCGTGATCTCGTCGGCGAAGTCGAGTGCGGGCTCGCCGTTCGGGGCCAGGTGCTGCAGCAGGGCCGAGACGTTGCGGGCATAGAGCTGGCTCGCGTGGTAGGGCATCGTCGCGGCCAGGTTGGTGAGGCCGACGATGGTCACACCGGCGCGCACGATCTCCGAACCGGGCTCGGTCAGCTCGCAGTTGCCGCCGGTCTCGGCCGCGAGATCGACGATCACCGAGCCGGGCCGCATCCGCTCCACCGCGGAGCTGGGAATCAAGAGCGGCGCCGGGCGGCCCGGGACGAGAGCCGTCGTGACGACCACGTCCATGTCTTCGATCCGAGACTCGAGCGCGGACTGCTGCTGCGCCTGCTGCTCCGCGGTCAATTCCACGGCGTAGCCCCCTTCGGTCTCCTCGCCTCGCACGCCGAGGTCGAGGAACGTCGCGCCCAGGCTCTCGACCTGTTCCTGCACCACCGGCCGGGTGTCGAATGCAGACACGACTGCACCCAGGCGCCGCGCAGTCGCGATCGCCTGGAGGCCGGCGACCCCGGCGCCGAGCACGAGCACCTTCGCCGGGGCGACGGTCCCCGCGGCGGTCATCAGGAGCGGGAAGAGCCGCGGCAGCCGGTCGGCGGCGAGCACGACGGCCTTGTAGCCGGCAACCGTGCTCTGCGAGGAGAGTGCGTCCATCGACTGCGCGCGGGTGATCCTCGGCACCGACTCCATCGCGAACGCGTCCACTCCGCGCGCGCCCAGGCGCTCGATCCCAGCTGGATCGCCGAGAGGATTCAGGAACCCGATCAGGATCGTGCCCGGGGTCAGCGCGTCGACCTCGGCGGCGCTCGGCGGCGCCACCCGCACAACGGCGGCGGCATCGCGGTAGAGCTCATCTCCTCCGACGACAGCCGCGCCCGCCTCGGCGTACCGATCGTCCGCAAAGCCGGCCTCGAGTCCCGCCCCCCGCTCGACGGCGATCTCGAATCCGACCGCCACGAGTCGCTTCACCGCGTCGGGCACGAGCGCGACGCGGCGCTCGCCGGCCGCCGACTCTCTGGGAACTGCGATCCGCACCGTGGCAGACTCTACGGAGCCTGCGAGGGTGAGACCGGGGAACCGGTCGCGCCTTGCTCGGCGTCGACCGCTAGAGGGAGGCCCAGACCTCGAGCTTGGAGCGCGTGCGGCGGATCACCTCGTCGGTGAACTCGGTCGAGCTCGCGTGACCGGCGAGGTCGGCCGTGCGAACGCCGTCGGAGACCGCTTCGAGGCACGCTTCGCGAATCGCCCTGCCCGCCTCCTGGGCCGGTTCGTCGGCATGCGAGAGCAGCGCCGCGCCGGCGAGGATCATCGCCATCGGGTTCGCCAGGTCCTTGCCGAAGAGCGCGGGCGCTGTCCCGTGAGCCGCCTCGGCCATGAGCGCCTTCGGGACGTAGTCCTCGTCGAAGGCCACGAGCAGCGACTCCGAGCCCGCGATCGAGCCGAAGAGCGGCAGCACGAGGTCGGAAAGGATGTCGCCGTCCCGGTTCAGCGCGGGGATCACGAGCGGCGCACCGGTGTTCTTGAGCAGGAGCGCGAAGGTGGCGTCGATCAGCTGCGGCTCGTAGGGCACGTCGGGGTGGCGCGCGGCCGCCGCATCCATCTCCTCCTTGAGCAGGCCCTCGTAGATCGGGCTGACGGTGTACTTGGGGCCGCCGAAGACCTTGGCGCTCATTCGCTCCGCCTGCCGGAACGCGAACTCGGCCACCGAGCGACAGATCCGCCGCTCGATCCGCTCGGTCCGGAACGCGACTTCGTCCTCGCCGTCGCCTTCGCGCCACTCCTCGGCGCCGTAGGCGTCGCCGACCGCCATCCGCACGACCGAGATCGGGGCGTGGGCGCCGCCCACCGGCACGATCCCGGGGATCCGCCGGCCGGTACGGACGATCACCTGGCCGCCGATCTGCTCGCGCAGGAGCCGGTTCGGCGAGCCAACGTCGTCCCGCGCGTCCGGCGTCACGGTCACCGCCTTGAGCCCGAGCCCCGACTCGCGGATCGCCGTCGCAGCTTCGTGGACGACGTTGTTCTGCGTCTCGCGTCGCTTCGCGAGGGAGAGGTCGAACCGGGGTAGCGAGAGCTCGAATCCGACCACGTCGGCGGCGAGCACCCGGAGCGCCTGCTCGAGCAGTTCCTGCCCCGTCTCGTCTCCCTCGAGCACCACGATCGTCCGCACATCCATCGGCGGCGGATTCTACTCGTGCGGTTTTGGGAAGATGTGGCCGGTGGCGCGCAAGGGAGGATGGCGCCGCGCCGGGGGTCGCAGCCGCTTCCGCTACCTCGACGCGCGCGGGAACACGATCACCGAGCCGGCGAAGCTCGAGCGGATCGAGGCGCTCGTGATTCCACCTGCCTTGCAAGAGGTGTGGATCTCCCCGCGCGCCGGTTCGAAGCTCCAGGCGACCGGCCTCGATGCCGCAGGCCGTCGCCAGTACCTCTATCACCCCGACTTTCGCGCCCGGCAGGAGCAGGCCAAGTTCGACAAGCTGGTCCGCTTTGCCGAGCGGCTGCCCGACCTGCGGCAAGCGATGGGCGAGCACATGATGCTCGAGCCCTACGAGCGCGAGCGCGTCTGCGCCGTGGCGGTCCGGCTGATCAACTTGGGCTGGTTTCGCGTCGGCTCCGACCGCTACGCTAAGTCGTCACGGACATACGGCGTGACGACGCTCTACAAGAGCCACGTCTCCGTTCGTGGGAGCAAGGTCTCGTTCAGATTCCGCGCGAAGCACAAGCTCCTCGTTCGCACGACGCTCGTCGACGTTGAGCTCGCGACCGCGCTCGGCCAGTTGCTCGACCAGCCGGGTGGGGCGCGGCTCTTTCGCTACGGCCCTCCGGGCGAGCAATGCAATCTCACCGGCACCTTCCTCAACGGCTACATCCGCGAGTTCATGGGCCAGGAGTTCACCGCCAAGGATTTCCGGACCTGGGGCGGGACACTCACCGCCGCGATCGCGTTCGCCGAGCACGGTCTCGTGGACGACGCGAAGGAGGGAAGACGCGTCATCGCTGCTGTGATGCGGTCGGTCGGCGAGCGACTCGGGAACACCCCCGCAGTTGCACGTTCCTCGTACGTGAGCCCGGCAGTCGTGGAGCAGTATCTCGACGGGCGCACGATCGCCGACTTTCGCCCGGCTCATTTGCGGATTGTAAAAGCCCGCGATATCGGGCTCGACGCGGAGGAGCAGGCGCTCGTCAGCCTCGTTCGCTCGTGGCGAATACGACGAGCACGACAGGCAGCGTGATTCCGCCTCGCGTTGCGTGTATCGTTACGCGCGACTTTCCGTACCCCAAGGAGGATTCCCAATGGCTCGCAAGACCGTTCTCGTATCCGACATGTCCGGCTCGGAGATCGCCGACGGCAAGGGCGCGACGATCCGGATCACGTTCCACGACGCGCGGAAGGGCGTCCGCGAGCTCGACGTCACCGACGCCGAGGCCGAGAAGATGGGCGGCCGGCAGGTCGCACGCCGCGGCCGTCGACCGAAGTCTGTGACGGGATAGAAAAAGGCGGGCGGAGAGCCCGCCCGGATTCCCGCTCTTTGCTCGAACTTCCCGGTTCTCGAGCCCGGGAGCCGACGGAGGCCCGGACTAGGATGGTCGGATGGGTCTCGCTCTCGTCGTGGGGCCGGCGAAGGCTGGCAAGATTGCCCGTCTGCTCGAGGCGTATCTCGACGCGAGCGAGCTCGACCCCGTCCTGATCGTTCCGAATGCGGCGGACGTCGAGCGGATCGAGCGCGATCTCCTGCGGCGGGCCGGGGCGCTCCTGTCAGGGTCGATCGGCACCTTCGACGACCTCTTCCGGGAGTTGGCGTTCGACGCGTTCGATGTCCGCCCCGTTGCGGGCGAGGCACAGCGGGCGCTGATCGTGCGCAGAGCCCTCGCCCGAACCCCGCTGAACGGGCTCGGGCGCTCGGCCCGCTTCGGCGGCTTCGCGGACGCACTCCTCGCCGCACTCGCCGAGCTCGAATCCGGCCTGCTCGAGCCGGAGCAGCTGGACGGGGATCTGGCCCGACTCTACGCCGCCTACCGGTCCGAGCTGGACTCGCTCGGGCTGTGGGATCGGGACGTCCTGCGCCGTCGCGCGGTCGAGCGCCTCCGCTCCGAGCTCGCGGCGTGGGACGGTCGCCCGGTCTTCGCGTACGGCTTCGAGGACCTGACGGGCGCCGAATGGGCACTCCTGGAGAGCCTCGCCGGTCGGGGAGAGGTGACCGTCTCGCTGCCCTACGAGCCGGGGCGGGCGGCGTTCGCCTCGCTGCAGCGGACGGTGGAGGATCTGGCCGCGCTCGCCGGTGGCCGGATCGACGAGCTGCCGGCGCGCTCCGCGGAGTACGGGCACCCCGCACTTGCCCACGTCGAGCGACATCTCTTCGCCGACGAGCCGCCCTCATCCGGGCCGGAACTCGCGGGTGCGATCCGCTTCTTCGAAGGTGCCGGAGCACGAGGCGTCCTCGAGCTCGTCTCCGAGGAGATTCGCGAGCTCGCCGCCGCCGGGACGCCACTGCACGAGATCGCGCTCGTCATGCCCTCGCTGGAGCGCTGGCGCGCCCCTGTCGAGACCGTCCTCAGCACTCTCGGCATCCCCTTTGCCGTCGAGGGGCGCGTACGGCTGGGGCAGACCGCGTTCGGTCAGTCGCTGCTCGCCGTGCTTCGCTTCGTGTGGCAGGACGGCGGCCGGCGCGACCTCTACGCGTATCTGCGCTCGCCCTTTTCCGGTTTCTCCCGCGCGAACGTCGACTTCCTCGAGGGACGCCTGCGCGGGCGGGCCGTCTCTGAAGGCCCGCTCGTGGAGGAGGAAACGATCCGGCTGCGGGACGGCCAGCCGATCCCCGCGCTCATGGCGTTGCGGACGGCGTTCAGCCCCGTTGCCGGCGTGCGGCGGCTGATCGAGACGATGGCCCGCGCCGCACATGGGCTCGACGCCCCGCCGGTGACACCCGCTGCGCAGCAGGATCTGAGAGCGTTCGACGCGGTGGCACGGCTGCTCGACGAGCTCGACGGCTGGGTTGGACTGGGCGGCGAGCTCGGCGCCGACGAGGTGCTCGCGGCGCTCGAGCGCACGGAGGTGCGGCTCGAGCGAGCGGCCGAGTCGGGCCGCGTCGCCGTGCTCGGCCTCTCGCGGGCCCGGACGCGCAGCTTCGACTCGGTGTACCTGTTCGGGCTGGAGGAGGGGAGCCTGCCGCGGCGCGGCGTGGCCTCACCGTTCCTCGACGACGACGCTCGCGGCGAGCTCGACGCGCGCACGCGGGCCCGGCTGACGAGGCCCGACCCCGTCTCGCGCGATCGCTACCTCTTCTACACCGCGTGCACCCGCTCGACCCGCCGGCTCACCCTCGTCCGCGAGGCGGCGACGGACGAGGGCAGCCCGCGCGAGCCGAGCCCGTTCTGGGAGGAGGTCGCGGGTCTGTTCGAGCCCGACGATGTCGCGCGCTGGACGAGGCGCAGGCCGCTCTCCCAGCTCACCTGGACGCTCGACGACGCGCCGAGCGAGCGAGAGCGGCTTCGCGCTCTGGCGCAGCTCGCCGCCCGCGAGCCGCTGGAGGCCGACGCGCTGGTGACGGCGAACGGCTGGGAGCGCCGGCTTGACCGGGCGAAACGCGCGTTCACGCGGCCTACACGACTGGTCCACCCGCGCGTGCTCGACGAGCTCTCCGCCAAGTCCACGTTCAACGTCACCGAGCTGGAGCGCTTCGCAGACTGCTCCTCGGCCTGGTTCTTCGAGCGTCTGATCGACCCGCGCACGATCGACCGGCGCGTCGATGCGATGCTACGCGGCTCGGTCGCCCACACGACGCTGCACCGCTTCTACGCCGGCCTGCCAAAGGAGGTCGGCTCGGATCGGGTCGAGGAGTCGCTGCTCGAGCGGTCGCTCGAGTTCCTCGGCGAGTGCCTCGACGGCGCGCTCGCGGGGGTGAGGATGGAGATGACCGAGCTCGAGCGGCGCGAGCTCGAGCAGAGCCTCCGCCGTGACCTCGAGCAACTCGTTCGCGACGAGGCGAAATCCGAGCTCCCGCTCATACCCCGGCGATTCGAGGTCGGCTTCGGCTCCGAGCGCTCCGCCCCCGAGCTCCAGCGGGGCCTCGACCTCGGAGATGGGATCGCCCTCTCGGGCAAGATCGACAGGATCGACGTCGATCCCGGCAGCGTCCGCGGGATCGTCCAGGACTACAAGTCTGGTCGAACTGGCCACTCGGCGGTCGAGATCGAGAAGGAGCTTCGCCTCCAGATCCCGCTCTACATGCTCGTGCTTCGCGATCTCGTCGGGATCGAGCCGCTCGGCGGCCTCTACCGGCCGCTCGCGGGCGAGCGGCGCGCCCGCGGTCTTCTGCGGCTCGAGGCCAAGGACGACGGCATTCCCGGCTTTGCGAAGAACGACTACCTCGACGAAGATGCTTTCTGGGGCCGTGTCGAGGGTGCGCGCGAGCTGGCGCGCGGATTCGCGCAACGGATCCAGGCGGGCGACGTCCTGCACGATCCCAAAGGTGGGGAGTGCCCGGCCTGGTGCGATCTCTGGCGGATGTGCCGGATCAGGCGCGCATGAGGTGCGTCACCTGAAGACGTCGAACGAGCAGCAGGCGGCCGCGATCGCCGCGCGCGGGCAGGTCTTCGTCTCCGCCGGCGCCGGAACGGGCAAGACGACGGTGCTCGTCGAGCGCTTCGTCGAGGCGGTGTGCAAGCGCGGGCTCGACGTCGAGTCGCTCCTCGTGATCACGTACACCGAGCGAGCCGCAGGCGAGCTGCGCGGCCGGATCCGGGCGCGTCTCAACGAGCTCGGTCGGCATGATCTGGCGCGGTCGCTCGACGGCGCCTGGATCTCGACGATCCATGGGTTCTGCCTGAGGCTGCTCAAGTCCCACCCCTTCGCGGCTGGGCTCGACCCGCGCTTTCGGATTCTCGACGAGAGCCAGGGCCGCGTGATCCGAAGCGAGGCGTTCGAGCGGGCGCTCGAGGCGTTCTGCTCCTCCGAGCAGCTCGAGCGGCTGCAGCTGCTCGCGACGTATGGCGCCGCCGGTCTGCGGCGGATGCTGACGACCGTCTACGAGACATTGCGCTCCGCGGGTCGGGAGCTGACCCTCGAGCTCGGGCAGGGCCCGGGCCTCGACGCGCGCCTCGTCGAGCTTGCCGAGGCTGCGAGTTGCCTTGCGGACGACACGCAGGCAACCGCGCTCGCGCGCGCCGCAGCGGCGCAGGCTGTGAGCCTGACGGGTGCGCCCCAACCGCCCGAGCGCCTGCTCGACCTGAGCGGGTTGCGGGCGCAGGGCGAGCGGGCAGCAAGCTACGAGGAGGCGCGCAAGGCCGTCGAGCAGGCGGCTCTCGACGAACTCGCCCTTCGCGATCGCGAGCTGCTCCAGGAGCTGTTGCGCGGATTCGCTGCGGAATACAGTGCGGCGAAGGACCGCGAATCCGCGTTGGACTTCGAGGATCTACAGCTCCGCGCGCGCCAGCTTCTGGGGGAGCAGCCCGAGCTCCGCGAGCGCGAGCAACTCCGCTTTCGCTCGATCATGGTGGACGAGTTCCAGGACACGAACCGGCTGCAGTGCGACCTGATCGACCGACTTACCGGCCCGGGGACGGAGGTCTTCTTCGTGGGCGACGAGTTCCAGTCGATCTACGGCTTCCGGCACGCGGACGTCGAGGTCTTCCGCGAGCGGCGCGCAGCCGCCGCGACCCTGCTGCCGCTGACGCGCAATTACCGCTCGAGGCCGGAGGTCCTGAAGGTCGTCAACCATCTCTTCGCCGCCGAGTTCGGTGACGAGTTCCAGGAGCTCGCTGCCTCGGGTGAGTTCGTCGACCCGGTCTTCGGTACTCCGGTCGAGCTCCTCGTAACCGACAAGTCCTCCTACGAGGGCAGCGGCGTCCACTGGCGCCGCGCCGAGGCGAAGCACGTTGCGCGCCGGGTTCGAGAGCTCGTCAGAAGCGGCGTTGCGAGCGCTGGCGAGATCGTGCTTCTCTTCGCCGCGGGCACCGACGCCGAATGGTACGAGGAGGAGCTTCGTGCGGCCGGTCTGCCCACCTACCGGGCGACTGGCCGCGGCTATTTCGGCCAACAGCAGGTCGTCGATCTGCTGACGTACCTGCGCCTGCTGCACAACCGCTACGACGACGAGGCGCTCGTCACTGTCCTGGCGTCTCCGTTCGTCGGCGTCTCGAACGATGCATTGCTGCTCGTGCGTCGCGCCGCGGGTCGACGTCCGATCTTCACCGGAATCGAGCGCACGATCCCGCAGGGACTGACGGATCGGGACGACCGGCTGCTGCGCGCGTTCCGGCAGCGCTTCGATCGGCTCGCAGAGGCGTCGGCGCGGCTCTCGCTCGAGCGGCTGTGCGAGCGCGTCGTCAGCGACCACGACTACGACCTCGCGGTGCTCGCGCAGTGGGACGGGCGCCGCCGTTACGCCAACCTCCGGAAGCTTGCTCGGCTTGCCCGCTCGTACGAGGAGCTGCGCGGCCCCGACGTGGAGGGGTTCGTCCGCTTCGTTTCCGAGCAGGAGGCCGTCGGCGCCGGAGAGCGCGACGCAGCGGCCGAGGAGGAGGGCGCGGACGCCGTCAGGTTGCTCACCATCCACTCCGCCAAGGGCCTGGAGTTCAAGGTCGTCGTCGTCGCGGACGCCGGACGCGACCGGAACGCGCCCGGGGCCGACGAGATCCTCTGTCTCGCGGATGGGCGCTTCGGCTTCCGTGTCGCAGATCCGGCAACGGGCACGCGCTACGCGGCTTTCGGCTACGACGACGTTCGCGACGTGCGCAAGGCCGAGGAGGAGGCCGAACGGCTACGCCTCTACTACGTGGCGATGACCCGGGCAATCGACCGACTGATCGTCTCGGGCTCGATCGATCCGGCGCGCAAGGCCGACGAGAAGACGCCGATCGGCTGGGTCCTGAACAGGCTCGAGTGCGCCGACGAGGCGGCTGCGGCGATCGGCCCGGTCGAGCTCGAGCGCGAGGGTGCCAGGGTTCTGCTGAGGATCGACCGCGGCACAGCCGCCGTCGAGCCGGAGCTCGGCGCGGCGGAGGAACCGCTCGCCGAAGAGGCCGGGCAGCTGGCGCTCTTTCTGCCGGAGAACGTGCCCTTGCTGCCGCCGCTCGCCTTTGCCCTGGGGCCGATCCTCCCGCTTCCCACCCCACCGCTGCACGACGTCAAGCGGCTTTCCTACAGCGCCCTCGCGCTCTTCGAGCGCTGCTCCTACCGGTACTACGCCGAGCGGGTCGTGGGGATGCAGCCCGCGGACGCGAGCGGAGCGCTGCCAGGCAGCAGCGGACTCGCGGCCACCGAGATCGGAGACGCCGTTCACCGCTTGCTCGAGCTCGTCGACCTCTGCG
>Ga0180121_10000748_pt1 | contig 13658 bp, 11 predicted proteins | sample AntDrymUQ5402106_2_FD_129676 | JGI IMG/M metagenome (GOLD analysis project Ga0180121, IMG submission 129676) | Polar desert sand microbial communities from Dry Valleys, Antarctica - metaG UQ540 (21.06) (version 2) (version 2) | ecosystem: Environmental > Terrestrial > Soil > Desert | place...
TACCGCCGCCGTCGAGACTGCCCGGCTGCTGGCCAAAGCGGGCATTCCGGTCATCACCGGCGGCGGGCCTGGTATCATGGAGGCGGCCAACCGGGGTGCGCTGGAAGGTGGCGGGCTCTCGATCGGGTGCAACATCGAGCTGCCGTTCGAGCAGGGGTCCAACGCTTTCCTGACCCGAAGCCTCAACTTCAAGTTCTTCTTCGTGCGGAAGACGATGTTCGTCAAGTATGCCACGGCGTTCATTGTGTTTCCCGGCGGATACGGAACCCTGGACGAGCTGTTCGAGGCGCTGACGCTGATCCAGACCGGCAAGGTGAAGCACTTTCCCGTGATCCTCATGGGCAAGGATTACTGGAGCGGCCTGACCGAATGGCTCAGCCGTACGGTGCGCGCGGAGGGAAAGATCGACGCACGCGACCTGCTGCTGTTTCGGGCGACGGACGATCCGGCGGAGGCCACCCGCATCGTGATCGAGGCCCGGAACGAGAAGCGATGACGCGTCCCTCCGCCAAGTACCTGCGGGGCCAGCGGATCGATCCCAAGGCCACCACCGGCAAGGAGACGGTTGCCGAGCTGATCGACAACGCGTTCCTGGCCTATAACGCCGGCCGGCTCAGGGAAGGCTGTCAGCTCTTCACCCAGCGCATGCTGGAGCCGGATGTCACCGTGGGGATGACCCTCACCGGCGCCATGACCCCTGCCGGGCTGGGGATGAGCTGCCTGATTCCGCTGTTGGAGGCCGGGTTCGTCGACTGGATCATCTCCACCGGTGCCAATCTCTATCACGACGCCCATTTCGCCCTGGGGCTGGCGATGCACCGGGGCACTCCCACTGCGGATGACGTCGAGCTGCGCGACAAGGGCGTGGTGCGGATCTACGACATCTTCTTCGACTACAATGTGCTGCTCTCCACCGACGCCTTCGTGCGGGAAGTGTCGGCCCGCGAGGAGTTCCAGCGCGAGATGAGCACGGCGGAGTACCACTATCTGCTGGGCGGCTATGTGCGCGAGCGCGAGCGGGCGCTGGGGCTCTCGCGCCGCTCGGTGCTGTCGGCGGCGCACGATCTCGAGGTGCCGATCTACACCAGCTCGCCGGGCGACAGCTCCATCGGGATGAACGTGGCGGAGCAGGCGCTGGCCGGCAGCAAGCTCCGGTTCGATGTGAGCGCCGACGTGAACGAGACGGCGAGCATCGTGCTGGAGGCCAAGCGCTCGGGCGGCAAGAGCGGCGTGCTTATCGTAGGTGGCGGCAGCCCCAAGAATTTCATGCTCCAGACCGAGCCGCAGATCCAGGAGGTGCTCGGCATCGACGAGCGGGGGCACGACTTCTTCCTGCAGATGACCGACGCACGGCCGGACTCAGGCGGTTTGTCGGGCGCCACTCCCGCGGAGGCGGTGAGCTGGGGCAAGATCGATCCCGACCAGCTGCCCGGCACGGTGGTGGTCTACACCGACAGCTCCATCGGCCTGCCGCTGCTCACGGCGTATGCCCGCGAGCGGAAGGCAGACCGGCCGCTCAAGCGGCTCTACGCCCGGCGCGAGGCGATGATGAAGCGGCTGGTCAAGGAGTACCGGGCCGCGTTGGCGTTCCGAGACGAGAGAGCGGAGGAGTCGGTTGCGGGCGAGAGTAGGAAGGCGGAAGAGGGTCAAAGGTCGAGGGTCAAGGGTCGAAAGTCTAAGGTGTAGGCTCAGCACCGTTTCGACTCTAGACCCTAGACTCTAGACCTTCCCAATCACCGCGCATTCCGGTACATCAGCTCCATCAACTCCTCGTACATCGCATCGGCCTTGGCCGGATCCGCGGAGCGGATCCCCTCGGTGGCGCAGTGCTTCAGGTGGCTGAGCAGCATCGCCCGGCCCACACCCCTGAGCGCCTCTTGCACTGAGGAGAGCTGCATCAGCACGTCGGCGCAGTAGCGCTCCTCCTCCACCATCTTCTGCAGCCCGCGTACCTGCCCCTCGATCCGCCGGAGGCGGCTGCCGATGGCGTGCTTTGCTTCCGGGTCTACGGTTGCGCCGTCGCTCCCGTTACCGGAGCGAGCCCCGCAGGCACAGGGGCTGGTGGTCTCCGCACTCATTGTCCGATCCTTTCAACAATCGCAGGCATGCCCCCCACTTACCGCTTACGCGGTTGCTGTTCTCGCTTTATACGTCCGCAGCCGAAGGCTGTTCGACACCACACTGACCGAGCTCGCCGCCATCGCCGCCGCCGCCATCGCCGGCGTGAGCAGAATGCCGAGCGCGGGGTAGAGCGCACCGGCCGCGATGGGAATACCGATGACGTTGTAGACGAAGGCCCAGAACAGGTTCTGGCGAATGATCCGCATGGTGCGGCGGGACAGCGTGATGGCATCCACCACTCCGAGCAGGTCGCTCCGCATGAGCACGATGTCGGCTGCCTCCACCGCCACATCCACCCCGGTTCCCATGGCAATGCCGATGTCGGCCTTCGCCAGCGCGGGGGCGTCGTTCAGCCCGTCTCCCACCAGCGCTACGGCGCTGCCCTGCTCCTGGATCCGGCGCACTTCCTCGAGCTTCTGATCCGGCAGCACTTCGGCCACCACCCGCTCGATGCCAACCGCACGCGCCACCGCGGCGGCGGTCCGCCGGTTGTCTCCCGTCAACAGCACCACGTCCAGTCCCAGGCGCCGCAGCCGCGCCACCGCTTCCGCGCTGGTGGGCCGGATCGGGTCGGCAATGGCGAGCAGCGCGGCGAGCCGGCCATCGATCGCCATGAAGACTGTGGTCTGCCCCGCGCCGGCGAGCTCGGCGGCGCGGCTCTCCAGCGGGCTCGGGTCGGCGCCGAGGTCGGACAGCAACACCGCGTTGCCCACCGCCACCTGCCGCCCCTCCACCACACCGATCACGCCCTTGCCCGGATGGCTCTCGAAATCCACCACCTGCCGCCCGGACACGCCCCGGCGCTCCGCCTCGGCCACGATCGCCTCGGCGAGCGGGTGCTCGCTCAGCCGCTCCACCGACGCGGCCAGGCGGAGGATCTCGTCTTCATTCAGCTCCCCTCCGGGAGCGAGGTCCACTGAGCCCACCGCCGGGCGTCCCTCGGTGACGGTGCCGGTCTTGTCGAGCACCACCACATCGAGGTGGCCGGTGCGCTCCAGCGACTCGCCCTTTTTGATGAGGACCCCCAGCTCGGCTCCACGCCCGGTGGACACCATCACCGCCGTCGGCACCGCCAGGCCCATGGCGCAGGGGCAGGCGATGATCAACACCGTCACTGCCGCCACCAGTCCGTGCAGGTACGCCGGATGTGGCCCGAAGTCGAACCAGACCACGAAAGTGGCCACCGCCAGCGAGAGCACCACGGGAACGAAGACGGCGGAGATCCGGTCGGCCAGCCGCTGGATCGGCGCCTTGGACTGCTGCGCCTGCTGCACCAGCCGGATGATCTGCGAGAGCACCGTGTCCCGCCCTACCCGCACCACCCCGAAATGAAAAGCGCCGTTCCGGTTGAGGGTCGCGCCGATGACCCGGTCGCCCGCGCCGCGGAAGACCGGCACCGGTTCGCCGGTGAGCATCGACTCGTCGATGTAGCTGCTGCCCTCGAGGATCACGCCGTCCGCCGGAATCGTTTCACCGGGCCGGACGATGGCTTCGTCGCCCTCTCGCAGCTGTGCCAGGGGGATGTCCTCCTCCCGCCCATCGCGCCGCACCCGCGCCGTCGTAGGCCGGAGGCCGATCAGCCGTCGCAGCGCGCCCGAGGTTCTGCCCTTGGCCCGTGACTCCAGCAGGTTGCCGAGCAGCACCAGCGCGATGATCCAGGTGACGGCCTCGTAGTACACCTGCGGCTGGATTCCCTGGGCGGCGAGCCAGTCGTCGGCCAGCGTCACCGCCAGGCTGAAGAGGAACGCCGCGCCGGTGCCCACGGCAATCAGCGTGTTCATGTCCGCGCCATGATGGCGGAAGGCAGTCCACGCCCGGGTGTAGAAGTGACGCCCGGCCCATCCCACCACCGGGAGCGTCAGGCCCAGCAGGAGAAACCGCCACCCGTCAGCGGAGAGGCGATCCATCCACGGCGCGATGCGGCTCAGCCCTTCAGCGGCCGGCATCATGAGCCGCATGAGCGGATCGCTCATCGCCCCCGCGTGCATCGCGGCGAGCGGCATGCTGAAAATCATGGTCAGCACCGCCGCTACCATGCTCACGGCGAATTTGCGGCGCAGCTCCGAGCTCTCCTCCGCGCGCACCGCGTCCTGGGTATCCAGCAGCTCGTCGGCGGTGGCGTCCTTCCGCGGCAGCTCGGCGCCATACCCGGTGGCACGAATCGCCTCGACCAGCTGCTCAGGCGTGGTCGCCTCCGCGTCGAAGTCCACCGTGGCGGAGCCGATCATCAGGTTGACGCTGGCCGAGCTGACGCCTGGCACCCGCTCCAGCGTGCGCTGCACCCGCGCGCTACACGCGGCGCAGGTCATGCCGGAGACCGGGATGGTGGCGGTGTCAGATACTTCAGCGTTCACGCTTCACGCTCGAGCTGAAGAAGAACCAGTAGTTGATTCCCACGATCGCCATCAGACCCACAAAGGTCATGATGATGCGGGTGATGCTCACGGCGCGGCCGTGGCGGTGTAGCCCGCGTCGGTCACCGCGGCCTCGATCGCCGCCGGCGACGTGATGTCTTCGTCATACCGCACCTCCGCCCGTCCCATCCGCAGCGACTCGAGGCGTACCCCTCGGTGCGCGATCAATGCTTCGTTCACGGCATGCAGGCAGTGCCCGCAGGTCATGCCGGTGATGTGGAGAGTGAGTTGTCGCATGTGAGTCCTCCGAACGTGGCTGTTACCAGTGGAGAAATATCATAGGGGGTGGGGGTATGTCAAGTACTTGGGAGTCAACGGCGTGCAGCCAGCACCCTGCAAGACCCGCGGGCAGGACGCGGCTCAGCGCCGGGCCGGGGCCGAGCGGCGGCACCACGCAGCACTGGAACTATGTGCGCGTAAAGGCCTTAACCTGCTCGTGTCATCGGCATACGTCGTGCCTTATGAGCGCGCTATGGCGCCTGTACCCGCGGAGGAACCGACCGACGATCCACTCTCGACTCTCGGGAGTGAACCGCTCGTTCCCATCCTCCAGGTGGACGACGGGCAGCTCGATCCGATGGCGCTCGCCACCTGGCACCAGGCGTTGTCCAACACGGTCTCTGTCGAAGTGCCGCACGACCTGATGGGACTCTGGCTCTATCCCTCCCAGGGTGGCGTCGCGCTCCTGGGACCGTCGGAGCTGGCCGCGGACGATCTAGCGATTCCGATTCCGTCGCCGTACCTCACCTCAGCGCAGCTCACCACCATCGAGCACACGGTGACACAGGCCGGCTACGGCTCGGCGACCTGTCTGCCGGTCCGCTTCGGCAAGCGCGATGTGGCGCTGCTGTTGGTGGCCGACCTTCAGCCGGAGCGCTACGGCCCCGCCCAGCGGGTGATGCTCCAGTGCGTGGCTCGGCGGGTGGGGCCGATGCTGGGACGGATCGCGCGGCAGTGGGCTTCGGCGGAGAAATCGTTCTCCCGGCAGCAGGAGCGCATCGCCGGACTGCTCGCGGCGGTGTCACAGGCCAACCGCGAGGGCTCGGTGCCGCAGCGCTTCGTCGCCGCCATCGGGCGCGGGCTTTCCCCGCTGCTGCCGCACGATCATATCGAGCTGCTGGTGCCTAATCAGTCGGGCGACGAATACTTTCGCCTGGGCGAGCATGCCGGTGGCGCGCTCTGGACCGACCCGTCGCTCACGATCAGCCGGGAGCACCTGGACATCGCGGCGATCTTCGAGGGTCAGACCCGCCTGCTGGTTCCCGACACCTATGAGGACGCGCGCTGGCCCCGCGGCTTTCTCACCGCCTCGGATTCCGGCGGCGCCGACATCCGGGCGGTGATCGGAGCGCAGCTCGGCTTCGGGTCCAAGTCGGTGGCGTACCTGCTGGTGGGAAGCGTGGGGCCGGAGATCTACGGGAACGACGACGTGGAGCTGCTGAGCCTGCTGGCGGGATTGATCGCGCCGCAGATATCCGGTTTTCTCCGCACCGAGAAGCCGGCTGCTGCCGAGCCTTCCGCTCCTTCGCTGGCCGCGCCGGCGCGCGACACGTCCGCCGAGCTGCTCTTTCGCATCGCCGCCCTGCTGGCGACCACCTCTGATCCCGCGGCCGCCACCCGGCTCATCGCGCAGGAGGGTGCGGCGCTGCTTCCGTTCACCGATCTCACCATCGCGCTCAAGCTGACTCAGGGCGACCGCGTGGTGCTGCTTCAGCCGGGCGAGCGGCGGGCCTTGCCCGAGTTGCCGCTGGTGCCGATCACGGGTACCGCGCTGGCCCGGGTGCTTCGAGGCGAAATACCGAGCGCGTTCTCTCGAGCGCGGGGAGAAAGCCGCCTGATCGTGCCGCTCCGGGTGGCCGGCAAGGTTCACGGCTCACTGGTGTTCAGCGCCCGGCCGCCGGCGGAGCTCTCCGAGCCGCACGTGGGACCGGCCCAGCGTCTGGCCGACATCGTGGCCGCCCACTTCGAGCTGCTGCGCCGCGCCGCCATGATGCCGCGGCCGTCGGTGCGCGGCTGGAAGCGGGCCCAGGCGCAGTAGCCCTCGGAGCTATCTCACCGCAGCAGGTGACGCTCGCCGCAGCGCGACGTAAAAACTCACCAGGACCAGTAACAACCCACAGGCGCACACAATGGCTGCACCGGTCGGCAGATCCAGCCGATACGAAGCCCACAGTCCCAGCAGGCTTGCCGTCGCCGCAATTCCCCATCCAATCACCAAACGGCGCATCCATTGTTGCGCCAACATCACCCCGCAGACTGCGGGCACGATGAGATACGCAAAGGTCAGCAGCACGCCGGCGACGCGCACGAAACTCACGACCACCAAGGCAAACGCCGCATAGAACAGGAAATCCCACAGCCGAACTTTCAGGCCCTGTGCGAACGCCGTCGCGGGAGCGGAAGAGATCAGCGCAAACCGCTGGTGGAATGCAGCATAGAACGCACTGAGCAGCACAAAAATCACCGCCCGTTGGCCTACCTCCGCCCCGGTCACATTCAGGATATCGCCGGTCAGCAGGTGCTCCAGCTCCTCTTTCCCTCCCGCCACCCGACTCAGCAACAGGATCACGCCCGCCGCGGCGACCACGAACGTGATGCCGATGATCGCCTCCTGGGGGACCGGGTGCTTCTCGCTGCTGCGCGACCAGCTAAAGAGCGCCGCGCCGAGGAACGTCACCCCGAGCGAAATCCAAAAGGTGGGGCGATCGTCGAAATGGTACCCCAGGATCAGCCCCACGCAGGTGCCCAGCGTCGCCACCTGGGCCAGGGCCAGGTCCACAAAAATCACCTCGCGCTCCACCACATGCAGTCCGAGATACACCAGCAGCGGCGGCAGAATGAGGCACGCCGCGAGCGGCCACTTCATGACCTCCCAGATGACCTGAATGTCCGGGGGGTTCATTTCTGGGCCCGAAACGCGGACGCCAGTGTTCCAACCATGAAATCCATCAGGCGAAAATAGGTATCAGTGTTCTTGAGGGCGCCGGGCTGCTGCCCGACATCGAGCACGACGGCTCCCGTCTGGCGCGACACAGTCTCCGCCGTTTTCCGGTTCTGGTAGGGCTGCACCAGAATCACACGGGCGTTCTTCGCCTTCATCGTCCCAATGACCTTTGCCAGATGCGCCGGCGACGGCGCGATGCCCGGCTTGGGCTCGAGGGTCTCGACCACCTCCAGGCCGAACCGCTCGGCGAGATAGACGAAGTCCTGGTGGTAGGTAACGATCCTGGCCCCGCGATAGGGCGCGAGCTGCTTTTGCCACTCGGCCAGCTTGGCATCGAGTGTGGCGTCAAACGCCTGGAGGTTGGCCTTGAAAAGGCCCGCTGCCTTGGGATCCACCTGCGCGAGGTGGTCGGCAATCCGGCCGGCAATGATTTTCACATTCAGGGGATCGAGCAGGAAGTGGGGATTGCCGAAGGGGTGCACATCGCCCCGGGAGCGATCGAACGTCACCGGCACTTCGAGCATCCGGATTCCCTGCGACGCGACGATGCGCCCCGGCGAGCCGGCGGCAATCCTGCCGTTGCGGGTGCTCTCGAGCAGCGGCGGCAGCCAGCCCAGCTCCAGCTCCGCGCCGCCTTCGATCAGCACATCGGCGCGGTTGAGCGTGACGATGTGGCTGGGCTTGGCGTCGACGTAGTGGGGGTCCTCGGTCGGCTTGGCCAGCGCTTTGACCTCGACGGCGTCACCGCCGATTGCCTTGGCGATCGCCGCCAGGTCGGGCGTGGTGGCCACGATGGACAGCTTCTTCAAGGCAGGGGGTCCTGCGCCCAGCAAGGCGACGAGTGTGGCCGCCGCCAGTCCGAATCGTGCTATGGTCTTCATAGTGGTCGTGTCGCCTCTAGAATTTGTGGGACGCGTGTGCGCCAAGCAGGAACTCGAACTGCAACCATACCGAGTGATCGGTGCCGATCGCCTCGCGATGATCGTAGTTGTACTGCAGCCGTAACTTCGAGAATTCGGTCGGGTACCAGGTGAGATTGGGCGAGAGCCGAAAACGGTCGGCCCGCAACTGGGAGTCGAACGCAGCGTCATCGCCGCCGGCGAACTCGCCGCGGAGCCCGGCCACCCAGCGGGGTTTGATGCCCCACAGCAGCTGCGAGTACACGCCCCGGTCGCTGAGCAACTCGGAGGGGAGCGTGACGGCCGGGTCGTCGGCGGCTACCCTCTCGGCGGCATCATACCGGCGATACAGCACTTCAGTCTGAGACGAGACGAAGGGGAATCCCTGCTGCGCCCGGTCGGACTTCCATTTGTAGTACACGTCGGCGCCGTAGATCCGGGTGCTGGCGCCGGGCCCGGAGCTGTTCGGGCCGAACGCCGCTGACGCGCCCAGCAGCAGCGTTTGCGTATCAGTCAGGTCGAACGACATGGCGACACGGGGCACCAGCAACAGGTCCTGCACCCGGCGCACGCCACGCTCCGTGGGCACGCCCCCGTGGATTTCCGATGACTCGTCCGAGCGAAAGCTGAAGGTGGTGCCACCGGCGCTGTTCAGAACGCCAACCATGGCCTCGGTATACCATGACGTCGGCGCGAGCCAGGAGACCCGGGCGCCCTGGCCTCGCAGCCCCTCGGGTCCGAATATGCGGTTGAGCACCAGCGGCTGGTCCACAAAGGCCCACGAATGAGGGTGCTGCGGATTCTGGCGGCCGAACTCGGTGAAGAACTGCCCGCCCTTCACCTGAAAGTTCCCCGGAAGTGAGGTGGTCAGGAAATACACTTCTTCCAGCTCGATGCCCGTTTCCCCGTTCGAATCCAGCTTGAGCACGATGCTGCTGAACCCCTTGAAGTACGGATCCACGGCCCCGTCCAACGAAATCTCGGAGTTCGGAAGCGTGAAGCCGCGCACCGCTGGATCGTGATCGCCCAGCTGTAGAGAGCCGACGTCAGGCTCGGTGGACCAGCCCAAATCGGTTAGGGACACGAAGCCGATATTCATATACCCGCCCGAGCGCTGCGGCTGCGGCGCCGGCTGGGGGCCAGCGCAGCGGCTCGCCCGCATGGCATCGACCCGGCGGTTGAGGCGATCGAGCGTGGCCGCCAGGCTGTCGGTGTTGGCGCTACCGGACGGGCGGACGCGGGCGGCCGGCGCACTCGGGCAGAGGCCGGCCTCGAGCGAGTCTATTCGGGCAGCCGTCGCAGCGAGGCTCCGGCGCAGCGATTCCACTGAGGCGGGAGTCTGTGCCCAGACCGGCGCGTCGAGCCCGAAACAGCACGCGCCTACCAGAATGGCGGTGCGACCACAAGCATGCATGTGGTTCTCCGATTCGTGAGAGAGTCGCGCCCTCGTGGGCGCAGACGGTCAGACGTCTCGGGCGGTGGGAGGCGCTCGGCTGTGGGGGAGCGCGCCGGGATCGGCGCAGGTCGGCAGGAGATGAGGAGTGGGACGAACGGCTGGATGCGGGGTTGCCGCGTAGCGGGTCTCCCCCTCGGGCGCGGCGACCGCACCTGACCCGGAGGCGGTGCGACCGAGGGTGCACTGGTCGGCGTGGTTGAGGCATCCGCCGGCGGGCTCGAGGTGAGTGCGAGACCGCTCACTGCCCGCATCGCTCCCGTGGTACGCCAATGCATCCAGACTCGGCAGGCTGGTTCCCGCCGACAGAAACATGGCGAGGAGGAGGGACGCCTTGATCCGGAGACCCAGGCCGCGCGCGGAGCCGAGCACACCCATGGAGTGGAGTATACTCACACCCGCTCGCCCGTGGCGGTCCTCCGGACCGGCCCATCGGCCGGCAGCAGGAACCAGAAGGCCGCCCCCCTCCCGAACACGGAGTCGGCGCCGATGGTGCCGCCGTGCATCTCTACGAACTTCTTACAGAGCGCCAGGCCCAGCCCGGTGCCCTGGGCCCGGCGGCTGGAGGAGCTGTCCACCTGGCTGAACTCCTGGAACAGCTTGGGCAGGTCTTGGCGCTTGATCCCGATCCCTTCGTCGGCCACGGACACCCACACCACGTCCTGGGGAACCAGCCGGGCCCGGTCGCCGGCCCGGTCGGACGGCTGCCTCAGCGGGGCCCGGGTGCGCACCGCGGCCAGATAGATCCTTCCGCCGTCGGCGGTGAACTTCGACGCGTTGGAAAGGAGATTGAACAGGATCTGGCGGATGCGGCCGCCGTCGGCCAGCACCACGAGCGATGCCGGGTCGAGATTCAGCGAGCACTCCTGCCCCTTGGCGGTTCGGAGGCTGGCGGTGTCGGCCACGGCGTCGGTGATCGCCGAGCGCAGGTCGGTCATCGCCAGCGTCAGGCTCATACGCCCGGCTTCGATCTTCGACAGGTCGAGCGCGCTGTTGATGAGAGACAGCAGGTGCTTGCCGTTTCGCAGCACCGCCTCGGTGAACTCCCGCTGCTGGGCGCCCACCTCGCCGGTGCCGCCTTCGAGGATCAGGTCGGAGAACCCGATGATCGCGTTGAGCGGCGTTCGCAGCTCGTGCGACATGTTGGCCAGGAACTCGTTCTTGAGCTGGGTGGCCCGCTGCAACTCCAGGTTCTTGGTCCGGAGCGCCAGCTCGTTGCGGCGGCTTTCCTCTAATACCGAGGCGCGGTCGAGGCCCACCACCACCTGGTCGCCCAGAATCTGGAGCAGCCGGAGATCGTGCTCGCTGAACGGAAGGCCGTCCCGGCGGTTATGCACGCTGACCGTGCCGATGGGAACGCCGCCGGAGCGGAGCGGGATGATGGCGGCAGTCTTCAGCTTGGTGGGCGCGTTGGCCGGGCGGTAGCTTCGCGGGTCGGCGTCCATGTCGTCCGACACCAGCGGCGTGTCCTGGCTGACGGCCCAGCCCAGCAGCGATTCATCCATCGGAAGCAACACCCCTATCAGTGACTCGAGCGGGCCGCAGGCCGCCTCCAGCCGGAGAAAGCGGCCTTCCTCCACCACCAGGGTGACGCCGCCGCTTTCCGCTTCCAGGAGCTCGCTCGCGCTGCGGGCCACCTCCTTCATCAGGCTGCCCAGGTCGGCGCCGGCCAGCAGGGTTCCGGCCAGGTGGCGCAGCCGCTCCAGCTCGCGGTTCCGGCGGTCGGCCTGGGCCAGGGCGCGCCGGAGCGATTCCTTCTGGGATTCGGCCAGCTCCTTGATGTGGCGGAAGTTGATCAGGGTGAGGAGGGTGGCCACCGAGGTGAGCAGCAGCCCCACCTCGTCGTTCTGGCGAAAGAGCCAGAGGCCGAGCCAGGCAATGATGATCGCCACGCCGACGATGGAGCCGGTGTAGGACAGGCTGCGCCAGCGCCGCTCGAGCTGGATCGCGATCCGGCGGGCAGAGGACGGCCGTCTGGTGCTCAGATGCCGTCCGCGGTCAGGATCTCGTAGAACTCGGTCTCGCCGGTGCGCAGCATCCGGCTGAGATAGGGCCGGCAGAGGCCGCACTGGCCGCCGCAGCCGGTCTCCCGGACCAGGTCGGCCAGGCTCCAGCCGTGGGCCCGGGCAGGTCCGAGCAGCTCCGCGAACGGAGTTGCCTTGCAGATGCACCGGGACACCACCACCGAGGTGGAGCGACTGGTCAACGACAGCCTCGCGCGGCTACGGGTTGGTGGGACGGATATCCAGCTCGCTGACCAGGGCACGCTCCGGGAGGGTCAGGGCATAGAGGATGGTCTCCGCCACGTCCTCCGGCTGGAGGATGCGGCTGGGCTCCGCTTTAAGCATCGGCTGATGGCGCATCATACTGGTGTCCACCGAGCCGGGGCAGACGGCGATGACCCGGACGTTGTCCTTCCGGGCCTCCAGCATGAGCGAGCGGCTGAAGCCGAGCACCGCGTGCTTGGAGGCGGTGTAGGCGGTGCCGCCGGCGAAGCCGTTCCGGCCGGCCAGGCTGGCGACGTTGACGATGGCGCCGCGCTTTCGGCTGCGCATCCCCGGGAGAACGGCGTGGGTGACGAGGTAGAGGCTCCGGACGTTGGTGTTCATGGTGGCGTCCCAGTCCTCCAGGGTCAGCTCCTCGAACGGCTTGGCGATCAGGATGCCGGCGTTGTTGACCAGGGCGTCGATGTCGCCCAGCGATTTGGTGATCGCCTCGACCATGGCGGTCACTTGGCCCGGGTCGCCCACGTCGGCGGGAGCGCCGGCGGATTCGATCCCGTCGCTCTGCAGCTCCTTTATCAGCGCGCGGAGCTTGGAGTCGGTGCGGGCGCAGACGCCGACGCGGTATCCCGCGCGGCCCAGGGCGAAGGCGGTGGCGCGGCCGATGCCTTCCGTGGCGCCGGTGATCAAGGCAGTGGTCATAGGGTGAACGGTAAGGCGGTAAGGCGGTAAGGCGGTAGGGCGGTAAGCATAGAAAAGTCATTGCGAGGGAGCCCTTCGCTACGCTCAGGACAGGCTCCGCGACCGAAGCAATCCAGCGGATCCCGCGCACTTGGATATGGTTGCTCAAAACGCGCACGGGGTGTCCGCGGTCCGTAGGACCGCGCCAAACGGTAGCCCCACCCGTAAGGGTGGGGTGGGCATCCACGCCCAATAGGTCGTATAAGCCCGCGCAAGCGGGCGTGTTGATTCGGCGTATCATGCGGGAAAGGGCCAGGTCCGCGCCGCTAGTCCGGAGAAGCCGGAGCGCCGGCGGGCATGGAGCATCCGCGGTTCGGAGGACCGCGCCAAACATAGAGCCCGGCCCTCACGGGCTCCTCTTGGAAAGATGGGCCTCGAGGGCGGTTCAACGGCGAGCCATTGCGAGGGAGCCCTTCGCTACGCTCAGGACAGGCTCCGCGACCGAAGCAATCCAGCGGATCCCGCGCACACCGAACCCCATACCCGCATGCGGGCCATGATCTTTCATGGACGTGGACCCACCCCGCCCGGCCCTCACGGGCCGGGCTGTCCACTTGGACGCGGTGTTCCGGATGCCAAACCCCACCCTTACGGGTGGGGCTAACATTTGGCGCGGTCAACCCCACCCTACGGGTGGGCCTAACATTTGGCGCGGTCAACCCCACCCTACGGGTGGGCCTAACATTTGGCGACCGCGGACATCCCGATGACGGAATAGTCCCCCGTTCTCACTACCGCCTTACCGCCTCCTCGCCTCGATGGCTCGGGGCAGGCTTACCGCCTTACCTTTAATGACATGTCCCTCCCCCTCCAGCACCCCGTCATTCGCGGCAACGGACGCGGCCGGATGCCCGCCGCGCCGGA
>Ga0180121_10000749_pt1 | contig 13653 bp, 11 predicted proteins | sample AntDrymUQ5402106_2_FD_129676 | JGI IMG/M metagenome (GOLD analysis project Ga0180121, IMG submission 129676) | Polar desert sand microbial communities from Dry Valleys, Antarctica - metaG UQ540 (21.06) (version 2) (version 2) | ecosystem: Environmental > Terrestrial > Soil > Desert | place...
TGACCTGCCCGCGCCAGTCGTGCTCGGCGAGATAGGTCGACACCACCGCCTGCGAGAACGCCGGGGGGCAGAGTGTCGCCGACTCCTGGGCGAGCACCAGCTTTTCCCGCACGGCGTGCGGCGCGAGCACCCAGCCGACGCGCAGCCCCGGCGCGAACGTCTTGGAGAATGATCCGAGGTAAACCACCCGCTCGGCCTCCTCGGCGCGCAGCGCCGGCAGTGGGTCGCCCTTGAAGCCGAGCAGCCCGTACGGGTTGTCCTCGACCAGCAGCACGTCGTGCTCGGCGCAGATCGCGAGCACCTCGGCCCGCCGCGGCCAGGACAGCGTGACGCCGGCCGGGTTGTGGTGGTTGGGGACGGTGTAGACGAACTTCACCCGCGCGCCGCGGGCGCGCAGCGTGCCGAGCGCCTGCCGCAGCGCCTCTGGCACCAGCCCGTCGTCGTCCATCTCGACGTGTACGACGTCGCACTCGTACGCGCGGAACACCCCGAGCGCGCCGACGTAGCTCGGCGCCTCGCAGATGACCACGTCGCCGGGGTCGCAGAAGATCCTGGTCACCAGGTCGAGGCCCTGCTGGCTCCCGACGGTGACGACCACGTCGTCGGGGTGGGCGTCGATGCCCTCGGGCGCCATCACCGTGCAGATCTGCTCGCGCAGGACCGGGTCGCCCTGCCCGGAGCCGTACTGCAGCACGCTCGCACCGCGGGCGGCGACCAGCCGCGCCACGGTGTCGGCCACCGCGTCGAGGGGCAGGCTCGAGATCGACGGCATCCCGCCGGCGAGCGACACCACCTCCGGCCTGCTGGCCACTGCGAACAGCGCGCGGATCTCGGACGCGGTCATGCCCCGGGTGCGCGTCGCGTACCTGTCGACGTAGCTGTCCAGCCGGGTGTGCCGGCTGATCCGCGCAGGGGTGCCCTCGGACATGGTGGAGACCTACGATGCCGTATGGCTCGGCGCAGCGGCACGCTCGTGGCCGACGACGTCGCTCGGCTGCCGGGCGCGTGCGCGACCTGCCTGCACTGGGAGCGGGTCGTCGACGCCGACGCGATCGAGGCGGTCGAACGCTCGAACGGCGGGGTTGGCGAGGCTGCCGAGCAGGTCAAGCGGCGCTGGTGGCTGGAGTCGCTGTCCGCGGGCACGGTGGCGGGCGTGGTCGCCCGAGCGCCACGGGCTGGCAACGGCAACGGGTCCGACAACGGGTCCGGTGACGGGCCGGGCGCCGCGGTCGCCGGCTACGTCACGTATCGGCTGCCGAGCGACGGCGTGGACGCGCTCACCGTGCTCGCGCTGCACGTCGACACGGGCTGCCGCGGGGCGGGGCTCGGCCGGGCGCTGGTGCACCAGGTGGCGCGGGAGACGCTGCGGCGACCTCGCGTCCGCGCGGTGGAGGCGCTCGCCGCTCGGGTATCGGGCACGCCCTGCCTGGTGCCGCTGGAGTTCTGGCTGGCCTGCGGGTTCGTGGTCGTGCACGAGCACCCGCTGACGCCGCGGGTGCGGCTGGACGCCCGGGTGCTGGCCGGCTGGCGTACGGAGGTCGAGGAGGCCGTCGAGCTCGCCTGGGACCGGCTCCGCGGCGCGGTGCGCCCGGAGCCCGCGCCGAAACCGGCGCTGACGCTCAGGCGGAGATGAACTCGTCCAGGTCGGCGAGTATCGCCGCCTTGGGCTTGGCGCCGACGATCGACTTCACCACCTCGCCGCCGGAGTAGACGTTGATCGTGGGAATCCCGGTGACGCGGTACTGAGCGGGGGTCTTGGGGTTCTCGTCGACGTTCATCTTGACCAGGGTGAGCGAGTCGGCGTGCTCGTCTGCGATCTCGTCGAGGATCGGGCTGACCTGGCGGCACGGGCCGCACCACTCCGCCCAGAAGTCAACGACGACGGGCCTGTCCGCCTGCAACACGGTCTCGTTGAAGTCGGCATCGGTCACGTCCTGCGGCTTTCCCACGGTCTCTCCATCGCTCGGGTCCGGATCGCTCGGGTCGTACGAGTGTTGCGTACGACTCCGACAACGGCCCGCCGAGCCCCCGGATTCCCCGCCTAGTCGCCCGCCCATTCGCCGAGCCCAGGGCCACACGCCCCGTAACGGGGCTTGTGGTGCCCTTCCGTGGCGTTGACGCCCCGCAAGGGACCGCTTGACCCCGTTACGGGGCGTGTGGGGTAGGCGGGCTCAGCTCGCGGGGGGCTCAGCCCGCGGCGGCGGCTTGGTCGGCGAGCCAGCGCTCGGCGTCGATGGCGGCGGCACAGCCGGTGCCGGCCGCGGTGGCCGCCTGCCGGTAGCGGTGGTCCACCAGGTCGCCGGCCGCGAACACGCCGGGCAGGTTGGTATGGGTCGTCGGCTGGTCCACCAGCACGTACCCGTTCGCGTCCAGGTCGACCTGGCCCTTGACCAGCTCGGAGCGCGGGTCGTGGCCGATCGCGATGAACAGCCCGGCCGCGTCGAGTGATCGGGTCTCGCCGGTCTTGGTGTCCCGCACGGTCAGCCCGGTCAGCGCGTCGTCGCCGTGGATCTCGTCGACGGCCGAGTTCCACTCGATCGTGATCTTGGCGTCGTCGTACGCGCGCTGGGCCATGATCTTGCTCGCGCGGAGCTCGTCGCGGCGCACCAGCATGGTGACCTTGGTGGCAAACCGGGTGAGGAAGGTCGCCTCCTCGACCGCGGTGTCGCCGCCGCCGACCACGACGATCTCGCGGTCGCGGAAGAAGAAGCCGTCGCAGGTCGCGCACCAGCTCACGCCGTGGCCGGACAGCCGGTCCTCGTCCGGCAGCCCCAGCTTGCGGTAGCCAGAGCCCATGGACAGGATCACGGTCCGCGCCCCGTGCTCGGTGCCGTCGCTCACCCGTACGGTCTTGACGTCGCCCGCGAGCTCCACGCCGGTCACGTCATCTGGCACCAGCTCGGCGCCGAACCGTTCCGCCTGCGCCCGCATCTCCTCCATCAGCGCCGGTCCCATGATCCCGTCGCGGAAGCCGGGGTAGTTCTCGACGTCGGTGGTGGTCATCAGCGCCCCGCCTGCAGTGACCGACCCCTCGAACACCAGCGGCCGCAGCTGGGCGCGCGCGGCGTAGAGCGCGGCGGTGTAGCCGGCCGGGCCGGAGCCGATGACGATGACGTCGCGGACGCTGTTCTCGCTGGTCACAGGACTCCCTGCTCGAGATGCCCGCAGACGGCGGAAACAGCCGCGGGCGCACCTGGGTCAACGCATCGTAGGCGGCGGCGATTCCGCGCCGTACGTGGCTGAGGCTGGTCAGCGGCTCAGGTCGACGACCGCGCTGTCCACCAGGGTGCCGTCGTCGCAGGAGTACGCCTGCACGAGCCGGCTCGCGGCCGGGCCGTCGGCGACCAGCCGCACCACCTTCTGGTCGAGCAGGACGAACGGGCCGGCCGTTGCGCCGGCACGCTCCTGGAGCAGCGCTCGGTTCCCGCAGGCGTCGTCTCTGGTGAGGAACGAGAACCCGTCGACGTCAGCGGCCCCGGGCACGTTGTCGCCCTGGCCGTTCAGCAGGTAGCGCTGGGCACGGAACGCGCCGCTGTCGTAGAGCAGCTCGACGTCGGCGGCGAAGTCGTCGGCGGCCACCTCCGGCAGCCGCACCCGGCCGAAGAAGTCCTCGGTCCTGTCTGAGCCGCCACTCTGGGCGTCGGGGGCGGCGTCCTCGGGTTCAGTGTCCGGGTCCCGCTCCACGAGCGCACCCCCCTGGTCGTCCGCCCCGACGCTCTGGTCGGACACCGCGTCCGACCCGGACCCCAGGTCGATCACGTCGGCGGCGACGCTGATCGCGACCAGCGCAGCGGCGGCGGTGGCGGCGCCGGCAAACCAGTGCCGGACCCGGTCGCGGCGCATCTTCCGCAACGGCACCACGACGGTGTCCGCCGACGCTCTCGCCGCGCGCCGGTCGGACTCGGCCGTGATCGCGGCGTCCAGCCGGTCCGCCACCTCGGCCGGCAGCGCCGGAGCCGGGGTGGCCGCCAGCACACCGGGCAGCGCCGCCAGCCGGTCCCGCACGGCGCCGCACTCGGCGCACTCGGACGCATGGGCAGCCACGGACCCGGCCTCGGCGTCGGGCAGGACACCCGCCAGGAGGTCGGCCAGCTGCTCGGTGCTCGCGTGAGGGTTACGAGCCGACATCTGGGTCACCTCCTGTTCTGGTCGGGCGGTCGTCCGGGGGCCGGGACCGGGCTGCAGGGGTGGGACGCACGCCGGCAGGTAACGGTTCCGTCACGACCCCCGCCGATTCATTGGGCGGCCGTCGCGGCGCCCAGTCGGCCAGCAGCGGCAGCAGCCTGGCCCTTCCCCGCGAACACCGGCTCTTGACCGTCCCCGGCGCGCAGTCGAGCACCGCCGCCGCCTCGTCGACCGAGTAGCCCTCCATGTCCACCAGCACGAGCGCCGCTCGCTGCTCCGGCGCCAGCTGCTGCAGCGCGGTGAGCACGGCGTCACGGCGCTCGAGGTCCTCGCCCGCGTCCTCGACCGTCCGGGCCCTGGCGAAGGCGGCGGTGCTCGGCGCACGCTCGTCCTCGTCCGGCAGCGGCACGACCCGGCGCACGGTCTGGCGGCGGGCGCGGTCGAGGCAGGCGTTGACGACGATGCGGTGCAGCCAGGTGGTCACCGCGGCGTCGCCCCGATAGCTCTCGGCCCGCCGGAACGCCGACACGAGCGCGTCCTGCAGCGCGTCGGCGGCCTCGTCGGGGTCGCGCAGCGTCCGGACCGCGACCGCCCAGAGTCGCTCGCGGTGCCGGCGGACCAGCTCGCCGAACGCCTCCGCATCGCCCTCGACGTGTCGACGCAGCAGGGTGCGGTCGTCGGTACCTTCTGCCGGCCCGCCGTCCGGGCTCATCCCCGTACGGTGATCTCTGCGATCGCGCCCTTGTAGGTGTCGGTGCCCACCGACGGCAGCTCGGTCAGCCACACCATCACCCAGCGCGACGTCAGCGTCGACTTCGGCCGCACGGTGAGCTCGGTGTCGCCGGCGGTCGCCTCTCCCACCGGGTCGAGGCCGGTCAGGGCGGTGGGCGGGCGGGCCGCGTCCCCGGGTGCGGCGTAGACCTGCACCGAGGTCGGGCTGCCCTGGAGCAGCAGCGACACGCTGCCCACGTTTTGTGGCTGCCCGAGGTCGAGCAGCAGCCCGACGCCGTCCTTGAGCAGGCCGAGCTGGGCCGAGCCGAAGTACGACGAGGTGGTCCACGCCGTCGCCGGCTTGCTGTCGACGGCGAGCCGGGCGAGCTCGGGGTTCTCCCCGCCGTCGGTGCCCTGCGGGTCGAAGTCGGACACGGCCTCGACGTCGAGCACCTCGGTGGCGGAGTCGGGACCGGGTTCGTCCGCGGCGGCCGGGTCGGACCCGCCGTCGCCACCGGCGGTCAGCGCCAAGACGGTGACCACCGTCCCGATGCCGGCCAGCAGCAGGATCGCCAGCCAGACCGGCACCCTGGCTCCGGTCCGCCGCTGCCGGCCGGGCGCCGGCGGCGGCTTGGGCGCGGGTTCGGCGGCGGTGCGCGGCGGCGGCATCATCGTGACCGCCGGTGGCGGACCGCTGGGGTCGGGTGCGGCGGGGATCACCCCGCGCGGGACGGTCTGGTCCTCCTCGTCGGCGGGTGCGAACGACGTCGTGTCGTCCCCGCTCAGCGCGAGGACGGAGAGCTCACGAGAGACCTGCTGCGCGGTGCGCAGGTGCGGCCCCTGCTGGGTGCCGTTGAGGATCCGGTCACACAGCACGTCGACGGCGGGCTCGACTCCGGCACGCACCCGGCGCGGGCGCAGCAGCCGGCCGTGGTAGGTCGGCGCCGGTGGCAGACCGACGTCCCGGCCTCCCGGCCAGCGCGCCACCAGGCACGCGTACAGCAGCTGTCCGAGCGCGCTCACGTCCAACTGCTCGCCGGCGACGGCGGTCTCCTCGACGGCCTCGTCCGGCGCGTACAGCGCCTGGTCGGTGGCCAGCCCGAGCAGCCGGATGGCGCCGTTGTGCTTGACGAGGATCCTGGCCGGGTCCAGCCGGCGGTGCTGGACGTCCGCGCGATGCGCGGCGGCCACCGCCTCGGCCACCTCCCGCACCACCTCGACCGCGCGCGGCCCGTCCAGCGGGCCCTGCCGCAGCACGTTGTCCAGCGACACCCCGGATGCCCACTCGCGGACCACGTAGGCGAACCCGTCCTCGTACGACGCGTCGAGGACACGCAGGAAGCGCGGGTCCTCCACGGCGGTGGCGCGGCGGGCCGCGGTGAGGAACGGTTCGGCCGAGCGGTCGGCCCGGGCCACCACCTGGAGGCTGACCGAGCGGTTGAGGATCCGGTCGACCGCGCGCCACAGCTGCGACCTCGGGGTCTCGCCCACGAGGTCCTCGATGCCGTACCGCCCGGCGAGCTCGACCCCAGCGGTCAGCGTGTCCGCGTGCACTTCGTCCGTCCCTCGGTTCCCGGTCCGCCCATGCTAGGAGGTGACGCAGACCTGCGCTGATGCATTCGGGTAGCGGGAGCGACCCAAATGCCTCATCGCCTGACTACGGCGCGGATCAGCGCGCGCACCTCGGTGAGCCCGAGCAGCCTGGCGACGAGCAGGTAGCCGAGCGCACCGGCCCCGCCCGCCGCTGCCAGCGTCAGCACCGCACCCGCATCGCCGGCCGGGTCGACCCCGGCCTGGGCCAAGCCGAACCGCAGCCCGAGCATCAGCGCGGCCGCCGCCGCACAGGCAACCGCGAGCCGGGCGGTGAACCCGGCCAGCTGCCGGTCCACGAGCCCGGTCGTGCCCCGGCGCAACTGGCGACTCAGCACTGTGGTCGACACCGCCGCGCCGGCGAGATAGGCCAGCCCGTACGCGAGCGCCAGCCGGGTCGCGACCTGGTCAGTCGGTGCGCCGTACGTCAGCGCCAGCGCGAACACGATGTTGGCGCCACTGACGATCAACTGGAGGAAGAACGGCGTGCGGGTGTCCTCTTGCGCGTAGAAGCCGCGCAGCACGAGGTAGTGGACCGTGAACAGGAGCAGCCCCGGCGCGAACGACGCGAGCGTCTGCCCGAGGCTCGCGGTGTTGCCGTCAAGTGCGCCGTACGAGAAGAGCACCGCGGCAAGCGCGCCGCCGAGGCAGCCGATCGCGGTCGCCACCGGCGCGATCGCCACCAGTGCGAGCCGCAGCGTCGACCCCATCTCGGCGCGCACCTCGTCGAGGCGACCGTCGACCGCGAGCCGGCTGAGCAGCGGCATCGTCACCGTCACCAACGACACCGTGATGATTGCATGCGGCACCTGGGCGACCAGGAACGCGTTCTGGTATGCGGTCACGCCGTTGGCCTCGGTGCCAGCTAGCGCCGCCTCGGTCGACGAGCCGGTCGCAATCCGCATCACCACGAAGAACGCCACCTGGTTCGCGATCACGAACGCGACCGTCCACGCGCCGAGCCGCAACGTCCGCCCGAGACCGACGCCGCGCAGGTCGCGGCGGAACCGGAACCGGAAACCCGCCGCCCGCGCGAACGGCACCAGCACCAGCGCCTGTACCGCGATGCCCGCGGTCGCGCCAGCGCCCAGCAGCACCTCTTGCGCGCTGCTGAAGCCGCCGTCGCCGTCGGAGGCTCCGTAGGTCAGTGCGTACGTCGCGAGCACCGCGCACGCGACCACGTTGTTGACGATCGGCGCCCACATCATCGGGCCGAATCGCTCGCGCGCGTTGAGGATCTGCCCGACCAGCACGAACATCCCGTAGAAGAAGACCTGCGGCATGCACCAGCGCATCAGGTCGTACGCGGACTCGCGCTGCGCGGCAAGCTCCGGGGTGAACAGTGCGCCGTCGAAGGCGAGGTAGGCCAGCGCCGGGACCACGGCGAGCAGCAGCGCTGTCGCGCCGGCGAGCACGAGCGCGCCGAGGCTGAGCAACCGCTGTGCGAACGCCTCCCCGCCGTCGTCGTCGCGCTGCATCGCGCGCACCAGCTGGGGCACCAGCACGACGTTGAAGACGCCACCGGCGACGAGGATGTAGAGCGAGTTGGGCAGCGTGTTCGCCTGGGTGAACAGGTCGGCGTTCAAAGACTGGCCGAGCACGGCGAGCAGCAGCGCACCCCGTACGAACCCGGTGAGCCGCGACACGACGGTGCCGGCCGCCACCCAGGCGCCGGCCGACAGCAGCCGGGACCGGTCGTCCCCCACTGGAGGCTCGGTCACCCGCGGCTCCGCCGCCACAGGCGGCGCGCGACAGCAAAGACCAGCAGCGCGGAAGCGGCGCCCATGATCACCCAGATGACCGTCCCGACCACGCTGGTGCGCATGCTGAAGGTGAGCGGGACACCGACCCGCCGGCCGGTCTGGGTCACGACGTACGCCTCGGCGCTGGTCACGCCGACCTCGCCGACCCGCGTCTCCACTGTGACGGTGTCCTGATCGCCCGACTGGATGGTGAGCCGGGTCCCGCTCTCGAACCGGGTTGACGAGCCGACGTCGCCCGGGACCGTCTCGACTGACACCGACACGGTGACCGACCGGTCCAGCTGGTTGGACACGGTGAGCGGGAACCGGCCGCGCGAGCTGGACAGGGTGACGAACTCCGGGCCGGACAGCGGCACCCCGCGCAGTGTGCGCTGCAGCGACGTGGCGGCCTGCTCGGTCACCCGCTGGCGCACCGACAGGTCGCGCGTGCCAGCGGCCGACACCCCGAGCGCGACGCCGGCGTCGTACCAGTCGCCGAGCGACGTTCCCCCGTCGACAAGCTGGCCGAGCAGCTCGGCCCGCCGGTGCAGCTGGGCCGCCGCGCTGGTCAGCGCGTCCGGCAGCAGCTCGTCAGGGACCGGTTCGGCCGGCGGCTCCACCCCGGTACGGCCGTCGTACGGCCGGGCCCCGTCGAGCAGCTCGTCCAGCCCGACCGGGTCCAGCCAGCCCACGTCGAGCCCGGTGAAGAAGTCGGCGGCCGGCCAGTCAGCGCCGGGGTCCCAGTGCGACGGCGCGACGAACGTGGCGCTGACCGCCCGCCGCCCGGCGGCCTCGGCGCTGATCAGTGCGGTCTCGGCGAGCAACCGCTGCAGCACTTGGAGCGCGGAGTGCTGGTCCCCGGGCGCCGGCCCGCCGGCCGCGAGCGCTGGGTCGGCGACCACGACCGGCAGGGTGCCGAACTCGGTCGGCACCTGCACCGCCGACCCGTCCAGCAGCTCCCAGCCCGGCAGCATCCGCGGCCACAGCGCGGCGCTGCCGAGGCCGTCCGGCTGGCGCAGGCCAGCCAGCGCTTCGGCGTCGACGGTCCCGCCGGCCGGCAGCCGAAGCACCCGCAGCTGCTGGCCGAGCAGGCGCCGGCCGGTCGCCAGCGTCGCCGCGTCGACGCTCTCGGCCAGCGCGGGATAGGGCGTCGTTGCCAGCGTGTTCGCCGACGGCACGCCGTACGCGGTGCTCCACCCGGTGTCGTCGGCGAGCTCGACCGCGTCGGTGAACCAAGATGCGGCCGAGGCGCTGCGCTCGGGGTCTCGCTGCGCGTCGGCCGCGGCCGCGGTCGCCGCCGCCGGCTCGCCGCCGGCGGGCACCCGCTGCACCACCCCGCCGTCCGGCCCGAACCGACCGGTGCCGATGTCCTCGGTCGCGTCGAGCACCGCAGGGTCGGGGACGACCGTGAGCGGGGTCGAGCCCGCCGTCTCGGCCAGGTCGACGACGCGGCGCAGCCGTCCGCCCGTGCTGGTCGAGCGCACCAGCCGGGCCGAGCGGGCGTACGTGCCGTCGCCACGGCGCAGCACCGCGCTGTGCAGCGGCCAGACCATGGCTAACCGCACCCTGGCCGGGTCGTTGCCGGGCAGCAGCGGCACAAAGGTCCGCGCCCGAGCGGCGGTCGGTCGGGTGCCGTCGACGTCGGTGGCGAGCACCTGCACGCCGACGGTGTAGACGCCGGGCGCCTCCGAGATCCCCAGCAACCGCCAGGGGACGGTGACCCGGAACGGGGTCGACTCCCCGGGCTCGAGGTCGCCCAACGTGTCGAACCGGCCGATCTGGGTGACCCGGTCGCCGAAGTACGACTCCGCCGGGCTGTCCGCGCTCGCCGCGAGCTCGGCTCGCGTGGTCAGTGGGCTGGGCGAGATCACCAGGTAGGCGTTCGCGTCCAGCCAGGCGTGGTCGTCGCCGTTGACCACCCGGCCCTCGAGCCGGACGTCCTCGCCGACCTCCAGCGCCGACGGGGTCAGCGAGGTGAGCTCGGCTACCAGGGTGTCGACGGGCTCTTCTGCCCGCGGGGCAGCGAACGGGGCCGCCACTGGTGCCGCAGCAGCACTCGGCGCAGGGGTCGACAGCACGCCCAGCAGGCAGGCGAGAAGGGCTGCCGCCACGAGGGCGTGCGACCGACGCCGATCAGGTCCGGCGGTCACGCGGTCATGTTAGAGGCGGGTGCGTGCGTACGATGGCGCGTCGTGCCCCAGCCCTCGGGTGAGACGCCGGGCCCAGGCGAGCTGCAGCGGCGCGCGGTCGCCGAGCTGCTGCGGGTGGCGACCGTCGTCGAGCCGCTCGCCGCTCGCTTCGACGCCGCCGGGGAGACGCTCGCGGTCGTCGGCGGCTCGGTCCGAGACGCGCTGCTCGGCCGGGAGTTCGGCGACGAGCTCGACTTCACCACCTCCGCGCGGCCGGACAAGACCGAGCAGCTGCTGGGCGACTGGGCGGACGCGGTCTGGGGGATCGGCCGCGAGTTCGGCACCATCGGTGCCCGCACGGGCGACGTGCACGTCGAGGTCACGACCTTCCGCTCCGACAGCTATGCGCCAACCTCGCGCAAGCCCGCGGTGGACTTCGGCGACACCCTCGAGGGCGACCTGTCTCGGCGCGACTTCACCGTCAACGCGATGGCGGTGCTGCTGCCCGCGCGCACCTTCGTCGACCCGTACGGCGGCCTCGACGACCTTGCCGCCAAGCTGCTGCGGACGCCGGGCACGGCCCAGCAGTCGTTCACCGACGACCCGCTGCGGATGATGCGGGCCGCCCGGTTCGCCGGGGTGCTCGGGTTCGAGCCGGTCGACGACGTGGTCGCGGCGACCCGCGACATGGCGGACCGGATCACGATCGTGTCGGCCGAACGGGTCCGCGACGAGCTGCAGAAGCTGTTGTGCTCGCCGCAACCGCGTCGCGGCCTCGGCTTCATGGTGTCGACCGGCCTGGCCGACCACGTGCTCCCCGAGCTACCCGCGCTGCGGCTCGAGCGCGACGAGCACCACCGGCACAAGGACGTCTACGAGCACACGCTGACCGTTCTGGACCAGACCATCGACCTGGAGCCACGCCTGCCCGGCGGCGGGCCCGACCTGGTGGCCCGGCTGGGCGCGCTGCTGCACGACATCGGCAAGCCGCGCACCCGCCGGTTCGGCGACGACGGCTCGGTGACCTTCCACCACCACGACGTCGTCGGCGCCAAGCTCGCCCGGCGCCGGCTGCGCGCGCTGCGGTTCTCCAACGAGCTGATTGACAAGGTTGCGCGGCTGGTCGAGCTGCACCTGCGCTTCCACGGCTACGGCGGTGGCGAGTGGAGCGACTCCGCGGTACGCCGGTATGTGCGCGACGCGGGCGACCAGCTGGAGCGCCTGCACGTGCTCACCCGGGCCGACTGCACGACCCGCAACGCGCGCAAGGCGGCGCAGCTGCAACGCACGTACGACCAGCTAGAAGACCGCATTGCCACGCTCGCAGAGGCCGAGGAGCTCGGCGCGATGCGCCCCGACCTCGACGGCAACCAGATCATGGCGCTGCTTGAGATTGGGCCGGGACCGGCGGTCGGAGAGGCGTACCGCTACCTGCTCGACTTGCGCATCGAGCACGGGCCGCTGGGCGAGGAGCGCGCCACCGAAGAGCTCCGCGCCTGGTGGGCGTCCCAACCGCTGCGATGATGCATTGGGGTAGCCATAGCAACCCGAATGCATGATCGCCTGGTCGGGGCTAGCCGCGGATGAACGCCTCGAGCTGGCGCTTGCCCTCGTCGTCGGGCCGCTGGATCGGCGGCGACTTCATGAAGTACGTCGACGCCGCGTGCACCGGCCCGCCGATGCCGCGGTCCTTAGCGATCTTGGCCGCGCGGATCGCGTCGATGATGATGCCGGCGGAGTTGGGCGAGTCCCACACCTCGAGCTTGTACTCCATGTTGAGCGGCACGTCACCGAACGCCCGACCCTCGAGCCGTACGTATGCCCACTTGCGGTCGTCCAGCCACTGCACGTAGTCGCTCGGGCCGATGTGTACGTTGCTGGCGCCGAGGTCGTGCTCGATGTTGCTCGTCACGGCACGTGTCTTGGAGATCTTCTTCGACTCCAACCGCTCACGCTCGAGCATGTTCTTGAAGTCCATGTTGCCGCCGACGTTGAGCTGGTACGTGCGGTCGAGCACGACGCCGCGGTCCTCGAAGAGGCGGGCAAGCACCCGGTGGGTGATGGTCGCGCCGACCTGGCTCTTGATGTCGTCGCCGATGATTGGCACTCCGGCCGCTTCGAACTTGTGCGCCCACTCGGGGTCGGAGGCGATGAACACCGGGAGTGCGTTGACGAACGCGACGCCGGCGTCGATCGCGCACTGTGCGTAGAACTTGTCCGCCCGCTCGCTGCCGACCGGCAGGTACGACACGACGACGTCGGCACCCGACTCGCGAAGCGCCGCCACCACGTCGACCGGCTCGGTGTCCGACTCTTCGATCGTCTCGCGGTAGTAGCGGCCGAGCCCGTCCATGGTCGGCCCGCGCTGCACGAAGATCCCGGTGGGTGCGACGTCGCAGATCGTGATCGTGTTGTTCTCACTCGCCCGGGTGGCTTCCGACAGGTCGAAGCCGACCTTCTTGGCGTCGACGTCGAACGCGGCGACGAACTCGATGTCGCGCACGTGGTAGTCGCCGAACTCGACGTGCATCAGGCCTGGCACGGTCTTGTCCGGGTCCGCGTCGGCGTAGTACTGCACGCCCTGGACGAGGGACGTCGCGCAGTTGCCGACGCCGACCATGGCTACGCGTACCTTGCCCATCAGGTGGTCTCCTTCGTCGTCGTACTCGTGTGCGTTGTCGCTGCTTGTCTGGTGGAGCTGCCCGGTGCTGCGCCGGCGCGCTCGGTGTCGATGAGCTCGGTGAGCCAGCGCACCTCGCGCTCAGCCGACTCCAGGCCGTGCCGCTGCAGCTCGAGGGTGTAGGCGTCGCGGCGCTCGCGGGACCGTACGAGCGAGGTGCGGAACCGCTCGAGGCGTTCCTCCAGCCGGCTGCGCCGGCCCTCGAGGATGCGCACCCGGGTCTGGCTGTCCGCGCGGGCGAAGAACGCGAAGTGGACGCCGAAGTTGTCGTCGTCCCACGAGGACGGCCCGGTCTCGTCGACCAGCTCTCGGAACCGCTCCTTGCCTGCGGCCGTGAGCGCGTAGACGATCCGGTTGCGCCCGGTCGAGCCGGGCGCGGGGTCGGCGTCGAGGAACCCGCCGGCGACCAGCTCCTTGAGCGCGGGGTAGAGGGTGCCGTACGACAGCACCCGGCCCCACCCGAGCAGAACGATCAGCTGCTTGCGCAGCTCGTAGCCGTGCATCGGCGCGTCGTGGAGCAGGCCGAGCACGGCCATCTCCAGTGCGGCACCCCGTCGGGTCACGCGGTTCTCCCTCCATGCGACGCTGCGCGAGGACAACGTCTCGATCAAATGTATCGTAGCGATACATCGCTCTGCACCCCCGCCTCTAGGAAAGAATCGGCACCCGTGAGCCA
>Ga0180121_10000750_pt1 | contig 13648 bp, 11 predicted proteins | sample AntDrymUQ5402106_2_FD_129676 | JGI IMG/M metagenome (GOLD analysis project Ga0180121, IMG submission 129676) | Polar desert sand microbial communities from Dry Valleys, Antarctica - metaG UQ540 (21.06) (version 2) (version 2) | ecosystem: Environmental > Terrestrial > Soil > Desert | place...
AAACTTCCTCGACATCGGCGGTGGTGCGTCGGCCGAGGTGATGGCCGACGGCCTCGAGATCATCCTGGGTGACCCGTCGGTGAAGTCGGTGTTCGTCAACGTCTTCGGCGGCATCACCTCCTGCGACGCGGTGGCCAACGGGATCGTCGCGGCCTTCCGGTTGCTCGAGGAACGGGGCGACGAGATCAGCCACCCACTCGTCGTACGTCTCGACGGCAACAACGCCGAGGAGGGACGCCGCATCCTCACCGACGCGAACCTCCCGCTCCTCGAGCAGGTGGACACCATGGACGGCGCCGCCGCCCGTGCGGCCGAGCTGGCCGCGAAGTAGGCGGCCCGACGCGATGACGATGATGACGAACAGGACGCGCTGACATGGCCATCTGGCTGACCGAGAGCTCGAAGATCATCGTTCAGGGGATCACCGGCTCCGAGGGCACCAAGCACACCCGACGGATGGTCGCCTCCGGTGCCCAGGTCGTCGGGGGTGTGAACCCGCGCAAGGCAGGCACCACCGTCGACGTCGACGGAACGAAGGTGCCGGTGTACGCCGGCGTGGCAGAGGCGATGAAGGAGACCGGGGCTGACGTCTCGGTCGTCTTCGTGCCGCCTGCGTTCGCCAAGGACGCGGTGATCGAGGCCGTCGACGCCGGGATCCCACTGTGTGTCGTCATCACCGAGGGCATCCCGGTGCACGACTCGGCCGCGTTCCACCAGCACGCCGTCAACGTCGCGACGACGCGCATCATCGGGCCCAACTGCCCGGGTCTGATCAGCCCCGGGAAGTCCAACGCCGGCATCATCCCGGCGGACATCACCGGAGCCGGGCGCATCGGGCTGGTGTCCAAGTCGGGCACGCTGACCTACCAGATGATGTACGAGCTGCGCGACATCGGCTTCTCCACAGCGGTAGGCATCGGCGGCGACCCGATCATCGGCACCACGCACATCGACTGCCTGCAGGCCTTCCAGGACGACCCCGAGACCGACGCGATCGTGATGATCGGCGAGATCGGCGGCGACGCAGAGGAGCGGGCGGCGGACTACATCAAGGACAACGTCACCAAGCCGGTCGTCGGGTACGTGGCCGGCTTCACCGCACCCGAGGGCAAGACCATGGGGCACGCCGGGGCCATCGTGTCCGGCTCGTCGGGCACGGCTGCCGCCAAGCAGGAGGCCCTGGAGGCGGCGGGCGTCAAGGTCGGCAAGACCCCCTCCGAGGCTGCCCGCCTCATGCGCGAAATCATGCAGACCCGCTGAGCCCGAGTCCACCTGAGCAGGTGCTGCCCGACGATTCCGCGGAAGCGTCGTCACCGGGAAGGTCGACACAACGGGCTGAGAGGTCGCTGGGGCAATCGCCCGTCCGCGGCGCCGGTCAACTGCGCCGTTCTCGTCACACGAACCAGGTCAGGCTGCTCGCGTGCCGAGCGGCCACTGTGCCGCCCGACGCAGCGCCTCGTCCGTCTCTTCGAGTGACAGGGTCATCGGGTCGACGCCTGAGTCCACCAGGAGGTTGTCGGCCAGGCCGCCGATGACGTGGTGGAGGTCGATCCGTTCCCCGCCCCAGGTGGGGATGATGCTGCCCACCTCGCGCAGCTGGGGAGGGTCCGCAGCGGCTGAGGCAACCATCACGCCGACTGACTCCAGTGCGGTGCCGTCGGGACGCGTGAAGCCGAAGCGGCCGGCGCCCAAGGCGCGCACCCCGTAGCCGACGTCGTGGACCGCGCGGTGATGTGTCGGGCAGAGGAGGATGAGCAGGTCGAGGTCGGTCCGGCCACCGAGGGTCCACCACACGGTGTGGTGGGGGATGAGCCGGTGCCGCTGGCTGCAGCCGGGAAAGCGGCACCGGCCGTCGCGTTCCAGTAGGGCGCGACGCTGTCGGGCTGAAGCGTGCCGCCGCGTGCGGCCGAGGTCCAGCGGGCGACCGTCGCGGGCGTGGACCATGAGCTGGACGGGTGACCGACAGAGCAGCCGCAGGATGGTGCTCCGCGACAGCGGGGTGCCGTCGCTCGTTTTGCAGGTGGGTGGTCGGGTCGCCCGGGAGACCTGCTCGGCGCTGCGGTCACCCATTCCTGCGTGATCGCCGGTGCGGGCGTCTCGCGGGGCGGTGACGACGACGGAGTCCGGTTCGGTGGCCGGTTCGACATCGACGCTGTCCGCATCTCCGACATCGTGCGGGACGGCCAGGGCGTCGAGGTCGGCATGGATGACGACGAGGCCGGCCTCTCCGGGGATGGCGACGGTCTCGCTGGTCAGGAAGGACTCGGCGATCATCACGACGACGTCAGCGTCCACACGGGTCAGGGGCGGGTCCCCGGTGACCATCTCGGCCAGGCGAGACTCCTCGGGCGTCTCGACCGGAGCACCGTCGCCGTCGAGGGCGATGCGGCGCCCGGCTGCCAGCGCGGCATCCAGCACACCGGCGTCCTCGGGGGCCAGGCGGATGGTGTAGGTCACGGCACCGTCGTCCTCCTCGCGTCGGCGCACTCCGCGGCGCAGGTGCCGGCTGGCGGACATCTCGTTGATCAGGGTGCGCCGCCACGCCTTGACCAGGGTCTCCAGCTGCGCCCCCGTGCAGCCGAGGGCCAGCTCGAGCAGGCTGCTCTCGGTGGGCGGGGTGGTGACGCGGCTCAGCGCCCGGACCTTGCAGAAGGACAGCCGTCCTGCCGCGAACGCCTCGGTGATCAACGGCAACCGGCTCAGCGTTCGCGCCACCCGCACCCGGTCGCGGGCGACCCCCAGGCGCATCCCGGTGCGCCAAGAGAGCCAGTGCGCGGTCGACTTCAGGCCCGAGACGCCCCACCCTTCGCGCGCGTCGAACTCCGCCAACGTCAGGAGGAAGTCGCACTCGGCCGCGGCGATGCGCGCAGCCAGGCAGGTCAGCCGCTCCTCGAGAGCAGGCAGGGTCAGATCGGTGAGGTGGCAGTCGCCTGAGGTGTCGTCAGTCATGCAACGACGTTAGACAGGGGGTCGGACACGCAGCTCCCTCGCCGATCCGTCGCGCCCCGGCTGACCCGTCTCCGAGCTCACCCTCCGCAGGGAGAGACGATTCCGCGGCATCGTTTTCGATGCTCAGGTGCCGGTCCGTGCAGCCGTCCATCCCCCGCTTCCCTCAGCCGTCGCTCGGACGCCGCGGTCGATTGTTGCCTGCAGGTCGTCGTACGTCGCGACCGTCGACCACCGCTGCCACGCCCGGGCGTAGGCCTCCTGCGCCCTCCTCTCGAGTCCCGCGATGCCTGCCACAGTGCCCGTCCGTCTCATCGGTCCACCTGTCACAGACACAGACCTGCGAGCAGGCTCCCAGGTTGCACGCCGCGGCTCCCATCGTCGAGCGCTCCCGACACGCCGGGACGCCACCATCCGGCTGCGGCGTGTTGGCAGCGCTCGGCAGGTGGTGGGGAGGGGAGGATGGGGGCGATGACCGAGCTCCTGTCCCGACCGCCCGGGCCGCGTGCCCCGCGGCGCCCACCGGCCGGGCCCCCGGTCCGCCCGGTCACGGTCACGGTCGCCGGGGCGATGGCCGCGCTGCAGGCCGCCGGGCTCGGCGTCCTCGCCGTGATGGTCGTCGTCCTGGTGGGCTGGGCCACGGCCGCTGACAGCGAAGCCAGCGCGGCCACCGCGGTCACAGGGGGCCTGCAGGTCTGGCTGGTCTCCCACCACACACGTCTCGTCGTCCCCGGCGGCGGTTTCTCCTTGACGCCACTGGCTCTCACCGCGCTGCCGTTGCTGCTCGTGCACTCCGCGACACTGCGCGCCGGGCGTCTCGCCGCGGTGACCGGCCGCCGCGGGGTGGTCGCGCTGACCTCGGCTGTCACCTCGACGTACGCCGTGCTCGCGACCGTCGTGGCCCTGCTGGCCCGCACCGACTCGGTGCAGCCGGTACCGGCGAGCGCCTTCTCCGGCGCTGCCGCCCTGGCCGCTGTCGCGGCCGGGTCGGCGGCGGTGCGCGCGACCGGCCGCTGGCCCGTCCTCTGGCACCGACTCCCCGAGGCTCTGCGCAGTGCCCTGCCGCCGGCCGCGGGAGCGCTGTGCGTGCTGCTCGGCTCCGGCGCCCTGCTGGTCGGTGTGATGCTGGCCGGCCGTCGCGGGCAGGGTGTCGCGCTCGTCGAGGGCCTGGCCCCGGGCGCGGGTGGGGCCGTCCTGCTCCTGCTGGGCTGCCTGCTCTACGTCCCCACCGCGGCCGTCTGGGGAACGGCCTTCGCGGTGGGACCGGGGTTCGCCGTCGGCGAGGGGACGTCGGTGACGGTGGCCGGGGCCGACCTCGGGTCAGTGCCCTCGTTCCCGTTGCTGGCCGCGCTGCCTGCCGGCCAGGGGGCCGGAGCCGGTGTGCTCGCTCTCGTCGTCCCGGTGCTGGCCGGCGTCCTTGCCGCGCTGCTCCTGCGCCGCGCGCCCGGCGCGCGCGACCCGGCGGCGCTCGGTCCGAGGTCCATCCGGCAGGTACTCGAGACCGCGGGCCTGGTCGGCGTCCTCGTCGGCCTGGCCACCGGTGCGCTCGCCGTCGCCTCGGCGGGCTCGGCCGGGCCGGGTCGGATGGCCGACGTCGGCCCCGACTGGTGGGCCGTCGCACCGGCAACGGCACTGGAGGTCGCCGCCGCCATGGCGGTCACGCTCCTGGTGCTCCAGCGCCGCGGCTGACCGCCGCCGTCCCTCGGCTGACCGACATCGCCGCGCCGCTATCGTCACCCCGGTGACCGAACGCGCGCCTGCGACCAAGCGCATCGTGGTGCTCGCCTCGGGTGACGGCTCGACCCTGCAGGCCCTGCTGGACGCGGCGGCCGACCCGGCGTACGGCGTCGACGTCGCGGCGGTCGGCACCGACCGCCCGGCCGCAGGCGCTATCGACCGGGCCAGGGCGGCAGGCGTCACCACGTTCGTCGCACCGGTCGGCGCGGACCGCGACGCGTGGGACGCCGCACTCGCCGAACGCGTCGGTTCCTTCGCTCCGGATCTGGTCGTGTCGGCGGGGTTCATGCGGCTGGCCGGACCGGCGTTCCTGACCCGGTTCGCCGGCCGCTACGTGAACAGCCACCCCGCGCTGCTCCCGGCGTTCCCCGGCGTGCACGGCGTGCGCGACGCGCTCTCCTACGGCGTCAAGGTCGCCGGGTGCACGTTGTTCGTCGTCGACGACGGCGTCGACACCGGACCGATCGTCGCGCAGGCGGCCGTCGACGTCCTCGACGGCGACGACGAGGCGACGTTGCACGAACGAATCAAGGCCGCGGAACGGGTGATGCTCGTCGACATGGTCGGCCGCATGCTCCGCGACGGCTACCGAGTCTCCGGCAGGAAGGTCACCGTTCCGTGACAGACGACACGCGCGTCCAGGTGCGAAGGGCACTGGTCAGCGTCTACGACAAGACCGGGCTCGACGAGCTTGCGCGGGCGCTGCACGACGCCGGTGTGACGATCGTGTCCACCGGCTCGACAGCGGCGCGCATCGCCGGCGCGGGTGTGCCGGTCACGCCGGTCGAGGAGGTGACCTCGTTCCCGGAGTGCCTCGACGGCCGCGTCAAGACGCTGCACCCGGCGGTGCACGCCGGCATCCTCGCTGACCGCCGGCTCGACTCCCACCGCGCCCAGCTCGACGAGCTCGGCATCGAGCCGTTCGACCTCGTGGTCGTCAACCTCTACCCCTTCGCCGCCACCGTCGCAGCGGGCTCGACGCCCGAGGAGTGCGTCGAGCAGATCGACATCGGCGGGCCGGCGATGGTCCGGTCCGCGGCCAAGAACCATCAGTCGGTCGCGGTCGTCGTGGATCCGGTCGGCTATGCCGACGCCCTCGTAGCGGTGCGGGCCGGTGGCTTCACGCTGGAGCAGCGCCGGCGGCTGGCGGCGGCCGCGTTCGCGCACACCGCGGCGTACGACGTGGCAGTGGCGTCCTGGTTCGCCGCGGAGCTGGCACCCGACCCGGACGGCTGGCCGGCCGTCCTCGGGGCGGTGCTGCACAGGGACAGGGTGCTGCGCTACGGCGAGAACCCGCACCAGCCGGGCGCGCTCTACCGCGACCCGTCGACGCCGGCCGGGCTCGCCGGCGCCGAACAGCTGCACGGCAAGGAGATGAGCTTCAACAACTACGTCGACACCGATGCGGCCCTGCGAGCCGCCTACGACCACGAACAGCCGTGCGTCGCGATCATCAAGCACGCCAACCCGTGCGGCATAGCGGTCGCACTTGGTGCGGACGCCGAGGCGCCTGGGGCGGTGGCGGCCACGCACCGCAAGGCCCACGCCTGCGACCCGGTGTCGGCGTTCGGCGGCGTCATCGCGACCAACCGGGCCGTGACCGTCGAGATGGCCGAGCAGGTCGCCGAGGTGTTCACCGAGGTGGTGGCCGCCCCTGCCTACGCCGAGGGTGCGCTCGAGGTGCTGGCCCGCAAGAAAGCGGTCCGGGTCCTGCGCGTGGAGGACGGCTACTGCCACTCCGAGCCAGAGGTGCGCCTCATCTGCGGGGGCTTCCTGGCCCAGGGTCCCGACACCGTGGCCGAGCCCGGCGACGGCCCGGCGGGATGGACGCTCGCGGCGGGAGCGGCTGCGGACGCCGCCACGCTGGCCGACCTCGAGTTCGCCTGGCGGGCCTGCCGTTCGGTGCGTTCCAACGCGATCGTGCTCGCCTCCGAAGGGGCCACCGTCGGGGTGGGGATGGGGCAGGTGAACCGGGTGGACTCGGCCCGGCTGGCCGTCGACCGCGCCGGGGACCGCGCCAGCGGTTCGGTCGCAGCCTCCGACGCCTTCTTCCCTTTCGCCGACGGGCTGCAGGTCCTCATCGACGCGGGCGTGCGGGCAGTGGTGCAGCCGGGCGGCTCGATCCGCGACGACGAGGTCATGGCGGCGGCCGAGGCGGCCGAGGTGACGGTCTACCTGACCGGCGTACGGCACTTCGCGCACTAGTAGCCGGGTAAAGACAGCCGGGTAAAGACACGGTCAAGGCATCCGGGTGACGCTGAATATGACGATCACGCCTGCCGATGCACCGCACGTGGTGCTCGTCGAGGTCTCCGGCAGGGGTTTGTCCGTGCTGGCCCGACGCCTGGCGGCAGCGGTCGCGGTGTTCGGTGCCGTCGTCATCACCCTCTGGGTCGTAGCGCGGGACGCTGTCGCCGCGCTGGCCGTGGACGGGCTCCCCACCAAGCCGGCCACTGCGGTCGCCCTGGTCCTGATCGGCCTGACCGTGGCGTTGCCTGGGGTGGACCCCCGGTTCCGCAGGGCGATGACGCTCGGCGCCCTGCTGCTGGCCTGCGAGGGCGTGCTCTCGACGGTGTTGGACTCCCCCCTGCTCACGGCGTCCCTGCTCTTCCCCGACGCGTGGGAGGCAGCCACGCCGGACCGCTCCGGGGAGATGGCTATCGGCACGGCGATAGCACTGGTGTGTGTCGCCGGGGGCATGCTGGTCCGGCGCCGGCCGCGGCTGGCCACGACGCTGAGCGCCGCCGGGTTCGCCCTCGGGTACGTGGCGTTGCTGGGCCACCTCTACGGCGTGAGCGACCTCTACTCCCTCCAGACCGCCAGCCGGATGGCGTTGCCCACCGCCGCAGCGCTGATGGTCGTCGCGCTCGCCACCTCGATCGCGGATCCGGACCTGCCGCTGCCGAAGATGCTGACGGCCGCCGGGACCGCCGGGGTGCTCGTTCGCCGGCTGCTGCCCTGGGGTGTCCTGGCCCCGCCCCTCCTCGGCCGCGTCGTCCTCAGCGGTGAGCAGAGCCGGTGGTACAACGCCGAGTTCCAGCTGTCGTTGATCGTGCTCGCGTTCGTCGTCGGCACCGTCACTGCGACAGTTCTGGGAGCGCGGACCGCGGCGCGCACCGACCGGGCCCGCGAACGTGCCGCGGACGAGCTGGAGAGCCTCAACGCCGAGCTCTCGGAGCGGGTGGCGGTCGCGGTGGCGGACGCGGAGGCCGACCGCGACGAGCTCGGCATCCTGCTCGATGCGACCCCGGCCGGGATCTTCGAGGTCGACCCGGAGGGCGGCCTCCGCTACGTCAACCAGCGCTGGCGCGAGCTCGCAGGGCTGACGGCCGAACAGGCAGAGGCCGGAGGTTGGGCCGAGGCGGTCCATCCCGCCGATCGTGAGCGGGTGCTGGCACTGTGGTCGGAGTGCCTGCGAACCGGCGCGGAGTACCAGGTGCGCTATCGCTACCTGCGGCCGGACGGCAGCGTGGTCTGGGTGGACACCAGCGCCCGCGCCGTCCGGGGGACCGACGGAGACGTGACGCGGTGGTTGGGCAGTGTCACCGACGTCACGGACCAGGTGGCAGCGGCACGTCGTCTCTCGGAGTCCGAGATCCGTTACCGCTCCGTCGTGGCCACCATGGCCGAGGGTGTCGTGCTGATGGATGCCCAGGGGCGGATCGTGACGGTGAACGAGGCTGCCTGCCGCGTGCTCGGCGTCGAGGCAGCGGACCTGATGAGCCTGGAGCCCGGTGACCTCCGATGGCACAGCCTTCGTGAGGACGGGTCCGAGCTCCCGCGCGAGGAGCACCCCGCGGCGATCGCGATGCGGACCGGGCGGCCGGTGCGCGACGTGACCCTGGGTGTGAACCGTCCTGACGGCTCGGTGGCGTGGCTGCTCGTCAGTGCCGAGCTGCTCGTCGACAGAGAAGACCGGGACGAGGAGTCATCGGTCGAGGGCGTCGTCACGACGTTCACCGACGTGACGTCCGCACGTGCGGCAGCGGCGGCCCTGCGGCGCAGCGAGGAGCAGTTCCGCCACGCGATGGCGCTCGCTCCCATCGGGATGGCGCTGGTCGACCTCGACGGCAGCTTCCGCGAGGTCAACCATGCATTGGCTCGGCTCTTGGGCTATGAGGAGGACGAGCTCGTGGGCGTCACCTTTCAGCAGATCACGCATCCGGAGGACCTGGAGGCGGACCTCGAAAACGTCGCGCGGCTGCTCGATGGGACGCTGGACCACTACACGATGGAGAAGCGCTACCTCACGAAGTCGGGAGAGATCGTGTGGGTACTGCTCGCCGTCTCGCTCGCCCGCGACGACCAGGACCTCCCCGCCTACTTCATCACCCAGATGTCGGACGTGACCGACAGTCGGGCGGCGAACCAGCGGCTCGCCCATCGCGCGCTGCACGACCCGCTGACGGGGCTGCCCAACCGGGATCTGCTGATGGACCACCTGTCCCACACCCTCGCCCGGTCCGCGCGCGCCGGGACGTCGACCGCCGTCATGTTCTGCGACCTCGACAACTTCAAGTCGGTCAACGACACCCACGGGCACGAGGCCGGCGACGAGCTCCTCGTCGCGGTCGCTGGCCGCCTTCGCGGGGTCATGCGTCCAGGTGACACGGTGGCCCGGCTCGGCGGCGACGAGTTCGTCGTCGTCGCCGAAGGGCTGCCGGACGCCGGCACGGTGCGTGTGCTGGCCGAGCGGGTCCGCCGTGCCTTCGACGAGCCGCTGCGGGTCGCGGGTCACCTGGTCCGGACCGGGGTCAGCATCGGCGTGGCCGTCGCGTCGGTCGAGGACGACGCGCGGTCGGTGCTGCGGGAGGCCGACGCCGCGATGTACCGCGCTAAGGCGTTGGGGCGTGGTCGGCTCGAGCTCAGCCTCGAAGCCGATGACATCACCGTGCGCCGCGGGTGACCCGGCCACGAATCGTTGTCGAGGAGCCCGACCGCCGACCTGCATGACAGACTTCCGGAGTGGCTGCTGCGACACTTCTCGACGGCAGGGCGGCAGCGGCGCAGGTTCGGGCCGACCTGCACCGCCGCGTCGACCGGCTCCGCCAGCTGGGTGTCGTCCCGGGACTGGGCACCGTCCTGGTCGGTGACGACCCGGGCAGCCGCTCCTACGTCGCGGGCAAGCACCGCGACTGCGCCGAGGTGGGCATCGTCTCGATCCAGCGCGAGCTCCCGGGCGACGCCACCCAGGCCGACGTCGAGGCCGTGATCGACGAGCTGAACGCCGATCCTGCCTGCACGGGCTACATCGTCCAGCTCCCGTTGCCGCCCGGTCTCGACGCGAACGCCGCGCTCACCCGCATGGCACCCGAGAAGGACGCCGACGGGCTGCACCCGATGAACCTCGGGCGGCTGGTGCTGGGCGAGCCGGCGCCGCTGCCGTGCACCCCGAGGGGCGTCGTCGCGCTGCTCCGCCGGTACGACGTGGTGCTGGCCGGCGCGGAGGTCGTGGTGGTGGGCCGGGGCGTCACCGTCGGGCGGCCCCTGGGGCTGCTCCTGACCCGGCGTTCCGAGAACGCGACGGTGACGCTGTGCCACACCGCGACGCGGCACCTCGTCGACCACCTGCGCCGGGCCGACGTCATCATCGCCGCCGCGGGTGTGCCCGGCCTGGTGACCGCCGACGCGGTGAGTCCCGGTGCTGCCGTGGTCGACGTGGGTATCACCCGCACCGATTCCGGGCTGGTCGGCGACGTGGCGCCGGGCGTGCGGGAGGTCGCCGGCTTCCTCGCCCCGGTCCCCGGCGGCGCGGGCCCGATGACGCGCGCGATGCTGCTGGCCAACGTCGTCGAGAGCGCGGAGCGGTCGGTGGCACCGTGAGTGAGGTGCCCCAGCCGACGACCGTGGAGGACCGGCCACCCATCCGAGGCGGTTGGGTGGGTCGGCAGTGGCCGCTGCTGACAGTGCTCGGCGGGGGTGTCGTCGGGCTCGGTGCCGTGGCGCTGGACCATTTCCGCATCGGCTGCCTCCTGCTCGGCTTCTCGGTGCTCTTCGCGGGCCTGGCCCGGCTCCTCCTGCCCGCGCGGCGGGTCGGCCTCCTCGTGGTGCGCAGTCGTGCCTTCGACGTCGTCGTGCTCGCGGTCATGGGCGTGGCCCTCGTGGTCCTCGCGCTCGTGGTCCCCGTGCGCTGAGGCTCGCCCCTCTCGCGCTGAGGGCTCCGCGGCGCTGGGATAGCCTCCATGCCGCAGATGCCGCACATGCCTCGACCGCCCGGACGAGTAGGAGCGCCTTCCATGCCCCGGACCCCAGTCATCGTCACCGTCACCGTCACCGGCGCCGCCGGCCAGATCGGCTACGCCCTGCTGTTCCGCGTCGCGTCCGGCCAGCTGCTCGGTGCAGACGTGCCGGTGCGGCTGCGACTGCTCGAGATCGCTCCGGCGCTCAAGTCTGCCGAGGGGACCGCGATGGAGGTCGACGACTGCGCGTTCCCGCTCCTCGCCGGGATCGACATCACCGACGACCCGCGGGCTGCGTTCGACGGTGCCAACGTGGCGCTGCTCGTCGGTGCCCGCCCGCGTACGGCAGGCATGGAGCGCGGCGACCTGCTCGAGGCCAACGGCGGCATCTTCAAGCCGCAGGGCGAGGCCATCAACTCGGGGGCGGCCGACGACGTCCGGGTGCTCGTGGTCGGCAACCCGGCCAACACCAACGCGCTCATAGCGTCCTCGCACGCACCCGACGTGCCGAGGGAACGGTTCACGGCGATGACCCGGCTCGACCACAACCGGGCGATGAGCCAGCTGGCGGCGAAGACCGGTTCGTCGGTGGCCGACATCCGCCGGCTCACGATCTGGGGCAACCACTCGGCCACGCAGTACCCCGACATCTCCCACGCGGAGGTCGGCGGGAAGAACGCGGCCGAGGTCGTCGGCGACCGCACCTGGCTCGAGGACGACTTCATCCCGACGGTCGCCAAGCGGGGTGCGGCGATCATCGAGGCGCGCGGCTCTTCGTCGGCGGCGTCTGCCGCCAACGCCGCCATCGACCACGTCCACGACTGGGTCCACGGCACTCCCGAGGGTGACTGGACCTCGGCTGCGATCCCCTCCGACGGCTCCTACGGCGTCCCCGACGGGTTGATCTCCTCCTTCCCGGTCGTCTCCGAGGGTGGGACCTGGAAGATCGTCGAGGGCCTGTCGATCGACGACTTCTCCCGCGGGCGCATCGACGCCTCCGTGCGCGAGCTCGAGGAGGAGCGCGATGCCGTCACCGCCCTCGGCCTCCTCTGAGCCAGGCTGAGCTCGCCGCTCCTCCGACCCCGTTCCCCCGACCCGACGCAAGCCGAAAGGCCACCATGGCCAAGATCTCCGTGCAGAACCCGGTCGTCGAGCTCGACGGGGACGAGATGACGCGCATCATCTGGGCGTTCATCAAGGACCGGCTCATCCACCCCTACCTCGATGTCGACCTGCACTACTACGACCTGTCGATCGAGAACCGGGACGCCACCGACGACCAGGTCACCATCGACGCCGCCGAAGCCATCAAGGCGCACGGCGTGGGCGTCAAGTGCGCCACGATCACCCCCGACGAGGCGCGGGTCGAGGAGTTCGGCCTGAAGAAGATGTGGCGGTCGCCGAACGGCACGATCCGCAACATCCTCGGCGGCGTCATCTTCCGCGAGCCGATCATCATGTCGAACATCCCGCGACTGGTGCCCGGCTGGACCAAGCCGATCGTCGTCGGCCGTCACGCGTTCGGCGACCAGTACCGCGCGACCGACTTCGTCGTGCCGGGCGAGGGGACGCTGACGCTGACGTTCACCCCCAAGGACGGCGGCTCCCCGATCGAGCACGAGGTCTACCAGTTCCCCGGCGGCGGCGTCGCGCTCGCCATGTACAACCTCGACGGCTCGATCCGCGACTTCGCGCGGTCGTCCTTCCGCTACGGCCTGTCGCGCGAGTACCCGGTCTACCTCTCGACGAAGAACACGATCCTCAAGGCGTACGACGGGCGCTTCAAGGACCTGTTCCAGGAGGTGTTCGAGGCGGAGTTCAAGGCGGACTTCGACGCCAAGGGTCTGACCTACGAGCACCGGCTGATCGACGACATGGTCGCGGCCGCGCTGAAGTGGGAGGGCGGCTACGTCTGGGCCTGCAAGAACTACGACGGCGACGTGCAGTCCGACATCGTCGCGCAGGGATTCGGCTCGCTCGGCCTGATGACCTCGGTGCTGCTGACGCCGGACGGGAGGACGGTCGAGGCCGAGGCCGCGCACGGGACGGTCACCCGGCACTTCCGGGAGCACCAGAAGGGCAACCCGACGTCGACCAACCCGATCGCCTCCATCTTCGCGTGGACCCGGGGCCTGGCCCACCGCGGCAAGCTCGACGGCACGCCGGAGGTCACCGTGTTCGCCGAGAGGCTCGAGGAGGTCTGCATCGAGACCGTCGAGGCTGGCCAGATGACCAAGGACCTCGCACTGCTCGTGTCCGCGGACCAGCCCTACCTCAACACCGAGGACTTCCTCGCCGCCCTGGACGAGAACCTCGCGAAGAAGATGGCGGGCTGACCGCAGGGCCCGACCTACGCGTCTCTCCCGGCGCCGGGCGACGGGGCGACCTCGAAGACGGTCGGATGCCGCCACCCGCTGGACGCGAACGCCTCGGCGACCGACGTTCGGACGGCGCCCACGCGCTCCCTGGCAGCGAGGACGACCGCGGAGCCACCGAACCCGCCGCCCGTCATGCGGGCCCCCACTGCGTCGGCGGCGGTCGATGCCTCCACGGCCGCGTCCAGCTCCGCGCAGCTGACTTCGTAGTCGTCGCGCAGGGACGTGTGGGAGGCGGCCATCAGCCGACCCAGCCGTGCCCAGTCCCGGTCACGCATGGCATCAACCGCCTCGACGACCCTCGCGTTCTCCGTGACAACGTGGCGGGCCCGTCGGCGCAGCTCGTCGTCGAGGGGCTCCAGCCGCCGGCCGAGACCCTCGAGCCCCACGTCGCGCAGCGAGGCGACCCGT
>Ga0180121_10000751_pt1 | contig 13640 bp, 9 predicted proteins | sample AntDrymUQ5402106_2_FD_129676 | JGI IMG/M metagenome (GOLD analysis project Ga0180121, IMG submission 129676) | Polar desert sand microbial communities from Dry Valleys, Antarctica - metaG UQ540 (21.06) (version 2) (version 2) | ecosystem: Environmental > Terrestrial > Soil > Desert | place...
CCCTCTGGGTCGACCAGTAGACGGCTGCAGCGGACGGGGGCGGCGTGCGCCGTCCCCGTCCGCTCGCGTCCCTAGGCGTCCCTCGTCGGGGCGCGCGAGCCCATCGTAAGCGCCACGCCGACGGCCATCATCGTCCGCTCTGCTGATCACACGGCTGAACACGCGGCCTCTGGTTGGTACCCCAGAGACCGCTGGATTGGGTCAACCAGGTGATGGAGCTAGCCGGGCTCGAACCGGCAACCTCCTGGGTGCGATAACGACGGAGAGAAGCTACGTGAAGCAGATTCGGCTCTATTCACTCGGCCCGGCTGCTCTCGAATTCGGTGAGGTTCGCTCAGTTCGGTAGCACGGTTGGTAGATCAAGAACCCGCCGACGAATTCCGTTCTTCCCGACGGTCGGGCCGCGCATCCCGGTCGCTCCGCTATGGCGGCGCACGCTACGCGCCACTGTCTGCGATCCCGACCAACGTGGGTGGTGTTCCTGCTAGCGCTATGTCGTCGGGGCGGCTCCGGGGAAGTCTCTTTGCGGGTTGTGGCGCTTGACGTCCACACGGACCTCGAAGGCTCCGTCACCCGAGCTCAGATCATTGTCGTTGATTCCAACGAACAGCTGCCTGGGCGTGGAGTGGCTATTGGCGAACGAGTTGTGGGCGCCCGCGAACTTCCAGCTCTCCCAGGAGTCCCCGTCGAACCCGCAGATGAGCGAGAACTTGTACTCGTTCGGCACCGGCCAGCCGGGTTGGTGCGGCGCGAGCTCGCCCCAGCCGCTCGGGCCGTTCCTTCCCGTGAACCAGACGCCTGCCCAGATCTCCCCGGTCCCCCTGACGTCCACGGTGTCGCCGGCGGTGACGGTGATCCCCGTCGGTTGGCGCCGCGCGTACTGCGAGCCCTCCCCGGCGTAGGACGGGCCGGCGTCGACGACGTCCGGAAGGACGACCTGGTACGGCTCCACGTATCCCACCGTCCGCGACACGCGGGCGAGCCTTCCGTAGGCGAGATACCTCGCCTGGAACGAGATCGGCCGGCCTGGGTTGTCCGCGTTGAACTTGAGCCCTTGGCGGATGTACTCGCCCAGCCCCGCTGCGGGGTTGTCCAGTGCCACGAGCTTCGGGCCAGTCCCACCCTGCTCGTAGATCCAGATCTGCGACGCCTCGATCAGGTGGTCATATTCGCTCTGGACCTGTCCGTCGACGGAGTCCTTGTACTTCGCGTCGATCGCAATCGCGAGCTGCTCCTTCGAGAACGCGCCCTTCGCGATCACAAGCAGCGTCCGCCCGTAGTTCACCTGCGAGATGTAGCAAGGTGGGTTGCCGGGACCGATGAACCCCTCGAGGTCGGATTTCTTCACGTTCGATCCGAAGAAGTACGGGGTGGCGCCGGAATCCGGCTCGAACGCCACGGTGTAGTAGACCTGGTCGAAACGATGCATGACGGACGAGGTGCGACCGGTCTCGTCGTAGCTGAGGCTGCCGTTTGCGGAGAGGCCGTCGATGTTCAGCCCGAGCCGCAGCTTCAGTAGACCGTGATTCTCCGTACGCACCGCCGCGGCATAGCGGAAGATCGCTCCCGCAGAGTCGGTCGGATTGATCTGGTGGATCAGCTTCGTGCGCGCGTCTGCGATCGAGGCCTGGCTCGGCCGCGGGATCTTGACGCTCCTCATCTGCGTGTGTCCGCCGACGAAGTCGGTCGCCACCGTGATCACGCCGGGCGCGCGTCCCAACCCGATCTTGTCGAGGCGTCCCTGCGTCAGGCCTTCGGCCTGCACGAGCGCCCCAGGCCAGATCGCGTCCATCGAAGGCTGATTGAGGAACGCGAACTCGTCGATTCCGTCGGTCACCTGGACTTCACGGCGGTGAATGGAGTGGGCGAGCCCGTCGGCCATTTCGGTCGTCGATCCCCTGTCGGTCGTCTGCACCGTCGGCGGCTGCGGCGAGAGCGGGGGCAGCGTCAGGAGGTACGCCTGGATCTCGGCTTGATTCGACGTGCCGCCGGGCATCGGTTGTCCCAGCGGGATCTTGTTCAGCACCGTCCGCGGCCGAATCTTGATCGGCCTGTTCCCATGCGCTTTCCGATAGTCGTCAAGCGACTTCGGGTTCGGGAAGAACCGGCGGCGCCTCGCTTGGATCAGGTACACGTCTTGCGCACCGGACGCCCGCACGAGATCCCCTTCCACCAGCCCTCCCGGAAGGGCGGCCGCTGCCTCGAGCTCGGCGTCCGGAAGGTGATCTTCGTCCTCCTCGACGAGTCCCGCAGACCGATAGATCCCGCGCGAGAACAGCTTGCCTTCCGCCCTCCGTCGACGTACGAGGCCGGGGAGCTGCTGCCCGTCGGCATAGACCCACCGCATCAACTCTGACGGCACCGCCGCGTAGTTGCCGGCGTTCAGCTTTCGCGTGAGCGTCGAGCTCTGGATTGCGCCCGTGCCGCAGTTGATCCCGAAGCTGCAGAGTGCGTCGAACTGGTACCGGGTCAGGGGAACCTTGACATAGCGCCGGATCGCCGCTGATACGTCCGCCGCGTCCTGGGCCAGGAGCTCGTAGGCGCGCTGCACGGTGATGCCCTTTCTGAGCTCCGCCGGCTCGGTGCCGTTGCAGTTCCCCCGATGCACGAGATGCCCGATGCCGATCGTGCAGTGGCCGACGGGATCGTTGTAGAGACGCAGGTAGCACCCTTCGAATCGCGCGACGAAGGCTGCACCGTTTGCGCTGAGACCGCTCGGCTTCGCCGCCGCATCTTCCTCCGCGGCAGGTTCGTCGGACAAGTCGTCCTCCGGAGGATCCGGCCGCGCATTCGATCCTTCGAGCTCTGCGTCGGATCCTTCGAGCTCAAGATCGGATCCTTCGAGCTCAGCCTCGGCGTTCTCCTCGAGAACTTCGGTACCAGGCTTCAAAGCGGCCTCGAGGTCGGACATGGCAAAAGCTCCTTTCGGTCACCAGATTCCAGTCCACGCGCAAGCACGTCTTCGCGCGCCGGGGTTCGGGAAACCCGATTGGCTGGTGGCCCCTCTCTGCCATTGCCTGCCCCTAACCCTAGACCCGACCCGGTAGCGGGCAGTCCCCGCATACCGACCTCTCCGGCCGCAACGGCGAGACCGCAAGCATTGATCGTCTCGATCATGCTGTCAAGAGGCAGGGCGAACGGCCTCGACCCTTAGTCGAACCGCAGGTCCGAGCTGCTCGAGGATCGCCTTGACTTCAGACACCCGTAGCGGGACGCTCTCGAGAGCGTCGTGGCCGACCTCACCTCCCAGGCGGAGTCGGTCGCCTCGCGCGCTCTACGACAACCTGGAGGGGGTACGGAGATGAGCACACGCGAACCCGAGACGACCGAAACCACGGAGACGAACGATCCGGAGGCTTCGGGCGAAGGAGCCCTCGACCTCACCGAGCTGTCGCCGGAAGAGGCCAACAACGCGCTCATGGCCGCGACGGAGGAGGTTGCCGAGGACGAGCCCGAGTTGCCCGTCGGCGTCGAAGGCGCTGCGCAGCCGATCCACGCCGAGCGCGCGATCCGCCTCGCACTGATGCAGAAGGGGATTCGAGAGGAGCCGTGTCCGACGAACAAGAATCCGTTCAGCCGCTACTTCGGCTACGGCGCGCAGAAATGGTGCGCCGACTTCGTCGGCTGGTGCTTCGACCGAACCGGCGACCAGGACAAGAGGGTTCCCTGGGGCTACGTGTCGAGCGTGAAGACGATCATCGCCTGGGCCGAGAGGGAAGGCCGCATCCAGTCACAGCCGCGCCGCGGCCAGATCTTCGCCTACGAAAACGGCAAGCACACCGGCATAGTCACGAGTGTTCAGGGCAACAAGTTCACGACGATCGAAGGAAACACGAAGGGCGTCGACGGGCGGACCTGCTGGGTCCACGACCACGTGCGCACGAACAACGGGACGTACTACTTCATCCGACCGCCGGCGTAACCGGCCGTCAACCAGCTTTCGAGCGAAATCGAGATGGAGCTAGCCGGGCTCGAACCGGCGACCTCCTGGGTGCGATCCAGGCGGTCCGCGACGCTCAACTTGACACACCGGCTTGACACACGCCGACTTGAGAGCCCTGCGTCAGGAGGAAACGGCTCGGTTTAGAGAAGCCGACGCCCGGACTCGAACCGGGGACCCCTTCATTACGAGTGAAGTGCTCTACCAGCTGAGCTACGTCGGCGGGACGCCTAGCTTAGCCTCGCGAAACTGGCATTACGCTGGGGCCCGTGCCACCTCCACGCGGATTCGAGTACGTGGTGCGCGGCGGCGACGTCGTCATCACGCACCACGGCCGAGCTGCCGCAACCCTGCGCGGCGCCGCCGCCGAGCGGTTCCTCGCGAAGATCGACCGCGGCGACCCCCAGCACGTGATGGCGCGGGTGACCGGGAACTACAAGCGCGGGAACGAGCGCTAGGCAGTCACGAGCGAGCCGGCGAAGGCTCGCCGGAGCTGGACGAAGAGCGCCTCGAAGGCGAGCGGTGCCTGGAGCTGGAGCTCCTCCAGGAGGCGCCAGGTGTCGCGCACGAGCTCCGCTGCGAGCTCGGCCGAGACCGCCCGGTCGTCGCTCGCATCCTCCTGCAGCTCGGTGAGATGGTCGATGTGGATCGCCGTTCGCTCCGCGCCCGCCGCGACTGCGATCAGGTCGCGATACCAGGCCGCGAGCTCGTCGAGCGAGAGCAGCAGCTCCTCGCGCTCGGCACCCCGAGCGGCGCGCTTCAGCCGCTGCTCGGCCTCCCGGTCGGGGAGATCCATGCCTTCGAGATCCTGCTCGGCCTTCGCCCGCGCCTCCTTCGCCCGCTCCGCGGCGGCCTCGATGAGGGCGGCCGAAGCGTCGCCGGGGACAAAGTCCGGATCGCGGTACACGGCCCGCGCGAGCTCGATGAGCTTTGACCTCCGCTCCACCGACGCAGGATCCAGGAGCCGCTCGACCCGGTCGAGGCGGCCGGCCGCGACCCGCGCGATCGCCGCCGTCTGGTTCTCCGACAGACCCGGCGCCCGCTCCTCGACCACTGCGCGGATCGCGCGTAGCGAGAGCCGCCTGAAGGGCACGGGCTGGCAGCGAGAGCGGATCGTCTCCGACAGCGGGCCGACGTCGTCCGCCACGAGGACGATGACCGCATACGGCGGCGGCTCCTCGAGATCCTTGAGGAGCGCGTCGGCGGCCTCGTCGTTCATCAGGTGCGCGCCGAAGATCAGGTAGACCCGCCGGTCGGCTTCGAAGGGCCGCATGTGCAGGTCGCGTCGGAGCTCGCGGATCGCGTCGATCCGAATCTGGTCGCCGAGCGGCTCGAGGACGTACAGATCTGGATGCGACCGGCGGCCGACCCGGTCGTGCTCCCCGAGGAGCTCCGCGGCGAGACCGAGGGCGAGCGCGCGCTTCCCGACTCCGGGCGGCCCGTGGAAGAGATATGCGTGGGAGGCGCCTTCCCTCAGCGCGGCCTCGAGGAGCGCTTTCGCCTCAGCCTGCTCCGGCACGTGATCGAACGTGGTCAAGGACCTCCTTCGCGATGTCGTGCACGGGACGGTCGGCCTGGATCGCGACGATTCGCTGCGGGAAGAGCCCGGCGAGCTGCCGGTAGCCGTTGTCGACGAGCATGAGAAACGCCTCGCCCTCCCGCTCGATCCGGTCCCGTGCGTCTGCCGAACGCTTGACCGCCTCCTCGACGCCGATCAGGAGCAGGAAGGTGATGTCCGGGAGGATCCCGCGGATCGGCTCCAGGTTCAGCGCCAGGACGCGCTCGATGCCGAGCCCACGCGCGAACCCCTGGTAGGCGAGCGACGAGTCCAGGAACCTGTCTGAGACGACATACGCACCCTCGGCGAGCTTCGGGCCGATCACGCGGTCGACGAGCTCCGCTCTCGCGGCGGCGAAGAGGGCGGCCTCGGCCCAGGGCGACATGGCCTCTCCCTCGAGCAACAGCTCGCGAACGCGCTCCCCGAGCGGGGTCCCTCCCGGCTCGCGAGTGGTCTCGACCGTACGGCCGTCCTTGGAGAGCGATCCGGCGAGGAGCTCGGCCTGCGTCGACTTGCCGGACCCGTCGAGGCCCTCGAAGGAGACGAACATGGCCGGGAGGATAGTGGGGGCTCCAGGCGAACAAAGCGTCCGCCGATGAACCAGTCCATGAGCATGCCGCCCGAAGCTCTCGTCCGCCCCTGGCGGACGGCGACGCTCGTCGCGACCGCGGTCGCCGCCTTCGAGCTCGTCCTGCTCCTGATCCTCGGCGTCGCGCTCCTCGGCCAGCCGCTGTCGGAGCGGATGCGCGACACGGCGCAGGACCGCAGCCTCGGGATCACGACGAGCGCAAAGCCGAAGCCGAAGATCGGAAGCTCGGTGCCGAGCCTCGACCGGTCGGAGACCACGGTCATCGTCCTGAACGGGAACGGCGTCTCCGGCGCCGCGCACGAGACGGCCTCCCGAGTCGAGTCACGCGGCTACTCCGTCGGCCACGTCGGAAACGCGAACCGCACGGACTTCACCCGCAGCGTCGTCATGTACCGGCCGGGCAACCGGGGCGAGGCCCTCCGGCTGGCGCGCGACCTGCGGATCAAGATCGTCGGCCCGCTCGACGGCATGACGAAGCGCGAGCTGATGGGCGCTCACGTCGCAGTCGTCGTCGGCGCCTAGCCAACTCTCCTACGAGAACTTCCAGACGAGGTAGCGATTGTTCGGGCTGCGCTCCGGTTCCGCACCGAGCGCCTGCCGCAGCTCCGCCTCGACAGCAGCTCCGTCGTCGCCGTAGCCGAGCCGGTCGACGAGAATCGCGGCGAAACCCGCCGCTCTGACGATCGGGACGAGCTCCGCAGTCGGCCTGGTCAGGTTGGCTCCGGCCCAGTCATCCCGACCACGCATCGCGCCGTAGCTCCACCGGAGATCGTCCGTGTGGAGGTACGGCTTGACCGGCTCGTAGATCGCCTGGCGGGCGGCGGCCGGCTCAGGGAATGCCTCGTACGGAAACTGCGCCACCTTCGCGCCCTCGGGAAGCTGCGACTCGAGCGAGGAGAAGAAGGCGGCGTCGACGTCCCACTGCGCTTTCACCGGCTCGTAAAGCGGCACGAACGCCGGGCTCGTCTGATCGAAGACTCCGATCGCGAGCACCGCCGCCAGGACCGCCCCGAACGCCACCGGCCTGGTCAATCGTCGCCCCAGAGCGGTGAGCCCCAGCGCGACGGCCGCGAGCGCGAAGAACGCGAGAAAGATCGAAAGCCTGTTCCACGCCCGGATCTGGGGGAAGACGACCCCTACGAGCGTCCCGGCGCCGCCCACAGTCGCTAAGAGGAACGAGACGAGCGCCAGGGTCGCGAGGGTCAGGTGGCTCGGGGATGCCCGACGCCCGACGAGTGCGCCGAGGACGACTCCGAACAGCCAGACGAGGCCGACGGTGCCGACGATCCCCAGGGTGGCCGCGTTCGCGTCGAGGGGTGGGAACTTCTTCGTGTACCGCTCCTTGACCCGAGCGACCGGGTCGATGCGATGGGCGTCCAGCGGCAGCACGAGCTGCGTCAGCTTCAGCGAGTACACCTCGCTCTCGAACGTGTGCCGCTGGGCGACCTCCTCGTTCGTTCCGTTGGCGGCGCGGTAGACGAGTGTCGGCGCAAGCTGCACGAGCGCAACGCCCAGGATCGCCGCGACGACCAGGCCGCCGGCGAGCAGGGCTCCGCGGTCGCGCGTCCCGAGAAACCGCAGCAGCATTGCGAGGACGACGAGCACCACGGTGAACGCTGCGTAGTAGAAGGACCCGGAGGCCGCACCGACGAGGATCGCCAGTCCGATGACGGCGGCCAGGCGGAGCCGTTCGCCGGAGAGCACCACCGCAGCCAGGTAGGCCCCGGCCGGGACCGCGTAGTACGTCGACAGGAAGAGATGGCCCTCGCCGCGGAGGAAGTGGTACGGGAGGAGCGCGTAGAGAACAGCACAGACGAGGGCAGGCCAGGGATCCGCTCCGAGCCGCCGCAGGGCCAGGAACCCTGCGATCCCCACGAGGGGGAAGCTCGCGAGATAGAGGACGTTCATCGCGGCGGCGGAGCCGAGCCCGAACAGGCCGAGGAGCGACAGGACGAGGACGTTGATCGTGTCCCCGTTCAGCACCGGATAGTCGTAGAGCTCGAGGCTCCCTGGAGCGCCGAGCGTGGAGTTCTCGAAGTACCACCCGTGATCGAGCACGCTCCTGACGAGGAGGTGCTGGAGGTTCACGTCGCCGTAGTACTCGAACGGCACGGCGAGATCCGCGCGCCAGAGCTTCAGCACCACGTTGGCGCCGGCGAGCGAAACGGCCCCCACGAGGAGGGCATAGCCAAGGTCGCCGCCGAGCCGCAGGCGCCTCATTGCTGGAAGATCCGCTCGAGGACAAGGGGCGCCGGCCCCAGCGGATCGAGCTGAGCCGAGCGCGTGAGGTGGCGGATCGCGGCGTCTCGCAAGTTGATGTCGAGCTCGAAGCGGCCGAGCTCGTACCACGTCCGTGGATTCTGCGGCTGCAGCTCGACCGCCTTGATGTACCGGTCGAGGGCGGCGCCGTTCCCGCCACGCGCTTCCTCTCCGGCCGCTTCGGCAAAGAGCGGCTCGATGGAGAGCGGGTTGAGCGACCTTGCCCGCCGACCGTGGTCGACCGCCTCAACGGCCTCACCGCGCTCGACCGCCCCATAGGCGCTCGTGATCTCCCGTCGCGCGAGCCAGGGTGCAGCCAGCGACGCGACCATGGTGAGGCTCCCGAGGACGACGCCGGCCACGAGCACCGGCCGGCGCACACCCTGGAGTGTCGGGCGTCCCGCGGCGAGCAGCACGCCGATCACGAGGCACAGCGGAGCAGTGACACCGACAAAATCCCAGTCGTAGTCGACCAGCGCGTGCACGAGATACGCGATACCGACGACTCCGAGTGCTGCCGCCGCTGCGGCGTCCGCCCCCTCCGATCGCCGTACGCAGCGGACGACGCCAATGGTGGCGGCGGTCCCGGCGCCGACGATCAGGAGGAATCCGACGAGACCGGTCTCAGCCAGGAACTGGAGCGCGAGATTGTGCGGCTCGGTCGCGACCGTCGTGTTCCGCCGAATAGGCCTTCGGGCGACGGAGAACGATCCGGCGCCGGTGCCCGCGACCGGGTCCGCCCGAAAGAGCTCCCAGGACTCTTCCCACCAAGTCCAGCGGCTGTTCGAGTTGAAATTGCCCAACCGGTTCGGCCCGGCACCCGCCTGGCTCGTCGGGTTGGCGAACTCCCGGGCGCCGTCCCGGGCCCACTCGACCGGGTTCCCGCCGGACGCAGCGAGCACGCCCACGAGGAGCACGACTGCGGAGAAGGCTGCGAGGCGCCGGCCCGAGACCCTGAGCAGCCGCGGCCGCCAGCGATCCTCATGCTTCAGCGCGAGGTAGGCGAGCGCTCCAACTGCGGCCCCAACGAGAAGGAGGGCCGCTCCGAGCTGGAGCCCGTCGGAGAGGCGGCGTGAGTAGGGCTGGCCGTCGTCGACGATTCCCGGCTGGGTGAACGCCCAGGCCCCGAGCGCGGCGGCCGGCGGCACACAGACGAGGAGGGCGCCGATCGCCTCCTCCCGATCGCGCGACACGAGCAGGAACGCGCCCACGGCGAGCAGGGCGACCAGCGCGCCGCCCCGGGAGTAGGTGAGGAGCAGCGCGAACACCGCAACGAACAGAGCAACGACCGAGCCCACACGCAGCCAGCGGGGGTGCTCCTGCCGCACCGCAGCCCAGAGGGCGAGCAGGATCGCCATCGCGGCGAGGAGAGCGAGCGCGTTCCAGTACTCGAGCGGCGCCCGAAGCCGGGCGATCCGCTCCCCGTCCGGATAGAGGTTCGGGATGACCTTGCCGGCGAGCGCCCAGAGCAGTGCCGCCCCAAAGAGCGCCAGGAGCGAAACGGCGAGCGCGCGCGGCGCTCGTGGCATCGCCGCTCCGACGAGCAGGCCAAGAGCGGCAAATGCCAGATAGACCACTCCCCGGTTGAAGTACTCCCACGAGCGGTCGGGCACCACCGACCAAACGATGGAGAGCCCGTTCCACACGACGAAGCCGACCAGGAGCGCGACGAACGCGCGGCCGGCGCGGTCGAGGTCGGGCAGCGCAAGCCGGCCCAGGAAGGCGGCCGCGAGTGCCGCACCCGCGACGAGGATCGCAAGCGCGCCCAGCCAGGCAAGCGGGTCATAGGCCGATCCGTCACCGAAGAACACAGCGAGTCCGGTCAGGGCGACCGCGCTACCGAACAGCACCCCGGTGGCGCGTGGGAGGCCCGGTGGCATCGGCGCCGAAGCTAACAGCCGCGCGAGTCCTCCGTCCTACCTAACAAAGGGTTTACACGCACTTGAGGTTGGGTTCACTCGCTGAAGGGAAACTGCGCTTGATGGTCCGCGCCGCCGCGTTCCTTTTGACCCTGCTCACATGTGGCGCAATCCTGCTCGCCGCCGCCTCGCCCGCCTCCGCCGCCAAGCCGTGCTGGAAGCAGGTCGTGGACGACTGGTCGCAGGATGGATCGATCGACGGTGCCTACTCCGCGCGCTGCATCGAAGAGGCTCTGGCCAAGGTCCCGGAGGACATCCGCGCCTACAGCGACTTCGAGGAGCAGGCCAAAGCAGCGCGCGTCGCCGCCGGCCGTACCCTCCAGAGCACCGGCGGCGGAACGATCGGCAGCTCCGGATCCTCCGGTTCGGGCTCCGAGGAGACCCAGCCGGTGCAGAGCCGCGAGCCCAATACCGGCTCCAAGGACGAGACGCCAGTCGGCTGGGCCCTTCGCACCAGGGGCAACAACGCCGACGCGTTCCCGCTTCCGCTTCTGATCCTGCTCGGCCTGGCCAGCGCCCTGATCACCGCCGGCGCAGTCGGCTTCGGGGCCCGCAAGGTCAAGGCCCGCCGGGTCGACCCGTAGTCCGTCCGATCCGCCTCCTAAATTGGCTGGTCCGCCTCGCAGGCGCTCGCCGCCACGAAGGCGTCCGAATCTAAGCTGTACAGACTGACCCGGGAGGTCAAGCATGGCGTCCGCCGAGAAGCTCCAGACCGAAAATTCAGTCGTCGACGAAGAGTCGAGTCTCGGCGTACGACGCCACTTCACGATCCCCGGGCGCGACCCGTTCGAGGAGATCGAGTGGGAGATCCGCGACGCGTTCATCCCCGGCAAGGACAAGCCGGCGTTCGAGCAGAAGGACGTCGAGTTCCCGAAGTTCTGGTCGCAGACGGCGACGAACATCGTCGCCCAGAAGTACTTCCGCGGCCGCCTCGGCTCGCCCGAGCGCGAGACGAGCGTCAAGCAGATGATCGGCCGCGTCGTCACGACGATCGGCACCTGGGGCAGGGACGGAGGCTACTTCTCCGACGAAGACGAGGCGCTGACCTTCGAGGACGAGCTCAAGGCGATCCTCGTCAACCAGCTCGCCGCCTTCAACTCCCCGGTCTGGTTCAACGTCGGCTTCGAGGAGAAGCCGCAGTGCTCCGCCTGCTTCATCCTCTCGATCGACGACTCGATGGACTCGATCCTCGACTGGATCCGGCGCGAGGGCGTCATCTTCCGCGGCGGCTCGGGCTCGGGCGTGAACCTGAGCGGTTTGCGCTCGTCGAAGGAGCAGCTCTCCAAGGGCGGCTACGCCTCCGGGCCCGTGAGCTTCATGCGTGGCGCCGACGCCTCCGCCGGAACGATCAAGTCCGGTGGGAAAACGCGGCGCGCCGCAAAGATGGTCGTCCTCGACATCGACCACCCGGACATCGAGGAGTTCATCTGGTGCAAGGCGCGCGAGGAGGAGAAGGCGCGCGTGCTCGAGGCGGCCGGCTACGACATGTCGCTCGACTCGTCCGACTGGAGCTCGATCCAGTACCAGAACGCCAACAACTCGGTCCGTGTGACCGACGCCTTCATGGAGGCCGTCGAAGCCGACGCCGACTGGAACCTCACGGCCCGAACCGACGGCGCCGTCCTGGACACGGTTCCCGCACGCAAGCTCATCCGCGACATGGCCGAGGCAGCCTGGCGCTGCGCCGACCCGGGAGTCCAGTACGACACGACGATCAACAGCTGGCACACGCTTCCGAACACGGGCCGGATCAACGCGTCCAACCCCTGCTCCGAGTACATGTCCATCGACGACTCGGCGTGCAACCTCGCCTCGCTGAACCTCCTCAAGTTCCGCCGTGAAGACGGCGAGCTCGACATCGAGGCGTTCGAGCACGCGGTCGACGTGATGTTCCTCGCGCAGGAGATCCTCGTCGGCTACTCCTCGTATCCGACGGACGAGATCGGCGCGAACGCCCTGGCCTACCGCCAGCTCGGCCTCGGCTACGCCAACCTCGGCGCGGCGCTGATGGCGCGCGGGCTCGCGTACGACTCGGACGACGGCCGGGCGTACGCAGCCGCGATCACGGCGCTGATGACCGGCCGCGCCTACCGCAAGTCGGCCGAGATCGCGAAGCGGATGGGCCCGTTCGACGGGTACCAGCGCAACGCCGCGGCGATGATCGGCGTGATCGCGAAGCACCGGGCCGCGGTCGGGAACATCGAGCACACCGACTCCGTCCCCGACGAGATGCTGGCTGCCTGCCGGCGCTCCTGGGACGAGGCGCTCGACCTCGGCGAGGTGAACGGCTACCGCAACGCACAGGCAACTGTTCTTGCTCCGACCGGGACGATTTCTTTCATGATGGATTGCGACACGACGGGCGTCGAGCCGGACTTCTCACTCGTGAAGTCGAAGAAGCTCGTCGGCGGCGGCGAGATCACGATCGTCAACAAGACGGTCCCGATGGCACTCGAGAAGCTCGGCTACGCGCCGACCGAGGTCTCCGAGATCGAGGCGTTCGTGGACGACCGGAACACGGTCGTCGGCGCTCCGTACATGAAGACCGAGCACTACCCGATCTTCGACTGCGCGATCGGCGACCGCGCGATCCACTACATGGGCCACGTGAAGATGATGGGCGCAACGCAACCGTTCATCTCGGGCGCGATCTCGAAGACCGTGAACCTGCCGGAGGAGGCGACTGTCGACGACGTCGCCGGTCTCTTCCGCGACTCCTGGCGCCTCGGCGTCAAGGCGATCGCGATCTACCGCGACAACTGCAAGGTCGCGCAGCCGCTCTCCGGCAAGGTCGACGCTTCGGCGATGACGCCGATCGCCGCGCTCAACCCGGCGGTGCTTGCCGCGGGCAAGCCGCAGCGCCGGCGCCTGCCGCTCGACCGCACCGAGGTCGGCCGCAAGTTCCAGGTCGGCGACTACGAGGGCTACATCCACGTCGGCCTGCACGAGGATGGCTCGCCCGGCGACATCTTCGTGGACATCGCCAAGGACGGGACGACGCTCCAGGGCCTGATGAACTCGCTGATGATCTCGGTCTCGATGGGGCTCCAGTACGGCGTCCCGCCCGAGGTCTACGTCTCCAAGCTCAGCCACATGCGCTTCGAGCCGAGCGGGATCACGAACGACGAGGACATCCGCATCGCGAAGTCGATCGTCGACTACATCTTCCGCTGGTTCGGCAAGAAGTTCCTGACCCTCGACCAGCAGGAGGAAGTCGGGATCCTGTCGACCGAGGTCAAGGCGAGGATGGCGGCTCGTTACGAGAACGGCGGAGCCGCCACGGCGACCGCGCCCTCAGCCGAGGTGGGCGAAGCGGGCACGCCGGGCCAGACGGCGCTGTTCAACGCGCACGAGGACGCAGTCGAGTGCGCGAGG
>Ga0180121_10000752_pt1 | contig 13636 bp, 12 predicted proteins | sample AntDrymUQ5402106_2_FD_129676 | JGI IMG/M metagenome (GOLD analysis project Ga0180121, IMG submission 129676) | Polar desert sand microbial communities from Dry Valleys, Antarctica - metaG UQ540 (21.06) (version 2) (version 2) | ecosystem: Environmental > Terrestrial > Soil > Desert | place...
AGCAAACGGAATTGAAGCAAGCAATCCAACTATAATTCCCTGTATGGCAGCCGACCCTGCTTCTTCTTTTCTGCCTTCACCAACTCTTCGTGAAATGATGGCGGTTACTGCAGTAGCCAGACCAATTGCTATGGAATATAAAATAAATAAATATGTCTCGGTAAGGCCGACAGTCGCAACAGCCGATGCGCCTAGCTTTCCCACAAAGAAAATGTCAACGACCGCAAACGTTGATTCCATTACAAGTTCAAGCATCATCGGGACAGCCAGCAGGAATATTGCTTTCTTAATATTGATCTTAGTATAATCTGAATCCGTCCCACGGACAGCTTGCAGTAATAATTTCCACAAAGACTCTTTTGGTGATATTGGTTTAGTCATTTTCACATATAAATTGTTTGCAAAATAGAATTTCTTAAAAGTATTTTATATGCAGTTAACATTAACAGTTAGCAGCTTGCCCGCCAAGACGGGTTAGGAGTATCGGTGGAATTCGTAACTCGTAATTCGTAATTCGTAACTGTTCTTCCGAGCAACATTCAATTTACTATTTAACTTTGAAAGACAAATTTTTACTTTAAACCACATCTTACCCCTGAAATAACTGTCTTAATCAAAATTGCAAAAGAATAAATTGGATCTTAAAAAAGAGAAAGAATGGCAGCGAAGAAATGAAGAACTCCAGAAATTATTGGATGAAAAAACAGCGGAATTAATACAAAAGAACCGCGACCTGGAATCGAAGCATCACTCGAACGTGTAAGAGCCGTTGCTTTAAGCATGAAGAAGCCTGATGACCTGCTGAGTATCTGTAAAGTTTTGTATGAAGAATTACTTGCATTGGACTTCAGTGAATTAAGGAATGCGATGATCAATATTCATGATGATGATGCCGGTTCATTTCTGAATTATGATTATTCCGATGCCGTTGGTCCAACCGTTACAACTATTTTTTATAATAGTCATCCTGCAGCTGAAAGGGAAGGTTGAGATGTATTTTGTGGAAGGAAGCTGAATTTAGATTTTTGATTTTGGATTTTAGATTTTAGATTTTAAGATTGGGATTTAGATATAAGATTCAAAATATAAGATCTAAAATCTAAGATCTAAAATCTAAGATCCAAAATCTAAGATCTAAAATCAAAAGAGCGTTTCATCTTAAAGAAATTTGTCCTATATTTACAGACAAATGTCTAAACAATAATTATCATGGCAACCGAACAATCAATCTTAGAGAATAAACTAAACAAAGCAATTGCTTCCTTCATTCGGCAAGAGATAAAAAAATTTCACTTCGGGACAAAGAGTGTAATTACATATGAAGGTTTTTTGTCAAATAAAATGCTGATAATTGAAGCGATCAAAGCAGGTATTCCATACTCACTTTTTGACTTAATAAAACATTACACAACATTTACAGAAAACGAATGGGCCGGTTTTCTCGATATTTCTACCAAATCCCTGCAAAGATACAGGGATACGACCGGGCATTACTTTAAGTCTTTGCAATCCGAGAAAATTATTGAAATGGCCGAAGTTACAAAAACGGGACTTGATGTTTTCGGTGACAGGGAAAAATTGAAGTTATGGTTGAACACACCAAACTTTGCGCTCGGTAACTTAAAGCCAATTGAATTATTAAAAGACTCATACGGAAAAGAATTAGTGATGGGTGAATTAACAAGAGTAAGTCACGGTATTCTTGTCTGATATGGAAGTCTTCAGATTAACAAGAGAGAAATATTCCGGTTCACTTTCCGGGAAGGGCGCCGCGCTTAAAGGCGCTAGATGGAATTCAACAGGCGTTGAATTAATATATACCGCTTCAAACCGTTCACTCGCAATGGCAGAAGTAGCCGTTCACTTTACCCTTGCTACACTACCTGCTGATTATGTGATGGTGATAATTCACATTCCTGACAATATTAAAATAAAAGATATTTCAATAAAAGATCTGCCGCCGGGTTGGAAAGATTTTCCTTACCCTTCAACGACTCAAAAGTTTGGAGATAATTTTGTTTCTGAAAATAAGTACTGTATTCTAAAAATACCTTCTGTTGTTACTCAAGGTGATTTCAATTTGCTATTAAATACCAATCATAAAGACTTTTCAAAAATAAAAATTGCAAAAATCGAAAAGTTTCCATTTGCTCAGAGAATATTTTAAGTAGAGCCAAAGCGAACCCGTCAGGTCGCGTACGTCATTATTCACATGAACTAAAATTCCACATCTCACCGCTTGAACCGAAAAATGCCTGTCTGTCTGAATATGAAGTCATGTATTGAAAAAATTTCTGAATTTGTTTAAATTAGAATCGATCGAAAGAATAGTTGAGCTAAACTATATGAAATGAATTTGGAGTGTAATAATAAGCATTTTTAAAAAAAGCAACACATGGGATTAGGTAGTTATAGGCATTTCCTTTAGTATCCTAATCTTATGTTTTATCTCAAAGAGGAGACGAACATGAGTGAACTACTGTATCCAAACGAAAGCAGAGAGTATCGCGATGCACGCGACTCATTGCTTAAAGACGAACAAGAGCTTGTCGACAAAGTAAAATCTGTGGCAAAGAAACGACGCAATCTGCCTCGCGGAGGGGAGTTGAAAGAAGACTACCTCTTCCAATCGGCTAACGATGGGAAAGTGGGGAAGAATGTGAAGTTCTCCAACTTATTTGGAGACAAAGACACCCTTCTGCTTTACTCTTTTATGTACGGTCCGAACTGGGACAATCCCTGCCCTTCATGTACGTCGCTGGTAGACGGGTTTGATCGCACCTGGTATCAGGTCACACAAAACGCGGCGTTTGTTGTAATTGGCAAGGCGCCTGCTGACAAAATCAATGCGTGGGCAAAAAAACGCGGATGGTCACAGATTCAGCTAGTTTCAGGATCTGACTCTCCCTATCAGGCAGATTACAAATGCCAAGGAGACTCTGATGATATGCAATTGCCTGTGATGCATGTATTCAAGAGAGAGAATGGAAAGATTTTTCATTTCTGGGGAACTGAAGCGACAATGAATCATGTGGACACAGTCTGGCCGTATTGGAATCTCATGGACTTTACACCGGAAGGCAGACCGGACATTGACACCCCGCCACAAAATTTCAGGTCAGAATTTCTGGAAAAAAACTATCTGAATAAGTAGTAGCGTCAAACGTGAAACGTCAAACGTGAAACGTGAAACGCTTTAACCGTCGGTTACTAAATATCCTGTTACAAAATTAAAAGCATAATTATCAATTAAGGCTGCATCTGTTCCGTCAACAACTCCGCCCTGATTCACATCGCCGCTGTAAATTGCGAAACTCGTCGGAGAGCTGTCAACTTGTTTCCACTGTCTTAACATCAGAGAGATGGCATCGGTATGATCTAAGGAAAAATCATAAATCTAAAACCCGTAAATCTAAAATCTAAAAATTCAAAACTTCCCTTCCCAGGCAAGGAGTTTGGGAAGAAGACATATATTCTACAGTTCTTATAAAATCATTTTTCTTTAAATTATTCAGCGTGGAATATTACAGAATAATAAAAGGTGCCAGCCCGGTCATTGCTACAGCTATTCACAGCGGACATTTTGTGAATAGTGAGCTCATGGACAAATTTTATGTTAAAGATGAAGGGCGATTCAGGGAAGAAGATCCTTACACCGATAAGTTTATAGAGTTTGCCCCAACCAGGATAATTGTTAACAGCTCAAGATTCGAATTCGATCTTAACCGTCCTGAGAATAAAGCTGTGTATTTAACTCCTGCTGATGCCTGGGGACTTAAGATCTGGAGGGATACTCCTGCAAAAGAAATCATCGAAAAATCTCTCGGACATTATAAGAAGTTTTATAATGATATGAAAATTATGCTCGGTGATTATGTAAAGCATTATAAAAAGATTTTTGTATATGATGTTCATTCTTATAATCACAAAAGAAACGGACCGGATGCTCCTCCTGAAAACCCGCAATTGAATCCGGATATTATCATCGGTACCGGAAATATAGACAGTACTTACTGGAGAGATTTAATTGATGAATTTATAAATGACCTTACAAAGTTTGATTTCAAAGGCGATAAACCTGATGTAAGAGAAAACGTTAAGTTCAAAGGCGGTTATTTCTCCAGATGGATTAATCAAAATTTTGGTAATAATGTTTGCGTGTTATCAATTGAAGTGAAAAAAACATTTATGAATGAATGGACCGGTGAAGTATATGATGACAAAGTTGAACTGATAACGAATGCATTAGGTTCGACGATGCCAAAAGTTTTAAAAAATTTGGAGAAAAAAATTCCTGCAAAATCAACGGGCGGCTGATTTGAAAAATGGTTCTGATAATGTAACGAATATTTTCGATAGCTTTACAGAGAACATTTGCGCATTATTAAAGAAAAATAAAGCCGTTAGAAAGTCTCTTCCCGGAAATGGAAGAATTCATATTGACAGGAAACTTCCATTTATTTGTGTTTACAGAAAACCTTTGACATACGTTGACGAGGGAACACAAAGTTTAATTTATAATCTTTCATCTTACATCACAGGAGGATCAACTTCCGATAAAGATCTTTCTAAACTCATTAACTCAATCACTGAAACACTATCAGAAATTTTTCATTCGTTTCTGATTCTCGAAATCTGGTCGGAAGATGAAAACAAAGTAAAAAGCAGTAATGAGCTTAATTCCTTAAGACCGAACTTCAGGATTTTTTCCAATGAAAGTAAAGGAAGTGATATTTTCAGCACATTACAAGTTCTCTGGAAAGGCTTGTCTTCAGTTTCAGTTCATAAAAGGAGTTCACAAGCGGAATTGCTTTTCAGTAAATACATAAACCCTTCTGGATTTACTCAGTTATTGAGGTCACGGGATTTAAAGAAAATGAATTGCCATCTGGCAGGACTTGAAGTCAGACCTGTTTACAGAAATATTTTAAAACAAAACTTATATCCACAGGTTTTATCAACTTTATCGGACCAAATCTTACATGTGCTTAACCGTGCTTTCTTTGAATTTACAAAAAAGCTTACCATTCACGAAGTAACACATTTTTATTCACTGGGGAAAAGTTCATTCGTAAAACCCGTAGGAAGTGTTGACAAAAAGCTGGCGGCACTATGTGACAAATTTGATTTTATTATTCAGGTTACTCCAATAAATGAAGCTGAAGCCCGAACTGAATTTCAGCGCAGCAGATATAAAAAAATACCTGTCTTTTATTACCGACCCCTTACCTTTAATCCTGCAGAGTTTAAGAAGATTTTATGGAATATCCAAATTGATGAGATTGAAGATCCGGCAATCAAAAACTTATTCAGCATGAAAAGGGATGAAGTTGATCTGCAGATCTCAATGATGGTCAATCTTGACACACCGGAATTTCATTACGGAAGCCTTCAGCTATATGGGAATGTTAATAAAAGTCTGAGCAAACTTGCTAATGAAATTTTAGCAACTTTTCCAGAAAGAAAAATTACCCGAAAAAGTAAAAAATTAAATGCATCAGAGTTTTATGAATATGTTATTAAGGAGATTGAATATTACAATTCTCTTTACCCCTTGTTTAGACCCGCAGTGGAAATCTCTGAAAATATGTATTCCGGGTTAATAGTAAGTAAAGACAAATTGATTATAGGAACAGAATTTGCCGTGTCAGAAAACAGAGTCGAAGCATTGATTCAGCACGAAGTCGGCACACATCTTTTAACTTATTTTAACGGACTTGCACAGCCGTTCCGCCAGCTGCACACAGGGCTTTCGGGATATGAAGAACTTCAGGAAGGATTAGCTGTGCTTGCGGAATATTTAACAGGAGGACTGAATATTTCAAGATTAAGATTACTTGCTGCAAGAGTTGTGACAGCGAAGAATATGACCGATGGTGCTGATTTTGTCGAATCTTTTCATAATCTTGTCAGAAATTACGGCTTCAGGGAGTTTGCAGCTTTTACTATTGCTATGAGAATTTACAGAGGTGGCGGATTGACAAAAGACATAATTTATTTAAGAGGTTTTATGGAAATTATGAAGTTTATAGAAAAAGGAGAAGATATCAAACCATTGTATGCAGGGAAAATAGCTTTATCACACATAGCAATAATGAAAGAGCTTGAATTAAGAAAAATTCTCAAACCTTTACCGTTACTTCCAAGATATCTTAATAGTGAAAAAGCTTTAGTGCGTTTGAAAAATCTGCGAAAGGGTTTTTCGATGGACAGTTATCTTAATAATTTAAAACACGAATCACTAAAATGAAATTAGGTTTAATTGTAAACAATGTTTTAACGGAGCTTGCAGGTTATACAACTACCCGGATTGCGGTAACAGCAAACAGCATGGGTCATTCTGTTTCTGTAATGGGATGCGGAGACCTCTCATACAGTCCTGACGGAAAAATTTATGGTCTGGCAAAAACAACCAAGAAAAATGCAACGGCATCTTCCTACGTAAAAGAGCTTAAAATTAATCCAACAAATAAAGTTTTGCTTGATGAATTTGATGCAGTATTATTAAGAAATGATCCTGCAGAAGATTTGCAGCGGCCGTGGGCCCAGCATAGCGGCATTACATTTGGAAAGTTGTTGGTGAATTGCGGTGTCATAGTTTTAAACGATCCGGATGGTTTGGCAAAGGCAGTAAATAAAATGTATTTTCAATCATATCCTGAAAGTGTAAGACCACAAACATTGATTTCAAGAGATCCGGAGGATATTAAGAAATTTGCAAATGAACACAGTGGTAAAATTGTTTTAAAACCTTTACAGGGCTCAGGAGGTCAAAGTGTTTTTTTAGTAGATCAAAAAGAAAAAGCAAACCTCAATCAGATGATAGAAGCAATTTCAAGGGACGGATATGTGGTTGCTCAGGAATATCTTCCTAAAGCAGGGGAAGGTGATACACGGCTTTTTATGATGAACGGAAGACCAATGATGTATAAAGGAAAGTATGCAGCTTTCAGAAGAATTCGGAATGAAGGAGATTTACGAAGCAATATAAGTGCGGGGGGCAAAATGGTTCAGGCAAAGATAACAGACGAAATGCTGGAAGTAGCAGAAATAGTAAGACCTAAGCTTGTTCGGGACGGAATGTTTTTAGCAGGCCTTGACATAGTTGGTGACAAACTGATGGAAATAAATGTATTCAGTCCCGGCGGCCTCGGAAGCGCTCAGAAATTTGAAGGTGTAAATTTTTCCCAATGTATGATTGACGCAATTGAGGAAAAAGTCCGGTACATGAAATATTACGATAAGAAAATTGATAATGTGAAACTTGCAACGCTGTAACGTAAAACGTAAAACGTGAGACGTCAAACGTGAGACGATAGACGCTAAATGCGAGACGTTTGAGGTTTAACGTATTTACTTTAAATATTAGACAAAAGAAAAGCCGATGTTTAACTTCATCGGCTACTCCTTTATAAACTTTACAAACTTTAGAAACTTTACAAACTAAATCACGGCGTTATCTTACCCACAAAGTTAGCCGCATTATTATCAACAACCGCGGCATCACTTCCGTCAACGATCTCATCTCCGTTCACATCACCGGCCACATAACCCTTTACAAAGTTGAATGCATCATTGTCGATTACTGACGCATCTGTGCCATCAACAACTCCGTCCTGATTCACATCGCCGCTGTAAATTGCGAAACGCGTCGGGGAGCTGTCAACTTGTTTCATATTATTTCCAAATGCCTGTGATGCAGCAGTTGTGAAATTGTAATTGACTGTTCCGCCCTGTGTCATAGTAACTGCGTTATCACTCCAGGTTTCAATGCTGTTCCTGTGAATTACTTCGATGAAATAGCTGCCGCTTACAGTATTTGCAAAAGCCATATGGGCCATGCCACTGTCTGATGCAACTGACTCTGCAGAATCAATAATTGTATAGGGTGATGAATTGCTTCGAAGATAAACTTTGATAGAATCGCTAATCATTAAGTTAGAAGCAGAGTTATAAAATCCTTCGATCAAAACTTTCAGATCGAGCATTGAGGTATTATTTACCGCACCAAATTCATCTGCTCCGATATCAGGTGATGTAAGACTTCTCATTTGATTGTCAATGTCGAATGTAACACCTGCTACTGGAATGCCGGCATTACTGACAGGTGAAGTCTGAGTTGAATCAATATGAAGGTCCGGATCATTTACAAAAAACGGTTCGGCCGAAATGCTGTGAGAATCCAAACCGGTTGCGGTCTGCCACTGTGTAAGATTGTTTCTGTTCCCAACACCGTCATAAGCAAAGATACTTCCTGCTGTATTAAAAATATCGTTATAATCTGATGTTGATGTGCCTAAAGGAAGATAACACCAGATCACATAATGCGAGCCGGTCCCGCCTGATGTCTTATTTACAAGAATATTATTTTTCATGTGAAAAGTGCTTGTTGAGAGTCTCATATACGTGACCGAAGAGGCATCACCGGTTACATTACCGCTAGTAATTATCGAGTTAATGTACATTTGTAAATTTGAAGCTGACCTGTCAATAATACCCACGCCGAATTTATGCTCATCTGATTTCATTGAAATGAAATTATTTGTAATTACGCCTGTGTGCCCTGCCTGAAGATCCTCTACTGCCAGTCCCCAGGCACCCGGTCCTGAGGTTGTCAGATTGTATATCTTATTCCTGTCAAATACAAATCCCTCAAGGGAAGCGACATCGGTCACTCCAATCTGTGCACCTGTGAGCGAACCGGATTGTACAATAGTCTGAAATATTTCATTCCCTCTGTAAACATTTCCGGCTGAGAATCCGAAGTCTGTGATACCTCTGTGAAAAAAGTTGAAGATCCTGTTGCCAATGATCTGATTTCCTGAATTTTTCTGTGCTGAACCTGTTACCGATCCATAGTTGTAAACTCCCCATTGCATGGCCACTGCACTTGCCGTGATATCATTATTCTGAACTGTATTGCTGTCATTTCCACTGGTTCCTGAAGTACCTGCAAAAGAAACAACAGTTGAAGATGATTTAAGTATGCAGTTCTTGACTATGTTCTTAGTCGCATCATTGACAAATTGAATTGCATATGAAGAACTATTTCTAATCGTCAGATCCTTAGAAATTCCTCCTTCAGAATTTGATCCGTCAATCGTAACATTATCACAGTTGTTAAGATTAAACAATGTGAGACCATGAGACCCGGAAATCATGCTTGTTACTCCGGCGGCAGGCTTTATTGTCAGGGTATTGATCTGTGACGCGCCGGTCCATGGAGTGACTGATATTGGGAGTGACTCTGATGTGTATGAATTATCCAGCAGCAAAAATCTGACAGGTCCCGAAGCTCCATATGCTTTTAAATCATTGATGGCCGCTGTTATGGTTGCATATACTCCAGCCATTGCTGATGAGGATATTTCAGGATTGTCTTTTCTTTTTAATCCAAGAAGACCTGCATAAACAATTCCGTTTGACATTGGAATGTAAGAGTCTTCTTCAACTTCCATCAATTCGGTTCTCAATGGCAAATTCAATTCTTCAACTTTCGTAACAATAATTTCACTCATTACTTTTTCTGTGATCTTTTCAAATGTAATGTTGTCGCCGGAAACCTGATTGAACAAACTTAACCCAACCGTGTAATCACCTGACAGTGGATTACCGGAAATTTTAAATGAGCTCGGTATTCCTGTTACAGGAAAGGCAGATGATGTCAGCTCAATGCTTGACGGATAAGACGCAAATGAAACTGTATTCGAAAAAATGTAAGGCACCGGTGACAAATCCTGCGCAGCAACAAAATATACTATTGTATCATTCAGTGAGACCGCGGTGTAAAGCTTTGAATAATCTATTGTAAATGAAAATGGTGAAGCAGAATTATTTGCAGATGAATATTTCCAGCCGGTTGTGCTTCCGGTATTATCATTGAAAACATTTGCATCACTTCTCTTCTTATAATATACTCTCGGCTTCAGATTTCCTGAGACCTGAACACCGTCAGAATCTGACACCGCAACATTGGAAAAGTTTATGGTTGTTAAGATAGAGCCGTTTGGAATTGGTATATATGAAATTGACATAGGATCATCGTCAAGAGGCAAGTAGTTTCCTGCATCGGCGCCAATGTCATTTGGTGTGAACGCTGATCTCAGATCTCCATCAAAGTCAGTAGTTACTGAAGGTATTAACTTACCGGCAGCTTCAACCGGAGAAATATTATGAACAATTATATTCCAGCATTGACAGCACACTTCATTTTCTGAAAAAAGACATTAATGTGTCTGACGTGTTTAAACTTTCTGTTAAGAATGCAATGAAATTTCTGAAAGAACTGACAAAATTAAAAACCAGCCCGGATGTTGACAAAAAGGAAATAGATTTTCTTATAAAAATTATGGCAGAAGAAACGGACGTAGCCGACAGGCAATGGCTCTTAAAGGAGATCGATGAGCTTAAGTAAAATATCTTTGTTAAGCTGCCAGCAATTCAACAATGAGAGAAAGTTGAAAGTTAATAGCAGTTAACAATTTGAAATTTGGAATTGCTAACTGCTGACTGATTAACTGGCTAATTACCAAACCGGTTTAGGGTGTTATCTTCATCACAAAGTTAAACGCATTATTATCCGCAATTACATCATCGCTGCCGTCTGTGACTTCATCACCGGTTAAATCTGTAACGATATATCCTGTTGCGAAATTAAATACATCATTATCGAGTACTGCTGAATCACTGCCATCAACTACTCCATCCTGATTTACATCTACGCTGTAAATTGCAAATCTTACGGTGCTGCGTCAATTCGTTTCATTTATTTTCGAATGTCTTGTGAAGCAGCATTTGAAAAATTATAAAACAATTGTAGGACAAACATTCTTGTGTATTATAATTTTCTTTTATCAAAAATGACTTTTTTAAAGATATTATGTTACGAATTTTCCACCTTTGGAATTTCCCATCCACATTTGTGAATAAAAAAAGGAATAAATAGAAGGTAAAAGTTTAAAAATTACAATTTTTATTTTTACCAAAGTAAATTTATGAAGAGCTTTAAATAAATTCTGTCATCAATGATTGAATAAGTAAAGTTGGTTAATTGGGCAAGTGGCTGAGTGAGTTAAGCTGTTAAGTGAGTTGTGTGTGGAAAAGGAAAATCGGAAAAAAATAAAATTGTTTTTAAAAGAATTTTTTAAATCTGAATAACTTATCAAAAAATATTGGAAACCAAACAATTGAATGAAGAAGCATTAAAGAGTGCTCTTAAAAGTCAATATCATGCATCACTTGATATGCTGGGACAAACTATCGAGAAATGCCCCGAAGATTTGTGGTATAGTACGGAATACAAGAATGCTTTCTGGCAACTGGCATATCATACTCTTTTTTTTACCCATTTATATTCATGTCTGCGTTCTGAAGATTTCATTCCATGGATAAAGCATCAGAAAGATAATCAGAATCCTGACAGTATACCTGGAGATCCTGACCCGGATAGTGAATTACCTCTGATACCTGATCCATATACCCGAGAACAGTTACTTGAATATTGGGGTTTTTGTAAAGGGATTGTTAATGAATTCGTTGACATTATGGATTTACAAAATGCCGAGAGCGGATTTTCGTGGTATCAAATTTCAAAGATCGAACATCAGCTTGTCAATATTCGTCACCTTCAGCATGGTGCTGCGCAACTTGCAGACCGATTACGTTCGAGGCTTGATATTGGAATCCGATGGGCCGGTAAAGGAACGTGAAACGTCAAACGCTCGACGTCAAACGTGAAACGCCAGACGTGAAACGTTTCACATTTGACGTTTCACATTTGACGTTCATAATCTCACATCAATTCCATCTTCAGCAAAATATCCAGCTTAGCCTTTTGTGACCTGAGGTTTTTCAATCTCTCATAAATCGCATCTCGTTCAGTTGATGTAGAACCACTTTCTCTAAAATCATCTGTCTCGAAGTAAGGAATGTAAAGTGGAATTATGCTAATCTCATTATTTTCAGTGACGGGGAATTTACCATCTCCTATACACTCAAGATTTATCATTTGTCCGGATCTGTAATCGTTACTACTGCTTTTAATAGCCACTAAATTACCGGTTTCCACCTCTTTACCAATATATACGTTTGGTTCGATGAACTTAGTCAGGCGGGCTGATATTAAAATTGTATTTTTAAATCCACTTGAACTTAAACCGCTCAATTGCCTGTCCTTTTCTTTTATTTCACGGTCAAGATCATTTATCTTAATTATTGAAGCGAGCTTCTTATTCAGTAATGATATATTAGAATCCACAATTTTTCTTTCCTTTTCCATATCCGTCCCGGGAAATGAAGAAACAATGAGCATTGCATTATTTAATTCATTCAAAGATTCACCATATTTGGAAATTGAATTCAGCTTCTTTGCGTTGGAAGTTTTTTGTGCAAATTCCTTGTATGCTGTTTTATAAATATTATTCCATATGGTTTTCTCATCTTCATTCTCAAGAGTGTTTGAAATTTTATGGAAATATTTTAATGCTACCTTCCAGTCATCTTTATAGTAAATGCTTGCAATCTGTTGTGAATACTGGTTAATTCGGCTCGTTGCTCTTAGTTTATTTTTTCCGTCCGGGTAACTCCGTAAAAAATTTTCATATTTAGTAATGTTTTGCTCCATAGTTTTCAGATCTTTCGAATTGTCAGACCTTACAAGCTCGGAATAATCTCTGTCTTCTTTTAAAACAAATGTATAATATCCCAAATATCCGATGGCGGAAAGTATTGCTAATATTATTACTAATATCAGGATGTTCTGATAAATCCTTCTTCTGTTTTGTTCCGGAATTTTTTCTTTTGAAATTTCCAGTCTGGCATTAACAAAATTGGTTTCAACTTCATCGGTATACTTCAGCACATTTTTATAATAGATCTCAGCAGCTTTAAAATCCCTTTTGTTGAATGCTTCATCACCGCTCGTCATAAGGTTTAACTTATTGTTTGTCAAAGATACGGCTTTGTTGTAAAGATTCTTAAGTTCAGAGTTACGTCTTTCAACATTTAAGAATTGCTTTGCTTCAAAGATCGCTTCGGAAAATTGATTCCTGTTAATAAGGTATTCTATATTGATTATAGCTTCCCGGAAACTGGATTCGTCATTATCATCTTTGAGTTTTTCTCCGCAGCCATACACTGCACACCCTTTGTTTTCTATCCAGCAGTCATTGTGATAAGGTGAATTGCAGGAAGGGCATTCCAATTCTTCAGCTGCATTTTTAATAGGAGTCTGGCAGAATGTACAAATACTTTTCGACGTTTTAAGAAAACTGTCACTCATTTGAAGGAGCTTATGATTCTTTAGTTAATTCTTGTCTATGATTCTTTTACAAGTTATTGAAAATATATAGTTGCGAGTTTGATTAAGATACCCACTCCCAGCAATATTAAAAAGATTCCGGTACCTAAATTCAATTTATTAAGAAGACTTGGCTTGATTTTAGCTGAATGCTTTGAAATGAATTTTGTCATAATATAAAACCATACGGATGTTCCTAATAATACACCGATGCCTAAGAGTATTCCTGTGAAAACATTCGCATCAATTATCCCGTAGCTTTTCAAATATCCAACCAGCGCAAACCATGTTGCCGGAAGTGTTATAGAAGATAAGCACATCACTACACCAATCATAAAA
>Ga0180121_10000753_pt1 | contig 13627 bp, 12 predicted proteins | sample AntDrymUQ5402106_2_FD_129676 | JGI IMG/M metagenome (GOLD analysis project Ga0180121, IMG submission 129676) | Polar desert sand microbial communities from Dry Valleys, Antarctica - metaG UQ540 (21.06) (version 2) (version 2) | ecosystem: Environmental > Terrestrial > Soil > Desert | place...
CGCGTCGAGGCCCTTGCGCTCGAGCTTCTCCCGCGCCCGCTCGACGAGGTCGCCACCGTGCTCGGCGGCGAAGCCGACCACGACCTGATCGGGGCGGCGACGGGCGGCGAGGGCGGCAACGACGTCCTCGGTCGGCTCGAGGTGGAGATCGAGCCCGCCGCTCCCCTCGCGGACGAGCTTGCCCGCGGCGCTGGCAGCGGGGCGGAAGTCGGCGACGGCCGCGGTCATCAGCAGCGCGTCGCAGAACTCGAAGGCTCGCTCGCTCGCGGCTGCGAGCTCGGCGGCGCTGGTCACGTCCACCCGGTCGATACCCGGGGGGGTCGCCAGGGCGACGTTGGCGGCGACGAGCGTCACCGTGGCGCCGCGCCGCGCCGCCGCTTCCGCCAGCGCGACTCCCATCCGCCCACTCGATCGGTTGCCGATGAACCTGACCGAGTCGATCGCCTCACGGGTTCCGCCCGCCGTCACTAGCACGCGCAGACCGTCCCAGGCGCCGGCCGCGGCGGTCCCGAGACGGCTCTCGATCGCGGCGAGGATCGCGGCCGGCTCCTGCATTCGGCCGCGACCCCGCTCGTCGCGGGAAGCGAGCGCGCCCTCGTCGGGGGCGAGGACGACGATGCCGCGCGAGCGCAGGGTTTCGACATTGGCCCGGGTCGCGTCCGCCTCCCACATCCGGCCGTTCATCGCCGGAGCGACGAGGCGGGGCGCTGTGCAGGCCAGGAACGAGGTCGTCAGCAGGGAGTCGCAGGCGCCGGTGGCGAGCTTGGCGATCGTGTTGGCCGACGCGGGCGCGACGGCGAAGGCGTCGGCGTTCTCGGCGAGGGCGAGGTGGGAGATCGGGTCGTGCCTCGGAGGCTCGGCTTCATCGCCCGGATAGCCACCGCGCATCGGGTCCCGGTCGAACTCGTCGACGAGCACGGGCGCGCCGACGATGCCCTCGAAGGTGGCGGGACCGACGAAGCGCTCGGCGGTCGGCGTCATCAGGACGCGGACGCCGTGGCCAGCGAGCGTGGCTAGGCGTGCCAGCTCGACTGCCTTGTAGGCGGCGATCCCGCCGCTGACCCCGATCAGAACCCTCGCCATGAGAACCATCCTCCTCCCTGCTTCCAGCGTGTGGCGGGAACCGGACGCGAAGCGAGGATTCCCCAGGGGGTTATCTACCCGTGTCGGTACTCGTAGTTGATCTTGCCGGCGGCGAGCTCCTCGAGCGCGATCGTCAGGTAGTTGTCGCTGTCGGCCTCAACCATCGGCGGCGTGTGCTCCTCGTAGGTGCCCTCGCCGAGCGCGCGGTAGTAGCTGTTCAGCTGCCGCGCTCGCTTTGCCGCTACGACGACCGCCGCGTAATGGGAGTCGGTGCGGTCCATCAGTTTGTCCACTCGGGGCTTGACCATCGGCGCGGGAGTGTAGGGCAAGCCCCAAATGGCGCCCGCTTAGCCGGACTCCGCGCGGACGATCCGCTCCAGCTCGTCGGTGGCCCGCTCGACGTCGTCGTTGACGACGGTGTGCGGGAACTCCCACCTCGCGGCGAGCTCCTCGACCGCGACCCGCAGCCGGCCCGCGATCGTCGCCGGCGAATCGGTGCCGCGGCCCTTCAGCCGCCGTCGCAGGTCGGCCGCGTCGGGCGGGGCGATGAAGATCTGCACCGCCTCCGGCATGCTCGCCCTGACCTGACGAGCGCCCTGGACCTCGATCTCCAACAGCACCGGGGCGCCGCGCGCCGTCCGCTCCTCGACCTCTGCCCGCAGCGTCCCGTAGCGGTTGCCGCTGTAGGTCGCGTGCTCGAGGAACTCGCCGGCGTCGACCCGCCGCGCAAACTCCTCCGGCTCGAGGAAGTGGTAGTCGACGCCATCGCGCTCGCCCGCACGCGGGGCACGGGTGGTGGCCGAGGTCGACAACTCGAGTTCGGGGATCCGCCGGCGGAGGGCGCCGATCAACGTTCCCTTTCCGACCCCGGATGGTCCCGTGATGACGAAGGCGGCCGACAAGACGGGGCCGATTGTTCCCGAAGCGGCGGTCGCGACGGGTGCCCCGCGGAGGCTTCGTCCTAGCGGCGGCGGAGCTGGGCGACCAGCTCCGTGCGCTGACGCACGGAGAGGCCGCCGATCGTCTTCGACGGCGAGACCCGGCACTGATTGAGGATCCGATTCACCTTCACGCGACCGTATTTCGGCACGGCGAGCATGAGATCGAAGACCTTCGCCGAGCCGAGATACTCGGGCGGATCGATCAGCAGGCCCTCGATCTGGACCTTCCCAGCCTTCAGGTCCTTCTTCAGCTTGGCCCGCCGCGTCCGGATCTCGTTTGCCGCCTCCAGGGCCCGCAGGCGCTGGTCGTGGGTGCGGGCGGGAACGGCGGTGCTGGTCGTGCTCGAGGGGGACATCAAGACGCGGCGATCATATACACGAGGTTCACACGCGCAAGCCCGATCTTGGTCTTTTTGCGGTTTTCACCGGCAATTCGGCTCGACCTCGAGTCGAGGTGGAGGGTGGAGCATCGCGAGGAGTGCCTAATTTGGGCGAAGTCTGTGCGCGAGACGTCCGCTGCAGTTGGTTCACTCGTGGCTCGTCGCCGGGGATCCGAGCTCCGCCAGGATCCGCTCCGCGGCGAGCGGATCGCGAAAGCTGGCGGTGCCGACCGCGACGATCGTGGCCCCCGCGGCCAGGAGGTCGCGCGCGTGGCAGCCGCGCTCGACCCCGCCCATCCCGATCACCGGCACCGAGGTCGTGGCGACGACGTCAGCGACTTGCTTGAGCGCGATCGTCCGCACCGCCGGACCGGAGAGCCCGCCGCTCCCGGCGCCGAGCCACGGCTCCCCGCTCGGCGCGAGCGGCGATGACTTCAACGTGTTGATCAACGAGAGGGCGTCGGCTCCCCCCTCGACCGCCGCCGCCCCGACCGCGGCGGGATCGACGACGTTCGGCGTCAGCTTCACGATCAACGGCTTGGGGGTCAGCGGTCGCAGCGCCTCGAGCAGGCCCCGCGACTCCGCCGGCTGCTCGCCGACGATCAGCCCCGAGCGAACGTTGGGGCAGGAGAGGTTGAGCTCGATCGCGGCGACCTCGTCGCGTTCGGCGACCGCGACGATCATCGTCGCGAACTCCTCGGCGCTCGTCGCCATCACGGAGACGATCAGCGGTACGGGCAGCTCCGCGAGCTGCGGCAGATCAGTCGTCAGGAATCCCTCGACGCCCTTGTTCGGGAGCCCGATCGAGTTGACCATGGCGGCCGGCTCCTCCCAGAGCCGCGGCGGCGGGTTGCCCGCGCGCGCGCCCGGGGTGATCGTCTTGGAGACGTAGGCGCTGAACGGAAAGCGCTCGAGCACGGCGTCGCCGAAGGCCCGCCGTGCGGCGATCGCGTCGAACGTTCCGGAGGCGTTGATGATCGGGTGCGCCAGCGGGAGCCCGCAGAGGTCGACGGGGCCGCTCACCGGTGACCCGCCCCCGCCACCAGCGCCGTCTCCACCGCTGCGGTGCGAACGACCGGGCCGTCGACACAAAGCCGCATGTATCCGCCGCCGCGCAGTGGCATCGCGCAGCCGAAGCAGGCGCCGAAGCCGCAGGCCATCGGCGACTCCATCGCCAGCTCCGCCTCCACCCCCCGGGCCTCGCAGAGCGCCCGGACCGCCTCGAGCATCGTCGGCGGGCCACACGCGTAGACGGCCGCGCCGGCGGCGCCGTCGCCCTCGAGCATCACGGCGAGCAGGTCGGTCACGTAGCCGCGATGGCCGGCGTGGCCATCCTCGCTGGCGAGCCGGACCTCCGAACAGCGAAACAGCTCCATCCCACCGCTGTGGGCGCGATCGCGAAAGCCGAGCAGCGACCGCTCCGGGATCCCGCGCGATCCCAGCTCGCGACGCCAGAGCGCCAGCGGCGCCAGCCCGATTCCGCCGCCGACGAGGATCGCCCCCGAAGCGTCCGGGTTGAGCTCGTCCGGGGATGAGAACCCTCGCCCCAGTGGCCCGGTGAGGAGCAGTCCGTCGCCCGCTTCCACCCGCGCGAGCGCGGCCGTTCCGGGGCCGACGTCCTCGAGCAGGAACGACAGGCGCACGCCGCGATCGTCGCGGGTCGCGTCGGCGACCGAGAAGGCGCGCGGCAGATACGGACGGTCCCCTCCCCCGCCCCAGCCGCGCTCGCTCGCGAGCATGTAGAACTGCCCGGCCCGAGGCAGCGGCCCGACGGCGTCGGCGGCGCTGAACAGCCGGTATCCGCCGGTCGGCTCGTTCGCGACGACCGCGGCCCGGCGGCGCCCGAACGGAGCGAGGACCCGGCCGTCGGCGCCGACGCCCGCGGACGCCCCTCCCTCGATGGCTCCGGCCGCCAAGGCGCTAGGGGCTCTTCACGGCTGCGCGAGGCGCCCCGTGGAGCTCCTGCAGGCTGCGGACGTGGGTGTCGCCCCCCGCGAGCTGGGCGCCGATCGCGCGCGCCGCGGCCGAGGCGCCCGTCATCGTCGTGATGCAGGGGATGCCGCGTCGCGTCGCCGCGGCGCGGATCTCGTAGCCATCGCTGCGGGCTCCCGAGCCCGTCGGCGTGTTGATCACGATGTCGACCTCGCCCCGCTCGATGTAGTCGACGACGTTTGGGGAGCCCTCCTGGATCTTGTGGATTTGCTCGACCGGCACGCCCATGCGGGAGATCGCCTGCGCGGTTCCGGCGGTTGCGATGATCCGAAAGCCGAGGTCGCAGAAGCGGGTCGCGAGCTGCGTGGCCGCCGCCTTGTCGGCGTCCGTGACCGTGATGAACACCGTGCCCGAGCTCGGCAGGCGGACCCCTGCCGCCGCCTGCGCCTTGCCGAAGGCGGTTGGGAAGTCGCCGGCGATGCCCATCACCTCGCCGGTGCTCTTCATCTCCGGGCCCAGCACCGTGTCGGCGCCGGCGAAGCGCGAGAAGGGCAGAACCGCCTCCTTCACCGAGACGTGGTCGAGCGGCATCGCCGGGACATGCTGGTCGGCGAGCGGCTCTCCGAGCATCAGGCGGCAGGCGATCTTCGCGATCGGGGCGCCGATCGCCTTGCTGACGAAGGGGACCGTGCGCGACGCCCGCGGATTCGCCTCGATCACATAGAGCTCACCGCCGGCCACCGCGTACTGGATGTTGATCAGCCCGACCACCCCGAGCTCGAGGGCGATCCGGCAGGTCGTCGCCTCGATCCTCGTCATCATCTCCTCGCCGAGGCTCATCGGGGGCAGCACGCAGGCGGAGTCGCCTGAGTGGACTCCCGCCTCCTCGACATGCTGCATGACCCCGGCGAGGCGGCAACCGACGCTGTCGCAGAGGGCGTCGACGTCGACCTCGATCGCGTCCTCGAGGAAGCGGTCGAGCAGCAGCGGATGATCGGAACTGGCCATCGCATTCTGCTCGAGATAGGTCCCGAGGTCATCGGTCGAGTAGCAGATCTCCATCGCCCGACCGCCGAGCACGTAGGAGGGGCGAACGAGCAGCGGGAAGCCGACGTCGGTGGCGATCACCCCGGCCTCGTCGGCGCTCAGCGCCGTCCCGTAGGGCGGGTGGGCGATCCCCAGCCGGCCCAGCAGCGCACCAAAGCGCCCGCGGTCCTCGGCGAGGTCGATCGCGTCGACGGGCGTGCCCAGCAGGTTCACGCCCGCCTCCTCGAGCGTCTTCGCCAGCCGCAGGGGCGTCTGGCCGCCGAATTGGACGATCACACCCTCGGGTCGCTCCTGCTCGATCACCGCGAGCACGTCGTCGGCCGTGAGCGGCTCGAAGTAGAGGCGGTCGGAGGTGTCGTAATCGGTCGAGACGGTCTCGGGGTTGCAGTTGATCATCACCGCGTCGCGACCGGACTCGCGGACCGTCATCGCCGCGTGGACGCAGCAGTAGTCGAACTCGATCCCCTGCCCGATCCGGTTCGGGCCCGAGCCGAGGATGACGACGCTCGCCCGTTCGCCGCGGCGGACCTCGCTCGCCTCGATCGGCCCCGCCGATCGACGCTCGTAGGCCGAGTAGTAATAGGGCGTCAGCGCCTCGAACTCGGCCGCGCAGGTGTCGACCGCCTTGTAGGCGCGCTCCCGGGGCTCATCACCTTCCCGCCCCGGCGGGTCGTCCTGCGCAAGCGCCTCGAGCTCGCGCAGGAACCACGGGTCGATCGATGTCCGGCGGTGGAGCTCCTCGACGGGGACGCGCCGACGAAACGCCTCCAGGATCAGGTCGAAGCGATCGGGGCTGCCGGACTCGAGCCGCCCGAGCAACTCGTCGTCGTCGGCCGGGGGTTGGGCCGGCGAGTCGAGCTCGCGGGAGCGCATCGCCTTGGCGAAGGACTCGCCGAAGGTACGGCCGATCGCCATCGCTTCCCCGACCGACTTCATGTGGGTCGTCAGGCGGCCTTCGCTGCCGGGGAACTTCTCGAAGGCGAACCGCGGGATCTTCGTCACCACGTAGTCGATCGTCGGCTCGAACGCGGCCGGCGTGGCGCGGGTGATGTCGTTGGGGATCTCGTCGAGGGTGTAGCCGACGGCGAGGCGGGCGGCGATCTTCGCGATCGGAAAGCCGGTCGCCTTCGAGGCGAGGGCCGAGGAGCGAGAGACCCGTGGGTTCATCTCGATCACGACGATCTCGCCTGAGGCGGGGTCGACCGCGAACTGGACGTTCGACCCTCCGGTTTCGACCCCGACGGCGCGTATCACGGAGATCGCCTGGTCGCGGAGCTCCTGGTAGAGCGCGTCGCTCAACGTCTGTGCCGGCGCGACCGTGACCGAGTCACCGGTGTGGACCCCCATCGGGTCGACGTTCTCGATCGAGCAGATGACGATCACGTTGTCGCTGCGATCGCGCATAAGCTCGAGCTCGAACTCGCCCCAGCCGAGCACGGACTCCTCGACCAGGACCTGGTTGATCGGCGAGGCCGCCAGGCCCTCGGAGACGACCTGGCGCAGCTCCGTCCCGGTCCGGGCGACCCCGCCGCCGAGCCCACCCATCGTGAACGCCGGCCGGACGATGGCCGGCAGCGTCAACTCGCCGCTCGCCAGCGCCCCCTCGGCGTCGCCGACGGACTCGCCGATCAACGACCACGGCACGCGCAGCCCCGCGTCACGCATCGTCTGGCGGAAGACCTCGCGATCCTCGGCGCGGTGGATCGCCTCGTAGTCGGCGCCGATCAGCTCCACGTCGAAGCGCGCGAGGGTGCCGTCGTCGTGCAGGGCCTTCGCCAGGTTGAGCGCCGTTTGGCCCCCCAGCGTCGGCAGCAGCGCGTCGGGCCGCTCGCGCTCGATGATCCGCGTCACGACCTCGGGGGTCAGCGGCTCGATGTAGGTCCGGTCGGCGAACTCAGGGTCGGTCATGATCGTCGCCGGGTTCGAGTTGACGAGGACGACCTCGTAGCCCTCGTCGCGCAGCACCTTGCAGGCCTGGGTCCCCGAGTAGTCGAACTCGGCCGCCTGACCGATCACGATCGGACCGGAGCCGATCAGGAGGACCTTCGAGATGTCGTCGCGCCGTGGCACTCGCCTCAGGCCCCCTTGGACCCCTCGACCGCCAGCTCGAGGAAGCGGTCGAAGAGGTACCGGGCGTCGTGCGGGCCCGGTCCCGCCTCGGGGTGATATTGCACCGTTCCACCTGGGACGTCGAGCAGATCGAGGCCCTCGACCGTGCGGTCGTAGAGGTTCAGGTGCGATAGCTCGGCGGCCCCGAAGTCGGTCTCCCAGCGGACCGGTTCGTCACCGTCGATCCGCTCCTCGCCATTCGGGCCCGCCACCGCGAAGCCGTGGTTCTGGGAGGTGATGTCGATCCGGCCCGACGAAAGGTCCTTGACCGGATGATTGGCGCCGCGGTGGCCGAACGGCAGCTTGAACGTCTCGAGTCCGACCGCGCGACAGAGGAGCTGATGGCCGAGGCAGATGCCGAAGACGGGCCGTACGCCGACCAGCCCGCGGACGGTCCTGATGATGTACTCCAGGGCCGCAGGGTCGCCGGGCCCGTTGGCGAGGAAGACGAGGTCGGGGTCGTGGGCGAGGACCTGTTCGGGGCTCGAGCCGCAGGGCAGCAGCGTTACCTTGCAGCCGCGCTCGCGGAGCTGGCGGATGATGCTGAGCTTGATCCCGGTGTCGATGCAGACGATGTGTGGACCGCGGCCGTCGAGGATCACGGGCTCTCCCGGGCTCACCCCGCGGGCGAGGTCGGCGCCCGCCATCGGGGGTTCCGCCGCGATCCGCTCGAGCGCCGCACTCGGGGCAGTCCCGGCATCGAAGATGCCGCCGCGCATCGCGCCGCGATCGCGGATGTGGCGGACGAGGGCTCGGGTGTCGACCCCCGTGATCGCGCTCACGCCGCAGTCGGCGAGCCAGTCGAGCCAACCGCGCTCCGCGGTGGCGGCGTCCTCACCGTTCTTGCCCTCCCGCATGATCACGGCGCGGGCGTGGACCCGGTCCGACTCCATGGCCTCGGAGCTGACCCCGTAGTTGCCGACGAGCGGAAACGTGAAGGTGATGATCTGACCGGCGTAGGAGGGATCGGTGACCGACTCCTGATAGCCGGTCATGGCGGTGTTGAAGACGACCTCACCGGTCACCTCGCGGGATTCACCCACAGCACCGCAGAGCTCGCCGTCGAGGCGCGCGCCGTCTTCGAGCAGAACGTATCCGGGCGTGGTGGGCGATGGCGTCAACCGGCGACCCTCATCGCGAAGCTCCGGCGACGGTAGGCGACTTCGCCGCCGACGATCGTTAGGACCGGCCGGGAGCGTAGCCGCCGGCCCGCGAAGGCGCTGTTGTGAGAGCGGCTCTCCCAACCCTCGGCGCCCGCCTCCCACTCCGCCTCGAGGTCGACCAGAACGAGGCTGGCCGCCGCCCCGGGCGCGATCGTCGCCGGCTCGAGGTCGAAGAGCGTCGCCCCCGAGCCCATCCGCTCGACGAGCAGCCCGAGGTCGATGACCCCCGGCTCCACGAGCTCCGTGTAGAGCACGGAGAAGGCTGTCTCGAGGCCGGTGACGCCCATCGACGCAACCTCGAAGGGAACGTCTTTCTCGTTCGAGGAATGCGGCGCGTGGTCGGTGCCGATGCAGTCGACCGTGCCGTCGCGGAGGGCATCGATCAGCGCCTTTCGATCGTCCTCGGTCCGCAGCGGCGGGTTCATCTTGAAGCGAGCGTCGAGGCTCTCGATCTCCGCGTCGGTCAGGGTCAGGTGGTGCGGCGTCACCTCCGCGGTCAGTCGCGCGCCCGCCGCCTTCGCCGCGGCGACGGCCTCCACGGACTGACGCGCGGAGAGGTGTTGGACGTGAGCCGTTGCGTCCTCGTAGAGGCAGAGGGCGCCGTCGCGGGCGATCATCGTCGACTCCGAGACCGCGGGCACGCCCGCCAGCCCGAGCGCGGCCGAGACGGCTCCCTCCCCCATCACGCCGTCGCGGGTCAGCGCGGGGTCCTCCTCGTGGAGCAGGATCGTCCCGCCGACGAGGCGCTGGTATTGAAGCGCGCGCTGCATGATGCCGGCGGAGACGATCGGCAGCCCGTCGTCGGAGAAAGCCACGGCACCCGCTTCGCGCAGGGCCGCCATCTCGGTCAGCTCCTCCCCCCGCATTCCGCGGGTCACCGTCGCGACGAACCCGGTCGGGACCGACCCCTCGGCGCTCGCCCGCTCGCGCAGCGAGCGCACGTCGGCGGGCTCCTGGACGACGGGGTCGGTGTTCGCCATCGCGACGATCCCGCAGTAGCCGCCGGCGGCGGCGGCGCGGGTGCCGGTCTCGATGTCCTCCTTGTACTCCTGCCCGGGGCTGCGCAGGTGGACGTGGGGGTCGAAGAAGGCCGGGAACGCGTACAGGCCGTCCGCCTCGATCGTCTCGGCGCCCGCTGGCGCCTCGGCCGAGCCCGCATCGGCGATCTGAGCGATCCGCCCGTCGCGAACGACGAGGTCACAGACGCGAGCAAGGTCTGTGCGTGGATCGAGCGCATGGGCGCCGCGAACGACGACGTCGACGCCACCATCGCCACCGCGCCAGTCGAGCGTCTCCGCGATCGATCCCATGCTCACGCGGGCTCGCCGACCGGCAACGGCCGCAGTTGCTCTGCACTGCCCGGCGTGCTGCCGGCGATGCGCGGCACGTCGCCCCCGGCGAGGATCTCGTAGAGGATCGCCATCCGGACAACGAGACCGCTCGCGACCTGGGCTGTGATCAGCGAGGTCGGGCCGTCCATGGTCTCGGGAGCGATCTCGACACCCCGGTTGACCGGTCCGGGGTGCATGACGAGCTGGCGCGCTCCGAGCCGGCGCGGGTTGAGCTGGTAGTTGATCGCGTACTCGCGCAGCGATGGGACGAACGCGTCCACCATCCGCTCGTGCTGCATCCGCAGGGCGTAGACCACGTCCGCCTCGGCCAGCTCTTCGAGCGTGTAGCGGATCCGGCAGCCGAGGCCCTCGATCCCGCGCGGGATGAGCGTCGGCGGGCCGGCCACGGTCACGTCGGCTCCCATCAGCGCGAATGCCCGGATGCACGAGCGGGCGACGCGGCTGTGGGCGACGTCGCCGACGATCCAGATCCGCTTTCCGTCGAGCGGTCCGATCCGCTCGAGCAGCGTGTAGACGTCGAGCAGGGCCTGAGTCGGATGCTCGTGCTTGCCGTCGCCGGCGTTGACGACGGCGGCGTCGGTCCAGCGGGTGACGAGCTGGGCCGCGCCGGCGAACGGTGACCGGATGACGATCGCGTCCGGCCCGAGGGCGGAGAGCGTTGTGATCGTGTCTTGCAGCGACTCCCCCTTGTCGACCGACGAGCCCGCCGACTTGATCGAGACGAGATCGGCGGAGAGGCGCTTGGCGGCGAGCTCGAAGGACGAGCTGGTCCGGGTGCTCGACTCGTAGAAGAGGTTGACGACGGTCCGCCCGCGCAGGGTGGGGACCTTCTTGATGTCACGCCGGGCGATGTCGGCGAAGCTGCGCGCCCGCTCGCAGATCCGCTCGACCCCGGCACGGTCGAGATCGTCGATCGAGAGCAGGTGCCTCATCTCGCCTCCACCGGTCCCTCTCCGTTCGCTGCCGTTCCCACCGAAACCGCTGCGGCGGTGCCGATTGCGATCTCGTCCACGCCGTCGATCTCCTCCAGCCGGACGTAGACGCGCTCGTCGCGCGCCGTCGGCAGGTTCTTCCCCGTAAAGTCGGGCCGGATCGGCAGCTCGCGGTGGCCGCGATCGGCGAGGACCGCGAGCTGGACGCGCCGAGGACGTCCGTAGTCGAACAGCGCGTCGATCGCCGCCCGTACGGTGCGGCCGGTAAAGAGGACGTCGTCGACGAGGACGATCGTCCGGCGGTCGAGCTCGAAGTCGAGGTGGGAGGAGTGGACGACGGGCGCCTCGACGGGCGCCCGGCCGACCGCGTCGTCGCGGTAGAAGGAGATGTCGACGTCACCGAGCGGAACCGACCCGCCTGAATCCCTCGAGGGGCCCGAGAGGTCGCTGACGATCGCGTGGAGCCTGCGGGCGAGGACGGCTCCCCGGGTATGGATCCCGACGATCGCGAGATCGGGCTCCCCTTGGCCGTCGACCTGTGGGTTCTTCTCGATCACCTCGTGCGCTATGCGCACCAGCGTGCGGCGCAGGTCGTCTCGATCGAGCACGACTCTCTCGCTCATACGCCCCTTCCTGGCCTCGCGGGACCGGGTTAAAGGAACTGACTTGGCTGCGGGGACCGTAGCAGGGCACCCGGCGCCCGTCGGCTGCCAGCGTGGCGCCGGATTGCGTGATTGCGGTGCTTGCGGGTTCCGTCGCCGGCGCGGCTAGTCGCGCCGCTTCACCGCGAAGGCCAGGTCCTCGACCCGGCAGGTCGCGTACTTCTCGCCGTCGCGGCGGAACGTCACCTTCAGCGTGAAGCTTCCTGTGATCTCCCGCTCAGTCTGCCTCTCAGCCTCGATCAGATACTTGTAGCGGCCGCTGAAACGATCGTCCTCCTCGACGAACGCCGCCTCCTGGCTGAAGCCACCGCGAGTCGATTCGTCGAGCGGTCGTCCGAACTCGACCCGAGCGCGGAAGTCGTCGAAGCTGCCGCTGCAATCGGTGATCGAGGTGATCGCCCCACGAACGACCGCGCCGCGCGGGCTCGTCACCAGCTTGACCCGATCGCCGGCCTCGGTGTCGCCGACGTACTTGTCACCCTCTGCCGCCGATGCGACCCCGGCCCCAGAGACGAGAGCGGCTGCGGCGAGCGTCGGAGCCACCAGCCGTGGCGACCGTCGAGGACCTGCGATCAACCCCGGTGGAATCGCGGCGCGACGGGTGGCTCGGGGGCCTGGGCCGGGCCCTTCAGGTTCGCGGTCCAGCGGATGATTCCGGTGCTGCACCTGGCGAGCAGCTCGCCGGAGCTCTCCGTGAACACCTTCGCCCTGAGCCTGAACCTGCCGGTGAAGCGGGTATCGCTGGCGCGGTCGCCCTCGATCCGGACGCGGACCTCGGCCTCGAACTTGCGCTCGACGTCCGCCGTGTACGTGCCCGACGACCTGAAGCCCTCGGCGTCGGAGCGGGGGAACCTGCTCGACACGGTGGCCCCATCGGTCAAGCTGCTGCCGCCGGTGCACTTCATGTCCCAGGTGTAGTCGGCCGCGACGGGGATGCCGGCCCTGTTGACGGTCAGCTTCATCGTCTTGCCCTGGGTTGTCGGACCCTTGTAGGTCGCGGCGCCCGCCGATGCGACGAACGCGAGTCCGACCACGGCGCAGACGCAGGTCGCCGCCAGACCACTCGCAAGCCTTCCGTTCATTCCCTGGGCCATCGATTTCTCCCTCTCAGTCGTCCCGCATGATCAGCGCCGCTTTATAGCAGCGGATCAGTTCTCGCCCCCGGGTTGGCTGGCCGCCGCGCGCCGTCTTCGACCAAGGTCGGGGCGCCGCGCTCGGGGAGCGGGATCTCGACCAGGTCGAAGTCGCGGGGGGCGGTCGCGCCCGGAAAGACCTCCCTTGCCTCCGCGAGGACCTCGGGAACGAAGTGGCGCGAGGAGATGTGAACCAGGGCAAGGATCCCGACCTCGGCCGCGGCGGCGATCTCGGCCGCCTGACGAGCCGTCGAGTGGGCGGTCTCGGCCGCCCGTTCCGCCTCGACCGAGGCGAAGCTCGAATCGTGGATCAGGAGCTCGGCCCCGTGGGCGGCGATCCGGGTCTCCTCACAGGGGGCCGTATCGCCTGTGACGACGATCTTCCGGCCCGCACGGTCAGCCCCCATCACCTGCTCGGGACGCACGGGACCGTCCGCCCCCGCTACCTCCTCCCCGCGCTGCAGCGCTCCGAATGCCGGGCCGGGATCGACGCCAAGCCCGACCGCCGCGTCAGGGTCGAACCGCCCGGGGCGACGGTGCTCGATGAGCGCGTAGCCGTTGGCCACGATCCGGTGGGCGACGTCGAACGGCTCGATCACGTAGTCACCGCGATCGACCACCTCTCCGCGGTTCAGCTCGAGGAGGTCGATCGGATAGCGGGGTCGACCGATGATCCGGGCCATGGAGTCGAACAGCTCGACCAGCCCGGGTGGCCCGTGGATGACGAGCGGCAGCTCGCGATCCTGCATCTCGTAGCTCTTGATCAGGCCCGGTAGGCCGAGGTAATGGTCGGCGTGAAGGTGGGTGATGAAGACATCGTCGACCTCGATCAGGCCGACCGAGCGCTGCATCTGCCGCTGCGTGCCCTCGCCGCAGTCGAAGAGGAGCCGATC
>Ga0180121_10000754_pt1 | contig 13625 bp, 13 predicted proteins | sample AntDrymUQ5402106_2_FD_129676 | JGI IMG/M metagenome (GOLD analysis project Ga0180121, IMG submission 129676) | Polar desert sand microbial communities from Dry Valleys, Antarctica - metaG UQ540 (21.06) (version 2) (version 2) | ecosystem: Environmental > Terrestrial > Soil > Desert | place...
GGCCACCGGGATCGAGAATCTTCCTGCGAGGATCGCCCAGGATCTCGCGGTCCGCGGGCTCCAGGACGAAGTAGGTCTCGATCCACTCGCGGTTCAGCCGCTCGAATGCGCTCCGGAACTCTTGGCGGTATCTCACTACCTGCGGTATCGCCCGACCTGCACCTTCACCGCTGGGTCCTATGCTTCCGTTCATAGGTGCATCCCAGGCTAGTGCCGGGCAAAGACCTTGGTCGAGCCGTCGGGCTGGAACGAGATCACCTCGAAGTCTTTCGGCTTCACGCCCGCCGGCGCCATTCCCGGCGTAAGTGGCGGCATCCCGGGAACAGCCAGGCCCAGGATCTTGGGCCGGTCGGCCAGGAGCCGGCGGATGTCGGAGGCGGGTACATGTCCCTCGATGAGATATTTATCGACGATGGCAGTGTGACAGGATCGGACGTCCGGCGGCACGCCCATCTCGTCCTTTAGAGCATCCATTTCCTCCTGGTCGTGCACCACGGGAGAGAAGCCGTTGGCCCGGATGTGATCGACCCACTTGGTGCAGCAGTCGCAGGTGCTGCTCTTATAGACGGTAATCGGGGTAGGGCTCGTACCCCCTGGAAGCTGTGCCCAGAGACGCCCGCCCGTCACACCGACCGCCACCAGTCCTGCTATTCGGACTACGAATCCCCGTCGTTGAATCATTCCAGTCTCGCTCACAAGAGGTTTGCTCCTTCTTCAAGGCGTCGCCTGACCTCGCCAACCGGCAGGGTCAGCAGATCCAGTACGCGCTCCAACGACCGGCTCGGTGCGCTGGAGACAAAGATACGAAGGCGGCGGGCACTCCGGTACAACTCGTCCGCCACCCGGGGAAGGCCGAGCTGACCGGCCCGGCCGGCATCGGTAAGCCGCTCCACGGTTCCCGCCCTGGTGCGAAGCGGCAGGTCTACGCCGAGCATCGATGAGCGTGCCGGGAAGTCCAACAGCAGCCCTCCGGGCGGTAACCCCGCCTGAATCGCCACCGCATCCTCCACCATCTCCAGCAGATCCGGATCCTGGGCTACCCAGGGCTGGAGGTCCGCGGGTACGTCGCTCGCCGGCAGATCGAGCGCACGCTTGTGGAGATGCCGTGCCCGGATGGCCGCGGCAAGCTCGTTCTGGTCCCGGCCGATGAGAATCTCCATCAAGCCGTCGTCAGTGGCCTCGGCTATGCCCTCCGCGGTCACGATTCCGCGCCGTACCGCCCCCCTTACAGCCCGCTTGAACATGCAGGTGGCGGAGCGCACCGCATGGTGCCAATAGACGTTGCGGTACATCTGGTATTTGGCGAAGAGCAATGACTCGAGGGCACTGATACCCTTCTCCTGCACCCCAACCTCAAAGCGGCGCGGCTCGACCTCCACCAGCGTGAGGGATGATAGGAGCCTGTCCACGTCCACCGTACCGTAGGGAACGCCGCACATCCGGGCGTCGCGGCTCAAGTAGTCCACTTTATCCAAGTCGATGGACCCCGAGATGAGTCCTTGAAGTGGACTGGTGCTGGTTCCGCTGATGAGCTTGCCCACGGCGGCGGGGAAATCGGGGCCACCGATCTGGACCAGCCGCTCGCCCAGCTCGCCCTGGGTGAGCTTGGCTACTCCGAGTTTCTCATGGGAAGGGAATCCGGCCTCCTCCAGCGCATGGGAGAACGGATAGTGACCGATGTCGTGGAGCAGGGCGGCCATCCGAACGGCGAGGCATTCTTCCGCGCTGACTGGCCCGAGATCGCCCAACTCCTCCAGCGCGGCGAGCGCCCGCCGAGTCAAATGAAACGCGCCGAGGGCGTGCTCGAAGCGGCTGTGCGTGGCTCCCGGGTAGACCAGGAAGGTGTGTCCGACCTGACGGATGTAGCGGAGGCGTTGAACCGCGGGGGTATCGAGCGCAAGCAGCGCGGGGCGATCAACCCGGATGTTGTCCCAGAGGGGGTCGCGGATGATCTCGGGAGGGCCGGGGGGCAGCGGGGCAGCGGGGCCGGGGTCGATCTGCCCTGCTCGGGAGGAGTCGCCACTCTCACGAACTGCCCTGCCGCCCCGCCGCCCCGCTGGCGTCACACCACCGGACCAGCCGCCGCCACTTCCGCCGGCACTTCCGCCCTGTATTGCTCGAAGTTCTCCCGGAACATCGTTGCCAGCTTTCGCGCCTGAGCGTCGTAGCCCTTGGGGTCGGGCCATGTGGAGCGGGGTGTCAGCACTCCATCGGGCACCTCGGTGACCGAGGCCGGCACCTGGAACCCGAAGATCGGATCCTGGGTGAACTTGCCCCGGTCGAGCGCGCCGGACAGCGCCGCCCGCAGCATGGCCCGGGTATGGGCCAGCTTCATCCGCGAGCCGGTGCCGTACGGCCCGCCGGTCCATCCGGTGTTCACCAGCCACACCTTCGCCCCGTGCTTGCTGATGCGCTCGCCCAGCATCCGGGAATAGACGCCGGCGTGGAGGGGAAGAAATGGTGCGCCGAAGCAGGCCGAGAACGTGGCCGACGGCTCGGTGATCCCTCGCTCGGTGCCCGCCACCTTGGCCGTGTATCCCGAGAGGAAGTGATACATGGCCTGCTCGGCGGTCAGCCGCGCGATCGGGGGCATGATACCGAACGCATCGGCCGCGAGAAACACCACGTTCTTGGGATGTCCCCCGGCGCCGCTGGGCAGGTGATTGGGGATGGCGTCGATCTGGTAGCAAGCCCGGGTGTTCTCGGTGATAGTGTCGGCATCGAAGTTTACTGCTCTGGTGGCGGGATCGAGCACCACATTCTCCAGAACGGTGCCGAACATCTGGGTAGCATTGTAAATCTCCGGCTCGGTGTCGGGACGGAGCCGGATCACCTTGGCGTAGCAGCCACCCTCGAAGTTGAATACACCCCGGTCGCTCCATCCGTGCTCGTCATCGCCGATGAGCTGCCGAGTCGGGTCGGCCGAGAGCGTGGTCTTTCCCGTTCCGGAAAGGCCGAAGAAGATCGCCGTGTCGCCCCCGGCCCCTATGTTGGCGGAGCAGTGCATGGGCATCACGCCCTGGCCGGGAAGGATGTAATTCATGGCCGTGAAGATCGACTTCTTCATCTCGCCCGCGTACCGGGTCCCGCCGATCAGCACGACCTTCTTGCCGAAATTGATGACGATGAACGTACTGGTGCGGGTGCCGTGCCGCTCCGGGTCGGCCTGGAAGTCAGGAGCATGGAGCACGGTAAACCCCGGGCGGAACTGCGCCAGCTCCGCCGGCACAGCCCGGATGAACATGTTGCGCACGAAGAGCGCGTGCCACGCGTTTGGGGTAATAAATCTGACCGGCAGGCGGTAGGCCGGATCGGCCCCGGCGAAGAGGTCCTGGACGAAGACCTCACGGGCATCGAGATGGGCGCGCACGTCTTCCTGCAGTCGCTCGAACGCGTCGGGGTCGAGCCGGACGTTCTTCTCCCACCATATACGATCGGCGGTCCCCGGTTCCTCGACCAGGAACTTGTCCTTGGCCGAGCGGCCGGTGTGGGGAGCTGTCACCGCCGTGAAGGCTCCTCGGTCGGTCAGGACGCCTTCTCCTCTCCGCACTGCGTGCTCGATCAGTGTCGGGGGAGTCAGATTGGCGTGGATTCGGATGGGAAAGAGGCCGTGCTCTACGAGAGTCAGAGTCTCCCGCGGCGCTGCTGTGGTCTCGGCAGTCATGCGCTAAAGTATCGGCAGCTTCAGCGCATCCTGCAACCTCACCTCGGGGCCACGCTAAGGCTGGGCTCAGTATGATAGGCAAGCTCGGCCGTTGCCCGGTCCCGGGGGCTGATCTCAGCCACCACCGGATCGCCGAACATGATGTCGTCGGCGTTGGGCGAGTGGGCAAAGATACCCAGCGAATGTCCCAGCTCGTGCGTCGTGGTGAGTGCCATGCATTGGTCGACACCGGGGGAAGACGGCGCGAACCTGGGGTCGACGTACACCCTGATCGGAGGGATAATCTGCTGCCCGCCGGCGTCGAGCTCGACGTCCGTGGCACCCTGGCATTCCGGTGCCAGGGCCTTCAGCCGGGTGATCGAGAAGCCTCCCTTGGGTGCCAACCCACTGGTTACGATGACATCGGCGACGCTCGAGTCGGACACGAGCTGGCCCTGGAATTCACCGTAGAGGAACGCGGCTTCCCATTGGTCGATGCCCTGCTGGACATGGGCCGGAAGGTTAAGCGTGTCCTCGGCCCAGATCCGGACTGGAAGCCGGGACTGCGGCCAGTGAAAACTGAGGGTGTCCGGCCCGGCTGCGGTCGCGACGATACGCCGCCACTCATAGGCAGTGGTCCGGCTCGGGGCTGCGATGTCGGCGCAGGAGAGCAACCCCACTGCGATGGCCAGAGACAGCAGCGGCAACAGCCGACGGGGGCTCATCGCAGTCCCTTCGCCAATCCGATGGTAACGCCGATTCGCTGAACGCCCTGGCTCTGACTGAAGCCTCGGGCCTCCAGCTCGGCGGTGGTGAATCGATGAAAATCGTAGCGCAGAGAGGCCATCAGGTCCCATTGGGTCAGGATCGGCCGGCGGTAGTCGACCCCTGCTCCGGCCAGAAATCGGGTCGTTCCCCCCCTGAGGAAGATCCCTCGATCCTCGGTGGGCAAGTACCGCAGGAGCCCGACCCCGGCATGCCAGCGAAAGGCACGGGAGATCGGCCCTTCCAGCCCCAGGGTGATCGCACCGGTGCGCACCGTGCCCAGATCGACCGCGCTCCCGCCGGCCTCCTTACTCCGATACCCGGATGTACCGAGTGCGAGCTCCAGGCCCGCACGGTAGAGCGGCGCGATAGGGAGGGAGGCGCCCAGCACCAGGGTTGGAGCCAGCTTCTGGCGAACCTGGATCTCATTGATCACGTCATCCCGGAGCAACGGGGTGGCCCAGGTAAGGCCGACGCGGGCGTTATAGTCCATTTGGGCATGGAGCAACGGCACGCCTCCGGCCAGGGCCAGGATCAACAACGGCAGGGTAGCACGCATGCCCGCAAGTATGGGCGCAGATGGTGAGCCGGTCAACGCGGCACCTCCGCACCCCGGGCGTACCGGCGCAGCCGCCGCAGCATCTTTCGATCGGCGGTAACCCCGTCGTCGCCCTTTGGGGTCTCCAGAATCTTGATGACGTGCTCGAGCCGAGGGTCGGTCATGATCCGCCGAAACGGCTGGGGACCCAGGGAGCCCTCTCCGATCAGCTCGTGACGGTCGCGCCGGGATGCAAACTTTGTCTTGGAGTCGTTCAGGTGGAGACAGCGGACCTGGTCCAGGCCCAGGGTCTCGTCCCAGGCCCGCCACACGCCTTCGTAATCGCCGACCAGGTCGTAGCCCGCCGAATAGAGGTGGCAGGTATCGGCGCAGAAAGCGATTCTCGAACGCACGTCGTCCGCAATCGAGGACCGAAGCACCGCCAGCTCCTCGAAGGTACTTCCCAGCGCCGTTCCGCAGCCGGCAGTGGTCTCCAGCAGAACTACCGGCGAACCCGGGACCGCCCGGAGGCAACGCGTGTACGCCGCGGCGTTACGGAGAAGACCGGCTTCCCGGTCGTCCATATAGTTGCCCGGGTGCGACACCAGGTAGGGTATCCCGAAGGCCTCGCATCTCCGAAGCTCCGCTATGAAAGCGGCCTCGGAGCGAGCACTTAAGGCAGGATCTGGTGAGGCGAGGTTGATAAGGTACGAATCATGCGCCACTATACTGCATACTTTGCAGCGTTCACACTCCTGACGGAATGCGGCGTACGACTGCGAAGAGATGCCCGGCTCGCGCCACTGGCTGGGCGTTTTCGTGAAAACCTGGATTGCCGTCGCACCGATTAGCTTGCCCCTGACTGGCGCCGTTTCGACGCCGCCCTGGACCGATACATGTGCGCCCAAGCGCTCTGCTGGATCAAGCCGATGCATTTGCTCCTCTGTAGCACGTGAGAGAGGAGGCTGTGGAGCCCCTCGCTCGTCCGAGGCTGCTTCTTCTGGGTGACCCCTCCGCCCGGCCGACCGGGCTGGAGCGCGCGCTGACTCGTGGCGGCTTCCAGCTGCTCGAGCGCGAGGACCCGTCCGTTGACCCCGAAGCGGACGCCATCCTCATAACGGTTAACGACATCGACCAGGATCCCCTGGCCGATCTGCTGCCCAGCTCCAATCCGGGGCCGGCCGGCAGTCCCCCCCGTATCATCCTGATCGCAACCCCGAACCGCGAGGCACCGGCAACCGCCCTGTCGCTCGGTGCGGCCGATGCCTTGGCGGCCCCGATTCACCTGCCGGAGCTCTGCGCCCGGGTGCATGCCCGCATCAGGGACCGCCTGGAGGCCATCCCGGGGCCGCAACAGGATCAGCTCCGGGAGGCATCCCAGGCATTCATGCAGCCCGGGCTCGATCCGGACGAGTTGATTCTGGCTCTGGTCCGCCGGCTGGCACGGACCTTCGACCTGGCGCAGTGCTCGTTCGTGGCCCTTGCCCCGAACGGAGAGAGCGGCCGGATCATCGCCGAGTTTCAGCGTCCTGCCCCGGATGAAGAAAAGCTGGCACTCAGCCGTTACCCGGAGATAGCGGAAGCCGTTCGCACCCGGCGCACCGTCGTGACGCCGGAGCACACCACCCACCCGGCCGAACCGCCTCGCTCACTCATCGTGCTCCCGGTAGAGTCCGGAGGCCGGATTGCGGCTGCCCTCCTGCTCGGCACCCGCGAGGCCCGCCGGCGGCTCAGTCCGCTGCAGCTCGAGTTTGCGGCCGGCCTTGCCCGCGGTGCTGCGGCGGCGCTCGATGAGGGCGCGCCGGCGACGCGGAACGGGCGGGAGCCCGGTGACGGCGAGGAGCTCTCCGACCCCGAAAGAGCGCTGGCGGCACTCGATCGTCGGATGCGCGAGGAGTTCGAGCGGGCGCGGCGCTATTCGCTGAGCTTCAGCCTCATCCTGCTCGGCATCGATGAGCTGCGCAGCATTCGCGAGCGCCTTGGCCCGGAAGCGGCCGACAAGCTCAAGGGCGACGTGGAGTCGGTGCTCCGCCGGGAGCTCCGGCTGCCGGACTTCGTCGTCTCCTACGGCAGCAACGAGTTCGCCATCGTGCTCCCGGAAACCGGCCAGAGTGGCGCTCGGCTGTCGGTCATGCGGGTGCGCGACCGCCTGGCCGTCGTACCCCAGGATAGTGATCCCCGTCTCGATCATCCCCGCTTCAGCGCCGGGATCGTGACCTATCCAAATCCGGCGGTGTCGCAGACCGAGGAGCTCTACGCGATGGCCGAGGCGGCGCTGATGCGAGGAAAGGCGCAGTCGGGCGAGCGGATCGGGGTGGCAGTGTAGGCGCTTACCGCCTCCGAAGCCACGTGGTCGGATCCAGCGCGATCTGATTCTCTCCCCGAATCTCGAAGTGCAGGTGTGGCCCGTAGTCCGAATTCTGGCCGCCGACCGTTCCCACGGTTCCGCTCTTGCTGATCGATGCTCCCAGTTTGACGGCCGCGGACTCGAGGTGCGAATAGACCGAGTAGTAGCCATTGCCGTGCTCGACCACCACGGTGAGGCCGTAAGTCCCGAATTGTCCCACCAGCCGCACCGTTCCCGCCTCCACCGCCTTCACCGAAGTCCCGACCCCGGCGGCGATGCCGACACCGTTCCACCGGATGATTCCCCCGCTGGGAAGGGTGTCCCTTCCAAACTTGTAGACGATCGCTCCCTCGACCGGCCAATCGAGCTTCCCCAGGTCGGCGGTGGTGATCGAGCCCGGCGCGCTGACCGCGCCGCGGAGCGCGCCGCGCGCAAGCTCATCCCGGCGGGCGCGCTCCAGAGACGCCAGCAGCCCATTGAGCCGAGACTCGTCTTTTTGCAGCTCGGTGAGGCGGCGCTCGGTGCTGCGAGCCGAACGCTGCAGGGTCTGCAGCCTTCTCGCCCGCTCCGAGGCAAGTTCGCTGTACTTGCTGAACTCCGCCTCGCGCTCATCCCGCCGCCGGTCGAGCTCGCCCCGGACGTTCAGAATGTTATTCCGCTGGGTTATCACCCGGTTGCGCAGCTTCTCGACGTCGGTCACCAGCGAGCGGTCCTGCTGGCTGGTGAGATACAGGTACTTGTAGCGGCTCAGCAGGTCGCCGAAGCCCTCAGCGGCCAGCAGCACCTGAAAGGTGTGCAGCGGCCCCCGCTTGTAGATATCGACCAGGCGCCGCTCCAGCACAGCGCGCCGCTCCGCCAGGTTGTCCTGCGCCAGAATCAGCTCCGCGCTCGACCGGTCGAGCTGTGAGGCCAGCCCGCCGATCTGCCGCTCGATCTCGTTGACGATTCGGTGGGTCGATTCCCGCTGCCGCTCCAGGTTGGTCAGCTCGTCGTTGACGTCGTGCACCTGACCCTGCAACCTGCGCCGCTGCTGCTCCAGGCGATCCCGTTCCGCGCGGATTACCTCCAGTCGTCGACGACTATCCTCGAGATCCGGCGTTTGCTGAGCATGCGCGGATATCGGTGACGCGAGAAACACGATGAAGCCGGCGAGCGGGGCAGCGGGGAAGCAGGCATGGAGGAACAGTCCGACTAACAGCAGACGGAGAGGACGGAGAAGGCGGAGAGGACGGAGACCCGCAGACTTGGCCGCCCTCTCCGCCTTCTCAAACATGCCGAAGATGCCGCCCCACGCTCACCAGGCTGCCCGCCAGTCCCAGCAGCACACCGAAAACGATGATCAGCACCATTTGCAGCGGCTGAAAGAAGATGAGGCCCGAGAGAGTCCCGCCGCTGTTGTCGCGAAAGAGCACATAGCCGGCATAGCAGAGGACCAGCGAGAGCAGACCGCCGAGCAGCCCCTTCAACGCGCCTTCCAGCAGGAACGGACCGCGGATAAACCAGTTGGTTGCGCCCACCAGCCTCATGATCGAGATCTCGCGGGCCCTTTGCAGGATCGTGAGGCGGATGGTGACTCCGATGATGACCACCGCAACCGCTGCAAAGGCCAGCCCGATCACCAGACCGACCAGGCCAGTGAGGTTCCGCAGCGAGTCGAGCTTCTGAACCCACTCCCGGCCGAAGCGCACGTCGTCAATGAACCCGAAGCCCCGAAGGCGCTGGGCCACCCGGGCCACGGTCGCCGCGTCGCGGTGCCCGTCCTTCATCCGCACTTCGATCGATGCCGGGAGGGGGTTCACCTGGAGGTCTCGATACGCGTCGCGGAACTCGACCAGCTCGGCTCTCGCCTGCCGGAGCGCTTCCTCCTCGCTCACATAGCTCACATCGCGGACTTCGGGAAAGGCCGCGATGTCCTGGGTGGCGATAGCAATGGTTTCGGCCGGGGTACCGCGGAGGATGTAGGCTACGATCTCCACCCGTTCCTCGATCCCGCGGAGCGCCTCGCGCAGGTTGACCGCAACCAGGCCGAAGAGCCCGACGGTAAAGAGCGAGAACGCGATGGTCGTAACCGAGAGAACCGACAGCAGCGGCGCGCGCCGGAACGAGAGCAGAGCCTCGCGGCTCAGGAGCTTCATTGGGCCTCCGCCGCCGCTTCGTCCACGTCGCTGTCGTAGACCAGGCTGCCATCGCGCATCTCGATGGTTCGGTACACGGTCTGGCGCACGAGGTCGAGGTCATGCGTGGCCATCACCACCACGGTGCCACCGTTGTTGATGTCGCGCAGCAGCTGAAACACGCCCCGGGTGGCCCGCTCGTCGAGGTTGCCGGTCGGCTCGTCGGCGAGCAGAATGGCCGGGTCGTTCACCAGAGCGCGCGCGATTGCCACCCGCTGTTGCTCGCCACCCGACAGCTCGCGGGGATAGGCCCGGCTCTTGGCCGAGAGCCCTACCTGGGTCAGCACCCGCATCACCCGAGCCGCAATGGTGTCGCTGCGCGCTCCGGTGACTTCGAGCGCGAACGCGACGTTCTCCTCCGCCGTGCGATCCTCCAGCAGGCGAAAGTCCTGGAATATCACGCCCAGACGGCGCCGGAGCCGGGGCACGTCATCCGCTTTGACCGTGCTGACGTTGTAGCCGGAGACCCGCACCTCGCCGCCGCTCGGCCGCTGCTCGGCGAACAGGAGCTTCATGATGGTGGATTTGCCCGCACCCGAGTGGCCCGTCAGGAAGACGAACTCGCCCTTGGAGACGTGGAAGGTCACGTCCTTCAGGGCCATGGCACCGTTGGGATAGGCTTTGTATACGCTGGAAAAGCGGATCACGGCTGGAAAAGTAAGAAGGCTATGAGCTATGGGCCATGGGCTGTACGGTAAACGGAGCAGGCCACGGCCCATAGCCCAAGGCCATAGCCCCTACTTCAGCCCCTGCTCCAAATCCCCGATTATGTCCGCCGCGTCCTCGAGTCCGCAGCTGAGGCGGAGGAAGCCGTCCGGTATGCCGATCCTGGCCCGCCCATCCGCGCCGATGCCCTTATGAGAGGTCAGTCGCGGCTCCGACACCAGGGTCTCCACGCCGGCCAGGCTGGGTGCGTGGGTGACGAGCTTGAGCCGCTTCAGAAGGCGCTCGGTGGCCTTGGTTCCGCCCTTGACCTCCAGGCCAACCATTCCGCCGAAGCCGGTGAGCACCAACTTGGCGTGGGCGTGATCCGGATGGGATGGCAGGCCGGGGTAGTGCACCTTGCTGATCCCGGGATGCTGCTCGGCCCACTGCGCCACCGCCATGCCGTTGCTGTTGTGCCGCTCCATCCGGACGGCGAGCGTGCGCATCCCGCGATCGACCAGCCAGGCCGCGTGTGGGTCGATGGCCTGGCCCCAGAGCCGCATGAGACGGTTCACCTCCTCGACGAAGGAGGCGGTTCCGGCCACGGCGCCGGCGATCACGTCACTGTGGCCGTTGAGGTATTTGGTGGCGCTGGTGATGACGACGTCGGCGCCATGCTCGAGCGGCCTGAAGTTGACCGGACTGGCAAAGGTGGCATCGACCAGCAGCGCCAGCCCGTGCTCCTCGGCCAGGTAAGAAATCGGTCCCAGATCGATGACCCGCATGAGCGGATTGGTCGGGGTCTCCACGAAGATCGCGCGGGTGGACTTCCGAACTGATTTGCGCCAGAGCCGGACCTGGTCCGGTGCCACGTAGGTGACTTCGATTCCCAGCCGACCCAGCTCCTCGTCGAAGAGGCGTTGCGTCCCGCCGTAGATCCAGCTGCTCGAGAGCAGGTGATCGCCGGGGCGCAGGACCGCCAGGTGGGCCAGGGCCGTGGCACCCATTCCGCTCGCGACGAAGATGGCAGCGTCGGCTTTTTCCAGCAGGGCGTACTTCTTGGCCAGTTCAACCTGATTGGGGTTGTTGCCGTAGCGGCTGTAGAGAACCTCGTCGTCGCTTCCGATTGGGTTGACGAAGGTGCTGCTCTGGTACAGTGAAGGCGCCACCGGGCTCCAGTCGGGCCGGCGGTGGGGGATGCCGTGGATGGCGATCGTCGAGAGGCCCGGCCCGGGCCGGTTCATGCGGTCTGGAGCGGGTAGTAGAGCTCGCCCATGGGCCGTACCAGGCGATGCAGCGTCAGGTCGCCCAGCGCTTCGCGGCTGCGGGACGCGGTCCAGCCCAGCGCCCGAGCCAGACCAGAGACATCGAGCGGCCCGGTCTCCGAGATGTGGGTGAACGCCTCCCGGGCATCGTCCTGAACCCATCCGAGGAGACGCGGGACCATGCAGCCGGGCGGAACCGCCGCGATGGCAAGCCGGTGATGAGTGAGGACGTGCTCGATGGCTTCATGATGGTCTTCGCGCAAACCCTGCAGCACCAGGAAATACGCCGTCTGGGGCGTCAGGAGCAGCTTGGCGACGACTTCGTCGGCGCAGCTCAGGTCCACCAGCTCGATCTCCGAGAAATCCAGCAGCGCGGTCAGGCAGTTGGAGACAGCGAGCGCCGCCTCGATCCGGATGCGCACGGCCGCCCCGGTGGGCCGGGTAACCAGGTTCCGATAGGGGGCCGCGACGGCCTCCTGCAGGACGCGCCCCATCTTGATCCTCTGGATCACCGTGACTTCGGATCCTGGGCCGGGATGATGATCTGCACCTGAGCTCCGGGAAATGAGGGAAGGTGGTCACTCAGCGGAATGTCTTCGTCCCAGGGAGGTACGATCGACAACCGGGCAGTACCGCTGCGAATGGAAATCTTCCCCTCCCATTGGTCGAGAAAGCGTTTGATGAAGGCGAGTCCCTGTCCCCGTCCCGGGTCGCGAAAGCGGCTGACGCCCTGGATCAGCGCCGCCTCCAGGGCCGCGCCGTCCCCCCACCGCTCACCGAAGCGTTTGGCATGGGTACTCTCGAGGGAGCGGCGAAAGCCGACTCCAGCATCGCTGACCGCGATGACGACCACCCGGCGGCCCAGCCGGCGACGGAAAGTATACGCTTGTACCGCCACCCAGCCACTGGTGCCGGCGTGCTCCACAATATTCTGACAGGCCTCTGAAAGCGCCATACTGAACCGCAGGGTGGCCTTCATCTCGAGGCCCAGCTCGCCATGGAGTATGCGGGAAGCCCCCTCTGAGATCTTGTGAACCACTCCATGCACGTCCTCGGAGGCGCGCACCGGGGTCACATCCAGCAGCACGTCCGAAGGGCCGGTGGCTCCGGGGCGGGGAACCTTGCCGTGCAGCTCGAACAACTCAGCGGCCTGACTGAAGAAGCCCGCTCGCGCCCAGTAGCGCTTCACCTCGTCGCTGGTCGGCACGGTGAGAAGAGGCTTCTCCCGCTTGGCTTCGGCCAGCGCCTGGCCCGCCGTCAGGATTCCGATAAGGCCGTAGGGAGAGGCCCACTGCGTGCCACGGGCGTCGACCAATACTTTCTCTTCCGGAGGCCACTCCCCGAAGCCGGCGGCGAATGTGTCGAAGCTGCGATCGTCGAAATGGGTCGGCACCTCGATGACTCTGGTCACGGAGTTACCAGCTCGCCACGCAGGTGGCTGGCGAGCCCGCTCGCCCCCCGGAACCCGGCGTTGCGTGCCCCCATGGCCGCGGCGTGGCGCAGTGCGGTGTCCACCGAATCACCGGAGAGGAGTCGCGCGAACGCGGCGGCACCGAAGACATCGCCGCATCCAGTGGGGTCGAGGGTTTCGATGCTGGGGGCCGGAATCAACGCGGTGCGCACGGCCGCAGAGTTGTCACCCTGAGCGAAGCGAGGGGGCCGAAGTCCGACTGGGCTCTGGCCCCCTCGCGTCCCCTGCGGGTTGCTCGGGGTGACATCAGCGAGCGCGAGCCGGTCGAAGCCAGGGGCAGCCACGTACGCCACTCCCCGTGGCCCGAGGGTGACAGTGAGTAACGAGACTCCCGCGGCCAGCGCCTGGGCTGACAGGGAAAGCGGATCGGGGGACAGCTGATTCATTTCGTCCTCGTTCAACTGAACCAGATCGAAGCAACCAAACCAGTCGGCCGCGTGCGGAAGCGGCTGAAGGACGCGCATCCCATCCTGCTGCATGCCGAGAAAGAGACTGTGGAAGTCGGCATAGATCGGGCCCTTGAAGCCCTGCCGAAGCGCCTGTGCGGTGCCCAGGCACAGCTCGAAACCCGAGATGAAGTTCAGATAGATGGCGTCGAGGTCACGCACCATGGGGCCCAGCTCGGCCCAGGTCCAGCCGGGTACACCGCCCGCCATCCGCTCGCAGCGCCGCTCGGTCGACTGATAATGGAGCACCACGCGGTTGTTGGGTGCGGTCACTTCGACACACCGGCCGCCGGGCGTCAGGCGCGACAGGCCATTCAGCAGCAGCTGCGCC
>Ga0180121_10000755_pt1 | contig 13623 bp, 11 predicted proteins | sample AntDrymUQ5402106_2_FD_129676 | JGI IMG/M metagenome (GOLD analysis project Ga0180121, IMG submission 129676) | Polar desert sand microbial communities from Dry Valleys, Antarctica - metaG UQ540 (21.06) (version 2) (version 2) | ecosystem: Environmental > Terrestrial > Soil > Desert | place...
CTTCGTATGGGATCTCCTAATTTGAGTTCAATTGTCAGATCATCTGATTCAAATTTGTTTCCGGCAATCTGAACATTTTGCAAATCGGGATTATTTAACATCAGGTTCCATCTCCTCCAATTATCAAGTTCGCTCAGTTCTTTTTTTACCATGGCGGCCCCTTCCTGGATCTCAATAGCACGTGAAACCCTGATAGCAGAAGGTAAAAGAAATGAAAACAAAATAACTATAAGTGAAAATATAATGATGCTGATCAATCCTAATTTGACAAAACGCATATCCAATCAACTGATTAATGAAAATTAAGATCGAAAGGCAAACGGGCCTGTGTAGTTCCAATCATTTCTTTCGCCCTTTTATAAGTAGAATAAACCTTCATTCCTTCCTCACCTATTTCTTGTTTAATAACTTCTGTTTTTGTCTCTTTGTAATATTCACCTAAAAGCTCTTCAAAAAAACCTCTTTGCCCCGGAAATTCTTTAAGTTGGTATTTATCAACTTTTGCCATACGAGCTGCAGACTGAATCGCATCTTCCAATCCGCCCAATCTATCAACCAGCCCCAGTTTTAAAGCTCTTGATCCACTCCACACTCTCCCCTGTGCAATACTGTCAACGTATTCGAGGGATTTATTCCTTCCTTCAGCAACTCTTGATTTAAAGTCATGGTAAACTGTATCCACAAAATTCTGGATGTATCTCTTCTGTGTTTCATTCAGTGGCCTGGAAACAGTCAGTGAACCTATGCCTCCTGTATTAACTTCATCGAAAGTAACTCCCAATTTATTATTGAAAAATTTTTCCATATTCGGAATCAAAGCAAATACACCAATAGATCCTGTAATTGTATTAGGCTGAGCAAATATGCTGTCTGCATTGCAAGAAAGGTAATAACCACCAGAAGCGGCAACATCTCCGAAACTGATAACTACCGGTTTATCCTTTTGTGCGAGCGTTAATTCCCGCCAGATATTTTCACTGGCTAATGAGCTTCCTCCACCGGAATTAATCCTAAAAATGATAGCCTTGATATCTTTATCAAGACGTGCCTTTCTAACCATTTTACGATATTCATCGCTGCCAATTTGTTTTTTCCCACCCTTTCCATCAATGATATCGCCTTCTGCATAAATCACTGCAATTTCATTTTTTCCTGTCTGTCTGAAAGTAACCGCTCTTGCATATTTGCCTAAAGACAAATAATTTACATTTTCAAGGCTACGCGCATTTAATATTTTTCGTATCTCCTCTTTCACTTCATCATCATACTTCAACGCGTCAACCAACCCCGCCTGAACTGCGTCTTCAGCGAATTTTATGATATGGTCATTCGCAAGCTGCCGAAGTCTTGCAGTATCAATTTTTCTTGAGCCAGACACCTGGAGAAGAAAATGTATATACAGGTCGTTAAGTAATTCAGTCGTTTGCAGCCGGTTGGCGTCCGTCATTTGCTTTTCACGAAAGGGTTCAGTAGCGCTTTTGAATTTACCGGCATAAAATATTTGCGGTTGAATTTCAAGTTTCTCCAACGTTCCTTTTACAAAAGCCAGTTGAACACCAAATCCCCTCCAGTCTAACCCGCCTTTAGGATGGCAATACACTCTTGTTGCCAAATTTGCGACCTGGTAAGCTCCCTGTGAAATTACATCAGCATGTGCAATGATAAACTTGTTAGATTTTTTGTAATCAAGTAAGGCATTCCGGATCTCATCGCTGGCAGCAAAGCCATTGTTATTTTGATTGCATTTTATATAAATTCCCTTGATGGAAGAATCTGACTTAGCATGCCGGATCAACCGAATGACATTGTATAACGAAGGAACATCAAAAGATTCCTCATTTGAAAGTTTTGCAAAAAGGTTTTTTTCTTCTATTTCAGGAAAATTCTGAGAAAGGTCAAGCATCAAAACTGAATTTGCCGCAACCTTTGTTTTTTCCGGAACAGCCAGGCCCGAAACAAAACCCATCATCATGAAAAATGCCATAATAGAAAAAACAAGCAATGCAGCAATACAGGCAAGAAAAATTTTCAAAAAGCTGTTCATCCACGTATAAGTTTATTCAAAATCGACCAAATTTGATGCTAATATCGCACTCAAGATACGAATTAGTGAACTAGCGAAACTGTGTTTGTATTTTGCAAAAATGAGAGAAAGGACGGCGTTTGCGGTCGATAATAAACGGATAAAAATGAATCAGGCATATCTGGTAACCGGAGGAAATATGGGTAACAGAACGGTTAATTTGTTTACAGCAAAGCAATTGATTGGTAAATCGTGCGGTGAGATCATACACAGTTCCTCTCTATATGAAACCGAGGCATGGGGTAACCCAAATCAGGAAACATTTCTTAACCAGGCAGTGTGTATCTCCACTTTATATTCAGCATCAGACCTTCTTATTGAATTATTATCTATTGAGGAAAGAATGGGAAGAATCAGAAAAGAAAAATACGGGCCAAGAATAATTGATATCGATATTATTTTTTTTAACCATGATGTTATCCGTGAAAATAAATTGCAAATTCCTCACCCGGAAATGCAACACCGGCTATTTGTGCTTTTGCCTCTTTCTGAAATTGCGCCAGACTATATTCATCCAGTGAGCGGATATTCCGTCAACGAACTACTTTTAAGATGCAATGATACCCTCACTGTTAAGAAGTTTTTACCCGCATAAAAAATAAACCACATAGAATTGCAGGGCCAATAAGCATGAAGTATCATTTCATAACAATCGAAGGAAATATCGGTGCGGGAAAGACTACCCTGGCACATCTGCTTTCGAAACATTATAATGCCAGGCTGGTTTTAGAACAATTCGCAGACAATCCATTCCTCTCCAAATTTTATGAAAACCCACAGCAATATGCCTTCCCACTGGAATTGTTTTTCATGGCAGAAAGGTATAAACAACTAAAGGACCTGATCCATACAAAAGACATGTTCCATTCGCTGACAATCGCTGACTATGTTTTTTCAAAATGCCTCTTATTCGCGAAGGTGAATTTATCTGAAGAAGAATTCCGGTTATATCATAAATTATTCGATATTATTTACCAGCAACTGGTACAGCCCGACCTGCTCATCTATTTACACGTACCTGTTAGTAAACTCCAGACTAATATCAGAAAAAGAAACCGGGCTTATGAACAATCAATTCCTGATCAGTATTTATTCAACATCCAGGAAACTTATACTAACTATATCAAACAACATAATATCAGAGCTTTAATCATCGATGCTTCCAATGCCGATTTTCTGGGTAATGCAAAACACCTTAGCGTTTTAATTGATGCGCTCGATAAAGAATATGATGAAGGCCAGCATTATCTGCAATTACCATGATAGATTCAATGTTATTGTAGATTTATTTTGTAGATTCTGGAATTAGGCTGATATGATTTCAATCTTGTTTAAACTTGATACATCCGAAAATCTAATTCTGAAATCTGAAATTTAAAATTCCATAAATGTCCGTTTACGGAACCACACCCAACACCTTCGAACCCCTCAAAAGCCCTGATTTCTCCCGTTACCTCATTTCCCGTTTCTTTTTTATTATTACCCTGACCATGCAGGCTACCATTATAAGCTGGAAAGTGTATGACATAACAAAAGATCCTTTCAGTATCGGCTTGATCGGACTGATTGAATTTGTTCCTGCTTTTCTGATGGCGTTCTATTCCGGATATCTGGTCGATAAAGCCGACCGAAGGAGATTGCTTCTGTACAGCATTATCGGTAACCTGGTTTGTACAGGAATATTATGTTTCATTACCAGTAATTACGCATCATCAAAATTTTCGCAGCCCACCATCTTGCTGGGTATCTATGGAGTTATCTTTTCAACCGGAATACTTCGTGCTTTCAGTGGTCCGTCATCCTTTGCATTGGTGACACACCTGGTTCCCAAAAATATGATCGCTCAGGCAACTACCTGGCACAGCGGTATATGGCAGGTAGCAGCTGTGACAGGACCTGCCATTGCAGGTTTACTCTACGCTTCGGTAGGTATTACCTTTACTTTTTATGGAATGTTGGTGGCGATGGCAATTGCCGCAACGGGGGTTTTCTTTATCAGAAAGAATTCAGTAATTGTACATCAGCAAAAAGAAAAATTTCTGCTAAGCATCAAAAAAGGATTTCAATTTGTTTGGCGCACGCGGGAAGTTTTAGGAGCACTTTCCCTTGATCTGTTTGCGGTGTTGTTTGGTGGAGCTACAGCGTTATTACCTGTATTTGCAGATAAAATACTACACGTTGGACCGCAGGGATTGGGAATGCTCCGTTCCGCCCCCGCAATGGGTTCAGTGGTAATTTTAGTTTTACTCACTTTCCGACCCATGCGTAGAAACCAGGGAAGGATCATGCTTGCCTGTGTGGCAGGATTTGGTTGTATGATGATTATTTTCGGGTTATCAACTGAATTCTGGTTATCGATGTTTGCTTTATTTATTTCCGGAATGCTGGACGGAGTGAGTGTTCTGGTGAGATCAACCATTTTACAATTAAAAACTCCTGATGAAATGCGCGGGAGGGTGGCTGCATTAAACAGTATTTTCATAATGTCGAGCAACGAACTCGGTGCTTTCGAAAGCGGGTTCACAGCTAAATTGATGGGGACTGTTACCGCAGTTGTTTTCGGAGGTTGCATGACTGTGGCGGTAGTTATTACCACCTGGTTCAAGGCCCCTTCTTTGAGGAAATTAAAATATTGACAAACAAGATTTTTAACTTGATCAAATTAGTTTTATGAAAAGAAGAACTTTCTTACAAACGACAGCTGGTACATTTGGTTCCTTGTTGTTTGCAAAAAATCCCCTTTTTGCTTCGATGATGGCGGACCCGTGGAAAATTACCATGCTACGGAATAATGTGGGTGTTTTTTCCGAAAGAGGTGGAACAATAGGGTTTTTGTTGACTAAGAAAGGAAACGTAATAGTGGACTCTCAATTTCCTGATCAATCGAAACACCTGTTGGATGAACTTAAAAAAAGATCAGATAGAGCATATCATTTATTAATAAACACTCATCATCACGGTGATCATACAGGAGGTAATATTACATTCAAAGGACTGGCAAAGAAAGTAGTGGGACATGTGAACTGCCTTGCTAATCATAAGAGGGTTGCTGAAACACAAAAATCAACAGACAAGCAGCTTTTTGCAGATACTACGTTTTCTGATACCTGGACTGCAAAGTGTGGAAATGAAAGGATAAAAGCCCATTATTTCGGTCCGGCACATACAAATGGAGATGCTATCATTCATTTCCAACATGCAAACATTGCACATATGGGCGACCTGGTGTTTAACCGTCGTTATGCTTTCATTGATAAAAATGCAGGTGCTTCCATCAGCAACTGGATTACAGTGTTAGATAAAACAATCAACACTTTTAACAATGATACCCTTTTTGTTTTCGGGCACGCATTCGACCCGGAAAAAATTACCGGGAGTAAGGAAGATCTGCGAGCGATGCAAAACTATCTTTCGAAATTATTGTTTTTTGTAGGTACTGAAATTAAAGCCGGTAAACCCAAAGAGGAAATATTGAAAGCAAAGTCGATTCCAGGAGTAACAGAATGGAAAGGTGATGGAATTGAAAGAGGTCTCCAGGCTGCAATTGATGAACTTAATAATAGCAAATAGTGTAGAATTTACTACCTATAAAACTATTACTTCGTTCTATTACACTATTCTGAAGCATCGATTCCCCTCATTTCGCTGGTGCAATAATTGTTAAAATAGTTAATAGCTATACGTCTGGACCTTTGCAGGTAAATTCTTAGCCCGAATCTTTAAAGAAAATACTATGCTGGAGGTATCGCCGGTTTTTGCATTTATTATCGGGCTTGAAATTATACTCAGCAATTACCACGATCGTAAGGTTTTTAACAGTAAAGAAATAATTTCTACCATATACATTTCGCTGATAAATGCAGGGCTGGATCTGTTAATTCGAGGTTTTTATCTGGTAATACTCTATGTGTTTTACAAGTATCATTTATTTGAAATCAAACATCCTGCTATATATTGGTCATGCTTATTGATTTTACTGGATTTTCAGTTTTACTGGCTTCACCGCCTGGAACATTTTTGCAGGATTTTTTGGGCAGTTCACGTTACACATCACTCTTCGGAAATGCTGAATACGACTGTGAGTTTCCGTTCATCGGTTTTTCAACCATTCTATCGTTTTATATTTTTCATTCCTATTACGTTGTTAGGCTTTGAACCTTTACACATCCTTTTGATTTATTCACTTACACAATTCTGGAGTCTTTTTGTTCATACAGAATTTATCGGAAAGCTTGGTTGGATGGAAGCGGTGTTTGTAACCCCCTCTCATCACAGGGTTCATCATGCTTCCAATGCGCTGTATCTGGATAAAAATATGGGATTGGTATTTATCATTTGGGATCGTTTATTCAATACATTCCAGGCTGAATTAACTGCTAAAAAATATGAGCCCATACGTTATGGGCTAACGTCTCCTCTCAAAAAACAAACACCCGTTTACGTGATCTTTCATGAATGGTTTGATATCTGGAATGATCTCAAAAGAAATGATATCGGGTGGAAAGAAAAAATGGGTTACCTGTTTCAACCGCCTGGATGGAGTCATGATGGCAGCAGGCTGACAAGCGCGCAAATGCTGGAAAAGCAAATGATCAAAAATAAAAAAATTCCCAAAGTGCCCGTTATCCTTATACATAAATCAGCCACGGAGAATTACTTCAAAGGTTCAATTAAACTTTCCAGTACATAATATACTATAGGGCAGAAAGTACTGTTTTTCAGGGTAAGCGATTGTCGCTTTACAAATACATCCTCATCTGTATAAGGAAATCTTGCACAATCAGAAGGCCTTTCTTCATAAATGGAACATTTATTTGAATTGTCAAGGAAGGGACAGGGTTTTGATTTTACAACATAATCACCCTCTTCATCAAGCAACAAATATTTATTGATGAAATCTCCTTCTTTCATCCTGAGGGCTCTGGAAATTCGCTTAATATCAGGCGTTTTGAAACGTGGCGAATAGTTTTTACAGCAATTGGCACATTTTGTACAATCAATCGCCCGGAAGGCCTGATCGTGCAATACAGGTAATTGTCTCAGTACCTTATTCTTGTCTGCTCTTTCGAGATAATTTTTATATTCCTTTTGCCTGGCGGCCGACTTCTTTTCCCAATTATGTAAAACCACCTTCTCCATGAATAATAAAGATACCAAATCTTACCAAGTGAAATATTTTCCTCAGAACGAAATCATGATACATTGAAGTCTTACATTTGTTTTTGTGCAACTCTTACGCGAACAAATATTATTACTTTTCAGCACTCCTCTTTATTTAATAATCATAGGAATTGAAATACTCTTAAGTCATTACCAGCATAAAAAATTATATAATTGGAAGGATACGGCTGCCAATGTTTACTTGCTTTTATTGAATAGTTGTATTGACCTTGCATTTCGATCTATTTACCTGGTTATACTTTATTTTTTTTACCAGTACAGGCTTCTGGAATTGCACCAGGTTTTCATTTACTGGTTTGTACTTGTAATGGCAGAAGATTTTCTTTATTACTGGTTGCATCGTTTTGATCATGAGATCAGATTGTTCTGGGCTATTCATGTTACGCACCATTCTTCTGAACAGATGAACTTTACTGTCGGATTTCGTTCCTCTGTTTTCCAACCTTTATATCGATTCTTTTACTTTATTCCGCTTGCGCTGGCGGGATTTCATCCGCTCGATATAGTATTTATTTACTCGGCAACCCAGATCTGGGGTATTTTTGTTCATACCGAACTCATTAATAAAATGGGATGGCTGGAGTACATTCTTGTAACTCCTTCGCATCACCGGGTTCATCATGCCTGCAATACAAAGTACCTGGATAAAAATATGGGCATGTTCCTGATTATATGGGACAAACTATTTGGAACTTTCCAACCTGAATTACCGGCATCAAGTTATGAGCCTATTAAATATGGACTTAAAAATCCTGTAGAAAAAGAAAATGGAATCACCATTGTATTTCATGAATGGGATGCAATATGGGATGATATCGCCAGGAAAGATATCGGGTTGAAAGAAAAGATCGGATACCTGTTCGGCCCGCCAGGATGGAGTCATGATGGAAGCCGTCAAACTACGGCAGCAATCAGACAGTTGAATGATCCTTACCAGAGCACTGAGAAAGAATTGGAAAATACTGATCCTGTTCCGGCTTCGAGTAAAAGGTCATAGAGTAAACTCTGACTTCAGTGTTGGTTGAATGCCCCAGTTTGTCGTCACTGTTAGAGAAATCCCCTATTTATCCAAATGAAATGTTCCTTATTAAATCATGTGATATCGCACAGGATATTGCAATTCATTTCTCAAAAAATTATCGTTTGAACCTGAAAACCTTTTCTATCAACCCAAACTTTGACAGGGAAAAAAGGATGGAAAGTTTCTCTGCTATCATGGAATGAATCAGAGCTCCAACTATTAAATTGTATAGAAGATGGAATTTTTTCTTTATTATTCCAATGACCTGCTAAGTTTGAAAATTTCGCTTACCCATTACGCGCATATTCACATTTTGTTATAATTTCCTTACATAAATTAGTTCATAATTCCTTGATAAAATTCAATAAAACGTATTGTCATATTCCTTCTCCTCCAGTTTAAAACAATTCAAACAAACACCCGTTAGTATCACTGTTTCATCATAACTTTGCCAAACTTTTTTGGAACCGTTAACCCAGGCATTTATGAACCCATTTGAACGGCAGCAACATGAATTTCAATCGAGGCATATTGGCCCCAGCGCTGAAGAAACTGAATCAATGCTTTCTACGATTGGTGTGAACAGTATAGACGAATTGATTAACCGTACAATACCTTCCGCTATCCGGCTAAAAGAACCTTTACAAACTCCCGGAAGTGTGTCAGAATATGAATACCTCAGAAATCTTAAAATTGTCGCATCAAAAAATAAAATTTTTAAAACTTATATAGGACAGGGGTATTATGGAACGATCACGCCAAGTGTAATTCTTCGCAACATCTTTGAAAATCCAGGTTGGTATACGCAGTATACTCCTTACCAGGCGGAAATTTCACAGGGAAGACTCGAAAGCTTATTGAATTTCCAGACGATGGTAACCGACCTCACCGGATTGCCATTAGCGAATGCGTCTTTGTTGGATGAAGGCACAGCAGCAGCTGAAGCAATGACGATGATCTTTCATCAGGTGAATAAAGAAAGGAAAGTCAGGTTTTTTGCAGATGAAAATATTTTCCCTCAAACAAAAGATGTTATTGTTACAAGAGCAGTGCCGATAGGCATCGAAGTTGTATTTGGAAATTATAAATCAGTTCAAATTGATGATTCATTTTTCGGTGCCATTCTTCAATATCCAAATGATCATGGTTCTATAGAAGATTATAAAGATTTTATAGAAAAAATTCATAACGCAGGAGGTTATGCGATTATGGCAACTGACCTGTTGGCGCTTACTTTACTGACTCCTCCCGGCGAATTGGGCGCTGATGTTGCCGTTGGTTCCTCGCAGCGATTTGGTGTGCCTATGGGATTTGGAGGACCGCATGCTGCTTTCTTTTCCACGAGGGATGATTTTAAAAGAGGTATCCCCGGACGAATCATCGGAATTTCAGTGGACGCGCAAGGAAACCGTGCTCTGAGAATGGCATTGCAAACAAGGGAACAACACATCAAAAGAGAAAAAGCTACTTCCAATATCTGCACTGCTCAGGCATTGCTTGCAAACATGGCTGCCATGTATGCTGTATATCATGGTCCTGATGGATTAAAAAGTATAGCAACCAGGATTACAGTTTTAACCGCAACACTTGCAAGCGAGCTGCATAAATTGGGATTCACCAACATGCATCCATCTTTTTTTGACACACTCCGGATAAAGGTTGATGACGTAAACGCGGTGAAGACAATTGCTGAAACCAGGAGTGTCAACTTCCGGTATTTCGACCATCAGCATCTTGGAATTACACTGGACGAGACTACAGATGCAGGAGACTTACTGGAAATCCTTTCCATTTTTGCAGAGGTAGCAGGAAATGATACCATTTCATTCACGCTGGATACAGAAAAGGAAATTTCGCATTTTACGGGTTCATTAAGGCGTTCTTCAAGATATTTAACTCAGTCGGTGTTTAACATGCACCACAGTGAAACGGAAATGATGCGTTACCTGAAATACCTGGAAAACAAAGATCTTTCCTTAAATACTTCCATGATTTCACTTGGTAGCTGCACCATGAAATTAAATGCAGCAACAGAACTGATTCCGGTAAGCTGGCCTGAATTCAGCAATATGCATCCATTTGTTCCAGTAACACAGACGGAAGGATACCGTCAGATCATTGATGAACTCAGTAGTTTTTTATGCGAAATCACGGGTTTTACTGCCTGTTCTTTGCAACCGAATAGTGGCGCGCAGGGAGAATATGCAGGATTGCTCACCATCCGTGCATATCATGAAGATAGGGGCGAAAAACAAAGGAATGTTGTACTGATTCCTATTTCTGCACATGGCACTAACCCTGCCAGTGCGGTACTCGCAGGAATGAAAGTTGTGGTGGTAAAGAGTGATGCAGAAGGTCACGTTGATGTGGAAGAATTGCGCGCAAAGGCAGAACTTTATAAAAATACACTTGCCGCTTTGATGATTACTTACCCTTCCACCCATGGGGTTTTTGAAGAAAGTATTCGCGAAATCTGCCAGATTGTACATGACCATGGTGGGCTGGTGTATATGGATGGGGCTAATATGAATGCTCAGGTTGGACTCACATCTCCTGGAATGATCGGAGCGGATGTTTGCCACTTGAATCTTCATAAAACTTTTGCGATTCCACATGGAGGCGGCGGTCCGGGTATGGGTCCAATTTGTGTGAATGAAAAGTTGGCTGCATTTCTTCCGGGCCACGTATCGATCAACAGGAAAGCAATGCATGCAGCCGCTGTAAGTTCAGCACCATATGGATCTGCCAGTATTCTGATAATTAGTTATGCCTATATAAAATTGCTTGGTGCAGAAGGAATGAAAAGTGCAACCGAATATGCTATCCTCAATGCAAATTACATGAAAGCAAGGCTTGACAAACATTTCAAGATCCTTTACCTAAGCAGAAAAGGAACTTGCGGCCATGAATTTATTGTGGATCTCAGGCCTTTCAAATCAAGTAGTGGCGTGGAAGTGGAAGACGTGGCAAAAAGATTGATGGATTATGGATTTCATGCTCCTACAATGAGCTTTCCAGTGCCAGGTACGATTATGATTGAACCCACTGAAAGTGAAAACAAAAGTGAATTAGACCGCTTCTGTGATGCATTGATCAATATTCATGAAGAAATTACAGCAATCGAATCTGGAAATTCAGATAAAACGGACAATCCGTTGAAAAATGCACCACATACCTTATCTGCTATATGCAATGATGAATGGAAGCATGCTTATTCCCGGCAAACAGCAGCTTTCCCCCTGGCTTATCTTACTAAAAATAAATTCTGGCCTTCCGTGGCACGGGTAAATAACACGTATGGTGACCGCAACCTGATATGTACGTGCGAGCCTACTGAAGCTTATGCATAAATGTATTTTGTAAGTTGTAAATGTCAGGCCATGTCATTGAAGAGAGGCCTTTTTGATTACACAAGCCAGTCAAACCCAATGCGTTGAATTTAAATAGTAAGTGCAGCATAATATTTGCTTAATATTCATATAGAAAACGTACGCTATATGAAACTTTTAGGGTTTGGTATTTTCTTCGTATCAGTTATTGCCGGTTGCAATGAAAAACAAACAGCAACCATCCGTCCTGCTGATCCTCATTATACGGTAGATATACCTGAAACAATTCCGGTAGATCAGTGGCCTGACTCAAATGATCTGGAAACCACAATATTTTATGATATAGAAACGGGTAAAACCAAACCCGAAGAGATAGTAACCTTTGCAAATTCACTCATTGGAACAAAGTACCAGTATGGGTCTATTGATCCTAAAGTAGGATTTGATTGTTCCGGATTTATTACTTACGTTTTCAATCATTATAATATTAAGGTCCCAAGGTCTTCTGTTGACTTTACTGATGTAGGAAAACCAGTAACTGTTGAAGAGGCAAAACCAGGCGACATTATATTATTTACGGGAACCAATCCGACCATCCGCAGGGTAGGTCATATGGGGATCGTAAATAAAACATTTTCGGGTGATGATCTTGAGTTTATTCATTCTTCTTCGGGAAAGGCATATGGAGTCACACTGAGTAGTTTATCCTCACATTATAAGGACAGGTTTGTAAAGGTTATCAGGATTTTTACCCAAAATGACAGGAATTAGTAATGCTCAAGTACTAGGGTGTAATAAGTTTTTATACTACTTGAGATTCCATCTTTTAGATGGAATCTATTTTATAATCAATTGGAATACAAATAGGTGGAAAATTAGGTTTTAGCCTATTCATAATTTTTTGCAGTTATAGATTCCATCTTTTAGATGGAATCTAAGTCCCCACCTATTATTTGATTAAAGCAATTAAACAACCCATAATTCCATTTTATAATTCCTCCTCCAATTTCAAAGTAGTTGATTTACAATTTACTAATTCCAAAATCTTTACTTGATTCAAAACCAGATTCCATCTAAAAGATGGAATCTGCCCAAGAAAAAAACGCTAGCCCGCAGTAGAATCTCCCTTTCATTTCTTCATTGTAACATCGAGCTTTAATTTATGAGCAATCGATTCCCACCTCTCTTAGAAGGAGAATATTACCATATTTACAATAGAGGAAACAACCGTGATAAAATATTTTTTAATGAAGACAATTACCAGTTCTTTCTCAAAAAATTAAAACAAATTATATTGCCCTTTGCCTACCTGTACTCTTATAGCTTGTTACCAAACCACTTTCATCTCTTTATCCGAATAAAAAGTTCCACAGAATTCCCACCAATTAAAACGAAAGATAAATCCTCGGAATTCATAGTCAGTAACCAGTTCCGAAAATTTTTTATTAGCTATGCCATGGTCATTAATAAACAAGAAAGCAGAACGGGAAGTTTATTTCAAAAAAACTTCAGACGAAAACAAATATTAAATAATTCCTATTTCAGCTACCTGATTTTTTACATTCATTCAAATGCAGAAAAACATAGATTAATTAGAGATTTCAGAGATTACCCATTTAGCTCATTCTATATCATTGGTAGAGAAAAAAATACATTCCTTCAAAAAAAAGAAATCTTAACCTGGTTCGGAAATATTAATAATTTCTACAAGTTTCATGATATAAACCGATCGCTAATACAGATAGAAAAACTGGCTGAACTAGTTAAGCTTTAATGAAAAATTATAAAAAATTGCATAATTCCATGAGGGTTCTCGTCTAAAGAATAATTTTCTGCTAAAACTTCTGGAGATAAAAAATATCTTTTAAAAACTGCTGCTTTTAAATTCGACCCACAGATCAAAAAGGTAGACAATAATGCTTGTGAAGAAATAATAATTCAGCATTTGAATTGCAAAAGAAAATTCAGTCACGTGAATTTATTGATCGGACTCTATGTCTAATCTTATA
>Ga0180121_10000756_pt1 | contig 13600 bp, 10 predicted proteins | sample AntDrymUQ5402106_2_FD_129676 | JGI IMG/M metagenome (GOLD analysis project Ga0180121, IMG submission 129676) | Polar desert sand microbial communities from Dry Valleys, Antarctica - metaG UQ540 (21.06) (version 2) (version 2) | ecosystem: Environmental > Terrestrial > Soil > Desert | place...
CTGCCGCCTGCCGCCTGCCGCCTGCCGCCTGCCGCCTGCCGCCTGCCGCCTGCCGCCTGCCGCCTGCCGCCTGCCGCCTGCCTTACTTCGCGCCCTCAGGCTTTGGTGAGTTGTAGACTGTTCGTGCCTGGATGGTGAATTCTTTGTCGTCGTAAACGCCGTCGCCATTCACATCCACGCTTACCTTAATCTTGTGTTGTTTGCCGTCGCGCACGTCGCCAGGGTTAAAGGCGAGGCTGTACTGGCTGCGCAGGCGTGAGTTGATCGAACCTAGTATTTTTGGAATTTCACCTTCAAACGTGAACGGGAAATAGAATCCGCCGGTTTCATTGGCGAAAGTCTGTAAGGCGTTTTGCGCCTGAAGAAATGACATCCGGCCGGGATCGCCCAGGAGGCTGTCCTGTGCGCCGATCTGGTCGCCATACCTCTTGAAAAAAAGATTTCCAGTCCCAATGATGTAAACAGGAACTCCAGAATTCTGCAAGATCTTGCGCGCTTCGCCGTAGTTGATTTTGCTAAAGGTATCGATGCCCGAAGCCACTAAAATGACAGCGCGGCGCCGGCCCTGCACGCTGGCCAAACCCGTATAATCAGACTTCTCTTCTTTCGCATCGTCGAGCACCACTGCGTCGGCCCGCCCGCCCACCAGCACAAACTTGAGCGCATCAAAGAGATTAGTTTCCCTAAAAGCCGGAGTATTGCGGAGAAGTAGATTGATGACCTGATTGAGGCGCGCGGGGTCGTTTGTGAAATCTGTCAAAGGCGTCGGACGCATGTCAAAAGCGATGACTGAAGCGTAATCGTCAGGTGGTTTGATGAATTGTGAGAGAAACATGGCCACCGGACGGATCACTTCGTAAGTCCCCGGTTCGAACCCGCCGCTGCCGGCGCGACCTAAAGCTTCCGAGAGCTTACTGTACTCGACTACGAGGGCCGCTGTGATCGGGGCTTCGGGCGTGGAGAAGTTGGTAATAGTTTGCTTCACTCCGTTATCGACGAAGATGGCGAAGTTTTCTTTTTTCAAGCCGGTAACGATCTGCCCGCTCTTCTTGTGATAGACGACCGTGTCAACGTTGACAATTTGAGTGGAGATAGTGACCTTGTCGGCGTCCTGGGGTTTGCCCACGAGGTCTGGCGGCGCAGGGTCTTCGGGTTTTTGTTCGGGTTGTTGCTGCCCGGGCTCGGGCGGCCGCCTATTCTTCTTTTCGGTGGTGACTGGCGGTTGGCGACGCGACTGTCCCAAGGTCACGGTGAAGGCCGGACCAATGATAAGACCTAAAACCAGGGTTAAAACAAAGAGAGAGAGAGCTAGCTTAGAGAAGTTCATTTAAATTACCTGATCTGAGAGACTGGTTCTTACGTCCAGTGCGTTTCCATGATTGCGGTATCTGGTCAGATGCCGATAAAGAAACGCGAGTTTGCTTTGGCTAGCGCGGTGTAATACCGCCTGCCTCGGCCTCAATCACAATGTCGTAGGTGCCAGTGTTGTCGCGGAGATTACCTTCGTTGACCCCCAGGAAGAGCACACCGTCTCGCTGCGCCACAAAATCCCGTCTGGTCCCAATGAGAATAAAATCGTCGTTGTCGTCTCCGACTACGGCTATCAAAGCCCCGGTCGCTTCAGTGCGGAGCAGTTTATCGTTGTCGGGCGAATTCGCTAGTCCGGCGGGGGTAGAAAAGCGGCCGCCTCCGAGCGAGATACGGCCCGTGGCGCTAATTCGCAAACGCTGCCCTTTCCGAACCACTAGTCCCGTGTTGGTCCAACCATTGTTCGCACTGTCTGCGCGAACCGCGACCTTAATAGTGAAAAACGCCGGCGCGCCGGAAGCCGGTGAAGTATTGACTGGCCGCGTAGCAGGGGCAGTCGAAGGGTTGGATGGATTTGATCGCGGCGGCTGATAGCTTGGCGGCGTCGAAGCGTCTTCATTTGCGAGCGAGGCTGCGGCCGCAGTCGTCGCCGAATCAAACTCGATCGACTCAACGTCCTCCATGTAGATCACAGTACGGCTACGGCGACCCTGCGTGCCCGAGCCGATCAGGACGGTGAATTGTTGGTCCTTGAAACCAACCACCTGGCCACGAATCACGCTGCCGTCCTTCAAACGAATGGTGTCGGCCACGACTGGTACAAAGAGAGCCAGAACGAGGGAAAAGGAGCAAAAGGTGCGCAGTATATTTTTCATCCGTATTCTCCAGGCGAGCTTTCAATCATGAGTCTTACAAGAGTCGATTGCTTTTGCAAGCGGGAGAGGCAAAGCAGCAGTCGTCCGATGCAACAGGGCCCGGAAAGGTTGTGGTTTGCTACGCAACTGACCACGGCACGATGACGCTGACCGACCCTACTCCCAACGGATGGTCGACAATCGGAGCCCTCCTTAACAGTCAGGCTACCGCCCCGACCCGCACCACTCGTGCAGTGGCAGTAGCCCGACCGTCAGGGAGGGCTCTCGCACATTCGCTCCTGACCCCGGTACCAGTGGCGGTACTGAGCTCACAGGCCATATCCTGCATGTGGATCCAAACATCGGGCGTGACCACCCAGCCGTTCCGTCGCCAATCTTTTTTGACAGTAACAACAACTGGGCAACAAAACTCAAGCTGTTAATTCTGGGATACTATCTTGAAGTTAGGATTGGAAATGAGAACGGCAATCCACGGGCTGGAGACAGTGGTGTACATGGCGAAACCAAAACAACAGGCATGGTGGAGGGAGGTCGGGTCCGACACTTGCCCGGCGTGTAGCCATACTTACGCGTATCGAACGGAGTCGTACTGCGTAGACTGCGATGGACCAGTTTGCTCAGTCTGCGTGGAGACGATCACGGTTGAGTCGTTGTGTCCGGATTGCTTTAAGTCGCGAAGCTCGGAAAGCGAGGTGACCGGGTAATGGCCGCACGAGCGATCTGGAAAGGTGTATTGAAAATCGGTGTGACTAAGATCCCGGTTAAGTTGTACTCTGCCGTCGAGGATCGAACTGTGCGTTTTCATGTGCTCGACGATCGCCATCTCATGCGGATTAAACAACACATGGTCGATCCGGATACCGGGGATGAGGTTTCAAACGAGGAGATTCAGAAGGGTTACGAATTGGAGCCGGGAAGGTTTGTAATTCTTTCGGAAGAAGAGCTGGAGAGCCTTAAGCCTGAACCCTCGCGGGAGATTGAGATCACCGAGTTTGTTCCTCCTGAACAAATCAGCCAACAATGGTATGAGCGGCCTTACTATCTTGCTCCCGACGGCGACCATAAGAACTATTTCGCCCTGGCTGAAGCCCTGGCCAAACGCGAAGTTGCGGGGGTGGCTCATTGGGTTATGCGGAATAAGTCCTATGTTGGCGTGCTGCGCGCTGAGAACGGCTATTTATTCCTGGTTACACTGCGAAACGCGGGTGAGGTAATCTCAGCGCGCGAACTGCCAAAGCCGGCGGGACCTGCGCCCAACGCGAAAGAGCTGGCTATGGCGAAGACACTCGTTTCCATGCTGGCAGGAGAGTTTAATGCCGCAGATTACAAAGATGAGTATCGCGAGCGAGTAATGGAGTTCATCGAGAACAAGGCAAAAGGGAAGGCTCCCCGACTGCGCGCAGTGAAATCCAGGGCAAAGACCGGCTCGCTCGATTCCATCCTAACGAAGAGCCTTGAGTCGCTAAAGAAGGGGAAACGCGCTGCCTAACACCACTAAAAGCAGAAGTCGCAAGAATAAGGAATCGAGCGACGACGGAGAGCAATCCGGCGGTCGACCGTTTTGGTCAGGGACGCTGACTTTTGGTCTCGTGAGTGTGCCGGTTAATCTTTTTCCGGCTACTCGCACAAATCGTGCGCCGCTCAGAATGCTTGGTCCAGACGGTCAACCGCTGGCGCGGAAATATTTCTCGCAGAAAACCGAGCAGGACCTCGACGCTGACGAGATAGTTCGCGGTTACGAAATTGATAAGGGAAAGTTTGTGGTGATCACTGACGAAGAGCTTGAGCGTCTGGAACCCGACAAGACCCGCGACATCAACTTGAAGATCTTTGTTCCTGAAGATTCCATCCCGCCCATTTACTTCGAACGCGGCTACTTTCTTACTCCCGATGCCAGTTCGCAAAAAGCGTATAAGCTGCTTGCAGAGACGATGAAGAAGACCGGGCAGGCGGGAGTGGCCACCTTTGTTATGCGCGGCAAGGAGTATCTAGTGGCGATCTTTTCCGACAATGGAATTCTCCGCGCCGAGGTGATGCGCTTTCCCGACGAATTGCGTTCCCCGAAAGATGTGGGTCTTCCCGAAAAGCCAAAGGTCCCTGCGGCGGCGGTACGTAAGTTTGAGAAACTGATCAGCACCAAGACTAAGAAGCAATTTTCCGGGGCCAAGCTGGAGGACAAAGAAACCGCGAGCCTGTTGAAGCTGGTCAAGAAGAAAAAGGCCAGGCGGAACAATATTGTCGAGGTCGAGGAAAATTCCGCTCCTCGGGAGGGGAAGGTCATCGACTTGATGGCGGTATTGAGGAAAAGCCTGATAGGAAAAAAGAAATAATTGGGCGGCAGAACGTCCTGAAAAGGGCAAGTTCGCGACCTGCTTACACGCTTTCGAAGTTATTGTGTAAGCTTCTTCACTCGCCTCGCCGAGGAGCTTGGGCGAAATGCAAAACCACCCCGCTAACGTCACGGCGATGCAAGTTTCCTTGTATTGACGAATTTTTATTTATCCGTAGAATGCGGCTCAACGGCGATGAGTTGCTGGGGTGAGGACAGTGACTTACTGAGGCTGAATGTCTCCGCCAACCGATATGAGGCCGGGCCAAACCCGGCCTCTCGGTTTGTATGCCGAACCTATTCTTACAGTTCGCGACCAAACGACGCGCGAATAATCTGCTAGGTACTCGACCCTCAGTAAGGAAGAACCTTTACGTTTGCTCAGTGAACATGTTTAGACAATTAGGTAGTAACGTCGCCAGTCCTCAGAACGGGAACCGCCAGGCTAGCAAGGAAAGAGCAATCGGAACCGACCGCGGCGGCTCCAATTTTTGAAGGGTTTTGACCAGGGCATTTCACAATCTTGCGTGGACCACTTGCTTCATGCTAGAGTCCGCCATCAGTATTGTCCGCTTTACTTCATAGCTCGCCCTCGTTATCGAGTCAGTAACAATAGCTGAAACGTTCCAACACCAGGGTTGTTCACCAGGGTTTCCTTACATTTCCGGGGGCCTAACCAGCAATTGGATCCTAACGTCAGTCAAGTTTCGCTTCATCAACAGAATCCAGAGCCGCCCAAGAATCTTTGTATTGCCAGGAGTACCCTCCATGAGTGACATCGAAAAGACGCTAAAGCCCACCCGGCGCGCGCCCGATTTGAGCCCCACGGATCGCGCGAAGATTATCAATAACCTTGAATTTGGCTTCGGCCTTGGCGAAAGTATAGTAACCAGTTTTGCGGATTGCTCGCTCGTCTGCGATGTGCGCCGGCGCCGTTTTGTTTACCGTGCGGGTGACCGGGCTGATGCTTTGTATGCGATCGTCAAAGGCCGCATCAAGCTTTGCCGCATCGAGGCGAACACCGACCGAGAGGCGGTGATTGATATTCTGCCGGAGGGAGCGCTGTTCGGCGAATCGGCGCTCTACTCGAAAACTGGGCACCGCGCCAACTCCGCGGTCGCATATGAAACATCTACTCTATTGAGAATCCCCGCTGATCAATTCAAATTGGCAATGGCGGAGGAAGCCCGGCTTCACGACTATACCTTCCGGCTCATCGGCCAACGACTTGAAAACGCTGAACAGCGCCTTGCCGATTTTGCACTCAATGCTATCCCCGCCCGGCTCGATAGACTGCTCGTGGATTTTTCCGACCGGTATGGCGTAAGAGAATCTGAGGGCGTCTTGATCGATATTCCCCTACCTCACCGCGAGATTGCTTCTATCGTAGGCTCAACTCGAGAGAGCGTTACTGTCCGCTTAAATGCAATGCGCCGAGCAGGTACGATCGAATTCGTCAATCGTCGAATTCTGATCAAGCGCCCTGAATTGCTATCAGGCGAAGTTGCGCTGGCCAACTAGTTTTCTTGCCGCACTCGTTTTGATGAAATGCCCTACATGTAACAGCCGGGTGGAATGGGCGGACAATCCTGCCCGGCCTTTCTGCTCTGAGCGCTGCAAGCTACTGGATTTCGATCGCTGGGTCAGTGAGGACTATCGCGTGCCGGGGCGTCCCCTACCCACACAAGACACTGGGGATGAAGCTGTTCGTGATGAGGAAATCGGGGACTAAAGCGCAAGGATTGCGATCTTGTGTTGGTCGGCGACAGAGACCATTTCATCACGATCGAACATCAGCGTCTTGCCGGCGCTTATGCAAAGACACGTCGCGCTCGCATTGGCCATTACCTCAATCGTCGGCACCCCAACGACCGGCACATCAAACCTCATATCCTGATCAGGTTTTGACAACTTGAGAACCGTTAGCGGACCTTTGCGTGGCTTGACGCTCTCCGATCCTCCTTGATGGTCACCTCTCATAATCTCGCCCGCGCGACGGATGGTAGCGTCAGTGCCCTCCATTGCTTCAACAGCCACGCAAGCCTTGCCGCGCACCACAATAGTTTGGCCCAGGTTAAGCACTGCCAGCTGCCCCGCGATTTCCCGACCGTAATCAATGTCCGCGCGCTCGGCAGCATTCGGCTTACGACGCGTAAGCGCTCCGGCATCTGGTAAACAGTTCCGAAGAAAACCAGTTGAGTCGATCAAATCGATGCCCTCGCTGGCGAGTTCGGCGGCAATGCCCCCAATAAGGGAATTGGTATTGCGGCGCGGGAGCTTCAGCAGCATTTTCAGCATTCGGGCGTCGGGGATCGCCCCACTAAAAATCCGCACGTGTTTCACTTGTCCGGCCATGATCGCTTTTTCTACTCCCTCAGCCTTGAAGAAGCGGATCATTTTGCCAAGCTGGCCGATCCCAACCCAGGTTAGTCGTTCAACTTCCTGCTCGATCCTGGGATCCGTCTCTTCCCGAATGGCCACAACAGAAAGCGAAACACCTTTCCGACGCGCCCCTTCTACCACCATAAAGGGAAACCGACCATTGCCTGCGATTAGACCGTAACGCATGTGATTAAGGAAGAAGGCGGAAGGATGAAGGATGAAGCGAATCTGGATGGTGACCTTCTGCGTTAATCTCGGGAGTTAAATTTCGGATGGAGCGAAAATCTCGACAGTACGAAAAACCGCCCGGAGCTCGCAGTCTCCCTTTCATCCTTCCGCCTTCATTCTTCATCCTTACTTTATGACGCCCCGGCTCGAGGATTGAATAAATTGGACCAACGACTCGACCTCAGTAACGTCTTTGATGTCCTCTTTAATTCGTTCCAAAGCCTGCGAAGTGTTCAGTTTTGAAGAAAGAAGCAGATGAAAGGCTCGGTGTAAGGAGCTGATCACATCACGTGAATAACCTCGCCGTTTCATCCCCGTCGTATTCAAACCATAGCAACGTGCATGATTGCCAACGGTCAAGGCGAAGGGCAGGGCGTCTTTCACCACCACTGAGTAACCGCCTATATACGCTTCCTGACCCACCCGGCAAAACTGGTGTACCCCGGAATAAGCGCCTACGTTTGCATTGTTCTCGATTATCACGTGACCTGCGAGCGTGGCCGCATTGGCCATAATTACGCCGTCGCCCAGGATGCAATCGTGGGCTACATGAGCCTGCGCCATCAGCAAGCAATCGTCTCCAGTTTGGGTGAGCATCCCGCCCCCCGCGGTGCCGCGATGAATAGTGACAAACTCTCGAATCAGGTTGCGGCGGCCGACGCGCGTTTCGGAAGGCTCGCCTTTATATTTGAGGTCCTGAGCAGGGAGGCCGATGGAAACAAAGGGAAACACGCGCGTGCCTGCCCCAATAATCGTGCGGCCATCAATCACGCAGTGCGACTCGAGCTGAACATCGTCCTTTAATTCGACGTCCTCACCAATAACGCAGTATGGCCCAATATAACAGCCCTTCCCGATGCGTGCGAGCGGGTTGACAACAGCGGTGGGGTGAATGTTGTTGGTCTTGGTCGCGAGGGCCATAAAGTCACCAAAGGAAAGGAGACGGGGAAGGGAAGGCTCTGTTATCCCACGCGGCCTCGCTCTTTTAGACGGCCGACGCGCGATCAGCAATCACACTCATGATGTCCGCGTCGGCGACTAGCTGTCCGTCTACTTTAGCTTCCCCTCGCATGCGCTGTACGCGTGAACCAATGCGCAAAGCGGTCACTTCCAGCGTCAACGTATCGCCCGGCACAACGGGACGCCGGAAGCGTGCCTCTCTGATGCCGGTAAAGAGCACGAGCTTTTGATCGCGGTCCTCGATCTCTCGCAGAGCCAGCACCGCCCCCACCTGGGCCAACGCTTCGACGACAAGCACGCCAGGCATGACGGGCGCCCCAGGAAAGTGTCCTTGAAAAAACGGTTCGTTAATGCTGACTTGCTTAATCCCGACGATTCGTACCTTAGGAACTAACTCTATGATCCGATCCACGAGGAGAAACGGAAAACGATGGGGCAGGAGCTTCTGGATAGCCTGGGAATCGAGTACGGTTTCCATATTGGAATAAAGAGACGCGGGACGCGGAATTTACCACGTCGCCGCGTCTGAAATGGGCGCGCGTCCGATTGGGTTATTTAGGCGGCGTCACCGATGCGGTTGCCGGATTCTTGCTATTGAAGTCGTTAATGAACGCCCGCGTGATATCTATGCTGTCGGCGGCGTAAACCAGCGGCACCTGACTGCCATCGATTAGCACATTGATAGTGTGCTGCTTGGCATAAACTTCCAGAGCCTTGGCAATCTCTTCCTGCACCGGCGCAAACAGGTCTTTGCGGCGCCTGTCAAAAGCGGCCTGCCCGTCTTCCGCCTTGCGCTGAGCATCTTTCTTCAATTGCTCGAGCTGGTCTACCTTCGCCTGAACTGATTTCGGGTCGACTACGGCGCTGGCAGCCTGCGCCTGATTGACTTCGTTAGTGAGCGTCTTGATTCTTTCCTGCAACTGCTGCAGTTCCGTCTGTCGCGGCTGGAATTCTCGATTCAATGTGGCAACCAAATTGGTGAATTTGGCAATGCCAGTCTTGGGGTCGAGAAACAGGTCTGTGTAGACCAGAGCGATTTTGCTTTCCGGTACATTTCCGGTCTGGGCCGATGCCGGTGAGCCGGCGGGTCTTGTTTGCGCCAGCACTGGTGAAACAGCGAGGGCCACGACGAATGCGATGGCGACTATCAATCGATCTATCTTCATAACTTTCTTGTAATGCTCCTTAAATAAAGTGGCGGTTAGTCAACCTACCTTAGTTGTTCAGACTACCGCTGTGGTTGGCTTTGAACGATCAAAAGGTCCGCCCCACGCTGAAGCGCATCACTTTCTTCTTCTCGTTGAAGAAAAAAGGAAATCCATCAATTACCTGGTCTTGCCTCGCATTGGGATTATACGCAAAGATCAAGCGAAAAGGCACGTTGATGACCGGAACCTGCACGCGCACTTCCATCCCCAGACTGGACCGGATGTCTCCAAACTTGGCGAACAGGCTCTGCGAGAGGCGAACAGCCGTATTGGTTTGCGCTTGCCCGCGGAGAAATACGGACTGAAAGCCGAAGGGCAACCGGGTTAGGGGATCAACCGGGCAGGTTGGACAGCTTGCGTTCTCGAGCTCCCCGGTTGTTACCAGACGGCTATCGCGCATGACCAGCGACAGAAAACCAGAACGGGCGTCAGCAATAAGCGCAAGATCAGTATTGTTGGAGCAGGCTGCCAGCGACGACAAACTGACGGGGGCAAACCCTCCGGCCCGTGGGCATCTGATCGCGCCTACGGTCTGAAGAAAGGGCTGATCATCAAGGAATTTGCTGGAAAAGATCTGGTCGCTCTTGGAGCGAAGATTAAACGCAGTGCCCACATCGGCAAAGGCTGCCAGGCTCACTGTATTGCCTATGACCGGTATGCGGTATTCGAAATTGCCGAGTAGTTGGGTATCCGCCCCAATGGGAGTATACGACCTTGGCAGCTGCACTACATTATTCCCGGTTGGACCGGTAAATAAACCAATGGCCTTAAGGTTTGACGGCAGGCCAGGTACAGGAATTGGCGGCCCCAACGGATTCGAAGCAATCTCGACACCTTGAGTAGTAATGAAAGTATCAAGCGGCGCGAGCGGAGTTATGGAGCGAACATTGTATCCGCGAATACTAAACTCATCGCCCAGGAAGAAGCGTTCAAAAATCGGGACTCCATCGACAAAAGCCAGCGACTGGGAGTTTCTTACTTTAGATGAAGTTGCGAAGCTGCCCACGGTCCCCGCGATAATTCGAAAACCAAAAACTTCGGGGTTATTTGAACGCTTGCGCCGCACCGGAATAAAATTCGTGTACGACATTGTCGGCTGATAGGTCCGAACATCGCCGCCAAGTCCGGCCAGGGCCATTGAAAACGTTATCTCCCGGCCCGTCGTGGGATCGACGCTGGCGTTGCGCGTATCGTAGGTGAAACTTGCAGTGGCCCGGCTGGTGACAATATTGGCCTGCTCATAGATGACCGGAATGAACTGACTCGGATTATTCGGATCTTCGTTCACTTTCGGATCTTTTACGCTCGACATCGAGAGCTGATAAGAAAGGCCCACGCGCGAAAGCTGCGTAAATGGACGCTTGCGGTAAAACTCAGACAGGGGCGCACTCGCAAAAACAGTCGCGCCATATGAGGTACGGGTAAAAAGATTCTCTTCACTCACATTCAGAAAATCTATTTGGTTTCCGGAAAGTCCTGATTGGGCCTCGAGGTTCTGGGAAAGAAATGTTCCTTCGCCGAAGAACTTTTGCGTGTAACCGAAGAGCGAGAATCCCGCGCTAATCGGCCGATTGTTGATGTAGGGCTCGGTGAACGAAAACTGAAAAGATTTCTGACGGTTGCCCGCGGCAAGATTAAGAGAGAGTATTTCACCGCGACCCAGGAGATTGTTGGTGGAGTACTCGAGTCCAAAAAATGACCCGCCAATGCCGGAAAGCCCACCGTTGAAGGAAATCTGCTGGCGCCCGCGTTCCACCACTTTCAGGTCGACATCAACCGTTGCTTCTTCTTCATTCGTCTTAAAGTTAGCGTCTTTGTCCTTGTCGATGGGGTCGAAATAACCAAGTTGATTGAGCTTGATGATCGAGTATTCCCACATGTTCTGGTTGTAGATGTCGCCTTCGTTTAGCAACACTTCCCGGCGCAGGACGTTATCGCGGGTAAACGTGTTGCCCACGAATTCAAGCCGGCGCAACGAAAACTGCTTGCCTTCCTCGATGGTAATAACGAAGTCGACTATTCCCTCGTCGGGTTTTTGCGGATTATCTTTAAAAGTCGGCGTGGGCTCGGCAGTGTACTCGATGAAGCCCTGGCCGCCGTAAATCTTTTTTAGATTCTCAAACAAGGCCTTACCGATCTTTTCGCCGTTAGCGATGTCGCCCTTGTTGAGCCCAATAACGCTGCGAATGGCGTCTTCGGAATAAATCGAGTTTCCCTCGATCTTCATTTCGCCGATGCGGTAAACCTTTCCTTCGGTGACAGGAACAGTGACCCGCAGACCTTCATCAACCGAGGAAAGAAGGGGCAGCGGGAGGATAGGAAGGCCCGTACGTCTGCGTCCGACTCCTTCAACTCTCGGCTCACCGTGGCGCACCTGAAGATAACCCTTCGAACGCATGTAGTTGTCTACGTTGCGCAGATCATAGTCCAGTTTTTCGCGATCAAGTATGTCCTGCCCTTTAATGCGAGTTATCAGTCCCGCCTCTTTCACTAACTTCATCGAGCCACGGAGCTGGCCGTCACTAAAAACTGTGTTCCCTTCAAACTGGATCTCGACCACGCGAACGCGGTCCCCTTCATTGACTACGAAAGTGAGAGCAGTCGAAGTAGCCGACACTTCGTCGCGTTTTTGCTCGACGGTGGCATTTGGATGACCCTTAGAGGCCAGTAGCTCTTTCAGCACGCGAACGGCATTTCGCGCTTTGACGGGATCGTAGACGCTCTCCTTGGAAATACCCACTCGCCTTTCGCGAAATGCTTTGAGAACGTCAGACTCGGCGACGCTTTTTAACCCTTCAAACTGGAGATCACGAATGATCGGCAATTCTTTGACCTCGAAGACCACGTTAATCCCACCACGCGCGCCTTCCTCAGTGAGCACACGCGTTGCCGTCTTATCGAAAAACCCCAGCGCCAGAATTGCCTGTAGATCGCGCTGAACCTGTTGTTCGTTGTAAGGGTCGCCGGGACGGGTCTGAACGTAATAAAGGATGTCGTCTTTTCTGAGACGCCGATTGTTGAGGATATCCACTGATTCCACAAGGCGTTGATTTTGTTGCGCGCTGGCCGGGGGCAGGGCGTAGATCATGGATGCCAGCAGGACCATTCCGCTCAAAAACATGAGCAAAAACCCGCGATATAAATGCATAGGTGCCTTTTACCTCAAAGGTACTTACCGGACTCAGATACTTCGGGGAGTTGAAAAATGGTGATAAATTAATCTTCTTCGAAAAATAGGGGTAAAAAACCTAACTAACTGGCCTGCGTACCGCCTGACTTGTGACTGTGGAACCCTTTGATTCCTAAGTGTGACGGTCTCGTTGCCACAGCTTGGCAAACCTTGTCCAGCAAAGTCGCGCATTATACAGAACCGGCGGCGCAAAAGTAAAAAGGCAAAGGAGAACGGGGCTAATGGGGTTCTTGCCCGGTTCTCGCCTTTGCCCTTTCTTCTGCCTCGGAGTGTCCCAGGCGCAATCAAAACCGTTTCAATGAATTAGGAGCGCATCGTCGGGTGCTTCGACGCCCAGGGGCCGGTAGTTCAGATCTGTACCATCCAGAAACACTTCGATTAGAGACGCGTTGCCGAGATGCCCTTGAATCAGTGCCTCCGAAAGCGGATCCTCGACGTATTTTTGCAGCGCACGCCGTAGCGGCCGGGCACCATACAAGCGGTCGGCACAGGTCTTATCCACGATCCATCGTTTTGCCTCGTCCGTCAGGCGGACTTCAAACCCGTGTCGTGACATAGTCCTGTTAATCTGGTCGACCTGGAGCTGAATGACGTCAATCAACTCATCTCTGAGCAGTTCGTCGAAAATTATTATTTCATCGAGGCGATTAATAAACTCGGGGTTGAACGTCTGCCGCACCGCCGACATCACCATCTCTTCCATCTTCTCGCGCGAGGCGTCGTTGGTTCCCTGGAAACCGAGCGTACCCTTCTTTTGAATGAAACGCGCTCCGATGTTTGACGTCATGATGATGATCGCGTTCTTGAAGTCTACCGCATTGCCGAGAGCGTCGGTCAGAAGCCCATCTTCAAAAACCTGCAACAAAACGTTGAAAATGTCCGGGTGCGCCTTTTCGATTTCATCAAACAGCAAAACTGAGTAAGGTGCGCGCTTGATTCGTTCGGTTAGTTGTCCACCCTCTTCGTGCCCCACGTATCCCGGCGGAGATCCGATCAGCTTCGACACGGAATGCTTCTCCATAAACTCCGACATATCGAACCGAATCATAGAGCGCTCGCTGCCGAACAGAACCTGGGCCAGGGAGCGGGCGACTTCAGTCTTGCCCACGCCGGCTTCGCC